>ENA-ORTG01000068-ORTG01000068.1-human-gut-metagenome-genome-assembly--contig:-NODE-68-length-98670-cov-5.250753_pt1 | contig 98670 bp, 146 predicted proteins | sample MGYA00241906_ERZ509176 | MGnify/ENA primary metagenome ERZ509176 (study PRJEB26280, sample SAMEA2338811) | human gut metagenome | biome: human gut; feature: human-associated habitat; material: faeces...
TTGTTTACATGCCAAAATAGCGGCTCGCATTTTCTTCTGCAAAAGTTAATGCAACAAATTTTTCTGTTTACTAACTTTTTTGTTGCGTTAAGTTTTTCAATTAAAGCGTTCTTTTCATTCTTTGTTTGCATTATATTATATTGACTGTCCAATTTTCAGGACTTGCAAATATCATTGAAATGTTGAGGAAACTTAATATTATGCACAATAAATTCCTGCACTCCATCCAGCGAAAGCAATCCAAAGAAATCATTATCTTGATAATCAATTGTGTTTGCCTTATTTATTATTCTCTTTCCTTCGTCAACAGTTATCTGTCTTGGTCTTGTATGAATAAAGGTAATACCATTAAATGAATCTATCCATATTTTACCAGGAGCCTCATCAATTATCCTTTTTGCTACTTCCTTATCTACATACATTATGCCATTACCTCCTCAAGCTTGTAGTCTGTTCCAAAAAATAAAGAATTAAAACATACTTTATCTACCATTCTTTTATTTTTATCATCAGTAATAGTTCCAATTTTTGAGATCACTTCATCTTTTGAGATTGTTGTGATCTGCTCACCTAATGCCATAGAATATAATGTTAATCCATTATTTTCATTTGCTTGAATACATCCATGACAAGGCATGTTTGTCTTTTTAATCTTACTTGTCAAAGGCATCACTGTTATAATCGGAGCATATTTTGTACCCAATGGATTACTTACTATTACATAAGGTCTTTCATTCGTTTGTACTGAATTTCCTTCATAATTAATTTTTGCCTTTATTATGTCGTATCTCTGTAAATCCATATGTACTCCTCCTCTCTTTTGTGTTTATGTACTTTGGATTACCTTTGATAGTTTGCATTATAGCAAGTTGTCATCAACTTGTCAATAGGTTTATGTCATTTTTTAAAAATAATTGACATATAGTTTGCAACAACTTATAATCAACTTATATTAATAAAGGAGATACTTACTATGCCACAAGGAAAAATCAAAGATGAAAACACAAGGGTTATGGTACTTCTTTCTAAAGATGTAAAAGAAAGAGCTGCAAAAATTGCAACGGCAGATGGTAGATCTCTTTCTGGTTGGATTCGTAATCTTGTAACAAATGAAGTATCTAAGTTTGACAACGACACTAATTAATAGTGTCGTTTACATATTCTCCAATACATTTACAGACCTACTAGCACCTGAGCTATATACATTATTCATCATCACATCTGATTTCCATCTACCTTGTTCTCTTACAAATGTAGGATCATTAGATTCTCTCTGAAGGATAGTCGTATATTCATGTCTCATCATATGAGGTGTTATTTTTCCACCACTATAATTTTTAAACATTGCTTTAATATTATCTTCATTCATTCTCTTACCATTCTTATTAAGAAACAAAGCGTCTTTATCAACAACATTTTCCAATGTTTCTCTATAAGTTAACCACTCTTTTAGAGCCGAGATTGCATCTTTTGTAAGATAAACAATATCTTTCCCATCATCTGTGTAATCATAATTTCCCTTACTAATTACTAATATATATGGTCTTGGATGTCTTTCGTCTATATATTTATCATCAAGATAAACATCCTTCATGTCTAAGTTAGCAAGTTCTGATTGCCTAAGTCCTGTTCCACGCAAAACTCTAAAAACAACCATATTTCTTGTTCTAATAAACTCATCTGGTTTTTTATTTATCTTTTCGATCATCTCCTGAATATCTTCATATAATGGCATCTTTTCCATTTTTATACGATTAGTTTTCACTGGCTTATACTCTTCTGATTTAATCGCATGGATGATATTGTCTCTACAATAATGATCGTCTTGAAGATACTGCCAGAAGCTTCCGAGCTGATTCTTTTTTGTTTGTAATGTACTTAATTTGATGTGCGCTTTTAGATAATCGAAGTAACGAATTATTTTTGCTTTTGTTATTTTATCCAAATCTTCAGGTTTAATTTCTGAAATAGATTTACATTCGATATATTTATTATCAATAAGCCAATTCAATGTATCTCTTATTGTAGACCAATAATTAATTCTACCAGCTCTACTTGCAATATCTACAAAATAATCCTGTATAAAATCAGGCACTTTATTTTCCTGAAACATCTTATTCAATTTCTCTTCATTCTGTTTCTGTACTTCTAGCTTGTAACACATACTAATCGACCTCACTTTCTTATATACATATTCTCTGTTTTCCATTCATCTAACAGCTCATTATTATCGTCATAATATGTAGACTTCATTTCTCTTGCTCGTTTCATCCTTTCAGAAAAATCATCACACCATCTTACTTCGAGATTTTTTGTTTTCATTTGTAATCCCACGCATAGACAAGTTAAGTTCTTAATATGATCCTTTTCTTTTGTGTTTGGTCTTGAAATACCTGCACCAACTTTATTTTCTTGTAAACAACGAAGACATATGAATCTTGAATTATGTTTGGGATTTCCATTTCTTTTACACATTCTTATCACCTCATTTTTTCTGCAATAAAAAAGAAGCAGATTTCTCTACTTCTCAATGTTTAAATATTCAAGTTGAAACAATTCTTTCATTAGATTACATTTAATGTAAGAATAGTATATTTATAATCTTCTGATTTCCATTCATAATCAGATTTTTTAATAGGTCTATCACTTCTTGATTCTATAAATCGTTTAGCTTTTTCGTATGAATCATAAGCTTCCTGATTTATGTGACTTACCGGATATAAACCACCTAGAGTTAGAACTTCAATAATATATATTACTGACATATAATTTACCTCCTGTTATTTAAAATTATTCTTCTGGAATATCAACAAACTTTACAGTGTTATCATACTGTTGTTCTGACCATAACTCCGCACCACATTCATCACATACACAAATATCATGATATTCAATACCAACTACATCTTTATTTCCATTTACAGGATATAATGTTTTATTTGTACATTTTGGACAGGTAAATACTTTATCATGTATATTATTCATAATCGCTCCTCCTCGCATACTATATATTGTGTTTATCTCTTACTCAGACCGCTATATATCGATTTTAATTTCACTTGAAATCGTCATTTCATCTTTGATAAACAATCTGGGCAAGTGTTTCCATATTCTTTTGTCCATCGCCAATCATTCGTAGCATTTTTTAGCCATTTTACGCTTTTACTATTATGATAATCTCGATTTATAATACCACCACAACAGCCACAAGCTACTTCCATATAGATAATGGCTTTTCTCATTTATATCACCTCTTATCTCTCAGTTACAATTAAATTCTCTATATCGTACCTGCAATCAATCCAATGTTCATATAATCCAATGTTTTCATCTGTTGGCTTTCTTGTTGCTGATGAAATATAATTATCAAATTTAATGATTGCATTATACATTTTCTCAAGGTCTTCTTTTGTAATCTCGTCAGTACTTCTAAATTCTCTCACTATATCACCTCTTCCAATCTTTCGAGTAAATCATTCATTCCTAGTATTCTAACATCTCTTCCAGATCTCTTTCTTTGTATTCAATATTTTCTATTTCCAATCTAATTCTTTCTAACTCATGGTTATAAAATTTTTTTTCTTTGTCACTTTTTGCTGACTTAAACATATCATAAGCAAATTTTTCTTGTATACATAATGCGTTTAAACGTGATTTTTCACAATTCTTAATTTTATTTTCCATTTTTCTACCTCCAATCATCGCAAGAAAGTTAAATTTCATTGTCTTCTTGGAATCTAATCCCACCCCATTCAGAGTTCCAAATTTCAATTTTCTTTCCATTTTTAAAAGTAACAAGCATGTTTTCTCCATCAAAGGTAATCCCAGAATCTTTTAAATTTATTTTCCATTTTTCAATAAGAACTTTTGCACCTTCAATTGCTTCTTCTTTTGTATAATCATAAAAATCAGTAATTTCTACCTTATCAACAATATCACCGAACATTTCAATCGCAATGTCTGTAATATCAATATACCATTGATCATGCTCTTGTCTTAATCTATCCTCTATATTCACATTGCTCTCCTCTTTCTTTGAAACTTAGATTTCCTTGTGGATTTATATATTCATTTCAAATTCGTAAATGTCAAACTCATCAAATAGTTGCCATTTATTATTTCCAAGATAAGAAACATCAATGTCTCTCATTCCTCTTGTTAAATATAATTTATCACGTTTCCCATCTACAATCTCTTTCATTCTGTTAAGAATTAATTCTGAAGGTTGGTCTACCTGGATTGGCATAGTTCCATCACCTTTTGAATCTTTCCAATGCAAAATAAATAAGTTTTTACTATTGATACGTTTTATTCCTTCTATTGTACAATCATAAAATTTAGGCTTGTATCCAACACTACTCATAATTTTCACCTTAAAATTCCTTTCCTATAATTCACTTGAAAACTTGGTTTCATTTCCTTTTACACTCCAAATAGTTCCTTATTTACTCTAGGTTCATATTTTCTATGTTCCATTCCGACAATACTCTTTTCAAGATTTTCCATATTGCTACTTCTTATAGAAGTTCCTAATGATAGGTTAATCTTTTCAAGTTCGTCTTTATATGACCTTCTCTGAATTCGTGCATCATGCAACATTTTATACAGTTTATATCCTTGAGAAGCATTTAATGTATAAAACTCGGCAGCATGTTCAATATCAACAATTTCCAAATCTATATTATGTACCATCTCCATTAGATATAATCTTCTCTCTTCAATTTCCTTTGTAAATGCAGAAATCTCTTTGACTTTATCAAGAATATCATACTCTAATTCAATGGGCTTCGCAACTGGATTTAAAACCTTGTTCTCTTGAGATACATATTTTACCTCTAAATGATATTTCTTTACTTGCTTATTTGTTTGACAATATTTTTTACAAACATTGTTTGCCTTGTCTATTTTCTGCCACTTAAAAGCTTCTTCTTCACTATGTACAATCGAAAATCCATTCTTTATGTCCTGTGCTAAATAATTATCATTATTACATATAATATATGGCATATTCATCACTCCAATCTTTATATACACTACTTTCTTTGAACTGGAAAGTATAAGACAGTTTCCATCACATATACAGCGTGGATATTATGTAATTATTTCGATATTCTCTTTGCTCTTAGCTTTTCTAAATCTCTGATTCCTTTGGGTTTAATTTCTGGTGTAGTCTGTTGAAACATTTCTGTTGGTGACTGGTCATATGCTTCGCACATTGCACAGAACGTCTTGATAACATTTTCCCATTCGCTTTCGTCTACCCACTGAATAAATGGTTTACCACCTCTCTGTTTTAAACAGATTCCATATTTATACTGAAGGTTCTTATAAAGTTCATTCCACATGTTTCCAAATGGAATACCTGTCACAGCAGCTAACTGTCTAACACCTGCATTTAACTTCTTTCTATCAGACCATGAAAGAATCTCACCTGCTAATGCCTTGTTATCATTCTGTAATTTCTCAATGTGTCTATTCTTGAATGCCACAAGATTTGCTGATGCTATTGCAACTGCATTTGCATCTCCACTTGCTACAGCCATTCCGACACTAAGCATTAATTTCTGCTCTTCTTCAATATCTTCTATTTTAGTTTCCGTTGAAGTCTTTTCTTCTATATTAAGAAGCTGTGAACGGATTTCAGAACTAACCTCTGATCCAGTTAAAAGCATTCCAATTCTAAGAATTGCTCTTTTAGGAAATACTTTGATTCCTGCATTTGATATTGTTAGTATCTTTCCATTATCAAATTGCATCGTAATACTTCCTCTTTGACTTGGACACTTTGTCCAATTCAAAAAATCCTTAGACTTTTTAACCATTACACCATCATTGGAAAACTCTTCTTTGTTTCTTTGATAAATTTTTTGAATCGCATCTTCTGAAATAATAATATCTTTCTTACCCAATGCTTTCTCTTCATCTGTCCTAATTGATGAATAATATTCAGCAATTTGTTTTACTGTTGCCGTTTCATTATCTGGTAAAAGTAACAATGTTTTTACCTGTTCCAATACTTCATATCTTCCGACACACTTATCCCTAAGTTGTCTATTATCAAGTAATGGGTTTTCTGTTTCGTTCTGTTCTTTTGTTAATCGCATATCGCATCTTCCTTTCTTTAAAATAGATTTGTTGATAGCTTTCTAATGGTTTATTCTCCATTCTGCTCGCAAACTATCCAGAGTATTTCAACTCCATCACGACAGCTTTTACAGATAGCCGATCTGCTATTCAGTTTTCAGGGTACAAATTTTGTTTTGGAAAATTCGACTTGAAAAAGTCCAGAAAGTACGATAGAATATAATTGACTTTGGACTAAGTTCAAATCGGGTGGAATGGCAACTTCTAAACTTTGGTCGGTGTAGGGTTGCTATTCTTATTTTCCAACAGTTTTTCAATTGATAGACCAAACAAATTTTGTAATTGAATGGCTACTTTTAGTGATGGACTTCTATTCTGATTCTCAATGTTTGAATATGCAGATTTTGTAATACTAATTTTATCTGCCACATATTGTTGAGTCCATTTATTTTCCAAACGGATTTGTTTTAGCTGGTTCATAATTATCTCCTTTCCAGTTATGTATTCCGTTTGAATACATCATTATTGTATTCTATTTGAATACTTATGTCAAGAGGTGATTTTATGTTTTTCTTTTTTTTTCCAAGTTTTTCTGAAAGACTAAAGGAATTGAGAACTTCTAATGGTCTTACTATGGAGCAGCTTGGTAAAGAAATTGAATCTACAAGGGGAACTATTGGTAATTTTGAGAATGGAAACAAAAAACCAAGCCTTGATATGCTGATTAAACTCGCTGATTACTTTAATGTTTCCATTGACTATCTTGTTGGACGCACAGATGATCCAAAATTACATCAAAAAGAGGACTGATATATCTTCAGTCCTCGTTCCCTTTCCTCCTATGAAACTATTATTTAATCGTTACATATTAAGATATTCAATATCATCCTTCTCCAATAATCCACGATTAACAAGTTCATACGCTATATTATTGAATTCTTTATTCTCTGTTGCACATCTTTGTCCGTTTTTTCCTACTATAACAGTATAAGTATCAACAAGTTTTATTATCAATTCATTATTTTTTTGCATTTATTATTTCTGTTTTTGTCATAAAATCACACTCCATTCTACATAATATCATTCAACAACTCAACTGCTTTATCTATATTTTCAATACTACAGTTTAATTCTTGTGTAATATTACATAAACTTCCATCTTCTAATATAGAAGATAATTTTCCTGAATATCTTGTACGCCCATCTTTTTAAGTTCTAATCTCATTTTGAGCTTATCTATTTCTTCTCTTTTTAATATATATACCAACTCCTTCATTTTACTATAACCCTTTTAGTTTAATTATTTTTTCATATGATTTTGATAATCTGAACCATATTTTGTTTTATAATAGTTTTCTATTATCTCATCTGCCTTATTACCTACCGTTCCCCAATATTTTCTAACATCTGCTTCATATGCCTCATCTGCTAATTTATCAGTTAACTTCGTTAATTGGTTATATACTTCCATATTTGGAACAAGACTAAAAGTTGGTGATACTCCAGCAGACTTGATTTTATTATATTCTCCTTCTGTGATAATTACGCCGAAATCATTAGGTGATGACATGTTATATGCACACTGTCCATATTTATTAATCATATCATCATGTACATAAAATTTTCTACATTCTTTGCTATATAAATCTTGAAAAATACAAGCAATAACCTTCCCTGTTGCAATTTCAGTTGTTACAAATTTATTAAATCTAGGGTCATAATTTTCGTAAACAGGGTATCCATATTCAATTGCATTTCTTTTATTGTCATTTGACATATCTCTTTTCCATTTTGACCTATCATCATAATCGTCATGATATACTATTCCACTATTAACACCAATAGTCTGATGATGCTCTTGGTTATTTTTGTCATATTGTGTACTTCTATAAACTTTTTCATGATTTATATAATCCTGACCCTTTCGATCAAAATATGTTATATTTCCATTTTTGTCAAATTTTGCACTTTCTTTCTTTATCTGATAATTTTCTACACCACAATGAATTCCACTAATTCCCAAAGCTCCCAAAAATAATAATGAACCTAACATATTATCTACCTCCATTTTCATATAAGAATGACACTTAATATTTATTTAAGTGCCATTGTAAAATTAGTTATTTTTTAATTTTTCCTTTAAGTTGTCAATTATAAAATCTGTACTATCCCAAATTTGCACATCGAATTTCTGTTCCGTTTCTTTTTCAAGTAATATTCCATTTTTCTGACTTGATATATGATTGTATTTTTCTTCAAGATACTTCCCTGCATCTTTGTGATTTTCTCTAATAACATAAGTATCTCCCAAACTATAAATACCACAATCTATTACAGAATATTTATTATCTAATATAAATTTATTTCTCTCTTTAATTACTTTACTCCAATATTCTGTATCTGATAGTTATCTTGTTGATGAAATATTTTTCAGCATACTTCAAAACCTCCCTTTTAATATTATTTACATTGTAACATAGTGTGAAGAATTCTACAATATTATTGTAAATGTGCCTAATTCATTGTATTTTGTACATTATGCACAAATAAGTTAAACTATTTACGAGTTAAAGCTAATTAGATTTCTGATGTTTTTCTTTAAATAGTGCTTAATCGTTGTCTTGTTTCAGCATCATAAGTACCCGCTTCACCAAAAAAACAAGTAATATTAACTACTTCTCGTTTATAATAGCTTTCATAATGTGGAGAATGGGATGAATAGTATCTTCCACATTCAAAGCATTCATCACAGTTATTTGAGCTGCATTTACATTTTTTATCCATATCTTTTTACCTCCAATCAAATCTCGATTCAATAGATTTATTTGCTTTTGAAAAAATCACATCTTGTTTCTGTGTGAAAATCTTCTTCTGTCAAATCGTATTCTTTCTTGCAATCTCCCGAATCAGGATAGCACTTCATTTTATCATAATTTGCATGAACACATTGTCTACACCCTGCACATCTTTTTCCTTTAAAATCTTCACTTAACATTTTTATACCTCACTTTCACTTCAAATTTCCGTTTCTTGCTATCTTTAAACTTTAATCCCTGGATAAATTCCAATTCCATTATCATAAATTTTATTCAGTGTATATACAGCAACAATTTCATACCACCAAAAAGGAGTTCCAATTTCACGTTCTTGAAACAAATCTGGCAACTGTTTTGTTAATTCTTTTGTTACATATCCACCAATCCCTAGACCACCATTAATTTCAATTAAATCATCCATAGATACTTTTTCAAGATTTTTGAATTCATCTAAAAAATCAGGTTGATAACAAAAATCTATCCTGTTTTCTTCTAACTCAATTACACCAAATCTATTATGTTCAGTTCTTAAAATCATTCCAGTTTTTAAATCTGACTTTTTCAAAACATTTCCCTCTCTTTCTACGACAGTAAATCATCGCTTCATTGAATTTTATTTTTGTGAACTAATTCACTTAAAATCCAAAATGTTTCCGATTCATATTCATTCCACATATTGAAGAATTTTAGCATTGTTGGAATTATTTCTCCATTTTCTGTAGTATTGCCTGTAATATTAATAAGACTCTGAATAAAGTTGTACATTTCTTCTGCTTTTGGATAAAACTCCTCAACATATTTTTCTTTTTTTAAAATTTTCCATACTGAATGTTCCATAATTCAAACCTACCTCGTATTATAAAGTAGTAGTGTTTATAGACCCTCTCCAAGGTCTCTATGTTATACTATTGGAGATACTGTGGATTGTTTCAACCTACCTACCACTTGATGGTTTTAGAAAGGCTACAACCACAGTCTCTTTGTATATTTGTTAATCAGTTAGATACCGCATGACGGTTTATTTAGAACGAGGTTACAATCGCAAGGAGTACCAGTGGTTCTATAAACAGTATCAAAATATTTACTCAAAGGAGATTTTTATGATATACGTTGGAATTTTCGACTCAGCCGACAAGATACTTGCCTATGCCGGGTTGTCTCCATCAACTTACCAATCAGGGCAACTGGATAATTGTTATTCCCATATGGAAAAACGTGGTTCCCGCTATCTTCGATACGCTCTTTATAATGCAACGAAATATGTCTGCCATTGGGATGAATCCTTTGGAACATATCTTGCAAAGAAGCGAGCGGAAGGTAAGCATTATAATGTCGCTTTATCCCATGCCGCAAAAAAACTTGTGAGAACCATTTATGCAATGGAAAAATCAGGGCAAGCATACAATAGTGCTGTTTAATTCTTTTCTGTAAAATCTCCTAGATGAGTGCCTTTGATGACACTCTATTTGTCATGCAGTTTTCAAGGTTCAAATATATCTGAAATGCATTTCTGCAATTCATTCAAAAAATTTTCATTTTAGACTTGACTTTTAATAGTTAGTCTTTCTAAAAAATAATCGTTCCTATGCTTTCTTCTTAGAATAATACTTAACAATCTTTTTAAAATCCTTGCTACTTGCATAAGCAACTCTAGGTTTACTTCCATCAATATTAAATTCCGTTACGCTTAAAATCACATAGCCTTGTACCGTTAATGTGGCAAGATATACAAGTAAATTTAATTTGTATCCAAGACTGTCAAGCTGAATTTCTTTTCTTAACTTCTGTACTTCTTCATCATAATTGTCATCTACTTCAATAATGTGTGCAGAAGCATATGTATTGATTTTATATAATCTGTTGTTCATCTTTCTTACCATATTATTCGCCTCTCTTTCCTAGTAAATCCTCATTTCATTGGTTGTAAATCAACCGCCATTTTCAACTGATTTGTATTCCACCACTAAATCTTCATCAGTTACAACATGAAGATATTTTGCATATAGTTCACACAAAGTTTCTTCTGTCAGATTCTTTTCCTTATCTGACATATTCTTCAACTGCCAAGGATAAATTGGTGGGTAAATCAAATATGCTGCACCATCAAAATCAGTACATACATATAATTCAATTTCTTCCACCTCTTTAATGACTTCATACATAATTTCTGCAAGTCCACCATAATTATTTTCGCCACACTCTTCCACATAAGATTCCAAAATATCATATGTTTCCGTTATCTGTCCATCACAATAAGTATCTATATATTCTTTAACTCTCTCATACAGATTTGGTGCTAACTGAATCAATTTCATCAACTTAACCAAGTTGATTTCTTCTTTTAAATCATCTGTACAAATTCCATATCCATAATCATGCCATGTGTTATAACTCATATCATTCACCATTTCCTTTCTAATTCTGCCAAAGAAACTCTTGTTTATTCAGTTATGATCATTCCATCTAAATCTTTTTCATAACCAAACATTTCCCTGTAACCACCATTAGGTAACTCATATTTGAACCATATGAGATTACCAATTATTTTTGTAATTTCAATTTCTCTTCTAACGAAACTATTTAGTAGAAAACCAGTTCTCATTTCTATCATAAATTTATCGCCTATTTTATACTTCATGAACAATCACTCCAATCTCTTTATGAAATTGCTAATTCTTTATGCCTCTATAACTTCCCAAGTCCATTCATATTCTCCATCGTGAGATGAAAGATATGCTGAACCATCATCACTTATTGTAAAATCGACCTGCTCTTTTCCTTCTTCGTCAGAATTATTCATTTCTTCCTCGTAAGTATTCTGTGCATCTTTTTCAAGAAATGCGTATGCATCATCCTCATTTTCAAATGCATCATGGCTTGCAATTTCTTTATTGTGAACCGAATAACAAATTACTACATATTTTTTCATAATTATCACCTTTTACCTTTCTATGAAAGTACTCTTTCATTTGGTTATTCAACCGACCAGTTACCTACTTTGTTTCCGTTAATATCCATGATGTAACCACTATCACATCCATTTGTAATTAACTGTGCAATATCTGTTAAGTTTCTCTTCAACTCATATCTACCTTCATATGTAAGTACATCATCATCACTATAAGCTGCACCACCTGTTTTAATTTCAATTTTCAACATAATGTTTTACCTCCTTATACCCAAGCTGGTTTTACCTTTGTTTCATGTAAACTTTCTAACCATTTAATTATTTCATCAGGTACATCTTCCATTTTCCATGCAGTTCCATATTTATAACCACATACAGGGCAAGGTCTACTAAGAAAACCTAACTCATGATCTTTATATGAAATCCAACCTCTTGTTTTATATTCTGTGTTTGAGTGTCCTAAACAATCTTTTTCTTTTAATTCATACGCATCTCTATATAACTTTCCACATTTATTTTCTATGTCTTCGTCATTATAAATATCAATAGAATATTTCATATTTGCATATGCAATTTCATCTTTTGTTAGATAAAATGGTTCTCCATTTCTCAGACACTCTAATGCTCTGTTCTCAGCTTCTTTCTTTTTCTGAGAGGCTTCTCTTGTAAGTGTCCATTTTTCAATTTTCACTTTATCCTGTGTATGTTTAACCCACCCAAGCTCCTCCATATGTGGACAATATGGACGCATATCATTTAAGTGCCATCTGTCCCAAATATCACATAATTTATTAAGCATTTCTGTTGTCCATTCATCTGTAGGAATTCCATTTCTGATTTCATCTACGCACTGACCAGCAGAGCCAAGGCAATCTCCATTTGATAATGGTGCAACCACACCACTAATACTTAACTTTGAATTATTGTATTCAATTTTTACAAATGCATTTTTATCTGCTTCTTTTCCCGATCTTGTATATACCTTACATTTACATGGGTTAAGAATCTTACGCATAATAATTTCCTCCTTACTTTCTAATCTCTTTTAACATATTTGCCTTGCACAACATCAGATTTTCTTTCATCTCTTCAATTCGCATATCAAGAAAATCCTTTAACTCTTTATCAAATTGTGCTTCTGTGACATTGTGACCACAATTTGCAACTATTACATCCATGATTTCTCTATATGTAAAACCATTGAATAATGTGTCATTCTCATGTATAGGTAAGTTATAAGTAAACTCTTTTCCATTCCGTAAATCCTTTTCAGGATCATATAACCATTTGCTCATAATTCGTTTCCTCCTTAATTTATTCAATCTCTAAACTGTTCCACCATGCTTTGCCTCCACCTTCAATTCCATAGAAGCCAATAAAAGCATTGATATGTCTCATTGTCGTTGCTGAATACCCATTCCACAATCTCTGAAAAACTCCATTATGTATTCTGCAAACGACTGTATTGTAGCTTGTCAGCTCAATGTCTCCATTGTCTAACTCTGTTACTTTCGCTTTTCCGTAAAATGATTTTCGTATATTATTTACTACAGGTAAATCAAATTGTTTCATGTTCATTCCTCACTTTCTTGTAATAAAATAGGCAGCTAGGTATTTATTCTCCTAACTGCCTTTGCGTTATTTAACATATATTTCAAAATTGTTTGCATCTTCATTCGGATAATTCTGTTTTATCCAATGTTCTGCATTTGCTTTCGCTTCTTCATAACTCGTGAAAAATCTTTGTGTGTGTCGTACTACGATTCTGCCTTTATCACAATTATGATAGATAATATACTCTAAGTAATTCATTTCGTCTCCTTTATAAATTTATTGCTTTTCCGTTCTCATCATATTCAATCGGTACAATATGAACTGCATACCCAATTTCTTTTTCTTTGTCATAAATTTCCATTGTACCACCTGCACAAAATTCAAATGAGAACCGCTTGTCATCCGATTCAAGCAATTTAATCAAATGATCCGTAAGTTCATTTAAGTTCCGTGCTCTTTCTTTTGATTCCTCAATACTTGTCATTTCGCTTCACTCCTTATCTAATTTCTTCAAAAGGTTTTACATTTTTGATTCGTTCATCATAAATCAACGTGTAACCATTATAATAAAACCTTTCTCTTTCGTTTGGTTTTGTCCAGACGATTGTTTCTGTTCTCAAACCATCACAAGGAGAAGTCTTAATGTCTGCCATTGTTACTCCATTTGATTCATAAATCCGTACTGCTATTGCATAAGGCTTATTTTCCATTGATTTTTACCTCCAATCATACCAAGAAACTTAGTTTCATTCGGCTAATACAGATGTATAATAATCTAACTCAGTTTCATCTAATCCATGTTCTTCAGCAGATTCAACGTCTTTCAGAATATTAAAAATCATATCTATTGTCATATCTAATGTATAGGATTTCCAATATTCTTCTTTTGTTAAATTATCATCTTCTGAACCGAGAAAATAAAATGCGTTATCACCAATTCTACAGCAAATGCCAATACATCCTGCATATTCTTCTTCGATTGAAACAGTTCCAGATTCAAAACCATTTCTAATCATTTCTCTTGTAATCATTGCTATCCTCCAATCTTCAAATGAAACATGTATTTCTACTCGTCAATTTCATCTGGATAAACAATTACACCATGCTTTCCATCAATTTCAATTTCGTAGCAGTAAACATTATCTGTTTCTTTTCCATCTACCATCTCATAAATTACTTTTTCGATAGTTCCGATGCTTCCACCATAAGTTTTAACTCTTACTTCGTCTAATTCTGTAAATTCCATAATTTTACCTACCTTTCAAAATCTTCCAATGAAATGTTGCTTTCTTACAATTTTAATGCGACTTCGTTTACTACATTCTGCACCATAGAACGTACATTTTCAGCAGTTACATTTACCTTATAACCGTATCCATCTATAACGGTTACAATATGATCTTCTCCGTTGTAACACTCTGTATACACTTCTACGGTTTCGTTTCTGCCTTGTGCCAAGCCATCAAATAATGGCTTTAATAATTCAACTGCTTTATCAATTTCTCTCATTTTAATATGCCCCACTTTCCTTTGAAAATTGTTGTTTTACTCTGCTAATGAATTGTTGCACCATTTCTGTGCAAATATTTCTTCTACCTTGTCCAATGCAAGGTAATTGATTCAATTCTGTCTCCATATTTTGCCTTTATAATTGGTATATAGGATTCGCATCTTGCCTTGTCCTTGAATGGCAGATTTATACAATCACATAAATAATTGTCATTCATATACCATATTTTACGACCATCATGTTTCTCTTTGAATCTTATTTTTAAGTACCACCATTTTTCCATACCATTACTCACTTTCTACTTCATTTATTTGCAAGAACTGCCTTCCGTTTAAGTTTATCTGCATAAGTTGTTACTAAAAATGTAATTTCCGTTCCATCTACTTTCATTATTTACCCTCTTTCTCTAATCTGATATTGAATCCTCATAGCACTGAAGTTCTTCAATATTTCCAATCATGTTTTCAAGCTGTATAAGGCATTCTTGAATAGAATCTACATCTTCTCTGATTTCTTCTGCCAGATTTTCTAAATTGGAATCTGAATCAGTATTGTAATTAATCTGTGCCGCCGATGATAAATTTTCAGCCACACAACTCAATTCTTCTAATGTTCTCTCTTTCATTTTTAAAAAATTTTCTCTTGTCATTTTATTTCTCCTTCTTTCTATATCTCTAAGTTATTCTCTTTAATGAGTCTTTCCCTTACCATTTTGTTTAAGTCCTTATTCACCGAAATTGTCTTGTAAGAAGTTCGATTCATGTAAATAAAATGACTTCCATTGCATCTTGCAAATTTGTATCCATTCCGTGATAGAATAGGTTCAAATTCTCTTAACTGTTTTGTTTTTCTGTATGCCATAATTATCAATCCTTTCCTTATTATATGTGACCGTATAGCCGTTATCTCAGCTTGCTTTTATATGTATATTCTCTATTACATTGCCTTTACTTTTGAAGTTTTCTTTACAGGCTTACGTTTCTTTTCTGTGAATGGGCTTTCCATTTCGTACCGAACAATCTCTGAAAGATAATCAAAAATCTGTGCCTGTGTTTTGCTCATAATATTTTCAACAAAATACTCAGTTCCTTTACAATGTTCAAGTAACGCTTCCTCCATTTCATCTGTTCTACCTTCTGTGTAGGCATATAATGCTTTTAATGCACGAATGATTTTCGCAGTATATGCTTTTCCGTTATAACTATCTGCATATCCGTTCCATTCAAGTTTTGTAATAATATTAAGAATATGATCAAGCAATTTTGGATTCATGCGAACTAATTCAATTCCATCTGTTATAGATGTGAGTGTTCCTACAGTATTTTCCTTATTTCTATCTCCTTTGACCGACAGATTGTATTTTTTACAAATATTTCTGAGTGTAATGTAATCCTCATCTCCACTTGTTATCTTTGCCTTATATGTATCTTTTGGTCTAATCTGCGTTCTGCCTTTTGTCTGATCCGTAAATATAGCGATTGCTTTCTTTAAATCGCATTCAATTACTTGTCCTACAATAAAATCTTTTCCTGATTTTACTGCTCCGTATGTTCTATGTTGTCCTTCAATGGCCCAAAGTAATCCCATAAAATGCCAATAAATAGGCAGTCCCCACAAATCACTATCATAGTTATTTCCAATAGATAAAGCCTTTGGTACTCTGATTTCCCTTTGCCATTCTGGGTAATGGATGTATTTCGGATCAATACAAATCAAAACCTTATCACCAATCCGTGAATTTACCTTTGCATTTTTGACTACTTCTTTGATAAATAACTTTTCTGTCTTTTCGTCAATTCCTTCTGCCCTTCTGATTTCTGCTACTTCTTTCTCCGCTTCTTCTGGAAATAAAAATGTTCTTCTACACATAATTTTTACCTTTTTAACCTTTCTTGTTTTAATTTTTTGTATAAAAATAACGGCTTGCCTTTCGGTTCGCCGTTTAGTTACTAAAGTTATTTTCTGGATATACACAATCCATATTAAGATTATTTTCAAACCAACAATGATCTGATATTTTTGGAATGTCTACAATAATATGATCTGTATATGTTTCTTTTACAGTTCCCTTATAAAAAGTACCATCCATATTGCAACGGACTTCCTGACCCACTTTAAATAAGTGAATTAAATTTGCCATTCAAATCACTTCCTTTCTTTAAATATTCGTTTGCATCTTTACAACTTTGCATTCCGTGACAAAAATGTTTATCACAACAGTTTATGCAAAGATTGCGTTTGATTTCTCTTACTTGTTTTTCGCTCATACTTCGACCTCCATAAGAAGATATTCATGGTATGCTTTTTCTGTTTCAAACAACATATATTTTCCATTCACATATCCCATGTAACCGTTTGGAACGGTATAGCCTTTCATTGCATTCATTTTTGCCTTCCTCCTCTATTTTTCAGGGTAAATCCCTAGTAATTTTAATGCATTCTTAGCACTCATATTCTTTGTAATTGCTATAAACAATGCATAATAATTTGCCTTTAACATTCGATTTAATAACAATTCTTTCATGATTTCTTCCTCCTATAACAGTCCACAAGCTGATGCAAGTCTTTTATACCATTTCTGTTTTTGTTTGGCTCTTTCCCTTGCTTTGCGTTCCAATCTATCCATAATCGTAAGCTGATTATCTATTTCTGTGTACTCAACCATTTGCGTTGGTGTGAGTGATTCGTATGGTGTAGACAAATTTCTGTCTATGATCTGGTTTCCGTCTTGTGTGGTGATGATTCTAAAATGAAACATTTGCGTTTCCTCCTTTTGTCTTAATCTTCATAGTAGCCAATAATTTCCGTATCTTCTTCTGTTTCCTTATAAAACGGTGAGTATGATTTTCCCTTTACAAGATATTTTTCTCCGTTCCATTGTGTATCTAAAAGGATTTCTCCATTTTCGAGGAATACAGGCATATGCATTTCAATTCCATATGTGGAGACTTCCGGGAATTTCTCTTTAAATTCCTTTTGTGTTAAAACGTTCATAATATCCATCTGTTTGCCTTCTGTAGATAAATACCGTGCTCCATTTGGCATTTCTTTATAAGTTACTGTTTGCATTTATTTTTTCCTCCTTTAAAAAAGCGATGCTAACTGTCTTGCTAATATTGCTCTACTCATGTTATAAGTTTTAATTCCATGTGGTTTACGTTTTACTTCTGATCGAACAGAATAAATCCGTGACGGTTGTTTTGCCTTTGCTACTTCATAGTCGCAATAAGCATTATGAGTTGCCTTCTGTTTCTCTGACATCTTTTATCCTCCTTTGCTTTATGCATTCAATTTCGCTTTGAATTACTTCTAAAGTTGCATATTTCCAATTCATAAAAGTATCTTCAACCGATTCGTTAGAAAATTTCTCATATTCTTTTATGAGACTTCCCCTTTGCTCAACGTATTCATTTGATACTTCTTTATATGAGATAATCTCATAAGCATCGCAGAAACATATTTCTGCTAATGCGTTGTCAATTTGGGATTCAATCAGTTGTTCTTCATTTGCCTTTAAAAAGTAATTTTCTTCACTATAGGCAGTTTTAATTGTAAATAATATATTTTTCATCTTGCACCTCCTTTGCCTTTATTCTCTTTTCCATTTTATTTTTCCCAATAATATCCTGAACCATCTTTTGTGTAGAGAGTTAATCCTGTTTCGGTTGCTTCAAAGTCTGTGACAGTGTTCATATTGAACATGTCAGGATTTTCTATTTCGCTGCTGATCACTTCTGTTTTTACTACTGTCGGTGCAGTTATTTTGCCTATAAAAAATGCACCCATTACGAGTGCTGTGGTTGTGATAAGATATGTTATTTTGCGTTTCATGATTGTTTTCTCCTTAATCTTTGGGTATAAAAATAGCACCTAACAGATTTTGATTTCCGTTAGATGCTTAAATTACTGCAATATGTCTTTTCTGTAACTTTCCACTTGTAATTCTTTTTCCTGTTCGTGTTTCCAGAACATAAATCTTTTTACCTAAATAACTTGCATCAATTAGCCTGTCTCCGTTATTGAAATAATATGTTCTGCCTTGCGTTCTAATGACTTTTAATCCATTTTTCAAATAGTCATTATAATTATCTGCATCTGCCTTGCTTGCGAATAAGATTCTTCTGTTTTTGTCTACTACTTCATACATGGTTACATTCTCCCTTCTTTGATTGTAATGAAATAGTACCCGGAAATTGGGTGCTTTTGGTGTGTTGGGTATATTTGACGCAGTTACATTGTTTTTAGTTTCGCTTGGAGTTCTGCTATTTGAGCTTCAATTTTTGCTTTTTCTGCTTGTGATTCATCAACATATGACATAATATCACCTGGTTGACATTTTAATTCATGACATATTTTATCTATTATTGACATTGCAACAAATTTATTTTTACTAAAATTAGCCATAGTAGATGGGCTTATCCCTAATTTGCGTTGCAAATCAATTTTTTTATACCCTTATTTTCTAATAATGAATCCAACTTGTAATATACTATCATTTTATCTCCTCCAATCACCTCCAATATATCATAGTTTGCTACGATTAGCAATAACATTTTATTTTCCGTATGTTAATGCATATGGCTTTGCCTTGAACCATTTACGCATATTGTCAGTAAGTCCCCATGAAGTTTGTGCAAAGTCATTCTGATTATTTAGCACTTCTTTCATTGCTTCTTTTTTCGCTTTTGCATGTTTAATAGCCATGCTTCTATCTTTCCCCATGATTTTATCCTCCTTGAATTTAAAATGTATACTATAAAAAGGGCAAAGTATTTGCCTTGCCCTAATTTGCAGACTATTTTACATTTTCCCAACCTTTAAGCGTTTGCTTTTCAAGTGTGCAAACCATATAACAGAATAATGCATTTTGATATAACTCATCATCTTCTGCAATGCGTTTCCAGTTTGCGTGTGTTTCATCTGCGGTTGCCTTTAGTCCTCCACCGTATTCCTGCCATATAGTATAGCGAGATCCTACGTTCATTTCAGATAGCATTTTGTCCATCTGACGTAAAGATTCTATTCTACGGTTTACAGACCATTCACTGATTTTTAACATGGTAATCCTCCATTTGTATTTATTAGGCATTTAACCTAGTTAATATGATACCATATAATCAGCCTCCTTTACAATTTCCGTTTCGCTTCTGCTCATCGGTTACGGACTTGCACCGTAAGACGGAAGGCAGATTGTTAGTCTGCCTTTACTAATTCTACTATTATAATTCCTTCTTTTCGCATTCTACTTCTCTTTATCATATCATTTACAGAAAGGTTTCCATTTTTGAGCCATTCAATCCATAAAGATATAATTTCTTCGCAGTCTATTTCCGTTACATTATAAAGCCTGAAAATAAAATTTAATATGGTTTCGTCTATTTCGCTATAGACAAATTCCCCACTAAAATCCCTGTAAATTTCGTGACAAATTCCGTACATATCAAGTGTATTAAGCATAGTATATTCCTCCAATTATCTAATATTTGACGCAACTACAGACGCATTGCCTTTACCATACCAATGTGCAGTTTCAGTAACTTCGTTCCAACGCAAAGGGTTGTTTATCTGGTGTGTGTTAATTCGTGAACCAGTTCCCTTTTTATGCAAAGAATACGACTTCATTATATTTTTACAATCATCAAAAGATACATTTTCCTTTTGAATTTTAGGCACTTTACCCATTAATTCAATCGCAGACTTTACCCACTGATAGCATGGATGATCCGCAGAAACTAGGCATAATTTCCAGTATGAGCCATTAAAAATATGTACTGGAAGTTTACCTTCTGATAGTGTGTAAGAATCACATACCCAAAATATGCGTTTACCTTGTTTATCCGTAAAACGTCCATAGATTGAACCTGGATAAATTGTGAAATTATCAGGGAAATTTACAGATTTCCCCTTGCAAAGACGCACATAGAATTTTGGTTCGTGTTTAATCATGGAAATCCCTCCTTAAAAATGGGCAGACTTATAGCCCGAATTTTTGTTAATAGATTCTAAAGGATAAGCAGGGAATCGAACCCTGCTAACCCAGCGTGAGCCGTTATCCTATTTTGCTTCTTCTTTCTTCTTCTCTTCTGGTTTAATAACTTCGTGTTTTGATGCATTATCAAGGACTACTGCACAAAGAGTTGTAAAGGCTGCAATCTGTACTTTTTTATTGCCTGATTTGTCTGTATAGTTAAAATCCTTGAATGTGATTGTTTCTACTCCATCCTTTTTAGACTTGACCTGCTCACGTTTAGCAGAACCGCCAAAAGTAGCAAGGAAGTTGCGAAGGTCTTTTTCGGTAAAGTCGGACTTTTTGGGTTTAATGCCGTAGAAATGGTCACCTTCAGAACCGATTAACTTATTGAATATTGGACGCAAAGCATCCTTTAAGTCCTTAATAGAGCCTTTACTGTAGTAAGCGTGAATAGCTTTAGAAATATCAACACCGCCTTTTTCAGTATCGAAAATATCCGCATCAAGCTGTACATTCTTATAGATAGCATGAGCCATCAAAGTAATATGCACACGGTCAGTAGGACACAATGCAGTTACCTGGTCAATAGTAATAGGAAGGCTTGCAATTTCTTCCTTAAGTGCAATAATCTCTTCACGGTCTTTGATGAACTGCCCAGCGTCTACACCTAAAGCCTCATTGATAATAGACTTTTCGCAAGTCATAACGTCAATATTAGCGTGTAAATCCTCAAGGGCTTTTTTGCCATCCTTGAATGACTTCTTATCCTGCATCCGTGATAATTCAGTGTGGCGTACAAGTGTACGAACATGACCTGCAAAGTCAAAAGTAGTGTCTTTGAGTGCATTAGTTTTTGAATAGAATTTTTCAGATTTTAACATAATATCCTTCTTTCTCCCATTTAACGCATGAGTGCAATATATTTTTGGGTAAAAGGTCATAGTCGGATTTGAACCGACTTCCTAAAGCGTTTTAATACGCACCGCTCAAAAAGCGTAGAATGTGCCTGGCACTTTATGACCTGATTTTTAAACTTTTTCGCCTGGTCTTATAGGTTACTTCTTGATAATTATTATAATGTGCAAAGTATATATTTTTGTCATAGCTTGCGAACACTGCTATAACTATGTCTTATTATCATTTTTTAACGCTTGACATAAAAAGCGGTACTATATTTAAAGATTCTATGGTTTGAAACAAACCTGGAAATGTGATAGAATAAACCTCGTATATAATTTAATGTTTACTATCACTGAATGAGTGAAACACTCAAAAGAATTTTTAAATACGTTTATGAGTTGCTATCTTGCCGGTTACACAACGCCGGAATGGTAATAAGTAGCGACTTCACTACTTATGAGGTAACTATCGTTCCTGCTACTACGTGCTTGTTATAGTACAGCTTTACTGGTAACTTTCGTTGAGGTGTGCTACTAACCTCTTGCAAACTTCTTGCAAGTGAACACGTACGTTGTTGTATATGACAACTTTTTTATACCACTTTGGGTAGGCTGCACGGTTAGCCATGGTTTTTTACTAGGTCACTTCCTAGGGTTTATCACGACTAATGATGTCGTGTGCGGTTCGGTGTCCGCTCTACAGATGTTACAACAAAAATTAAAAAAGGTGTAAAGCCTTGATAATTCAATAAAGACTTTACACCTTAGATAATGGTTAGCTGGTTACTATGATTTAATTGTTACTGGGGTCTTTTGGGTCTGCTGTCTCAATATACTTGATTATTTCAATAATCTTTTCGGCATTCATACCCTCTTTTTCAAGTGCAGTAATAAGATTTACAACTTCTTTACCTGTCATGTATTCGCTCACTTTCTACCACCGCCTTTCGTTAGTGATATTATATCATAGTGTAAAGCCTTTATTCAATTATCAATGTACTTGTTTATGCTTTTTAGTGCTGGTTTATAATAAGGGATTTATTACTGCCGGACTTGACAGCTATTGAAAAGAATTGTATAATCTAATTGTTCGGATTAGGTTGTATATACACTTATACAATCTTTTCAAATGCCCTGTACTATCTTTTTAGGTGGTACAGGGTTTTTTGTTACCCTGTGACTATATACTATCATATGTTTATCTAGTTGTCAAGTAGATTTTACTATTTTTTCCTAGATATTTTAATACCATTTTGACGATTGATTATTATATCATAATCGCCTGTGCTGAAGTCTTCTAAAAGAAGCTCAAGTACTGTATTCATTTTCAAGTTATAATCGTCACAGGCTTTTTTGAAATTATCAAACACTGTACTATCTATTGTGGTGTTTATTTGTTTCTTGCCTGTTGTCAATGTATCAACCTTCTTTCATTATATATTTGTCAACTTGTTTTCAACTATCATGTTGTTATCTGTTTGACTTGTCTATAATATATCATATGTCTATCTAGTTGTCAACAACATTTTTATATTTTTTAAAATTTATCTGATTTTATATTAAAGTGGTGGATTATCCCATTTTTAATGTTGTTTTTTGTCTAAAGTGGTGAGTGATGACCATTTTTTGATTGATTTTAACATAAAAGTGGTGATTTGAAACGATACAAAAATATATTCAAACATACGTTCTAGTATATTCTGCTCTAGTTGTTCAGATCTGATTATATCGAACAAACGTTCTAATAAAAAGATACCACAATATTGTACTATTATGGTATGTTTAAGGATATAGGGGGGTGGCAAAAACCAGATCCGCAGCTTGTCTTTCCTGGAATCCATATAGCTGATTCATTCACAGACTTTCTTAAAATTTTTAGTTCATAAAACACTTATTTTTCAAGCAAAACTCCAATTCTAGCCAAATTTATTCATTATCGTATACCATATCGTAAAATCCTTTATAAACAAGCAATTTTCAATGATTTACTCATCATTTTTTTAATATTCCATCTTCAAAATCAGACCACATTTTCTAAAATCACAAAGAAAATCAAATAATTCCTCGATATCAATTTTATAAATAAAACTCCAACAAAATAGAGAATAAATAAATGTAACAAAAACATTTTCTAGTTAAGGAGGAATTAAATGACAAAATACTTAGACACTTCTACTCTCACAAAATACACCTCAGGTAATAATAAAGGACACTTCAATTGGAAAGAAAACATAGAGAAAGAACTACCTTTTCAATACGATGATTTAAACGGAATAATTAAAATTATAGATTATAAATCAGTAAATCGAAAAAATCTTGTTACAATTCAATATCAAAATAATATAATGACGACCTCTACATCAAATTTGCTTCAATTAAGAATCCCTACTTTTCTCAATAAAAATGTAAATACAAGAAAATATAAATATAATGTTGGAGATATTATAGATAAAGACTACCAAAAATCTAAAGTAATTGAACAATGTAGAATTCCTGTCAAATCAACAAAAGGATGTGAAACAACAAGAGGATACAAATTAAAATGTCTATCATGTGGATACGAATATAAAACTCGTGAAGATAAATTATCCTCATGTCCTGTTTGTGGAATTAGAAGTTCTTGGACTGAAAGATTTATATTCTCAATATTTATACAAGCTGGGATAGAATTTGAAGTACAAAAAGAATTTAATTGGTTACAAAATAGATGGTATGACTTATATCTTCCAAAATATAATGCTATAATAGAAATTAATGGGATACAACACTATGAACCAATTAGTTTGCCAGATAGAGAACAAAAATCAGCAGAAATTATACATAAAGAATGTGTTGAGTCTGATAATATAAAACAAAACGCTGCGCTACAACATAATATAGCTTATTATATTATAGATGCCAGAAATCAAGAAGAAATTTTTAATAATGCAAAAGAAATTTTAACATTTATAGATTTTTCAAATATATCTGAATTTGAATGTGGCAAATTTGCAACACAGAATGTAGTATCAAAATATTGTAAATTATGGAATAAAGGATATTCAGTAGAAAAAATTTCCAATAAACTTGATTGTTCTATACAAACAGTGCAAACCAGATTAAGACAAGGAAATATTTATAATTTATGCAATTATGATAAAAAATTGAATATGAAAAATCATAGGATTACTAATCCTAATAAATAAAAATTTAAAAGCAGATGGAGATATCTGCTTTTTATTTTCCAACCATTTCACCCACTTCACACCCCAATTTTCAAAATTCCACTACACAAAAAATCACACCCTTAACGCAGCTTTCTTCCTTATTTATAAGCACTTTTACCGATAACCAGTTTTCACGAAAATTATCAATAATCGTGACATAAATTCTCAGACCATATCTAATTCAAAAATTCTAAAAAATCCCATATCTCATTTCTTACATCATTACCAAGCACTCACTCAACCAATCCCAACACCCCAATCCTTAGACTAAATCACACGAAATCGACTCAAATTTCAATCAAAACTACCTCAATGATAAATTGCATACCTAACAACCTAAAATCGAAAATCATCCTCATTTTCTTTAATTTACTCCCATACATAGTGGGGTACATTAAAACCATACAGAAATCATATCTCATATCTCACTACTACTCATAAAAAATACGGAAAAATAAATTTTAAGTAAAATAAAGTTCCAAACAGAGAATATATAACCATGAACCAATAAAATACATTCAACGAAAGGAATTAACACATGAACACATATTTAGTACCAACAACGGAAGAATTCGGAAATGTATACAAAAACATAATTGTAATTTATGCTGAATCAGAAAAAGAAGCGTATCAAAAAGCAATTTTTCAAAAAGGATTATCAGCACGTCATATTCAAGAATATACAGATAATCCTTATGAAACATTTTATAAAGAACTTAAGATTCCAGAAAAATTCTTTTCTATATCAAGAAAAAATGCTATACTAAAAGAAACTTTTCAGAAAGAAGGCATGGAATATATGGAACTTATAAAATTATATGATTATATGTATTGGGGAGATTATAATTCTCAAATTCAATCGCTTGCTGAAAAAGCTATAAAAGAGTCCTGGAATTTTGAAAATAAAAATGATAATGCAATTCTAAAAAATTATCTATTAAACACATTTTATCAATTACAGCGTGAACACAAAATCATTGAAACTGATGAATATTGTTTATTTAATACTGGTTTATTCACTGATCGTTATATACCAATTTATGCATATGGCGAATTAAATCAAAGATATTTAACTGATGATTCGGTACAAAAATGGTATTTTAAAGGATTTAAAGATGAATATGAATTAACATCTCTTGATGTTGATGCAGATTTTCCCGAAAGAGCAGATTATTTTCAGGATACTACTCTTCTAGTATTTGATTGGCATTGTAAGGTACATCCTAATTATAATCACATATTAGATGACTTAAATACATACAACAGATTACCAAACTGTATCAAAGAAAGTGAAAGACCATTAGAGGTATTAAAAGGTTATATTGATACTGCTATACAAAAAGTAACTGCCAATTATAAGTTAGCCATTCCGCACTATTATCAAGAAAAGATCCAATTAATGATTCCATTATGTTTTACAAAGGATGATAAACCAGATATTGCATTGGTTCTTGAAAAACGAAGAGGCAATCATTATCAAGCAAAAACATGTCTTACTATGGAAATGGCTTATATGGATGCAAGATTAATTGCAAAGCCAGAATCAGATTGGTTATGTGCTGATTATATTATTGAGGAAGAAACAGAAGAATAAAATACGCATTATATTATTAAAGGTAGATGAGAAATCATCTGCCTTTTATTTTTATGCGGAGAATATATAAGTATCAATATAGAAAGGAATAAAAAACCAAATGAACAAATATGAAATAGAGATACCAAAATATCTTAAACAAAGAGAAAGCAATATATCCAAAGCAAAGAAGAAATCAAAGCACAAACATCATTATGAAGAATGCCTGATTCAATACAGATCCACATTTATAGGAAAAACTCATCTTAATACAGGTTTATATACCTACTGTACTATTTGTGGAAAAATAAATGAGCGATTCAAGGAGAATAAATCTATTGTAAAAGATTATATCAGAGAAGTTAATTCATCAACATGTAAATACTACTCTCATATTCCTGACGAGGAATTATATGAAAAGTACCATGACAAATTACCAGTATTCTTTGTAGAGGATATTTACAAAGAGAAGTATGTTGATTTGGAGCAAACAGAAAGGAATAAAACAAATGAGCAAAGGTAAAAATTTCGAATCATTAAAAATACCATTCGTAAAAACTTGTCCTATATGTGGAGAAAAATATTATAAACGAGTTACCAAAAAAGGTAAAACAAAAGGGCTAGATTTGAATTTTGTATCAAAAGAAACATTTTTCTTATTACATTATTATTATGAATATCACTGTTATACATGTGGATATGAATGGCAAGAAAAATATCTGTAACAGAGAATAATCGTATAGGTACATCATATATGTACCCAAATGAAACTATCAATCCAAAACACCATGTACCTAAATCAATCAATAACAATCAAACAAAAAATTATGGAGTTTGTATGTAGCGTAAGCGAAATACAAACGGAATATTCTTCTCTTGATAATATGAGTCTATATAGATATAGACTGCACAAAATTGATAGCTGGCATGTACCCAAATGAAGTATTTTTTCACTTTTAGGTACATGCTGTATGTACCTAAATGAATTTTTGACAATTTCATAAATGTAAAAGTTCATAACTTTTGAAAGTTAAGATGGAGAATATTACAATGTGACAAAATAAATATTTATTATGGAGGAATTCAAAATGACAAATAGTGAAAGAATTGACAATTGTGTAACAAACCTTATTGAGACAATTTCTAAGAATATCAGTAGTATGTATGGAGAAGGCTCAATAAAGCAATGTGATGAAATCGAAGCCCTCGCTTCATTGGTAAAAGCAAGAGCAACGATTAAACCACATAAAGACTATTCTTCATCAGAATCAGATTTTTCTAAAGAATGAACTGTGTTGTAAGTTTTCTTTATTAGTTCTGGAAGCACGTCCATTTTAATTGGTACACAGTTATCTTGTGTTCCCCAAGCACGGATGAATTCACAAACGATTTCTGATGTAATTTCTTTATCGGTTTTAGCCATAATCTCATCTCCTCTCTTGTATTGATGCAAATATTATACCATATATTTTATAAATAAAAAGAGAATAACTAATTGAATCACTTACCACACTCTCATCTCACAAATTGTAACTGTAAATTATGTTTTAGAAGAAAGGAAAGAAAAATGCAACAGAAAAAATCAAAAACCAAAGTATATTTAATATGTTATTGCAAATCATTCAATGATTATATGGATGAATATGTTGAAATAATTAAAGCATATTCCAGAAAAGAACTTGCAGTACATAAATTGATCGACTTTCTAAACGAGGAATTTGACTTAGAAATAAGAGAATATACTATTGAAGCCATTGAGTCTGAATTAAAAAGAACAGATTATACTGGATGGTTTATCAAAGAAGTAACTATAAATAATGAATAACAAAGAAAGGATTTTTTAAAATGCAACAGATTAACATTAATGAATTAAAGGCACATCCAAGAAATAATGAATTTTTTGATGATATGACAGGTGACGCATGGGAGGCGTTTAAAGAATCTATCAAAACATCAGGCATTGTTGAACCTATTGTAGTGACACAAGATATGATTATTGTATCAGGTCATCAACGTGTAAGAGCTGCTAAAGAATTAGGATTACCTACTATTATGGTAGATATTCGTAAATACGAAGATGATGATAAGATTTTAAAAGATCTTATAGAAACTAACATTCGTCAACGTGGTATTGGTAATCCAAATCCTGTAAAACTTGGCAGATGTATTAAGGAACTTGAAAGAATTTATGGAGTCAGAGATGGTAGTACGAATAGTAAAGGTGTTGGTGTGAGCGAAAAGTTTTCGTTCACACAGAAAGATTTATCTGATGAAATTGGAATTGATGTAAGAACTATGCAAAACTACAAAAAACTCACAGAACTTATTCCTGAATTAGAGGATTTGGTTGATACAGGAATTCTTGCACCTACTACTGCTCTTGCATTGGTAAAATATATGTCACCATCTGAGCAGGAAGAATTTGTCAGGTCAATGGATATAACAAAAAAAATTACCAAAGGACAAGTTCAGCAATATATTGACAAGATTAAACAGCTAGAAAATGATAATCCAAAAGTAAAAGAGTTAGAAACACAAATCTCTGAACTCAAAACAGAGAAAAATATATTGGAACGAAAAGTCAAACTTAATCAGGAAGAATCTGATAAATATAACAAGTTAAAATCTGATATTGAATTTCTTACAAAACAGAAAACCGATTTAGGTCGTCAAATCGACTCTGCTACTGAATTGGCAGGTCTGACTGTAAGATTACAGAAATTGTTAGAGACAGAGCTTGCTCCAATTAAATTCAAGCGTTGTATGGAAGAGCTTGATTCTAGTGATGTATGTGTCGGAAATTTAACAGACATTATTAACAGAATTGATGATTGGTCTGACGAAATGAAGAAACTTTTAAATAACAACAACGATTATGTTGTAGACGTACAGTAAGAGAAAGAGAGGAAAATTACATGAACGAGATTATTAATAATAATTATACTGGAATGAGCGATTTAGAAATATTAGCAAATGGTCAAAATGGAATAACTGTTGTGTTGACTAGAATGGTTAATGAAAACAAAAAAAGAGACACCAGAATTGCAATACTTGAAGAGAGTGATGAGGCAAAGACAAAGGAACTTTCAGAAATCAAAGAGAAAATGGACTATATTGCATCACCTGAAAATTCAATTATGTACAGAGAATTGGTTGCAATATGTAGAAGCAGAGTGAATCAATTGCTTAATTCTACAAATGATGGATTATATAAAAATTTTTGGAAACCTTATTTTAACAGAAATATACATACTGTTTTATGTACACATTTTAATGTTGGAAGTGACAAATATATTAAAACAAAGTATTTTGAGGAAGCAAAACAAATAGCATACAATTATATTCCTTCAGATTATTATTTAAAAGGTAGAATTGATGATTTATTAACTGATAAGGAAAATGGTGTATTAGATTTATCAAAGGATAGAATATTATCATTTAAACTTTATATTTCAGATTCTAATAATGGTAAAATAAATCTTTTTACAGCATAGTGAGGTGAAACGTCTTGCCAAACTATGTAAAAATTCCACGAGAAATCATTTATGATAAGGATCTATCATCTAAACGTGTAATAATCTTCTCATATCTTTATGCAAGGCGTTCACTTGATGACACAGTGGCATTTTCTACAACAGAACTTTGTCACTGGTCTAAACTGAAACCTAACTATAGAGATGGAAAGATAAATCAGAAATATTATGAAGTTCTATTACTTCTCTCTCATTATGGATACTTTGAATCATGTCCAGATTTTGAGAAATGTCTAAAAGAAAAGACCAATTCGGTCAAATATCAGCAAGTAAAACTTAATATAGAAAAATTCGATGTACCTGATAAGTTTGGAATTATTTATTTTGATGAGTTGGATACAATATTAAATTTTAAAGATGAATTGAAGGATGAAGAGATTGATACTGCAAGAATATCATCAGCTTATATTCTACTTGTACTCTCTTATATTCGTGTCAACATCAATCGTATGGATAATAAACCATTATGCTGCTATAGATATTTTAAAACAATTTCAGATGATATTGGACTGTCTGAAAGATATATAAGGCGTATAGTTGATATTTTAGATGAGTTAAAAATTGTGAAATGTCAACCTATGAAAAGAGAACAATATATTAAGAATGGTGAAAAAAGGTTTTTAACTACACCAAAGGTTTTTGCTGATTATAGGCATTTCATTCATGATGAACACGGTCAAAGAATTGATAAAGAATATAGTCCAGATAAAGAAATAAAAAAACAGATAGAACTTTTGGAGAACAATAAAATATAGAAACCAATTAACGCAGCACTCAAAGGAGCTGATTACAATGAACAAAATTATTTTTAAAACTAAAGGAGAAATATTAAAATATGAAAACAAGTTACACACAGAACTATAACACATTTGCAGGTGAAATTGATATTGATGATTTTTCTACAGAAACACCAAACAAAAAGAGAATAAATAAATATATAGAGGCAGACAACCTTGAAAAAACAATTATTAAAAAGGAGCGACAGAAAAAAGAAATGAAAAATTATCAGTCAATGACACTTGAAGAACTCAGAGAAATGAAACTTGTAAGTAATACAAACGGGAGACCTAATTCTACTCTTACGGATGAGAAATGGCAGAAAGAATTTGAAATCAGAAAAATTTTTGTAAAACCAGTTAGTAAAGATATTAAGAGATTTTGTCAGAAAAGTAAATGTTCAAAAGAAACAGGTTATTGGAACGAAGAAACAATGGGTACTTATCATGGTGCAACAAATTGGCAAGAATATTGTGCTTACATAAATGATGTTCTTCGTAATATTCAGTCTGGTCAAATTGATTATTGTTATTATATATATCAAATTCTTGATATTCTCAAATTTCACTATGATGATTTAAGAACAAAATATTGTGACGGATATTGGGAAGTTTGGTTAGATTTAGGTGAAAATAAATAATGTGTGAAATATGTAGAAAACATCCTTGTCATCCAAGATGTCCTAATACAGAATCATTACAAATAAAAAAGGTATGTTCTATTTGTAACGAAGGTATTTATGATGGTGAAGAATATATTGTTAACGGTGATTATGAATATGCTCATTGGGAATGTGTGAATTATGCAAGGGATTTGGCTAAATTTTTAGGTTATGAAATCAAAGAAATGAGCAAAGATTATTGAGTAAATAGGAATTTCATTTGGAAAATATATAAGTGGAAGGAGATTTTTATATGAATGAACAATTTAGCCAAGATGAATTGAAATTAATGACTGATTTGATCACAGATTATATTTCAAAGATAGAATGTTATGAAGACTTAATCGGCAACAATTATAATTGCATACAATGTGGGAATATAGAAGATTGTTACATGATAGCAAATTCTCGTTGCAATAGTGAATTTGCTGAAAATATTAATTATGGCGGTTATGATTCAGAAGAAGAATTTTTTTGGAGCAATTATTTGATTAAGGTGGTGATTTATTTATAGATGAGTGAATTTGGAATTAAAATAAAAAACATTGAAGCTGCAACTCTTTATGAATATAATAAAGGACTTCGTGATCATTATGATTATAAAGACGCAATGTTCGTAAATAGCTTATTTAAAGACTTTATGTGTGAGAACAAATTGAAGGTATGGAATGATGAATCTACGAGAGACTTAATATGCTTGGAATTTAATTTTGGTACACGTTCTTATGATGAGGAAATAGCTCATATTAGAAAAATAGCAAAAAATGCAAGAATTGAATATAAAAAGGCAATTAGCTCTGGAAGTAAAAAACTAATAGAACTACAGACGAATAAGAAAAAGAAAATAATAAGTTTATATAATTTTGCTGTTAATCATAAAACAGATTATTTCTCATTATCAGCAGATACAATAAGAGAAGAATTTTATAATAATGGAGTTAATGTAGAATATATTACTCGTAAAAGGAACGGTAATATTATTAAAACAGAAGTTATCCATTATAAAATGTTATATAGAAGTACAGGTAAAGCAAAAAAAGGTACTTGTATGTTTATAAGAGATAAATTGTATAACAAGGCAATTAATTATCTTAGAATGGGAATAAAACTTCCAAAACATAATGCGGATATTGTTGGGATTAGCGCATACTCTTCTCTCGTATGTAGCGGAATTGTTGGAAAAGTTAAAATCAATCCTAAAAATATTTTGGTATTAAAAGATGTTGATAGGTATTTTAACACAAATGTTATTTCTGTTGAAATAGATGAAAATAAACATTGTATTGCGAAAGCTATTAAAGATTATAAATTAAAAAATACGTTATTTGATGGACAGGCTTTAATCGACTCTTCTATTTTTCCAAATTGGGGAAATGGTTATATTCTTCTTAGACATCATTTCTGTAAAATGGCTGCTTTCTGTAGCAACATTCAATTATTTTTCCGTGATTATTTTGGTGATGACTACTATTCTGCCACAGTAAAAGATATGTGGGGAAATGAGCATTATGTAAAAGATATAGAACTTATTACAACTGATAACGCAATGAAATGGATTAAGTATGACGTGTCATATGACTATTGGTGTAATAAAGTTTATGAGAACGACTGTATGTTTGGTATTGTTAAAACTGCTCATCCAAGTAAGCTTGGAAATGTGCAGCGTATGAGTTACCAGATGGTAAATTCTCTTGATGTTGAAATTATGGAAAATGTATGCAAGGAAAGTATTGAATATATCAATAGGTTAAAGACCGATGATGATTTCTTTCTTGATTATTTGAGGAAAAATATTAACTTTTCAAACGATTACGAAGCATTAATTGCTTTATGTGAACAGAATCGAGATTTTCTTAGAAGTTCTTATTTCAGGGATCGTAAAAAGGCAATTATTATGACATATGTTTTAAATTTCAAGAGTGGTAAAGTAATTCAAAATGCAGATAATTTGGTGATAGTTGGTTCACCATATGCAATGTTGCTGTATGGTGCGACTGGTAATCCCTGTGATGTTGATAAAGATGATACATTTTCTGTTGAAGATTTAGCAACTCAATGTTATACCACCAGATTTAATGATAATGAATATCTTGCTGAGTTTAGAAGTCCGTTTAATGGAAAGTATAATCTCGGGTATTTACATAATGTATATAATGACAGATTCAAGAAGTATTTTAAATTTTGTGACCAGATTATTGCTGTAAACATGAATGGTACTGATTTTCAAGACCGTAACAACGGTAGCGACATGGATAGTGATAGTATTTATACTACAAACCAAGCCGACATCGTATTACATGCGAAAAATTGTAAGGAAAAATATTTAACCATTGTAAATAATATTCCTAAAGATTCAAATGTATATGATAGCACTATGAAAGATTTTGCGAGATTGGATAATAAATTAGCAGCTTCACAATTAGATATAGGCGAATCAAGTAATCTTGCGCAACTTGCTCAGACTTATGATTGTACGTTTGATGAACAGAAATATAAGGATTATGTTTGTATACTCAGTGTATTAGCTCAGATCGCTATAGATTCAGCAAAACGTCTTTTTGATGTTGATGTTGGTTCTGAAATAAAGCGTATAAAAAAAGATATGGATGTTGAAAATAACAAATATCCTGCTTTCTGGAAAGTTATTAGAAGAGATTTTAAAGAAAAAAATATCAATTATAATCTTGTTTGTCCTATGAATTATCTTTATAATCTAAAACTCGACCAATTCAGGTCAAATGAATCTACAATTCCAATCCAATATTTTTTCAAGAAATTTGAGATAGAAAAGAACAGAAAAACATGTAAAAAAGTTGAAGAAATAATAGAAATGTATATGAACAAATATTATTCTACTATTAGCTCTGAAAATGAAGATTCTTATTTTCTTTTAAAAATGGATTTTGATAATATGATTCAGGATATAAAAAAAGTTTATGTCTCTAAGAATTATATTGGATTATTTAGTTGGTTGATTGATAGAGCTTTCTGTGTTTCTATTTCTCAAAAGCAAAATCAGTATAAGTTAAAATCAAAAATCAAGAAAAGAAAATCTATTTTAATCAAGGCATTATATGATATCAATAGTGCAAATTTGCTAAAATGTTTCTCGGAAAATTATTAATTTTGTTCAAAAATAGTGTTTTTTAGGGACACCTAGACAATTTTAATGTTCCGAAACCATTGATTTTAGTGCATTTTTAACAACTTCGTTAAGTTGTATAATGAGGAGAAAGGATTTTTCTTTATCTTAGTACCTCTCCGCTTACATGCAAATGCGGAATATAAATAAGCAACGATCGTTTTATAAAAAAATACTAAGCCCTCTTAATTGAGGGCGATGCTGAAAGGCTAAAACAATGAAATCAGCCTTTCTTAGCTGATAAAACAGAGAATATATAATTGTTGAGAGACATTATAATATTTCGTCTAACATATGGCTATAAGTTAGTTGCTGTGATGCCATGTGAAAAAACTTGTGCATGTGTGATAAAACCAGTTAAGTTCAGCAAGCGAGACTGTACCATGCATTTCTGTGGAAGATATATAGGAATCAAACCTATGGGGAACGATTCGAGGCGTTTTCAAACAGAACAATTATAAAAAATATTTCTAAGATTGGTACATATTCATATTGTATCTCATCTTCTTATTCGGTGGCTATGCTACAGTTCTTGTAGTATGGTTGCCGATTTTCTCTTTGAGTGTGTAGCTCAGTTGGTAGAGCATTCGACTTTTAATCGAAGGGTCGTGGGTTCAAATCCCACCACACTCACTCACTTCTGCTATTCAGCAGGAAATAAATCAAAGGATGTGAAAATTATTAAACAGATTTCTAAAAGTGAAATTATAAAATTATTATCCGAAGGTGTAATCCGCAATACCAAACGAGGATATGTAGACCACAGAGGCGAACAGGTCGGCTACTATCGTACCAAAGGTGTTGCAAGAAAACGTTACATCGAAGATAAATATGTTAAGTAGGTTCTGCCTATGAAAAATAGAATCGAATATAAGGGTTTCTATATAGACAAGACCGAAAATGGCTATCGTATTAGCAGAAAAGAAGATACAGAAAAGCATACTCATCTCTCAAATCTTAATCCATCATATAGGCTTATAGACAATGTACTATCAAATAAAATTCCTACTCGTTGTGGATGTTATTATTTGGAGTCACATATTCGTTTAAGCTATGATGAAAATTATATTAGGAAGATTCGTGAGTATATTGAAGTAAAACAGAATAAAACGAAACAAATGTATTTTAATCCTGGCAGAAAACGTTCTGGCGGGAATTTTTAATTTTATGGAGGGAAAAGGAATTATGGTAGATAGTAAGATTAAGAAAGCAACTGTTAGTGCTGCTAAGAAGAATATTACAGCAAGTGGTGTACGAATTGAGAATGGAGTTTTTGTGGATGATGAAGGTTCTATCGTAGAACGTGTTGCAGAGAAATTACCAGAAGGCACTACTATTTTTGATATTAAAATAAGTATTGAAATTTCAGATGAAGAATCTGATTCTGCTGAATAGAAAGTAGGTGGACATAATAATCGACTTACATAGATTAGAAAACGAAACAGACTTTGAATGGAAATTAAGATGCTGCCTTGCAAAGAAACGCAAGGAAACAGATATGGATTGGATAGAAATTAGAGATATGCTTGGATTATCAATTACACCTGATCAGCTTAGAAAACAGGCAGTTGGATACGAGGAATATGACAACTATATTAATGGATATGAAGGAGTAGCTACTACCATCCTATCTGTTTCTGATTTACACTACCCTTTTGCTAAACCATTAGATACGTTTAGTGATTTTTACGGAAAAGTTGATGTTCTTCAATTGAATGGAGATTTAATAGACTGTATGGCATTGTCACGTTTTTCAAAATCATATAGGGTGTCACCATTAGAAGAAATGATTGGTGCAAGACAGTATATTATTGATTTAATTGAAATGATTAAACCAAAAAAAGTTCTTGTGAATCATGGAAATCATGAATTAAGACTTGGTGCATATTTAGCAAAAAATCTTGATAATGAATTACAAGAATTAATGCCAGAAACAGCATTAGATTATATTTTTATTGATGGCTTTACTCATTATGACAGAAAAGCTAAAACAAAAGTAAAGTATTCGCCATTGTGCGAAGTATTTGATGACATTGATATTAAATATACAGGAACTTGGTACTCACAGTATAAGGATATTTTATTTTGTCATCCAAAAGCATTTGCTAGTAGCCCATTAAAAACAGCAGAAAAAGCATTGTATTGGTTTAGGAACGAGGGTTTTGATTTTAGAAACCTTATTATGTCTCATACACATAGAGTTGGTTCATATAAAATTGGAAATACAATGATTTATGAACAAGGATGTTGCTGTGAAACAAATAAAATGAGATATAATGATGGACAATTAATTAATTCCCAAAAGGAAGGATTTATGATTATATGTCTTGACAAAGATGGACATGTAATTGAAGGTAGAACTCATATTAAAACATTAAATTAGTTGAAATACTAATTTCTTCGGTTGACGAGTGCATGGGATGGTTCATTAAATGTAGTCAAATTTGTGATGATACAGGGCGAGCTACAACCGAAAATTATAGACCAGAACTCGACTGGCATTAATAAACGAGAATAACTTCGGTTAAATCTCCTCTATTCCTACAGGAGAATAAACACAGCGAGGAAGGATACTGACATACATACATCAGAGGTTCGCAATTATCCAGAAATTGCTACGAGGGAGTAGACTATATTGCTACTACCCTCTTTTTGTATTATAAAAATTAAAATATTAAGGAAGAAAAAAGGAGAAAATTATTATGACAAAAGCAGAACTTATTAAAGGAATTCAGGAAGAAGTATCTATTAACATCCCACAGAAAGATTTAGCAGAGATTTTAGATGCACAGGCAAAAGTTGTTGCAAACGAAGTAAAAGCAGGTGGAGAAGTTACAATTCCTGGTGTTTGCAAAGTAAAATCTAAAATTGTTCCTGAAAGAACTGGTACTGTAATGCTTGGTACAAATAAAGGTTCTAAATGGGTTAAGCCAGAACACAAAGAAGCTTGTGTAAAAATTGTATCTAGCTTGAAAAATATTTTTGCTTAATTGATTGGTGGTGAAAATATTGAAGATTTTACATTTTGATGATTATGAAGATCTTGTAATAACTGTTTCTGAAAAATACGATGAAGTTAAGAAAAATGATGATTTAGATTCTATTGATGTTGTTGGGAAATACGAAGACATCAAAGAAATCATGGCTAATCTTATTACTTTTGGATATGGTATTGCTTTAATTACAGATTTTGCATATCCGTCATGGGATAATTATGAAGATGAATTTATTTTATCTATAAATGATAATGAAGTATGGTGTAAGCCTGCCAAAAGAGATAATGGTTATATTTATTCAGAAGCAAAAGCTGTTTATCTTTTAGATGATTGCAATTCAAAGATTATTTCACAGATTGAAGCTGACGAGATTTATGAAGTAGCAATCGGTGATTGTGATGACGAATGTGATAATTGCGCTTGTATGAGTGGTACAGATGATACTTATGTCCATTTATCGAATGACGAGGATGGAAATACTCATGGATTTACAGCGAGTAAGTCTGATGGAAGTTCGTATGTAAGTTATTCTTATTATACGAGTGATGAATTGACTGAGAATGATATTCAGAAGATGTTAAAGGCTTTTGGATTTTAATATTTGATTTTTAGAGTGTGTGGTTTATGCTGCACACTCTTTTTGTATGGGCGAGATTGGTCTTTGTGAAGATCGTAACCTCAGTCGTCCACTCTTAATGTTTCCGTGATGGAAACAGAGAATAAATATATGTACTCATGATCGGTGTCATAGCTGATTGTGGGATTTATGGAATGGGACAAATCGGAGTTGCAAACCGATTTGAGTAGAGTTTGTTACCTTACCCCTCTCTCCCATTCTATTTTTATTAGCATTGGGTAAGGTGAAAGGGTAAAGGTAAAAATGTGTCAGCAATTATAATGTTAAAGGTTGGAGATAAAGAAGTCCAATCTACTAAAGTAACTTATGAAGATTTGGTTATTTTGTATAAGCAATTTATTGATACTTATGGTGAAGTGCCAGTATATTCAAAATGTGATTCAAAACATAATATGCCACAAGGAAGAATTATTAATCGTGTATTAAAAGAAAATAGTATCACCTATAATGATTTCCTGTTACAGTTTGGTAAGGTGTCTCACGTAAGAACAGAAAGTAAAGATTATGATTTATATGTTAAAAGATTTAAAGAAGTGAGTGATAAAATCGGTCATCCATTGTGTGGAAATGAGTTGATAAATAATAAATATGGATTACCAAATCCAACATGGTTTATAAAATATTGTCCAGACAAAAATGTAAAGACATATGATGATTTTGTACTTTGGTGTGGTTATGAAAGCAATAAGCTCAAAAAAGAAAAAGAATATATTACGAATGCACTTATAAATCTTGAGAAAGAATTAGGTAGACCAATTTTGCGAGAAGATATTTCACTTGAGAAAACTGGTTTTTCAATGATTGTATTGGTAAGAATGTTTGGTGGTCTTAATAAAGCCAAAGAAGAAATTGGTCTTATGCCTACACCAACAGATAAACCTCTTTATCCATTTGAATATTATAAGAATACTATTACAGAAGCGTTAAATAATCTATATGAGAAAACTGGTAGAAAATTTCTTACATGGCAAGATTTAGAAAGTGGTTTATATCATAAAAATAATATTGAACATAAATCAATGACAAAAGCATTTAATCGTGAAGGTTTAGATATATTTGCTTATATTAAAAGTCTTGGATTTGAAATGAATCCAAATAATTTTAGTTTTAAATACACGTTTGATGATGGTGAACGTGCTGTATCAACTATGGAATTTGATTTTTCTACATATATACGTTCTCTTGGATATGAATATAACAAATCATATTTTAGAGATGTAATGTATAAGACTTTTACCAATAGTGATAAGAAACGAAAAACAAATTGTGATTACTGTATGCTTTTGTCTAATGGTAAAAAGTTATATGTTGAAATTGCAGGTGTTATACCTAATAATACAGCAGATTGGAGACATTATGAATACAAGTACAAACATCATCAAGAGTATCAACAGAAAATGTTATACAAAGAAAAAATACTTATAGAGAACAAATGTAATTATCTATTTCTGTTTTCATCTGAAATGAAAAACGGAAGTTATAAAGAAATATTGCAAAATAAAATAAATGAGATTTTACAAGAAGTAGCTTAGTTTACCACTATCCTACTTCTTTTTATTATGTGAAAGGAAGTGATTTAGTGGCACATGTAACAAGGGTAAAATATTTTACTAAGGATAAGGAGAAATTCATAAATCCTGATAACTTGAAGAAATATAAGAAATATCTCCAATCAAATATTATAAAAAATCAGGATGTTAAAGATACTACATATAAAAGATATGAAGGATTGTTTCGTCATTTCCTTATGTGGTTAGGCGAAAACTATGGTGATTTAGATTTATATTCAGATGAGTTTATGGAGAATGCCGTTGATATTATGGAGAATTATATCATGTTCTGCCAGGAAACACTTTTGAATCATAAAAAGATTATTAACATGAAAATCTCTGCCGTTAGTTCATTCTATATTTGGTCTATGAAACGTGGCTTCGTTAAGTATCATCCTTTTGACGGTAAACTTGATAGAATGAAGAAAGCTAATGAGGAACATATTTTGAACTCTTACTTCCTTACAGAAGAACAAGTTCAGACAATCCGTAGAGAATTATCTGAAAATGATAAGTATTCAATTCAGGATCAAATTTTATTTGAGGTAAGTTTTGACTCAGCAAATAGAATTGGTGCGTTGTTAAGGTTACAATTATCTAAACTTGATTTAGAGAATAACATGTTCGTAGATATAAGGGAAAAGGAAGGATACCGTACACAGGTGGTTTTCGGGGATGCTGCAAAAGAACTTATTCAAGAATGGCTTGAAATGCGAAAGAATGATTATGACCACTTGGAATGTGATTCATTGTTAATTACCAAATACAATGGAGAATATAAACCTATGGGTGACAGTGCAATCAGAGATAGAATGAAGAAATATGGCGAAATTATTGGAATTTCTGACTATAGACCTCATTGCCAACGTAAGACTAGGCTAAATCTTGTATATGAGGAAACTGGTGATTTAGCATTAGCAGCCGAGCTTGCCAATCATCGATCCACTGAAACGACTAGAGAATTTTACTGCCGCAAGCAGACCAAAGCAGAGGTTATGAATAAAATCAATGCTCTAAGAAGCAAAAATTCTAATGTTACCAACGAAGAGAATAAATAATCCTTCCGAAACCACTCAGATGTATGTAATTCGTGAAGACACTAACAATCCCGATGAAGCTTTCGTCTAACCCTTGACAAATTCAAAAAACATGCATTCTTAAAACAAAAGAATAAATAAATACAACAACTTATCTATAGGTAGAAAATGGTTCTCTACACACTCTTCGGAGTACCTGAGATGATGGATACACCGCCCATCATAGATAAGTTAAATAAGCTGCTCACATCTAAAAGAAGTGAGGGTGGTCTGTCAACGGATTGACAGATTTTTATAAGTGAGCTGTCGCTGACCGATATGCGACATAAATATAAAGGTCGGTTTGCGAAATATTTGACCTTGGAATGGTCTAAAACTTCTCACTGCTACTGCTCAATGGCGGTGTTATGGAGAGGTCTTGCCTTAGTAGACAATTAACACATCTTGGCATTTGCTATTCATGTAACATTGTAAGACCTGCTACTGCATTTTGGTAGAGCTGACTTTATAGCAACTCTAGTGCGCACGAAACCTTAATGCGGTATATCTAAGCTTGTGCAAGCTACTGAATGCTCTGATGATTCTATAGCGAATTCGTACTTCTCTACGTTAATGAGATTAAGATAATTCCGCATTGGAAGATTGTATAAATATACTAAGTCCAAAAGACTATCATCATTGATGAGATCGGCAACGAAGCTGGATTATTTTTTAAAATATTTAGATTGAAAACTTTTCTATTTAGTTTTGTAAGGTATGGATTTATCGCTAAATTCGTATCCGAGTTTTTGAGATAGAAATAGCGAATGATTACTGGGGGGTCTGTCGGATAAGAGACATTAAACGTTATCAATCGGACTCTGCTTCGGAGTCCTAAAATATGAGAAGAACAATTTAGGAAGCATGAATGGGCTTACCTATAGGTGATACTCTATTCTAAATAACTGCATGTGTACAGTGCAATATCAGCTAGTTAGTGCTTTATGCTGATTTTATTGGCTCGTAGTTCAGTGGTAGAACGGCAGACTGTTAATCTGCATGTCGTAGGTTCAATCCCTACCGAGTCAGTTAGAGATACTTGACTTTATATTTTTCAAAGCACTCTGTAAAGGTTATGAAAAATAAATATGGCTCTGTGGTCTAAAGGTAAGGACACCACCCTTTCAAGGTGGTAATGCTGTGTTCAAGTCACGCCAGAGTCATTATGCGGTAAGCCTGATGTCGAAGGATTTTGCTGTGGTGCACATACGGTTTTATCCCTGGTAGTTCATCACTACCCTACCGCCCTATACAGTTATAATCAGTTTGGCGACTGATTGGTAAATTTAATACTGTGTTAAGAAAGAGTCATTTCATGTGTTGAGATGGCTCTTTTGTTATATACACCTTTAGCTTAATTGGTAGAGCAACGATCTCCAAAATCGTCAGGTCTATGTTCAAATCGTAGAAGGTGTGCTAAGTACAAAATTGTATTAACAAATAATAGCTTGCAACTTACTGCTTGGAGGAAAATTAAATGAATAAAGGAAACAAAAATATTTTTGATGAAACTGTTGACACGTTAATCAAGGACGCAAAGGCTCTTACAGAAAGATACAATAAATATGTAAGCGCAGAAGCTGATCCAGATAATTGTGCATTTAGAAATAAAATGACAATTGATACTCTTCGACTTTTAAAAGATACATTGTCTTTAATTAAAGAGTATGATTGGCATTTAGAATATTCTGAATACGAAACAGATGGGCATAACGAAGTTGCTGTTTGGGAACAGAATCATTCTGGCGAAATTAGAAATCATAAAAAATGGACTGTTGGTGATAGTACAACAATGTATATTGACTATGGAACTGATGTGACACTTGTATATGTTGGTAGAAGGAAATTTCGTTTTGATTTAAAGAAAGATAAAGCAATTTTTATATATACAATTACTTCTTACTGTAATAAAGGTAATATGACTGTTTACGTTGATGACACTGGATTAGGTAAATATGTTTGTGATTTATTAGACAGTCATGATATTCCATATACAACAATTAGAAATATGAGTGATAGAGAGTAGCCACAGTGCTACTCTTTTCAATGTAAATTGCACTTTCATTGGAAATTTAATATTGGAAATTATGAGAAGTCATTTCGTATGAAGTGGCTTCTTTTTATATTGTGATGGAATTTAAAAAGAGAATAAATATATAGCCAACTATGAGAGGATCGTTACTGTTTCGATTGCAGGTAGTTGGATTATGGATGGAAGACATATGGAAGTCATGAGCCATATGAGTTGGTAATCGCTCGCACCACTCTTCCATCTTTTTATAAATAAGCGAGCAAGAAAGTGAGCGAAATAATTATGGCAAGTAAAAAATGGACAATTCAAGAAGATGAAATATTAAAACAGGTATATGATAAAATGTCATATCCAGAAATTGTAGAAAAATATTTTCCCGAAAGAACAGTTCCAAGTGTACGAGGAAGAATAAAAACACTTGGATTAGAATCAAAAACTTTTAGATGGTCTGATGAAGATATTGCTCTACTGACAGAGAAATATGAAAATGGAATGTATGTAAAAGACATTCAAAAGAATTATTTTCCACAGTTGACATTATCACAAGTAACAAGTAAAGCAAGCGTTTTACACTTAAAACATAAAGTCAGTTGTGTATGGTCGATTGAAGAAGACGAAATCCTTAAAGATAAATTTGCAAATTATACTAATACAGAATTACATGATTTGTTCTTACCAAATAAAACTGTTCGTGCCATTGAAGCAAGAGGGAGAAAATTATCTCTCAATAAAGCAGAAATTGTATGGACTGTTGAGGAAGATAATTTATTAAAGCAAATTTATGGAACTGTAAAGAATGATGACTTGATAAATTATTTTTCAAAAACATATAGTGCAATTTTACACAGAGCTGGTGAATTAAATCTTAAACAAGATTACATTTCTTGGACTGATGAAGAAATCTCATATCTTAACAAATACTATTCACAAGATATTTCTTTAGAAGAAATTCACAATAAATATATTCCCAATCGAACAATTTCAGAAATTACTGGTAAAGCTAATTCTATTGGTTTATTAAGGAATGAAAAACCGAGAGAATGGACTGATGAAGAAATTGATATATTGAAGAAATATTATAATACATATTCTGCTGATGTTCTGATTGAAAAATTCTTCCCTGATAGAAAAATTGGACAGATAGATAAAAAGAAAGCAGAACTTGGTTTAGTTGTAACAAATCGTTTTAGAAACGGTGAGGTATATTGGACTGAGGATAAATTAGAATTATTATTTAATGAATATCCATATATGAATACAGAAAAATTCTATAATAAATATTTTAAAGATGATATGAGCTTATCTGGCTTGTATGGGAAAATAAATAGTCTTGGTATTAAGAAAGATGAAGAATTTGTTACTGGTTGGACTTCAGAACAAGATCAATTCTTAAAAGATAATTATAGAAATATGGATTATTCTGTTTCTGACATTGCCAAGATATTAGGTAAAGATGAATCATCTGTTCAATATAGAGCTGTTAATGTATTTGGAATATATAGGAAAGATGAATTATTCTCTGAGAATGAACGAGAAATGATTCGGCAATTATATCCAAACAATAGAACAAGTGATTTTATTGATAAATTTCCTGGTCGAACTGTTGATCAATTAGAAAGATATGCTAGACGAATGGGAGTCAAGAAAACTAAGGATTATATCAGATGGGTAACACTTGAAGGTACGAAGAATAGTATTGAAACTTCAAAGCCACAACAAATGATAAATGATTTATTGGACGAAATGGATATTAAATATATTGGTGAATACGATTGTAAATATTATTTAGTAGACCATTATTTATCTGATTATCATTTAATGATCGAGGTACAAGGTGATTTTTGGCATTGTAGTCCTCTCTTGTCTGATAAATCAAACACTTCTGGTATTAAGGGAAATTTAATAAAGGATAAACGTAAACATACCTATATTAAAAATAAGTATGGAATTGAAGTTTTGTATCTTTGGGAAAAAGACATAAATGAAAATTTTGAATTATGTAAAAAACTCATAGAGTTATACATAAAAAATAATGGAAAATTAGAAAATTATCATTCTTTCAATTATGAATTGAATGATAATAATGAATTGGAACTAATAAAAGAAAAATATGTAGTTGGTTATTAAGAAGAGTATCTGTTGGTACTCTTCTATTTTATTTGAATAAAAGGAGGTGGCTGTTGATTGGCTACGAAAAGTAATGCAACCGAAACGAAATTGACGGCTGCTCAACTGAGAAAGAAAATAGAAACACTTGAAGATAGAGTGCAAACTCTAAAAGATGGTGCTTGGTGTTATATGTGTGATACACATAAGGCACGAGATAAATTTTATGTCAGTACAGATCCGCTAAATAAAAGTGGGCTTACTCCTATTTGTAAAGACTGTGCACGTAAGATTGCTCTTAAAATCGGTAAGGATAAAGTCGAACACGATCCTGATAAAACTTCAGTAATTGAAGCTATGCGGTATCTTAACAAACCTTTCTATACAAAGTTATGGGATTCCAGTGTTCAAGAATCTGAGAATCTTGCGTCAGGCAAGGTTCGTTCTAATGGATACTTATCATATGTAAAAAACGTTGCTATGGGGCAATATAATGGCGATACTTTCAAGGATTCGGATATATTTAAATCTACTGTTACTGTTGATTCTCCAAAAGAAGAAACAACTGAAGAACAGTTAATTGAAACTCATGCAGGATTGGATACATATGATAGTTTCTTGAAAAACAAAGATGATGTCATTCGACTATTGAGTTATGATCCATTTGAAAAAGAAGATATTGCAGACCAACCATTTTTATATTCTCAATTATTGGGAATTCTCGATTCAAGTGAAGATGCAAATGAAGATATGATGCGCACATCTTCTGCTATTTCTATTGTTCGTGGTTTCTTACAGCAATCAAAAATAGATGATACTGTTGCTAAATTAATGAGTGATATTTCCAATATTGAACGTAATTCTGCAACAATAAAATCATTGCAAGAAAGCAAAGGTAAAATTACCTCTGTTATTACAAGTTTGGCACAAGATAGTTGTATTTCACTCAAGCATAATAAAAATGCGAAAAAAGGTGAAAATACGTGGACAGGAAAAATCAAAAAAATAAAAGAACTTAATCTTCGTGAAGGTGAAGTCAATGGTTTTGATTTAGAAACTTGTAAAGCTATGAAACAAGTAATGGATTTGAGTAATGCTTCTATTATGAAAACACTTGCTCTTGATGAATCTGAATGGTCTGATATGGTTGCAGAACAACGACAAAAAATCGTTGATTTGCAAAGAGATTTGGATAAATATATTGAAATATCTCGTATTTTACTTAGAGAAAATCTTGACATTAAAGATTATTTAAAAGATAAAAATATATCTCTTGATATGAACTTAGTTGACTTAAATGACTTATTCTCTTGTTTCTCAGAACAAGCATCTGACGAATCTGATGATTCAGAAAGTGAGGATGAGAACAATGAGGTTTAAAGATATTTCTGATCCGTTAGATGTGATTAAGTACGATGACCAATGTATTCAAGAGGATATTATTTATGTAAAACCTGGCACTTATGCTATGTCTTCAAGAAAAATAGATTCGTTGATAAAAATAGCATATATGCAAAAATATTATCAATGTAATCCTGTTCGCTTTATAAACGACTTTTTCAATATAGAACTTTTGGATGCACAAGCATGGATAGTTCAACAAAGTTGGACTTGCCCCAATGTATTGTTGGTATGTAGCCGTGGATTTGGTAAATCCACTCTTATCGACATAATCATAATGTCAAAAAATATGTTATTTAACAACTATTGGACGTATATTGCAAGCGGTAGCGGCAGTCAGGCTGAACAAACTTTTACCACTTTGGAGAGACTTGCAAATGATAATATTGATACAATGATGGGTTCGACAGGATACATATTTAAAGCTGAAATTGAAATTAAAAATGCTGCTGGTGATGGTTTAAGTAAAGACCTTTTATACAGTAATGTATATCAAAACTCTCTCAAATCATGGGAAGTCCAGAGATGGATAATCATGAGGGTAATGCAAGTTATACTTGCGTCCTGCAACGATCACAGTTTAATTGGTAACAATTAGACATACGGGAGCTTCCTTAGGGGAAGATGGTATGATCTGAACTGCAACTATAATCTAATATATAATGAAATTGCAGAGATAGGCAGAAATGACCTATCCCTTTTTATTTTATAAAAAGAGTAACAAATTTGTTTCACATGGCAGTAATGGTTTTTCATATTCGACATATAATGGTGGATTTACTCAGACATTAAATTCTAATGTAGATCGAAAAAGAGGTATGCGAGGAAATGTAATTTTTGATGAGTGTGGTTTCCTTTCTGATGAAATGATGTCGGTATATTCAGCTTTTGCAATCGTAAATAAAAGCTTCAAATCTGGTAAAGATAGAGACGGAAACAGAATTGATACTGTTCGATTAAGAGCAATTCCAAGAGAAATTCCAAACCAAAAATTCTATATATCTTCTGCTTCTGATACTTCCACAAAATATTATTCACTATATAGAGAATTTTCAAAACAAATGATAATGGGAAATAAAGACTATTTTGTTGCCAATATTACTTGCGAAGTACCACTACGCCCTACTATTCATGGACAGATGATGGCACCTCTATTTGAAAAGTCTACCATTGATTCTGATATGAGAACAAATCCAGAAAAAGCTAGGCGTGAATATTTTTGTGAGTTTACAACAGATGCGGGATCGGATGCGATTATTAGACGTGGTGTTATAACTCGTAATGAAGAAGTGCGTAAACCACTTCTATACAATGACACAGGTGACAAGAAATTTGTCATTACATATGATCCTGCCAGAAGTCGTGATAATTCAGTTATTCTTGTTGGAGAAATATATGATTTTGAACAAGTTGATGGAAGTATTGATACAAGAATGCGACTTGTAAATTGTATAAACTTAATAGACGTTGGAAAAAAAATCAAGTCACCTATGCAAACACCAGACCAGATTGAATACTTGAAAAAAGTTATTCTTGCTTATAATGGCGGTGCTGATGCTTATGGAAATATTATTGGAGTATATATTGATGCAGGTTCTGGAGGTGGCGGCGTAAATATAGCAGACTATTTGATGCCTGATTTCACTGACTCTGCTGGAATTGTACATAGGGGTTTAATTGATAAGGAATACTCTGCTGATTATATAAAAAAATTCCCAAATGCAGTAGATAAAGTACACTTAATGTCTCCTACTGCTTTTAAATCTGAAATGTATGAAGCAATGATTGAATTGATAAATCAAGATAAAGTAAGTTTTACCGCACCCTATGATAATAAGGATTATTTAACCGTTTTTGACATTGATGAAGAAAAACTTACACAAGCAAGAGAAAAAATCACAAAAGATTTGAAGAAAGAAAAGCTCAACGAAAAAGAATTTGAAAGTCGGTTAAATGACGAACTTGGAAAAATCCAATCAGTAAATACAAAAATGATAAAACTTGATTGGCAAGACGAAATTGCTCTTGCTAATATGGACGCTTTAAAAGAAGAACTTGTAAACATGGTTCGAAAAAAACGTGAATCTGGAAAGGATTCATTTGAATTGACACCAGAAAAAGCTAATAAGCTCCATGATGACAGAGCATATACGTGCTGCATGGCTTCTTACGCCCTCATGTGTGAACGTAGAAAATCCATCACAAATAGGAAACGTACAAACAACTTCGACATCTCTCAAATGGTTGGTATATCAAAACGAGCAACTAACTGGAATAGACATTCTGGTTAGTTTTTTGTTGCAAAATTTCAATACACACAGAAATGAAAACACAAACAGAAAGGTGGTGACTACAAAGAAAAATGTCAAATATAACAAATAAACAATCATCTCAAAAAGAGCCAGCAGAAGTCATGGTAGATGGAACAAAAATAGGTACTTCTACAAAGAAGTATGCACAGATTCTTGATTTCGCAACGCTCCAAAATATATTAACTCAAAATGTCGGTAAGACACAATCAAAGACATATGTTCAGTATACAAAAGAAAAACTGATAACATACATTCAGTCACCACTTGCCAACTTAGATAATATTAGGGATGTATCACAATATCTATATCGTATCAGTTCAAATTATAGAACATTAATAAATTATTATGCCAATATGCCACTTTACTCATACAATGTCATCTTTAAAAATGAAGATTGGACAAAAACACCTAATAGTAAAGATTTTATGAATGATTATCAAACTTTATGTAAAAGACTTCAAATTATGGGATTAAAAAATTTGAGTCCAAAAATTATTGCCACATGCTTACGTGATGGCATTTATTGCGGATTTACATATGATGATGAAAACTCATTTTTTATAAATGATTTAGATCCAAAGTATTATAAAATATCTGGTATTACTGAAGGTGGAACATATATTGTAAAATTCAATGCTGCATATTTTGACTCTGGTGACAATAAAGAATTTTTGTATGGAATAAATAATAATGGCGAAGGAACATGGGATAAGATATTTGTACAAGGATATGAGGATTATAAATCAAAGGGAAGAGATTTCCAATGGTTTGAATTACCGCCTGAAAGAACGATTTGTACAATCTGTGGTGAAGATCCAGTTGTTCCTCTTCCATTCTTTGTAACTGTTTTTCAGAATTTATTGGATTTGCTTGATTACAATGATTTAATTAAAGCAAAAACAGAGTTGGAAAATTATGTATTACTTTTGAGCAAGATTCCACTCATTAGTGGTTCTGATGAAGTAAATGATTTTGCCGTTGATTTGGATTTGGTTCGATTGTCACAACAAATGATTGATGAAGTTGCACCAGATCTATGTGCTACTGCTTTTTCTCCTTGTGAGGTTGAACCAATCTTCTTTAATAATAAGAATCAAGTAGATGACACAAATGCTTTCTCACAAGCAATTAAAAATTTATTTGAATCTTTAGGTCTTAGTTCTGCACTATTCGGTGACAGTGATAATTCTATAGGTCTTAGACACAGTATTCGTGTTGATGAATCTCTTATGTTCTACCAACTTTCTAAGTTAGAAGCAAATATTAAAAGATATATCAAACTTAATATTTCTGAAAATTTTGATTTTTATTATCATCGTGCAACAGTATTTAGTCAAGATGAGTATATATCTTCGTTAAAGGACTATGCGACACTTGGTCTTAAAAAGTTAGATTATGCTACTGTTACTTCTACCCCATTTGAGGTTATGAATAGTACATTTATGGAAAATGCTATTGGTATAAATGAAATGTGGAAACCATTATCGTCTTCATATACACAAACTGAAAATGATTCTGGTGGGCAGACAAAAAAAGATGATGAACTATCTCCAGAAGGAATATCTAGTAGGGATGGTAATAAAAACGAAGGTACACAAGCAGGAAAATAAGGAGTAGTTGAATGGAAGGAAAATTTTTAATCACAGCAGATGCTACTACTGCTTCTGCTCTTGTGAAATGTGGTTTTCAGAAAATGGAAACTGGTAATAAAAACATCTACACATTTCTGAATAATTCTTCAATTAATTTTTCAGATAGTGTTGATATAAATAAAGTAAAAAGTATAAATATACTTACATTTTAGTCGTCTTTCCTAGACGGCTTTTTATTTTGTCGGAAAGGAGGATAAATGGCTAAGAAGAATACAAAACGTCTTTTATTTATGGAAGATTTATATGATTTTTATTCAAATAAATATAAGCGTTCAACACATTTTAGCGCAGAAAAATCAGGGCATCAAATTTTCGTACAAGTACCTGCCGAATTTGAAGTAGATAAAAACGCTGATTATAAGGATGAATCACTTCTATTTTGCAAAGTCAAGTTAATGCATTCTGGCGAGAATAGAAATCATTCTAGCGTAACAGATGAAGCATTAAAGAAAGCTTCAAAAACATTGGCATACAAGCCTGTATTGGCGAATTTTATGGAATATGAAAATGAAGAAACTGGTGAAACATTAAAAGATTTCACTTCACATGATATGGAATTAAACGATGATGGCTCGGTAAATTACATCGAAAAACAGGTTGGTTGTTTTACATCTGATAAACCATTCTTTGAAGTTGAAGAAGAAACTGGACATAACTTTTTATACGGATATTGTGCTATTCCAGTTGATTATACTGATGCAGCTTCAATTATAGAAAGAAAAAATGGAACAAAGATTAGCGTAGAACTTGCTGTTAATGAAATGGAATATTCTGGGAAAAATAAGATTCTTGAATTAACTGATGTTGTTATTATGGGTGCGACTTTACTTGGCAAAGATCCAGACACCAAAAAAGATATTGGTGAGGGGATGTTAAATGCAAGGTTAGATATTGCTGATTTTAATGCAAAAAATAATAGTCTATTTTCAGACTATGATTCTACTTTAATTGATTTACAAGAACGACTCGAAAAACTTGAGTCTGCTTGTTTCAATAATAAAAATGATATTAGTGGGAAGGAGGAAACAATCGAAGTGGAAAAGGAAAAATTTGAAGAGGAAGTTACTGAAACTGTAGAGGTGACTGAAACAGAAGAAACCACTGAGGAGGAAGTAACTGTAACAGAGAATGAATCTGAGGAAACAGTCGATGAAACCTCCGAAGAAACAACTGAAAATGCCGAAGAAGATCCAGTTGAAAATACACAGGATGAAACTACAGATACAAGTGTAACAGAGAATGAATCTGTAAATCCAGAAAAATATTCTGTAACAATGTCTGACGGTTCTGTAAAAGAGTTTTCTTTATCATTAGATGAGATTACTATGTCTCTTTACAATCTTGTTAATCAGATGTATGGAGAAGCAGATAATGCTTATTATGGCGTAACTGTTTATGAAGATAATACTCTTATTATGTCTGATTATTGGAATGGAAAATATTACAGACAGTCATTCAATAGAGATGGAGACAATTTTTCATTAGTAGGCGATAGAGTTGCTGTTCACTCTGTATGGGTAACTGACGAAGAAGATGCTTCTCTTAATGAGATGCGTTCCAACTACTCTTCTGTTGTATCTGAGTTAAATTCTTATAAAGAAAAAGAATTAAATAAAAAGAAAGAAAATTTATTTAATTCTGAAGATTATAACGGAATCAAAAATACAGAAGATTTTGCAGAGTTAAAGAAACATTCAAAAGAATATTCATTAGATGAATTATCAGAAAAACTTGACAAGATAATTAGTAAATCTGTGAAAAATGGTACATTTAGTTTTTCTAACAATGAGCATGAAAAGAAATTAACACATGTCAATTTTGCTCAAAAACTTGTTGATGAGAAACCTAAGAAAAATTCATTCTTAGATGGTTTATTAAATTGTTAAAAATTACAACTATTTACAGTAACAATTGAGACTTTTATAAGTCTCTTTTTTAATGCAAAAATCAAAGAAAGGAAATGAAAATTATGGCACAGTTTGGAAATATTTACACAGATGCTAACGGCACAGAATATACAAAGCATCCTGTGGCTAGAGTTAGCAAAGTCAAAGATGACGCACATATTTACGATTTAGTTGATACTGCAAATGCAATTAATCAGGGAGCAAACCTTGTCCCTGGAGATCATGTAGACGGAGACTTACAGCTTAGAGCTGCTAAGACACCTGCGATTGGAAACAAAATTGTTTTCGTTTGTGATGTACCTCTTAACTACAGAGATTATACAAAGCTCGATCAGGCTGAGTGGCAGTTTGTAAACAAAGCAGGAAAAAGAACAAAGGCTTATGAAGTTGGAAAAGATGATGTTCTCGGTGTATCTGATTATGCATTTACAACTACCGTTACAGCAAAAACAACTCCTGCAATTGGAAATTATGTAGTAGTTGATGGTTCAAGAGCTTGGAAGGAATTAGTAAACACTACTGCGGAAGCTACATTAAAAACTTATGGTTTCTTAGCGAAGGTTATTGGATACGAGAAGTATCAGTTTGACACTGTTGTTTTATTTGAAGTTATTCGCAACGAAGATGTTGCAACTGCGTAATCGAAAGGAGGACATATAGATGAACGTATTAAGATTTGCAGAATTAACAAGTGCATTTAATGACGCTGAGTCTGGAATGACAGCACAGGAAAATGCTGATAAGATTACTAGCATTATGCTTGATGCTTCTCATGGCGTATATGAAGAGTATTCAAAAGAAGAAACAAATAAAATTATTAGAAATTTATTTAATAAGATTTCTGGTTTTGATTTTAAGACAGCTACTCCTATGCTGAGAAGACAGGATTGGAGAGATCATAAGAACGCTTACTATACAATTATCGAAGACGTTGTTGTAGATAAGCTTAACTCAGGCTGGGGTGAAGATCCATTTTTCGAGGCTTATGTAGAGGAAAAGAATCTTGCTCTTGGTGATAAGAATGAGTTCTATGTAGATGAAAATTCTCTTTTACAGGTTTCTAAGTTTGCAGGAAACCATCATGATATTGTTGCTCAGAAGGTTGGTTTTGGAAAGAGCTTCAGCGTAGATACATCTTGGTATGCAGTAAAGGTATACAATGACTATGAATTATTCCGTGTTGGTAAAATTGATTTTGTGGCAATGATTGACAAGATGTACAAGTCTATTGAAAAGTATCGTAGAGATGCTATCTTTACAGCATTTATGGGTGCTAATCAGACACTTCCTGCCGACCTTCGATTTGATATCACTCCTTCTGCTTCCACAATGGCTGACCTTAAAGATGCTATTGAAGATGTAAAGGCTGCAACAGGTAAGGAAGTAGTTCTTGTAGGTCGTGAAACAGCACTTAGCAAACTTACTGCTCTCGTTTCTTATGATTGCTGGTCAGAGTCAATGAAGAATGAAAAGTATGAGACTGGAAAACTTGGCAAGTGGGAAGGTTATGACTTAATGTACATTCCTCGTGTAAACGAGCTTAATACTCGCACTGATGCTTTTACAGATGAACAGAAGAATCTTATTATGATCCTTCCTGTTGATCCTGAGTTCAAACCAATTAAGAGAGTAAATGAAGGTGATGTTGCTTTCTATGAAGATGGTATGGATGGAAGCAAGAAGAATATGCTTGTATCTGCTGAGATTGCATATAAGGAAGGTATCGCTGTAGTTATTAATCAGCTTTACGGAACAATTGATGTAAGATAATCATAAAAATTTTGACGCATGGTAACTTTGATTACCATGCGTTTTTATTAAGGAGAAAAGGAATGGCTTATACAAAGAAAACAAATACAATTAAAACAGAAGAAATAGTTTCTAATACAAAAAATAAAACTGAATCTGATAAAAAGGAAATTAAAAAGTTTCAGCCTGGTGACATGATTTTATGTAGATGTGTAAGACCGAATAAAGTAATCTTCTATTCTTCTAAAACTGATACTCGCTATGAGTTTGGTGGTTATGGAGATGTAAATGAAGTTGATTATTCTGATTTACTTAAATTAAAGTCATCAAGAAGTCCTATTTTGTTTCAGCCAAAAATTCTTATTGAAGATGAGGATTTAAGAGAACAGTGGAAAAGAGATTTAGAATCTGTATCTCATGAATATGAGGGTGTGTATAATACAGAAGAAATTTTTGAGAAAACACCTGATGAGTTTGAAACATATTTGAGAAAGGCTTCCAACGGTGTAAAAGATCTTGTAAGACTTTGTGCAATCAATCTTATCAGACAGGAAAAATTAACAGACCTTAGATTAATCAGAATTATAGACGATGTATTAGGTACAAAATATAAAGAATTTATTTAATTTGGAGGTGTATTATGACAAGTTACACCGATATATTTAATATTTTTCTGAATAAAATTTCTGATATAAAATTATTAGATATGGATGATAATGACATTAATCAAATGCTTACTTCTTGGATGACAAGTGCAATTTCCAAAATAAAAAAGTGTAAATCTGATTTATCTACCAAAGATGACGAAATTCAAGTATTCAATGATGATTTGCTTGATATTGAAAAAGAAATCATAGCGACTGCTATGGTCAAGGAATGGCTTGAACCACAATTAAACTCCACTCTTTATACCAGTCAGTTCTTTGGTGGTAAGGAAGAAAAATTTTATGCACAAGCAAATCAATTGGAGAAATTACAAGCACTTTCACGAAAGGTACAGCTCGAAGCACGAAAACTTGCCCGTGATTATTCATATCAGACTTTTATTGATGAAAATTTGAGTTAGGTGGTGAGTTATGGAAAGTAAATACGGAGATTTCAAAATAACTCAAATTGTAGAGCATAAACAAGTATTGCATGATAATATTCTTGCATTATTGTATATGAAAGAAGAAAACTCACCAACATTAGATTGCTACTTTTCTTCTCTTCTGTGGAGATTAAGTGGCTATAATGAGATTTTTGGTAATCAAACAGTTATGATTGATATAATGTCAAATCTCGAAGAAGCACGGATTGAAGCGTCTAATGATAATTGTGATTTCAAAAAATATAGAAAACTCGTGCTTGACTCCTTTAATATGATTGATAAATTAAAGGAGGTTTAGATTATGAGTATATATGACATGCATAGAAAACGTATGCGTTTACAAGGTAATAATATTGGACAGATTCATAAAAATCAGTCTGATGAAATTATGGAACAGACTTGGGATAATGATATCCAAAGTAAAATCTGTTATATCTACGACTTTTATCATGATGATCAGCCACGATTAGCAGAAGGCATGACATATGAGAATACAACAAAAACACGCATAGATGCAAAGTTTATCGTTAAGTCATATCAGTCTATGGATAAAGACCAAGTTGATTATTATGTTCAGTTCCGTCCTTCGCAGTCAATTCGATTTTCAGAAGATGATGAATTATATTATTTTGAAACCGATTATAAGACTACTTATGGCAATACATTCCCAATCGGATTATATTTAGATATTCCAGATGATAGAAATGTTTATCACAAATGGTTAATCTGTCGAGAGGAAAAAGCAAATCAATTTCCGAAATATCTCGTACTTCCATGCGACTATGAATTGTGTTGGATTGAAGTGAATGGTAAAGATAGAATTAAGCGTAGAATGTGGTCTGTTCTTCGTATGCAAAGCAGCTACACTATCGGACGGTACACCGATCGAGTATTTACAAGAACTGATAACCAAAATAAAATTTGGCTTCCACTCAATAAATACACTGAGAAGTTTTGGTACACAACTAATGAAGATACAACAATGCGTATTGTAGTTAGTGCTCCAACTGAACACCCTCTGATATGGGCTTGCACGAAAATTGAAAACATTCAACCTGTCGGGATTCAGAAACTTACAATATATCAAACTGTATGGTCTGATAATCGAGATTATATCGAAAAAGACGAAAATGGTCATATTGTTGGTATGTGGGCTTCATATTTCGATTCAGAAATCGCCCCAACAGATCCATCCACTCCAATTACTCCCCCATCTTCTATCATAGCGAGAATTTCAGCATCCACTTCAACAATCAAAGTTGGTGGTTCATACAAATCTCTTACTGTAAATCTCTACAATGATTCCAACGAAGATATTACAACTGAATATTCAGACGCTACCTTTACATGGTCTTGCAGTATAGATAATGAAGATTGGACTGATAAAGTGACTTGGCGAGATGGTACAGAGTTCAACCAAAAGAAATTGAAGTTTCCAAGTGATGCTTCTACTATCGGTAAAATTCTGACAGTTAAATGTACTATCGGTAAAGATGACGCAACAATTGAATCTGAAGCTATTTCATTAGAACTTGTTGAATAAGGAGGTGCTGTATGGAAAAGTTAGAAACAAAAAAAGATTTATTATCAAAACTTCGTGCATATAGCAAGAATCCTGATGATGAGAATATTCAATACAAAAAGAAAATTGAGAAAGCTTTATTGTCAAACCCTTGTCTATTATATGCTCTAAATGAAAAAGATTTAGAATCGGAGTTATTTGATAAAAACGGAAACATTAATTGGGAATGGAATGAAGATTTAGGCGAATACGAACCTCTAGGTGAATGGGATAGATATTTTGGCAGTGGTTCAAATATCCGTCCTTATTTATTTATTCCTGATACTCAGACAGAAGTAAAACATTATATCTGTTATCAGGTAGCATTTGATGAAACTCCTCGTTATCAGGATACGTTAAAATATACAAATATTACATTTACAATATTTGTTCATGGTAATGATAGAGATGATAAATTGACAGGTATTCCACGTCATGACCTAATTGCTTCCATTATAAGGGAACGATTCAACTGGTCTAATATCTTTGGTATGCAGACACATCTTATTTCGTCTAAAGAATCCACAACAGATAATAATTATCTTGTTCGTACTCTTGTATTCCAAATAGTTGACACTAACGGTATTTACAAAACAATAGATGGAAAAACTTCAGTCACAAATTACGGAGTTAGGAGGTGATTGAGTGGATGTATTAGAAACATTGGATAATCTGCAAAATGCCGCAGAAAAAGATTCAGAAAAAAAGAAATCTCAGAATAAAAAACCAAAATATCATTTTGATAAACTGAAAATGTATTTTGGTGAAGATTATACAATAAACAATATTACTATTTCTATTCCAACCATCGGAGAAATTTTAGAAGTTGGAGAATCTAAGTTTTATCAGTCTCTATTACCTTTTCTAAATAATCCAACGTCAATCAGAGTTTTTTTGTATGATACATTCCACAAAGATTGGAATAAGACAAAAGATATTGAAGTGTTTTTTATAATGTATCAACTTGTACAGGACAAAGAACCATTAAAGTTAATTTTTAAAGATTTTAGTTTTGATGATTTTGTATTAATTTCTGCAAAAAGAGATGTGCTTGACAAAGAATACGATCACTTAGCATTATTTAATGAAGAAAAAAATATTCTTATTTACGATGATGATTATTTAGAAATTGCGGAATATATTCGCACAATGATGAACATTCATCCAAAGACAGAAAAAGCTAAAGGTAAAACTACAAAACATTGGATGTTACAAGAAGATAGAATGAAGGCACAACAAAACAATGACAAAAAAGATTCTTCCACTCTTTTGCCACTTGTGTCTGCTTGTATAAATCATCCTGGTTTTAAATACAAATTGGAAGACTTAAAACAAGTAAATATATGTCAATTTATGGATTCTGTGCAAAGAATACAAAAGTATGAACAAGGCATAGCTGCTTTACATGGAATTTATGGTGGTATGGTTTCAGCAAAAGACATACCAAACGACTTAATCAATTTTATGGGCGATTTATAATCGCTCATTTTTATTGCATAAAAACAATTTTTAAAGGAGGAAAATAATTATGGCATTTAAATTAGGTGACGTAATCGTTGATAGACTTCAGTTTGGTTACGGTGCAAAATCTAACGGTACACCACTGTACGCTTTAACTCAGCTTACAGAAGCAAATATTGATATTACCGCTGATTCTACTGATATCAATGATAAGGATGGAAATCTTGTATATAGAAAATATACGGGTAAGAAAGGTGAAGTAACTGCAACTAATGCATTCCTTAACCTTGCTGTTGTTGAAGCTATTTCAGCTACAGATGCAGAAATTGCAACTGAAGACAAGGGTATTGTTATGCCAATGATTCAGATTGTAAAGGCAGGTGAGACTCTTGATATTACAGGATATGTTGACGGTTCTGTAGTTGTAAATTCTCTGTCTCCAAAAGGTTCTATGGGTAAGGAAGTATACACAAAGGGATCTTCTGCTACTGCAACAGAGTTTAATATTAAACATACAGATGCTTCTGGAACTCCAGGAGAACCAGGTTCTGTAGCCGCAAGTGACGTATTGGAGCCTCCAACAGCAGATGGTGAGACACAGTACATCGTTAAATATAAGAAGACAATTCATAGCGGCGCTAAGATTACTAACTCTGGTAAGAAATTCCCGAAAGCTCATGAATTGTTCTTCAAGGCATTAGTTGTTGATAAATGTGATACAGAGACTCTTAGAGCTGCTATTATTCACATTCCATCATTTATGCCAAGTCCAGAGTTCACTCTTGCCCTTCAGGGTGGTGATTCTCAGACAATGGATTACAAGGGAGCTATGATGCTTAATGCTTGTTCTACTGACTCAGAGCTTTTCTCTATCTACTACATTGACGAGGAAGAGGAAGATATCTAATTAAGATTATTTGGGCAGTTTAACTACTGCCCTTTCTTATAAGGAGGATCAATGGCTAAAAAAGATTTAAGAATGTGTTGTGTTTGTCATGGCAAATTTTCTTATTGTCCAGTCTGTGACCCAGAAGATGTGAACAAACCAACTTGGTATTTCGCATATTGTTCCGAAAATTGTAAGGACATTTATAATGTAACTTCTGCATATGAAGATGGACGAATGACAGATATTGAAGCAAAAGAAAAATTATCTAAGTTGGATTTGTCAAGAAAAAATAACTTTGGTGAAAGTTATCAGAAATCTATTGCTTCTATTATGAAAATAAAAACACAACTGAAGAAAACAGTAAATAAGAAAGAAAATAAAGTATATGAAGAATTTACTAAAAATGGTATTGTTACAAAAGTCGAAGAAAAAGACTGATGGTAATGTTGAATAGTGATTTTGAAAAATATTAATAGGGAACATAATTACTATTCAATGGTTTTATGTTCCCTATTTTTTACGTTATACGAGGAATAAAAGGATGATTATTAAAAGTAATTTACATGGAAGAGATTATAGTGAAAAAGAAGTCGTTCGGATATACAACAGAGATCAGCAAACTTTTTATGTTAATTCTGGCGTTTATCCGATAGATTTATATCCAAGCTATAATCCTAAGAATGACAGAAAAATTATTGTAATGATTTTTCTTAGAAGTGACACAATTGAGGTATATAAGAAATGGTGTAATTATGAGTCAAATTAAGGAGGATTAATATACATGTATCTTGATAATGCTTCGACTACTCCTTTAACACAAGAAGTTAAGGATTATATTATATCTCTATTAGATACATATCAGAATCCATCTTCTATGTATCAGTCAGGTGTAAATGTAAAACAGATTATATCTACTGCTAGAAATAGCATAGCGAAATTTATCAATGCTAATCCAGAAGATATTATCTTTACAAGTGGTGGTTCAGCATCAAACTCTTTAGCTGTAAAAGGTTATTACGAAAAAAACAATTGTATTATTTTATATCAACCAACATGTCATAAATCAATTCTTAAATGCGTGGAACATATTAAAAAGGCATATCCATTAAAAGTAAATTCACAAGGATTTATTGATATACAAGATTTGAAAGGATTGTTAAATGCTCGTGAAAAATATCTAGTTGTAATTGAGTATGCTAATTCAGAGATTGGTACAATTCAAAATGTAAAAGAAATTATAGATTTATGTCATTTTTACAATGCAAAAGTTTACGTAGATTGTACAGGTTCAATTAGTCAAATTCCTATAGATGTTAAAAAATTAGATGCTGATATGATAGGATTTAGTGGACATAAAATCCATGCTTTAAAAGGTATTGGAGTTTTATATAAGAAATCAGATATACAATTAGAACCTCTTATATATGGAATACAAAATAATGGATTGTTTGCAGGAACTGAGAATGTTCTCGGAATTGCATCTATTGGAAAAGCAGTTGAAAAATATAACTACTCTTCTATCTCATCTAAAAATAGAGATTATATCTATGAATATATCTTAAAAAATATCCCAGATAGCTATCTAGTTGGTGCAGATTTAAAACACAGATTATCACATAATTTATATGTGTGCTTTAAAGGAATTCAGGGCGAATCACTTATGATATTACTTGATATGAAAGATATTCAAGTATCAACGGGTTCTGCTTGTACGAGTGGAGATTTAACATCATCTACTACTTTACAATCAATTGGGATGGATAAGAAGGATATAAATAGCTGTATTAGAATCACTTTTTCTGGCAATGAAAATAAAAAAGAATTAGATTATGTATGTGAAAAAATCAAAAAAAATGTAGAAATATTAAAGAAATTAAACTAATTAAGGAGGAGTAGAAAATGAATAAAATTAATTGGAAAGTACGTTTTAATAAAGAAAATATTTTGTTTATCGCACAGATTGTTATTTCTGTTGTAATTCCAATTCTTACATATTTTGGATTGCAAGCTTCAGATTTAACAACTTGGTCGAAGGTATGGGAAACTTTTGTACAGGCAGTAAGTAATCCTTATGTTGTGGTCATGGCATTAGTATCATTATTCAATGCAATTACTGACCCAACTACAAGAGGAATTGGTGATTCTACTACTGCTCTTACTTATAAAATTCCAAAAAAATAATGAAGGGAGAAAATTATTATGGCTGTAATGTGTGCATGGGCTTCTGTTAATGAATTAGGTAAAGTTAATGGTGGTAAAGCTGGTGATCAAACAGGTAAAGAAGTAAAATGCGGAAGAATCTATAATTTTGGACAGACACGAGTATACCGTTGTAAAAATAGAAATAAGGCGGTTAGAATCGGTGCGGCTGCAAAAGGAATGGCAACTAATAATAATTTTGGCTATTGTCAAAATCATAGAACAACAGGATATAATGCTCTTAAAAATGCAGGATGGGTTGTTGCAAATGTTAAATCTCCTGTTGAAATAGATTGTTCTGAGTTAGCTGCTTGTGCAGTAAATGTAGCATATGGAAAATCTATGATTCCATCATCTGTATATTCTGGTAATATCGGAAAAGCACTTTTAAATACAGGTTTATTCAAAGAATTAAAAGCTTCTAAATATCTTGGTAAATCTGAATATATTGAGTGTGGTGATATTATTGTTGCCCCAGGAAAACATGTAATTGTTGCTTATACAGATGGTTCTAAAACAAGTCAGAATACAATTAAAACAACTGTTGCTAGTGCTATTGGTGGAAACGAATTAATAAAACGTGGACAGAAAGAGGCTGTCAAATTTACGGGTGTTAATATTGCTGTAGATGGTATTTGTGGAACAAATACAAATAAAATGAAATCAAGGGTATTACAACATGCTATTAATTTAGATTATAAATCTGGTCTTGTTGAAGATGGAAAATTTGGTAATGCTTCTAAAAAAGCATTAAGTACTCACTATGTTAAGAAAGGTGAGAAACAGTACATGGTAACAGCGGCAGAAATATTAATGTATCTTAATGGATATAATCCAAATGGTGTTGAGTATCCTGGTACATACGGCAATGGTCTTACATCTGCTTCTAAACAGAAATTTGGAGATGATGGATTGAAAATTACATCATCTGAGTTTTTGCAATTAATCTAGTTTGAAAGAGTGATTTCTTCGGAAGTCACTCTTTTGTTATGTAAAGAGGTGAAAGGAAAATACAAGAATTAAAATTAATATCTCCTATCAGTCCTTCAGTCAATCATTATCTTGGATGGAGAGCTGTTATTAAAGGTGGTAAACCTATGGCAATAGGATACAAAAAACCAGAAGCAATAAAATATCAGAAAGAGTTTGCTGAATATGTAAAAAAAGAAGCTAAAAAACAAGGATGGATTAAATCTGAAAATAAATTACAACATTATTATATGGATTGTGTGTTTTATTTTGACAGGGTGGATAAGGATGCAAACAATTGTTTTAAATGTCTTGCTGACGCTATTACAGATAGCGAATCTGTTTGGATAGACGATACTCAGTTATGCGAACGAGTGCAAGCAATATACTATGATTCAGATAATCCAAGAATTGAAATAACAATACGACCTGTTGATTACATTGGAGTTTTTGATAATGCTTCACAGTTAGATACGTTTAAGTCTCACTGCATCGGATGTAAGAGGTACAAACGAAATTGTAGTCTACTCAAAAAAGCAATTGAAGGTCGAATTCAAAAAGAAATATACGAAGGAAAATGTGAAAAATATTATAAATATAATCATAAAATTTAATTATACCATATCTAATTTTCAGTTTATTGAAATTTAGGTATTGTAAAATAATACCATAATATAAAACAAATCGTTGGGAACACTAAAAAGAAAAAAGGTGTTCTGTATGGAAAATAAAGTATGGTATTATAGAAATGAACGTAATTTAACATTAAAGCAATTATCAAAATTAACAGGCATTTCAGTTGGTGAATTATCAAATATTGAAAATAATGTCTCGAAGGATATAATGTTGTCTAATGCCATAATCTTGTCAAAGGTACTCCATGCGGATTTATACGATTTATTTTGTATTAAATAAATATGGAGGGAGTGACGAGTTATGGAAAATAATGTGTTTTTTAAAATTGTTTGTATTGATGACAATAACGTATTTGAATATCGTATCAATGAAGATACAAACAGAAAAACATTAGATGAGATACATGAGTTTGTCAAACAAAATATTAATAAGTATCCCAACTGTAAATGGTTATTATTGCCATGCGAAATTACGAAATAGAAAAATACATATAGCAGATTAGTAGATAATTATGAAGTCAAGTATTATACTTGGCTTCTTTTTAATTGGAGGAAAAGGAAAATGACAGTAAAAGAAATTTGTACAGAATATAGTAAATTAGGAAACGAGACATTAAAGAAACAGTGTTTGAATAAGATTAAAATCACACCTTATGTACCTGTATTAAGAAAAGACGCACTTGCTGATATTATTGCAAGAAGAACTGTGTTTGAATATGAAAATTATATTGCAGAGGATGGAACAACTAAAACTCGTTTAACTGAAAATGTAAAGGTAAATACGTTTATTGGGTACATACTGTTTTGTCGTACTGTAATTGAAGAATATACAAATTTGGAAATTGATAAAGAACATTTTGATACTGATTATGATGCACTCAAGACCTCTGGACTGCTTAACATTTTAATGGGTGGTGAAAATTCAATTATTCCAGAGGAGGAAATTGCAGAACTGAGAACAATTATCGAAATGAAGAAAAATGACTTGCTTACAACTGAATCTTCTATTGATGTATTCGTAAAAAGACAGGTTGATAGATTTAAAGACTTGGGTGAATGCACTCTTACGCCACTTGCTACTGTTGTAAAAGAGAAACTTGATAGTTTATCTGAGGAAGATTTAGTCAAGATTGTTGAGTTTGCTAAGAAAGGTGGATTTAAGGAGGTATAAGATATGGATTTTTACGATCTAATATATAACAATATTTTCACTTTATCAAAAGGTGATGTGTTAGACATTCCTAATAATAAAGAAGAAATTCAAAAAGAGATTATTTCTACTATAAAGAAAAATAATCTCTCTCTTACTCAGTCTGCAATGGTATTCAATTCTATTATTAAAAAATTAGGGAATACACCAATTAACGAATTATAATTGTTTGTTTAGGTGTTTTAATATCTCGTTATGTATTTTCTTAAAATTTTCTATTTGTTGTTCAAGTGCAACTTCAGTAGATCTTTTTAGTAAATTATTTTGGCGAGTATATTCTAATGCCAAATCGTATGCTGCTTTGTTAGTAAGTTCTGGATTCATATGCAATACCTCCGTTTTTGTCGGTATTATATCATAAATTTTGAACTTATTCAACAAAGCAAGAAATTCAAATTTCAAGAGGTGTTTTATGTCGAAGAAAAAGAAGAAAAAAGTAAAGTTAATTCCTAGAAATATAAATAAGGCAGTAGGTTCTGTTAAAAATCTTAACACTACTACTCCTGGTCTTTTTGATTATAAAAAATTGGGAAAATATGAAGATGGAGGTATAAAAATGATTTCTGCAAATGAAGCTAGAAAAATCACAGAAGAAAGTCGATTAAAATTGCAAAAGTCTATTGATGAAATTGATTATTGTATTGACGATGCCATTCATGAAGGAAAATTTTCAATTATGGTTAATGGATTCATTAGCAAAGAAACTACCGAGATTCTAAAAGAAAATGGCTATAAGGTGAATGAATCTGATACGCATTTTCATATTATTTGGTAAATGTCATAAAATAAAAAAGCCGTGGCTGGTTTGCCACGGACTTCTTCGTTCTCCTTTCATTCCTTGTGTCTTTCTACTCCTTATAGAAAGAGCACTTAATATCAATACCACTAAATAATGCTAACTTCACATGAATGTCTTTCATACGGTGGTTTCGTACATAAATCCAAACTGGAAGTAAGACTATTAGCGGCATGATGATGAATAAAATTGCTATCATCAATATGCTCCTTTCTATGACGCAAGTCATGTATCTTTGTGGAGAAATTGTGTTTCTCATCTGATAATAATGCATAACGAATTGTGCCACTTTTGCACACAATCTACTATCAGACAATTTAATTATAGCACAAGGAATGGAAATTATAAATAGGCTCTATGACGGTCAAATGTCATAGGGCTTTTCTTATGGTGAGTGGTTACTACTGCTCTCTTATTTTGGTGTAAAAATAGTGAAAATTTTGGAGGTGATGATAAATGGGATTAAATAAAGACACTATTAAATATTTAGAAAAACAGGCTCAGAAAAAAGCTTCTGAATTAGCACATGAAGCTCAACAGAGATTAACAGATGGTTATGTGTCATTTATTGATTTATATTATAGCGATTACACACCACAACAATATGTAAGAACTCATAATTTGTATAGGTCTTATAACAAATTTTATAAAAATAGTCATGGCACTATTTTTTATGGTGGTGTCGAAGTAACGCCTGAAAGAATGTTTGATAACTATGATCAAATTACACCTTCAGATCTTATGTCAGATTTTATTTACAATCCGAAAGGTACTTATCATGGTTGGTATAACATTCCTGCTAGTTTCAGTGTGTATAGAGAAATGCATAAGTATCATGAACGATTAAAGGATGAATATAGAAAACGTTGCACAATTTAGAAAGGATGTGAATTATGGCAAGTTCAGATATTATCAAGATTGGTTTTGATTACAGATCCAGTCTTGCACAATTTGAAAAAGACACAAATGGTGTATTTGACGGAATTAGTTCTAAGGCTGGTAAACAGAAAATTACAATTCAGTTAGATGCAAAAGATGATAAGGTAATTGATAAAATTAAGGAATTACAGAAACTTAAATTAGATAAATTCACATTCGAGTTTGGTAATTCTGGATTAAAAGAACAGCTACAAACATTTGACAAATTAGAGAATAAGATAAATGAGATTATTAATTTAGGAAAAGGAAAATCTATTATTGACTCCTCTTCCACTATTAAAGAAATTGACAAGATAAATAAATCTCTTAATAAAACAAGTGAGATTTTAAATAAATCATTTTCAACAAAAAATAAGACAGAAGCTTTTAATCAATTAAAGGAAGCATCTGTTGCATATGAAAAGTTTTATGGTAATGAAAAAGCAATGGCTACACAAGAAGGTACTCAAGCCGCTTATAATTATTATAAAGCATATGAAGAAGCTTTAAAAAAAGGTGTGGCACAGACAAGACTAGAAAAGGTTACTATTGATGTAGAAAAAGGTTATAATTTCAATTCATCTGATTTATCTAGTCGGAGAATTAAAGAATTTGAAAATTATCAAAAATACGGTGGCGATTTATCGGATTTATCTTTGGAAATTGCTTCGTTAGATGGAAAATTAAAAGATTTTAGCAGTGCTTATGCTGAAGTAAAAAAGAATCTTGGCGAAGCACCAATAACACCAGAGATAATTTCTAATATAGAACACTATGTTGAATTATTAGATAAGGTGAGATATCTGAAAAGCTGGCATAAATCTGATGATAAAGATATTATTGCCCAAGATGAATCAAGTGCTAAATATTTTTTAGATAGTGCAATATATAAAGCACAAGAACAGAATTATAATTATACAGATTCATTAAAAACACAAGAAATCCAAGCAATTGCTACTGCTGAAGCAGAAAAAAAATTAGCAGAAACGCAGAAAGAGGTATCTTTTACTTCTTCTGAAACGAATATTTCATTGGGGAATGTTGATTCAATTGTTGAAGAAAACACCGCTTTACAAAAACAAGAAGGTCAAATTGCTGAAATCAATAACGGTTTAGGACAAGAAAAAACCTTATTAGATCAAATGATAGAACGCATTGAAAAAATACGAATGCTCGGAGTTGTTGGTGGTGGACGAACCGAAGAAGATATACTTAACAATTTTGGTGTTGAATCGAAAAATGCACAAGCATATCAAATGCAAATAGACGCATTAAAAACATTAACGCCATCTGGAAAAAATAATCCTGAAATTAGAGATATGGTTTTAAATCCAGATATATCAGTACAAGAAGTTGCTGAGAAATTAATTGAAGCAGCTAAAGATTATGAATCTTGTAAAAATGCACTTGATAAATTATTCTTCGAAAATAATATTGTTGGTGGAAAAGTTTTTGATGATGCATATAGAGATCTGAATGCATTCGCCGATGATTCTATGAAAATGGTTGATATTGTTGCCGAGGCTCGTAAAAAAGTCGCAACAATAAATAAAGAAACACAATCCAATGAATCAAATACTTCAGATTCTAATTCTGCCGTTGAACAGAAAAAAAAAGACATATCCGATATTATAAAGCTAACTGATAACTACGGAAGAGAACTGGACGAAGCAAATTCCAAACTTCTAAAAGGCACTACTTTGCTTGACGAGCAAGGGAAAATTATCCGTCTTTATCATGGTAGTGATACGGAATTTGATAAATTTGATTTAAGTCGCTCTAATAATCAAAACAATCAAATTTATGGTAAGGGTGCATATTTAATTGAATCTCAAAAGGGTGCAGAGGGTTACGGAAGTGTTGTAACGCAATGGTATGCGAATGTAAGAAAGGTCATGAATGAAGAAGGACGACTTACATTGAAAGAAGCTCAGAAATTATATAATGAATTTGGAAGTCAGCTTCTTAATATATTTGGAAAGCGAATGGATTTTGATGAATTCTTCGATTCTTATATAAAATTCGATCCTGAAGAAACAACTGTGGTTGAAAAAATGAAATCTCTTGCTAGCTATTTAGGAAAAGATATAGGTGATTTATTTCAAGCCATTGGATACGATGCTATTAAAATGGATCGTAGCAATGGTTCTTTTTATACTATTTTTGATCCAGATAGGCTTGTTAGATTTAAAGAGGCTGCGGTTGAAACAACTTCAGCCGTTAAAAAACTAGGAGCATCTGCTTCTCAAAATCCAAAGAAAGACGCATTTCCTAAGACTGATTCTTCTGCTACAAATGCTTCTACTTCTGCTATTAAAGAAGAGAATAATGCATTAGAACAGACTACTCAAAGTGCTGAAAAGGCTGCAAATAGTAAAAAGAAATTTGCAAATGCAAATAAGGAAGTCAAAGATAGTGCAAACGCAAGTGTTGGTGCAATCAAAGATGAAAATAATGCTTTTGACAAAAATGAATGGGACAAGAATGTAAAAGCAATTCAGAAATATATGGATACTGTTACAGAATTAAATCATCTCAAGGCAAAAGATAAAGGAACTGGCAAAAATACAAGTGTTATTGCTGACCAAGAACAAGAAGTTGAACGTTTAAAAAATATTGCATATGAAGCAAAAAAAACATTATCGTCCATTGCTAATTCTAATAAAGCTGATGTTAACACATGGGAAAAATGGGTTAATATTATGAAGCAATTTGACCAAGCATCACAAGGGTCTACTAGGTCTATTGCAAGATTAGAAGATGCTATGAGAAATGCAAATAATTCTCAGATTGAATATATGAATTCTGTTATTAAACGTTTTCAAAATAGCTATGATAAATATTCAACTGATGCATCTCGAAATGGCTATAATCCGAGTGTTGAGTTTTCTGATAAACTTTCGTCTTTCAATTCTAGTTTAAATGATTTAAAGAATTTATCAAGTTCAATTTCTAATGGCGAGTTTGTTAAACAGGAACAGATTGATAGTTTTAAACGTCTTACTCAAAATGCAGAAGAAGCTCAAAAATCATTAAAAAATATGTCTGCCTCTGAAAAAGGTATGAAATCTGTTTCTGTACAAAAAGAAATTGATAAAATCAATCAACTTTTAAGAGAGAATACACGTTATTCTAAAGAAGCAAAAATTGAACTAAGGTCATTAATTACTCAATTAATGTCTGGTGATCCGACTGTTAATCTTGAAGCAATTCATACAAAGGTAATGGAAATTAAAAATGCTGAAGAATTAGCAGGTAGAGCTGGAAAAAACTTTTTCGATATTTTAGCATCAAAATCTTATTATGGATTTATTGGTCAGATGCAAAGTTATTTGAGTATGTATGTTGGTTTCTACGGAATGATGAATTCTTTTAGGAATGGACTATCTACTGTTCGTGAACTTAATACTGCTCTTACAGAAATGAGAAAAGTATCTGAAGAAACAACACAAAGCTTAAAAAATTATCAGAATACGACTTTTGATGTAGCAAATGTGGTTGGTACTACTGCAAAACAGATACAAAATTCCACGGCAGATTGGATGCGTTTAGGTGAATCCATGTCAGAAGCCGCTGAGAGTGCAAAAGATGCAAATATTCTTTTTAATGTATCTGAATTTGAGGGGATTGACGAAGCAACAGAATCTCTTGTATCTATGAGTCAGGCTTATAAAGATCTTGATAAAATGGATATTATAAATGTCCTAAATAATATCGGAAACAATTATAGTATTAGTACAGACGGTTTAGCTACTGCTCTGAAAGATTCTGCAAGTGCATTAGTTACTGCAAACAACGATTTAAATGAGGCTGTATCTCTCACTACGGCTGGCAATGCAATTACACAAGATCCATCAAAAGTAGGAGCAGGTCTTCGTACCATTTCTCTTAGACTCGTAGGCACTGAAGAAGCAAAACAAGAACTTTCAGATTTAGGCGAAGAAACAGATGGCATGATTACAACTGTTTCAAAACTAAGAGATACTATTATGGACGCTACTAAAGCAGCTTCCGCAGATGGTAAAGGTTTTGATATTCTTGATGATAATGGAAATTACAAGAGCACATATGAGATCATGCAGGGGTTAGCAGATTTATATGATGATATTGTAAAAAAAGATAAAGAACTAGGAACAAACAATCTTAATCTTTTATTGGAGACTATAGCAGGTAAGAATAGATCGAATATTGCAGCTAGTATACTCCAAAATGGAGAAATGTTAAAGTCTGTGTATGAAGATGCACAAAATTCAGAAGGTTCAGCAGAACAAGAATTAAACTCTTATCTTGATAGTGTAGATGGCAAACTTCAACAGCTCTCCAACAGAGCACAAGAATTCTGGTTCAAAGTCATTGATTCAGAAACTATTAAGAACGGAATAGATTTATTAACAAACTTAACAAAAGGTGCTACAGATTTTGTAGACACAATAGGTATCCTCCCAACACTCTTAACAGGAATTGGTGCAGGTATTGCCGTTAAAAACGTGGGTGAACATTATATAGTTCCAGTGTCTATATAGTTACCGTCTTGCCCACCCATACTAGCATGGTAACATGGAACAAGTTATATTTATAACGAGGAGTATGGTGGTTATTGGTTCTATATTATTTACACAAATATAGTTTTCGATAACGTAAACAACGACTTAAAATGAAAAGTATTTAGTGAACAAATATCGGGAATTCAACAGCAAAATAAAACTATCATTCAAAAGAAGTACGAAATTTTGAAATGAAACTTAACTCGAAAGGGATTAAGAGTAACATCTTATTTTGTGTTATTGGGGAAAATCCGCAACGAAGCCTAGTCGTACATTAAAAAATGCTAGGAACGCTCAGAGACGATAATAGTCGCATGGAGAATAATCTTCATGATGGTATAGTCCAGGTAAACGTAAGTATGATACGTGTTCATGTGTACATGAGTATAACTGCTCTCCTATTTGAGTGTAACGGATAGGTAAAAAGTTGTAAAACTAATTGTTATAATTCAGTTGAGGGTTTTATAACAAATTACAAACAAATAGAGAATAAATAAAATAGAGGACAGTCGTGATGACTTGCCCTCAATATGGAACAAAAGGAAATAAAATATGGCTTATACAAAATAGAATTATTTAGATTGGTGTTTGTCTTTGGCTATCATGCGAGTTATATACTTTACTTTCTCATTACTGAGTTCAGGATGTTTGCAAATCAGTATGGCTACTATTAATTTGAGAAACAACCATCCAAAGTAGCATAACCCAGCACAGCCTAAGACTTTAAAAAATTGTGTTAGCACTACTAACAATTCTACCCTCCCTTCTGTAGAAATTTCATAACATTAGGGAAATGTATTGCCCGAATGGGCTAGATATTTATTTCCAAAAAATAGTGCCTATTCTACATTGGCACTCCCACATGGTATAATACCAAGCACTTGCCGTGACAACGGACTGCAATGTGGTAATACAGTCGCAGTTTGCTTGGTATCATTTTATCATATTATACCGTTTTCATAAATCCCAAACATAGGTTTTGTCGATTTGTGTAAAATGAAAATTTAATAAAAATAAGTGTTTTTCTACTTATTATATTTACAAAATTTTACTGTTGTGCTATTCTCAAAATATCAAAGAATTTTTGATATTTAAAAAGGAGGATGCACAATGAAGAACACAAGTAAAGAAAGAACCTTACAATGGATAAATAATCAAAATCAAAAAGGTAACATTTCTTTTGAGCATCGTTTACAACGTCCGATTGGTCAATGGAATACAAAAATGAAAAGCTTATTAATCCAAAGCTTATTAAGTGGCATTCCAGTGAACCCTATTTATGTTGTAGAAGAAGAAAATATAATCTATCCTTTGGACGGTTCTCAGAGAACATCTACTTGTATTGATTATATTAATGATAAATTTTCTTTAAGTAAGGATACTCCTAACGTATCAATCGCAATAACAGAAAATGGAGAACAAGTTATCAGAGAGTATGAAATTGCAGGAAAGAAATTCAAAAAACTTGATGACGAAGTAAAAGAAACTCTTCTTGCTTGTACATTAGAGTTTTGTACATTATCCGATTATACGGATGATGATATTAAGACAATGTTTGCTCGTCAAAATTCAGGCAAGCCATTAGGTTCACGATTATTGAGAGTTGTTCATGAATCTGATGAATTTGGTGATGTAGTTTACTCTCTTGCTCGTCACCCATTTATGGATAAACTTATGGGGAAAACACAACGTAAGAATGGGACTGACAAAGATATAATCATTCAGACATTTATGCTGATTGCAACAAATCAGGAAAATGATTTTACATCTTTCAGAGCAAAGGACATTGATGCTTTTGTGACTGATTATGCTGACCAATATATAGATAAAGCAGATACATTAAAAGAAGCAATGGATAAATTCGATGAATCGTTTGATGAAATCAAAATTCCTGTTACTTCGATTCCGCAAATTTTATATGGCGGCTATAGAGTTACGAAAGATAAGAAATCATTCACAAGATTGGCTGATAAAGTTGCTAATTTTGTAGCGAATTATGATTCTAATGAAGAATACAAACAATTTGTTCAGTCTGGTACTGGAAGTAGGGAAAATGTAAATGGAAGATTTCAATATTGGAGAAATAAACTTAAAGAAATATAATAACAAGCAACTCTAAAAATATAGAGTCTAGTTAAAATTAACTAGGCTCTTTTATTATGCAAAAAGAAAGGAATTAAAAACTATGAAAAAAATTATTTACACATTAAAACAACTGTTACCATTAACTTATTATTCAAAATACAAAGTCCAGAATGGAGCTAAAGAACTCACAATCTGGACTCAGTGGTTTGGTAAACCATTCAATATTAAACGATATACTTTGGCTAATTAGTGGAACTCTGTTCCATCACATCTTGGGCATGGTGGCATTGTATCTGTATCATCATCTAATACAACTACCTGTCCACAATTGTCACATGTGTATTCGCCCTTGCCTGATTTTTCTCCTGTAGTTGGCATTTCACAACTCCTCCCTTCTTATTGAGATAATTTTCAGTATATACTAAAAATTGAAATAAGTATAGTCGGAACATTAGTTCTGTTTATCTTTTTTATTTCGTAATTTATCAATTTCCATCATATACTTAACCAGTCTATTAGTAGAATCAATTGTTTGTATTACTTTAGGATTGGAAAATGTTGATATTAATTGTTGTACGGCAGGGTCATTTGCTTTTATTAAAACTTCTTTGGCTTTTTCATCCTTTAGTAATTTATTAATGTCATTTTTATTATCAGGTGTTTGTTCAATAAACTCTTGACAATATTTTAATAAATCAACTTCTTCACCAGCCAACATCTGTTGTTTAAAATCTTCAACTAATATTTCAGAAGGTGTTTTATCCGATAAAGATTTTAAAACTTTAATCCAAAGTGATTCCAATTGTTCTTTAATATAGTCTTGTCTTATTGCTTCTGATTTTTCTGTTGGTTGAATATACAAACTGATATATTGTGGTTTATTAAGTTCATGCTTTGCACAAACAGCACCTATGATAATAAAACCTTCATTATATGAAGTATAACAGAAATATTCATTATAAATACTTTGATTATAATAAGTATGAGTTTTATTTTCAGTATCAGTTACTTCTCCATACATTATAGGTTTCGATATATTTTGATCAATGTTATCATCAAGAATATTCCATTTAAGAATATGTTTAAATGTTTGTCTATCAACTATTTTTAGAAAACTATCGTCTGCATCATAATTTCTGCCAATTAATTCATCAATTGATATGTTTAAATAGTCAGCAATTTCAACTATTTTATCAAGAGATGGTGAAGTCTTTTTCCAACGGCTGATTAAGGAAGGACTATATTCTAAAATCTTTTCTAATTGTGCTACTGTAAGATTTCTTTTAGAACATGCTGCTTTTATTGATTTTACTAACAATTCATTGTCCATTTGTTATACCTCTTCATTCTTGAAATAATTTTCATTTCTGTATTGACTTTTAAATAAAAAGTATTATAATGATATTATATTCAGAAATGAACAACTTGTAAATAGTGAAAAGTGTTTCGTTTCTTTGAATATAAAATAACCACCAAATAAACTTGCCGGTTCAATGGTGGTTATAAAGAAGTGTACTATAATACGCTTCAAACATTTACATATAGTATTATAGCACACTTCTTCTACTATTAACAAGCGTTATTTTAGAAGGAGGATGTTGATATGGACAATGAAATTCAGAAATTTGGGAAGAAAATCAACTTTTATATAAATAGCACTTGACTTTTCGCCTATCATAAAGTATTATTATCTTGTACTTGTTGATAGACAGAAAGTAGGTGTTATATGTCTACGAAAATGGGACGACCTCTTTCTGATAATCCAAGAAATCATAAACTGTTTGTTAGATTGACCGATAAGGAAAATGAGGACTTGGAAAAATGTTGTGATATTACAGGAAAATCAAAGGCAGAATTAGTTCGAAAAGGCTTGAATTTCATAACAGACAAAATATTAGAAAGAGAATAAAAAGTGAGAACCGCCCTCTCCTCCCAAGATTGAAGCGATTCTCATACATAGTCTATTACTAGACATATTTCATTTTACTCTATGTTGAATTATTTTTCAAGATATGGAGGAAATTAAATGAATGAACTGAAAATTTTTAGCAACACAGATTTTGGAGAATTGTCTGTGAACAACACGGATGATGGTATTTACTTTTTTTTGGGCGAGGAGTGTAGATGTTTAGGTTATACTAAAATTGCTAAAGGAAAACCGTACTTGCGTAAAGATAAAATCGTTAATATCTGTGAAACCCTTGATATTAAAGGGTTGTCACCAAGTGACAACTTTGAAATTATTGATTTAGACACAAATTTTGACAATACAAGGATTACGGAAGACGCATTATATGATTTAATACTTGAGTCTAAAGCGAAGAATGCAAGGAAATTCCGTAAATGGGTGACACAGGAAGTTTTACCACAGATTCGTCAAACAGGTGGATACATACCTATCAAAGAAGACGAATCAAATGAGTTATTCTTGGCAAGAGCTGTTCAGATTGCAAACGAAACGATCAAACACAAAGATGAAATCATTGTCAATCAGAAAAAGAGAATAAAGTCATTGGAAGAAACAGAAAAGGATTGGAAGCTCCTAATGAACACAAAAGGAACATTCTCTGTAAATGAAATTGCACACTTTATAGGAATTGGTGAATACAATCTATTTTCTTACATGAGAAATGTTGGACTGCTTTTCAAGAATGAAAATGGAGATAATGTTCCATATGAGAAACCTGTTATGAAAGGTAAGTTCACTGCTATTCCTGCTATTGCACCTGATGGAACTGCTCATTTGCAGACAAGAATTTATCCTGACGGTATCTCTTACATAACTAAGCTGCTTCGTAAATATGGATATTTGGAGGTGGCATAATGGTAACAACAGTTCAACCAGATTTGGTACATATCGTCATTCTTGATATTTCAGGTGTCTATGTACAGATACATGATCAAGGATATTTTAAAAAGGACTCTCTTGATAGTATTTTGGGAGAATATAATGATGAATCACATTGGCGTGTGGTTGCGTTTGATTAATACATATAGCAGGTTTTGGAGAATATAAATAAGTAGAGCCTGTAATTGGTGTACAGACTCTACTTTGATGATGATACTCTCCTACTCTTGACACAATGATGAAACTATTGATGATGAAAAACTACTCTTCATAGAAAGTACTATCTACTTCAATTCCGCTTTGACTTGCAGATAAATGAAAGCTTTTAGTTCTTTTAGAAAAGATATTATGTGCCAGATAATAACATAATGCTAATCCAGCAATCTTCACAATAAATGTGAGTACAAGTTCTGCCATTTTTCACCTCCTTTCCGTGATGTAGATAACGGTCGGGAATTCGGTGTGGAGAACCCACAAGATGTTTTTCTTCCAAGAGCGTTACACTCACTTTCCTCCTAAGAACTAGGAAATGTGAAATTATTTAGTTACACGACAGGATACGCACAAGGCTGTGGTGCGCTACACAGCCATCCTGTACATTTTTATTCTATCATCACTTCATTCATTAATAAATCCCAAACATTAGTTCAAACATACTATCCGACATTTTTCGACAAGTTGGAGATGTATTTATAGAACAAACTTTCTGAATTGTTTCTTGTCAATTATTGGTATATAATGGTAAATAATATCAATAAATGGGGAGGATACATATGGACAGACATTTCTATCAAAAAACATGGTTTAAAAACACACTTTTCATATCAATTTCGACACTAATATCTGTAATTGGAATAGTAATATCATTGGTTGATAGTTCTACTATAAGAGGTTCATTAATATGTATCTCTATAGTGTTATTACTTGTGCAAATTTATTCTATCATACGATATGGTAATGAAGAAGATATGATCTACAAACAATCAGAAGAATATAAGTCAAAGAATGACGAGTTAACTGCAATTCTAGCTCATATGGAAAATGATTACAAAACTGTTACTTCAGAAGTAGCTGCTTTTTCGGAAATAGCTGAAAAATGGGCAGGTTTAATAAATTCATTTGCAAATAATATTAAACAGCATGGTTATGTATCAGATAAAGCTTGGGACAAAGTTAAACTTATTGATGGTGTTTGTTTATATACTAGAAATGTAATACAACAATATTGTAATGATTTTGATAATTCAAAAATTTCTGTTGGATATATTTCTTATGATAAAGATATTAATGGCGATGAATGGGCATATATGGTTTCTCATTCTAATCCAGTGTCAATTAGACCAAACGCATGTAAAAATAAAGTAAAATTATCAGATTGTAAATATCATTACGCTGATTTAATGCGAGAGAAACTTTCTGATATAGAAATTGCAATGAATACCGAAGAAGTATTAAGAATTTTTAAAAAAGTATCTTTGAGTTCTGATTTAACTAAATACACACAATATGTAGCAATTCCATTATATTGTAAGAGTGGAAATTTATTAGGTATTTTACAAATTGTAACAAAAAATGGATATATTATAGAAGAGGATAAATTAAAATTCCAGCAATTCGTTACAGATACAATCATTCCGTTCTCTAATTTAATTGTCCTTATAGATAAAATACATAAAGGGCTATATCTTAATCCAATTAAAATTAATAAAGAGGTATAATAAATGAGAAAATATAAAAAAGAAGAAATTCATAGAGTTGACATGTCAGGTCGTTTACAAGTAAAAATTATTCATGAAGAATATACTTCCGCAGATGAAGAAGAATGGGAACGTGAAATAGAAGAAATGAATAAAAAAATGGAAGAACATATGAAAAGATACGAAGAAAATTTAAAACTTCTATTTCTTTCTGCCCTTTCAGATACACAAAAACCAGAAAAAGATGCTGATTATTTTATTCGTGAATATGGTGATAAATTTATTGGTAGAAATCCAGATAATATAAAAAATAGACTTAAACTTTATAATAAATATTTAGAAGAGCAGGATTAATCTCCTGCTCTTTTTCAATACAAATAAAATAGTAGTAATCTCTCACTACTCTTCTCTCCCATCTTATCAAAATCTTACTTTATAATACACAAATAAAACACCAAACATTGCCCACCCTATAGGTGGTACAAGAACAGATAATACTATTGCTATATTCAATAAGTTTTCAGGTATCTTTTGTGGATTTGGATTACTGCTCTTTGGGAAAGTCCCATGTTCAATTTTATATGATATAAAGAATCCAATAAATGAAATTATCATAGAAATAACTAAAATTACTATGATAACCAACGATATATCCAACCATTTCATTAGCGTTTCATATTTCATATTATCAGTGTTTATATTGTGGTTTAAAATTTCAAATATAAATAATAAAACAAATGAGATTCCTGATGATAGAAGGAATTTATCTTCTGTTTTCATTTGTACATTCTCCTATTCTTCTGATTTAGTATATTCTTTTCTAAATAAATCATCTTCTACAACATAAAATTATTACGAGGTGAAAAATAATGACAAATTTAAATATTAAAATTAAAATCAACGAATTAGAGGAATTAAAATCAGTTATTGAGTATATAAATACTCTTAATCTTAATAAAATACCCGAACTCAATCCAGAAATTACTGTTGAATTCGGGTATAACGATTAATCTTCTTTAACTACATTGATAACCGAGATTTCTCTATTTGATACGGTGAATGCTTCCTTTTCAGCATACAAGTGTAAATCATAACAAGTTTTATATTGATACGTAAATATATCTTCTCCTTCAATGACTACTTCTTTTGCACCCGGAACAGGAACTGTATAACAAACTTTTACAATATGATTATACTCCTTGCATTCACCGTTCTTATCTGTGATTTTAAATGTATACATTATAATACCTCCTCCGCATTAGTATATGGAATATTTTACCACGTAGAGGATGGTAAGGATAGTCTGAACATATGTTTAAGTGATTTCATCATTATTTCGCCCACGGAATATGAGCAACAATCTTACTAATTACTTCTTGATTGGTTACAACAGCTTTTACAATCTCAAAAGAAATCATATTTATAGCAGATATAGACATAGCTCCAACTTTCTTAGCACCAGCTTTGGTTGCTTCCCAAATAGATTTTTCACGGATGTTATTTAGAAAATTATATCCATCCCAAGTGATGTCATCCACATAGCCAGATGATATATAACCATTTTTATCATGTATAATATCAACAATACGGATATATCTTGCCTCAAAAAGTTTTTCTATTGTATATTGTATGTCTTCTTTAGAATAAGATGATAAAGCATTTGCAATACTACTAATAGTTAATCTTTTATGTGTCATAGCCATTTGATTATCAGTATATTCAAGCGTATCTTCAAGATATAATAAAACATCTCTTATACAATCATAATTTAAAGTCATAAATATCTCCTTTCAGAAAGCAGGTGAAAATATGTTAAATTCTATCGAACAACAAATGATTCAACATGAGAAAGAATCTTATATTGCTGATCATATTACAAAACGTTTGTTGTATGAAAATTGTACTCAACAGGAATATCGGGACATTCTTAAAATTGTTGAGGAACGAATTCTTGGTAAAGGTGTTTATGATGGATTAGAGTCGGAATGTTAATTCTTATCTTCTTTCTCAAATTCTTCTTCCATCTTATTAAAATCTAGTCCATATCTCTTTTCAAGTTCATTGAGTATATTATATATACCTTTACCGATAAATAAATGATTAGATCCGAATACATATTTCATAGTATGAACCTCAGATGGAGAAATTGAAGTAATCAAGCCACGATATGTTCTCATATCTTCGTTCTGATATACTTTTACAGGATATCTATATCCAAGTCCTTCTATTCCTGTATAACCATCATATGAATTGGGATTGTAACACTCTCTCCCAACTTCATATTCAAGTTGTGCTATTAATGATGCAATGTTTTGTGTATTTTTCATAATAACAACCCTCCTTAAAAATCACTCTTACAATCATTACAATGCCACTGATGTCTCACCTTCTGAGAAAACAATCCGAACAATGCAACGCTGCCAGCTTTCGATACACCACTTATTTTCTTACAATTCGTGCTATGACAGTACGGACATTCCACACTTGGTTTTGAAGGTTGTACTTTTGGTGTTGGTACATACGGTTCTTGTGTGATGTATTTTTGATCAGGATTGATTCTACATTCAGGTCTTGCTAGACATTCGTAATGGTCTTTGATTGGTTGCTTTACGAAGAAATGGTAGTCATTCCATGCCTCCATAGCATTTGTGGCATGATTATAAAGACATGGTATCATATCATGGTCTTTAAATGGTTGAGCAATCTTAATTGCCTCTTCTATTGTGAGATTTACTAATATAGTATTATCATATCTACCAAAGACTAATTTTTCAGCATCTTTTTCCGAGTATCCTACTACTTCCATTAACAATTTTTTAGCAATTACTACATTTTCAGGAATTTTTTCTTGTTTTACATTTAAAGCAAAAGTTAGATAATAACCCATATTTCTACTCTCCTATCTTTTTTAATTATAGTAACATATTAAATAGATGACCTCAACCATTTATTTACAATTTGTCTGAATTTAGGTAACTATATAGATAGTTTAAAAAAGATTTCGACAGCTAGAAGTGGATTATCTGACCTTAGTTATAGATGGTGGATGACAGACGAATCTGGTATGCTGAATGATACTTATCTTAAAAAGTATTCAGATCAGTTAAAAGGATTGAACTTACAGCAGGCACAGTTTACTTTATCTACTACCGCCCTATCTTCCGCTCAGAAAGAACAGGTTTTAGTCGAAGCAGGTCTAATTGCTTCCAAAGATAAAATAAAAGCTTCTTTAGTAGCATCTACTCTTGCACAGAGTATTGACAATGAAGAAAAGCGAAAAGCTATATTAGAACAATTAGGTCTTTATAACGCAGAAAAAAAAGAACTTCTTCTTAATAATTCATGTACAGAAGCCGAATTACGAGAAGCACTAGCAAGACAGCTCAACAATACAGAAAAAGAAGAAGAAATTATTAATACACTGAAACTTAACAGTGGAATGGCTAAAGAATTAACATTTACAGAAATGTTATCTTTATCTGTTGAAAAATTAGGTTATAGATTAGGTATCACAAATGCACAAATGGCAGGTTTCAAACTTGGTGTTGGAATCTTTGCTGCCGTAGCTGCCGCTGGTACTGCTGTATTTGCTCTGTATAAGAATTACCAGAGACAAATGGATGAAGCGGTCAAAGCTGCATCTGAAGCAGGATCAGAGATAGATGAAAACACAAAATCTATTAATGAGCAGATTGCAAAGGTAAAAGAACTTCGTGAACAGCTTGCCGATAATTCCACCACACAGGAAGAAGCCAAAAATATCAAACAGGAACTGCTTGGTATTCAGGACAGTCTTGTTGAAAAATATGGTAAAGAAGCTGAAAGCATCAACCTTGTCAATGGAAATCTTGAGAAACAGATTGACTTGCTGAATGATTTAAGCGAATCACAGTTAAAAGATTACTTCAAAGATGAAGAAAATCGAAAAGGTGCTGATGAATCCACAAAGCGGATGACTGAGAAGAAAACCTATAATTTAGGTAATATCAGTTCTGACAGCGAAAGTTATGATATTGTTACAGACATTGTAAAAGACTTCAAAGATAAAGGTCTTGAACTCGTTGGTGGTTCGGGTGGTATGGCAGGTGCTGCATTTACCATCAAAATTAAAGGCGATGCTAAAAGTGTTGAATCTACCATTAGCGAAGTAATGGACAAATTGGATGAAGCAAAAAAAGGTGCTGATGAAGCAACTGTCGCACAAATTGAATCCTTACAGGATAGCATGTCAAAAAGTTATTCTAAAGCAAGTGATATAGTGGAAGAAAACGAAGCTAATTACTTGAGAGATTTAGCTAATGATATGCGTAATATGGGTGATGATTCAGGTGGTCCATATGACATCTATAAGCAATATGCTAAGTCCATAGATGAATTAAATAAAGCATTGGCTGATGGTGAAGGTGTTGAAAAAGCAAGAGCTAATTATGAGAATATTGGCAAATCCGTAGACACTGTTTTAAAAAAGAATAATGAATTCAAACCATTATTCGATCAATTAAATGAACAGTTGGATGATGCATCTATGAATTTATATAAATTTACAGATGCATTTAATAAGGATTCCAACTTAAAATCATATGCAGAAAGTCTTAGACTTTTAGGATATACTGTCGAAGATGTAATGGCATTTAATTCTAAAGATGGAATGATACAAGAGGGAGAAGAAGGCTTTGAAAAATTAAAGGATAAAGCTGATGAATACGGCATATCTGTTGATACGTTGATTGACAAATTAGTTGAATGGGGCTTTGTACAAGACGATGTTGCACAAAAAGTTGACGATACAACAAATGCTGATTATATTGGCAAACTTGCAGATGCATCAAAAATATTGTCTGGTCTTGAAGATTCTTATAAAGAATTTAAAGAAAATGGTTTTGTTCTTGCAGAAACGATTTCTGCTATTCCAGAAGAATTACAGAAATTAGAAGGATTTGATTTATTTTCTAAAATTATTGGTGATCCTACAAGTGGTCAAGAAAAAATCCAACAGGCTTTTAATGATATTGTTCATGAATATTTAGTATCAAGTGAAACTCTTTCAAATCTGATTAATGCCGATGAAAGTACACTTCAGACCTATATTGCCAATTTAAAAGAAATCGGAGTAACCAATGCTGAAGAAGTTGTAACGGCTGCAAAGACTTGTATAAATGAAGAGAATGAGTTAATAACAGCAGCAGAAACAGAATGGCTTAATGGTCATATCCAACTTGTAAATGGTAAAATTAAAGCCGATTCTGATTATATTAATGATGTAAATTCTAAAAATACTTCATTGATAAATGCATTAGGTTCTACTTATCGAAGCGATTATGATAATTGGACTAATCTTTTAGCTGGTAAAGCCACAGCATATAATAATTTTATCAATGCGATAAAAGGAAGTCAAATTAACTTAGGTGATGGTTCTAGTGCGTTATCTGATTATGGAAAAGCAAAAGCCATTGTAAATAAGTGGAATTCAGCATCTTTTAAAAACAATAATGGAAATGATCCTCTTAATTTAAGTAATAATACTCGTAATGGTATATCCAAAGAGGCTTACGAAAAAGCTAAAGCTTTCATGACTTATTACGATCAGTATAAATCAATGACTGATGCTTTAAAAATTGATTTATCTAATATTTCTACTGATTTTAAAACAGATTATTCTCCTAAAATTGAAGGAAAAAAAGATGAAGAAAAGAAAGCCAAAGAGCAAGAAAAAGCCAAAGAACAGACATCTCAGACCTTTGATTAAATCGTGAGCGCACACTCGTGACTTCAGTCACGAGTAAGCGAACGTTTACGAAATAGTCAGCGTATAGGGAAACTTGTACGTAGTGGTGTGAAATAGTCCACACCCAACGAAGCAAACGGATATGCTGGAACAAGATAGGCTTGACAACCTATCGCCGTAAAGCCAACTTGACTACAACATAAGGATGAAATAAGCCTAAGTGTGAATGTAGCGAAAGCAGAAAAAACAAGTTGGATAGCATAAGGTTAAATCCTAAGTGCCGAATAGAAATCGGAAATCAGCAGGGAATGAACGAATAGTTCTGCCCCCAACGACTAGACCTCGTGAGGGTCGTACACACAAGCGTGTGGAAGTGTTTGCGCCTAAGTGCCGAAAGGCATATGGATAAGATATAGTCTGTGCTCATATGAAAATATGAGATACCTACTGCTAAACAATAAGGCAGATAAGGATGCATAGGAATTAGCGAGCCTATGTGAACGACAACCTCTAAAACGATTAAAGAATCCTATGATTCTTATATATTATTTAAACAAAAATAAAATACTTTCAGAGAATATATAGATGTAAATATATTTCATTGAATTTCAATAATATCTTCTATCTTGCAATTAAGATACTTGCAGATGTTCTCAACAGTTTCAAGTGAAATATATTCACCTTTTGACATCTTAGCAAGAGTGGCAGAAGAAAACCCAACTGCAATTCTTAACTGAGTTTTTGTCATATCTCTTTCTAATAATAATTTGAATAATGGTTTATAACTAATCATAGTGATACCTCCTTTATTCAGATTGTATCACATATCATTTATAAGTCAAGACAAAATATTTAGAAATATAAATATTTTGTTTGACATTTTGTTTGCTATATGATATATTATATTTAGAAAGATAAATAATATATTCAAAAAGGAAGTGATATTATGGCAGAAAAAGCTTACAAATATAGAATTTATCCAAATAAAAAGCAGAAAGAGTTAATTCAGAAAACTTTTGGATGTGTAAGATTTGTATATAACTACTATCTTGATAGGAGAATAAAAGCTTATGAACAAGATAAAATAAATCTTACTTATAATATCTGTTCTAAAGACTTAACTCAGTTAAAGAAGGAACTTGCTTGGTTAAAAGAACCAGATAAAGATGCTTTACAGAAATCTCTTAAGGATTTAGATATGGCATATCAAAAGTTCTTTAAAGAACATACTGGTTATCCTAAGTTTAAATCCAAGAAAAATAGATACAAGTCTTACAGAACGAGTTTTACAAATAATAATATTCGTTTTGAAAATAAACACATTAAACTTCCTAAACTTGGTTTTGTAAAAGTAAGAGATAAACAAATACCGCAAGGAAGAATACTTAATGCTACAATATCACAAGAACCAAATGGTCATTACTACTGCTCTATTTGTTGTACAGATGTTGAATTCATTCAATATTCCAAAACAAATAAAAATGTAGGAATTGATCTTGGGATTGTAGATTTTGCAATATTTTCTGATGGTATAAAAATTGAGAATCCTAGATTCTATGAAAAATCAGAAAAGAAACTTGCTAAGTTACAACGAGAGCTATCGAGAAAAACAATTGGTAGTAATCGTTGGAATAGAGCGAGAATTAAAATTGCAAATTTACAAAAACATATCTCAAATCAAAGAACAGATTTCTTACAAAAGCTTACAACTAAGATTGTAAAAGACTTCGATATTATATGTATTGAAGACTTAGATGTTAAATCTATGAAAGAGACGGACTTTTTAACTAGAAATAAACATGTTGGTGATGTTTCTTGGTCTGAATTTCGTAGAATGTTAACATATAAAACTCAATGGTACGGTAAGGAATTATCTGTAATAGATAGATATTATCCTTCATCTCAAATATGTCATTGTTGTGGACGTAAAGATGGTAAGAAATCAGAAGATATAAGGATTTGGATGTGTCCTAAATGTCATTCGGAATTAGATAGAGATATTAATGCTGCTCTTAACATTTTGAATGAAGGATTAAGAATATTAACAGTTTAAATAATATATAAGAACCGTAGGAACTATGGGGATAGCTCGGTGATACTTAACTCAATAGAGTTATTGACCGAGAACCCTACGACTTTAGTCGTGGGAGGTTCAGTTTATCGAGACACGTATTGACCGTTTAGAATCTAAAATTAGCAAATTCCAAAAACGTGCCGAAGATGCAAGACGTTCTTTTAGTAGCAGAATGTACAATTATCGCAAGGAAATTTCTACTCTCTTCTCCGAATTAAGTACACAGAATAAAGCATATGACAGATATATGCAAAAAGCCAATAGTGTAGGTCTTAGTGAAGAATGGAAGAAAAAAGTTCGTGATGGTGCTATTAGTATCAAAGATGTCAAAGACGATACTTTAAAAGAACAGATTGAATCTTATCAGACATGGTATGAAAAGGCTAAGAAAGCAAAAGATGCAACAGACGATCTTACGAGATCTATTCAGGATGAATACGAAGCATTAGCAAAGTTAAACTCCGAATATGCAGAAAGTAAAGTTGAAAAATACTCATCTTCTATTGATTTATTAGAAGCAAAGAAAGAGAATTATGTAAAATATCAAAGTAAGAACAATATGTTATCAAAAGAAAGTTCTTATCTTGATAAGGAATTATCTGCTTACCAAAAAGCATATCGAAATGATAAAACTGAGTTAAACTCAGCCAAGAAATCTATCAACAGAACGAAAACCACTAAAGCTAATAAGAGTATTCTTAAAAATATAAAATCTTGTGTTAAATCAGGAAAAGAAATCTCTTCATCGACTCTTAGTAAAGCATTATCTATAGATAGTGGTCTTTATAATAAGTGTTTGAAATATAATACTTATCTTGCTGCATATGAAACAGACAAAGCAACATATGATTTACAAAAGCAAGAAAACATCAGTAAAAAAGCAGACCTTGCTCAAGAAAAGTTAGATAATATAGATACATATTATTCTAACAGAAGACAGGGTTACGAACAAAGAGCGAACGAACTGAATAGTGCCATAGATATTAATGAAGCAAAAGGATATCAAATCAGTACAAAGTATTATTCAAGACTTATTTCTGAGGAGAAAAAGAACAATGCTTCCTTAGTAGAAGAACGTAAAAAATTAGTAAAATCATTAGCAGATTCATTAAAGAATGGTTCGGTTAAGAGCGGTTCTGAAGAATGGTATGAAATGTCAAAACAGATAGATGACGTTACAAATGCCATTGATGAATCCACAAAATCTCTTGTTGAGTATAATAACCAGTTACGTCAAATCAAATGGGATAATTTTGACTATTTAGAAGAACGTATTAAGACAGTAACTTCAGAGGTTGATTTCATGATTAATGAATTATCTCGTGAAGATTTAACAAGCGATGACATAGGTGATTTTACTGACAGAGGCAAGGCAGTTGCTTATCTTCATGCTTCTAATTATACTTCATATATCCAACAAGCAAAAGATTATGAAAAAGAAGTATCTAAGATTGAAAAAGAACTTACAAAAGACCCATACAATAAGACATTAATCTCTCGTAAGGAAGAACTTGTAAAATCATATGAAGATTCCATATCGGCTGCACAAGATGAAAAATATGCAATTATAGACTTGTATACGCAAGGCTATGAAGCACTCAAGAATCGTATTTCTGATTTAATATCAGAATATGAAAAACTTATGGATGCTGAAAAGAATGCATATGATTGGCAGAATACTATATCAGAGAAAACAAAACAGATTGCAGACCTTCGTAAGCAATTAATTGCTTATTCAGGAGATGTATCTGAAGAAACTCGTTCTAAAATACAGTCTTTAAATGTTTCCTTAAAAGATGCAGAAAAAGACTTACGAGAATCCGAATATGATAAACTCATATCTGATACAAAGGATATGTTATCTGATTTACAAGATAATTTTGATGATGTAATTCAAGATGTAATTGATTCTTTATCAGAAAATTTCAAAGAGCTATTGGATGGTATATCTAAAACATCTAATAGTGCTGTTGCTACTATTAAGGGCGAAATGAACGGCATTGGTTATACATCAACTAATGAGTTTTCTCAGATTTTAAACGGAACAAATGTAGTGACTGCTACAAATAATCTTATTGTCACCATAAAAGATTTCCAGACTAAGATGACAGAATATGCAAATTTACTTGCTAATTCAACATCTACTACTACTGGTGGTCAAAGTGTAAAGGATAAGATTCGTTCTGATGGTGAAAATACATTATCAAAAGCTATTTCTGATTCAAACTCTAAATTGAGTTATTTCAAAGGGCTTAAAAACAATGCTAAAATAAGTCGTGATGAAGCGAAAGCGAATAGAGATTCACTAAAAAAACAGTACGAGGACTATATTAAAACTCATAGTAAAAATAGTACAAAAGCCAAAGAATTAAAGTCTAAATATGACATAGCTAACAGTAAATATAATGAATTAAACAAATCTTACAATGTTCAAAATGATATTTATAAAAATATGAAAAAGCAAAACAATGCTTTGAATTATTTAAAATCACATTTGAATACTACAGATTCTTCGAGAGATAAACTATCGGATTTGAATAAGGCGTTATATGATAAGTATGGTCAAAGAGTTCTTTCTGAGACAGAAATGAAAGAGTTGGCTGAAATTGTTGGTGTAAAATTTGACAACAAAAACAAAACAGGTAATCTCTATAAGAAATTGAAAGACCTTGGCATCCCTGGATTTAAAGTTGGTTCACGCAATATTCCTAAAGATATGATTGCTTTACTTGGCGAAGCGGGAAATGAATTACATTTTAGTAAGGAACAAGGTGTGTTAAGAGAGGTTGGTCAAGGTGATAAAGTGTTCACTAATGAACAAGCTCAAAATCTTTGGAAATTGTCACAGTTAACTCCTGTTGATTGGTCTAAGAATTTAAAACTTAATTCCTTGAATATTCCGCAAGCTGATAGAACTACCACTACTATTGTTGAAGTTGGTGATATTGTTATGCAAGGCGTGAACGATGTTGAAACGTTTGGCAAACAATTAAGAGAAGAAATTTGCAAAGGCGGTAAAACAACTAAATGTATAACTGAAGCTATATCTTCTACTCAACTTGGAAAAGGTATTGGAAAAGCAAAGTTATATAAATAGTTTTATCTATCACAGTTATACCCTATATAAGTGTCATAGCTTATATAGGGTTTTTAAATAAAGGAGGGCGTAAAATGAGCAGAATGAAATTTTATTTATCTACTAAAGATAAAAAAATATCTATACAAAAAGATATCATTGAAAAGCTGCAAGATGAAAATCACTGTTTAAAAGAACAACTAAAATTATACAATGTTGAAAAATATAAGGAAAAAATGAGAGAACTAGATGAGTGCTATAAAAAATATTCTGAATTATCCAAAGAATTAGAAGGATATAAAAGTGAATATTTACATTTGTTATCAGACATAAAACGTAACATTTAGAAACAAATAATATATAAGATTGGTGGTGAAATATGTCTCGAATTTTATTAAACAAAGATGGTACAATGGATACTGTCACATTGATATTACAAACCAAAGCATTTGAAACATTGAATACAATAAGAGGTGCGAAAGAACTAACATACAAGGAAAATTACAATGCTGCCAATGAAACTTCTTTTACTATTGATAAATTTATAGATGGAAATAAAAACTTATCATGGGATATTGTAACTAATTTTAAAGTATTGTATATTCCAGAACTGAAAGAACGATTTGAAATATGTGTATCTAAAACAGAAGAAAATTCTATTATAAAAGATGTTACTGGTACATCATTATGCGAAGCAGAATTATCTAACACAAATTTGTACAACATCGAGGTAAATACAGAGGACGATATCATATCTGATGATTATGATGAAAATTTCCCCACTATCTTCTATCGTGAATTGGATGTAAATTTGTATAATTGGAATGATCCAAAATATAATGGAAAATATCTCAATTATACCAATGATCAAAAATTAAAGATTTTAAAACGAGGTTCGTTATTACATAGATTATTAGATAAAGTACCAAATTATTCTATAAAATATGTGCAAGATTCATTGAAAAAACTATCTGACATAAAAACGTTTACTATAGATGATAAAAGTATATACGATGAATTGACAGGAGAAATTTCTGAAGAATATGGTGTTATATTTAAATTTAATTCCATGACAAGAGAAATCTCCGTATATGATTTATATAATACTTGTGAGGATTGTGGTTATCGTGGTGATTTTAACAACAAATGTCCTGAATGTGGTAGTACAAAATTTAACGGTCAAGATGGAGAAGATACTACTATATTTATATCATCTCATAATTTAGCACAAGACATAAAACTTGAATGTGACACATCTTCTATCAAAAACTGCTTCTGTATTAAGGGTGGAGATGATAATATCACAGAAGCAGTAAAAAATATTAATTCAAATGGAAGTAATTATATTTATCGTTTTACAGATGATACTTATAATGATATGCCAGCAGAACTTGTAACTAAGTTAAAAGCCTACAATTCAGAATTTGAAAATTATCAAACTAGAAAAACATTTTCTATTGATTCAACAATACTCTCCAATTATAATTCGGTAATCTCTTATGTAAAAAAATATTTTTCAGATACAGAGTTGTCCTCTATCTCATCTCCTATCATTGGTTATAAAAATTTAATGAAAAACTATTATGATGTTATTGATGCAGATTTATTTATCAATACATCAATGATGCCAACAGTAGATATAGATGGGCAAAGTATAGATGACGCAATAAATAAATTAACAAGTGCAAATATGTCTCCTATTGCAGTATCATCTCCTTCTACGTTACTGAAAACTAATGCAGATAATGCAGTTATTGGAATGGCGAAAGTTTTGATAAACACAGCATTATATGATGTTGATATAGATTATTCTACATATACCAAGGGCACTGTTGGTACTTGGAAGGGTAAAATCGTATTGACTTCTTTAGAAGATGAAACAGACACACGTCATACAACAGAACTGACCATCAAATTTAATGATGATGAATTAACTTATCTTCAGCAACAGATACAAAGAGCTATGAATAAATCTGATGTCAATGATGCTGTAGATATTACCAATATGGAAATGAGTGAATCTGTTTTTAAAGATAAACTTCATTTATACGGAGTTAGTTCACTTACATCATTAGGACAAGAATTTAACTCTTGTTTGAATATAATTCTTAATTCTAAAGCCACATTTGAAACGACAGTTTATAATCAAATGTACTCTTTATATTCTAAAAGAAAATCATATGTAGATGCAGAACTTGCAACCAGAAATGTTCAGGCTTCATATGTACAAGAGATATTTGATTATATGATAAAACTTATCTCTAGTACAAAAAATGTTCTAAATTTAAATTCTTATCTTGGTAAAGATTTATGGAAAATATTTTGTTCATATCGTAGAGAAGAAAAATATCAAAATGATAATTATATATCGGATGGATTAAACAATGCTCAGTTGTTAGAAAGAGCCAATGAATTATATGATATTGCAACAAAAGAATTGTATAAGGCTTCTAATCCTCAATACTCTCTCACATCTACAATTAATAATCTTTTAAACATGAAAGAGTTTGCACCATTGGCAGATAATTTTGAATGTGGAAATTGGATCAGATGCGAAATAGATGATGAAATTTATCGTCTAAGGTTATTATCATATGAAATTGATTTTGAAAATCTTGGAGATATATCTGTTGAATTTTCTACTGTTGAAAAAATCTACAATGGAACAACAGATGTTAAAAGTGTAATAGATAGTGTATCTTCAATCACAGGTTCTTACAGTAATACTACACAACAAGTAAAAAAAACTTCTGACAGTACATCTATTGTTGATGATTGGGTAAAAGATGGATTTTATGCTACAACTCAAATTGTTAACAATCCATATTCACAAGATATTGTTATCGACAAGAATGGTATTTGGTGTAAACAATATGATGATATTGCGAGCAATTTTGATGACTGTCAATTGCGTATTATTGGTAGCGGAACATATGTAACTGATGATAATTGGAGCTCTGTAAAAGCTGCTATCGGTAAATATATATATAAAGATCCAACTACACAGGAAATGAAAGCTACGATGGGTGTATTAGCTGAAACTATTGTAGGTAAATTCATCTTAGGTGAAACATTGGGAATTTACAATAATAATGACAGCTTAACATTCGATGCTAATGGGTTGAAGATTACTAATGGTATAAATACATTCACAGTAAATCCTAATGATAATTCAGGTCTATTGAAAATATCTAAAGGCAGTGAGGATATCTTTTATGTGGATAATAATGGGAATCTGAATATGACTGGAATTATTAAGAGTGCTTCTTTTCGTGGTGGCTCTATTGGTATTGGTGGGTCAAATAATGATAATTTTGTTGTTAATTCTAATGGAAATATAGTATCAAAAGGAAGTATGAGTTTAGCAAATGGTGGTATTACATATGATGTCACTAACGGATTGAATGTTATAGGAAAAGTAACTGCAACAAGTGGAACGTTTACTGGTATTATAAATGCAAATGGTGGTACTTTTTCTAACATAATTACTTGTACTGGAACTATTTCTGGCGGAAGCATAAGCGGTTCTACTATTTCTGGCGGAAGCATAAATATTGGGAATAATGTTTTTAGTGTGGATATTAATGGTAAATTAAAAGCTTCAAATGCTTCCATAGTCGGCAATATAACAGCTACGTCAATAAAAGCAAAAGGATCTTATTATATATATGATACAGACTTTGACAGTGCCAATAAAATTTTATCGTATACGTCAGATAATACAAGTGACACAAAATATAATATAGGAAGATTATCTAAAAATGGTTACTCCGATAATTTAAATTATATATCATTTGAAGATATGTCTCAAGATAGAAGTATTATTTTTCATACTGAATATGTTAATCTTGGAAAATATTGTACTATTAGTAATTTTGATGTCTCTAATAACACTATTTTTAATGACGATGGAATAATCTCTTTAGATACAGACACAATCGGTACTATCTTAAGTAAGGATGATATAGCATTCAGACCATTATCTAAATGTGCAGATTCACTTAAATTGGGCACAGCTAGTAATAAATTTGGACAAATCTATTCTTCAAATTCTGCTATTTCCACTTCTGATAAAAATTTAAAAAAAGATATTACACCACTAGACGAAAAATATCTACAATTATTTTTATTATTACAACCTGTATCATATTTATTCAAAAATGGAACAAGTGGAAGAACTCATATAGGGTTTATATCACAGGATGTAGAAGAAGCGATGATTAAATGCGGAATATCAGACCTAGAATTTGCTGGATTCTGTAAAGATATTAAAAAGAAATATATCATTGACGAAAATGGAGATGAAATTGAATCAGATGATTTAGATGAAAATGATAATGTTCAATATATCTATTCATTGCGTTATGAAGAATTTATTGGATTAATAACAAAAGCGGTACAAGTATTATGGAATAAAATGGAGGAATTAAAATTATGAAATTAACAGCATTTAATATTTTAGCAATATGCGAATCATTAGCAAAAATCTCAGAAAAGGAATTTGATCTTAATACAGCTTGCCTTATTGCAGGTAATCTTAATAATTTATCTGTTCCAAGAGAAACGATTGATACAAAAAGAAACGAGATCATTGCTAAATATGCACAGAAAAACAAAGAAGGGGAAATTGATTATGCGGATGATGGTACTGTAAAGATTGTGGATATCAAAAAATTTAATGATGATATAAATAATCTGATGCTCTCTTCTGTCGATGTAGAGTTAAAAAAGATACCTAAAAAAGCTTTTGAAGATATGAATATTGCACCAAAAGATATTCTGCCTATAATCAATCTCTTAGAGGAATAAAATTATGTTTACAGATTTTGAATATGATGGAGAGTCCTTATCCGATTACAAACTAATGGTTGGTGTAATAAATGGTTCTAGTGGTGTTCAAACTGTTTCTTCGGGGGCTGAACTTACATTTAATCAGGTACGTCCCGTAGGAAGCAGTAGGTTCAATATCACATCACCAGTATATGAATCTGCTTATAGCACCTCATTTGAAGTTTTTCGTAATCCATGTCTTGCATCTAGTCAAGATGAAATGAGTCTTTCAATCGAAGAAATTTCGGCTATTCAACGTTGGTTATGTCGTAAAGATGGGTATAAACGCTTTAAAATTAACCAGGATGGCTTTGAACACGTTCATTGGAACGGAACATTTAGTAGTAAACAAATCGAGCTAAATGGTAAAATAATCGGCTTAGAACTAACATTATATACCGATTCTTCATTTGCTTTTATGGACGAAGTATCTGTTGAGTATAATTGCTCGGCAGGTACTTCATTTCAGTTTTGGGATAATTCAGATGAGATTACAGATTTTAACAATCAATTGTTGCCAAATTTAGAAATAACAATTTTATCAAAAGGTAATTTCAAATTAGAAAACTCTCGTGATAATAAAGTTATGAAAATAGATAATTGTGTATCTAATGAGATAATATTCATCAATGGTAAGAATCAATTAATATCATCTTCTGAATCATCACATGATCTTGCAAATGATTTTAATTACTTTTTCCCAAGAATTATTAATTCATATAATGATAGGTGTAATATTTTTACACCAAATTTAGATTGTAAAATTAAGATTACTTACTCTCCTATTCGGAAAGTCGGTATTTAGGAGGTGATTTTGAAATGATTTTTAATCAAAAGATTACTTTAGATCTGACCATAGACAGGGTACAAAATGTTCATTGTTCACAAGATGATGACGAATCAAGAAAGATATTGATTACTCTCTCTGATAAAGGGAAACCATATACTGTTCCAACTAATTCTGTAATTCATTTAAAGATTTCTAAACCTGATGGAACTTTTGTGTATATAGACGAAGATGATACTTCGCATTTATTCAGAAATACAGATGGAACAATTGCTATTATACTTTCTGATCAAGCAACATGTGTGCCAGGTATTTGTGAATCAGAATTTCAAATTATTGAATCTAATACCATCATTACATCAAGAAAATTTAATATTATTGTAAAGAAATCTGTTGTTGATGGTAAAACTATAGAATCTGCTATTGAGTCAAATGTAATAAATAAAATTATTAAGCATTTAATTGATTATGCAAATCCACATAAAGTAACAAAAGCACAAGTTGGTTTAGAAAATGTCCAAAATGTATCAACAAATGACCAAACTCCAACTTATACAGAAGCTACTACATTTGAAAATATATCGAGTGGCGAAAAATTATCTATTGCATTTGGTAAAATCAAAAAGGCAATCAGCATTTTGACAAGTCATATTTCAACAAAAGCAACTATCAGTCAGGAAGGACATACAAAATTAACAGATAGTGTTTCAAGTACATCTATTGATACCGCTGCTACTCCAAATTCTGTAAAAATTGTTAATGATAAGATTGAAGGAAAAGCTGATTCGTCTCATACTCATGACGATAGATATTACACTGAATCTGAGATTGATATAAAATTAAATGGTAAAGCAAATAACAGTCATACACATGAAAACGAAGATATTACATCACTTGACGCAGGTAAAATTACAAGTGGTACAATTAGTATAGACAGACTTCCACAGGGAGCATTGGAAAGACTGACTGTTGTAACTGATGATACGGCAAGATTTAAACTTACTTCTGCTACTGTCCAGAAGGGCGATACTGTAAAGGTTACTTCTACTGAGAAAATGTATTATGTAGTAGACGAAACAAAACTTTCTACAGAAGAAGGTTATGAAATTTATGCGGCTGGTACGGCTGCTAGTGTACCTTGGAGTGGAATTACTGACAAACCAGAAACATATACTCCTTCAAATCACAATCACACTGTTTCAGAAATCAGTGATTTTCCATCCTCTTTGCCTGCTAATGGGGGGAATGCTTCTACAGTAAATGGACATACAATTAACAGTGATGTTCCTGCTGATGCTAAATTTACAGATACAATATATACTCATCCGACCACATCAGGAAATAAACATATCCCGTCTGGTGGTTCATCTGGACAAGTATTAGGTTGGCAATCAGATGGTATCGCTAAATGGGTAGCCAACGAAAATAGTGGTGGCTATATTAATTTAGGTCAGTTTAATAACAATAATCGTACCATTAATTTAGATACTTATAAACCATATGCTGAATGTGATAGTAAAGGAGATAATACTACATGGTTTGTTCCTAATGATAGAAATTGTGTAGCTTGGATTAGAAGTACTGATAATACGGGTACAAATCCATCACAATATGGTACATCAATTTTTTATTTTTATTTTAGAAGCACAATGATTAACGGTATGCCACTACAAGAAATTATTGTATATAATGGGTTAGGACTTAGTGGCAATCAAAATGTATATTTACAAAGAGCTTATTGTAATTCAGCATGGACTGCATGGTGGGGAGATACAGATTATCTAAAATTAGTTGGTGGAGTAATGACTGGCACTCTTTGTTTCTCGCAAGGAAGTCCTATTCAAATGAAACCTGCATCGTGGACATCTTACGTACAAACATTAATCTGTGACGGAAATGTAAAAGTCGGTGTAAATAATTTTTCTAGTTTTTGGAATAATGCAATCAATTTAATCATGCTATCAACAGCAGCAACTTATATACGTTGGAAAAATGGAAATGGATGCTATTTTCAAACTATTACTGATACCAATGGAACTATAGACAATAAATTAGCTATTACTCCCAGTAATATATTATTATCATATGGGCTTCCTTTATATGAAGCAGTCTCTAATAATGGATCGCTGACATCTTATAGGTTGATTAGTGTAAATACATCAGCTAATTTACATATAGGAGGAAATACATCTACCGGAAATAATAATATTTCAAGTGCTATATTATCCGTCTTGAATTGTCAATATGGTTTCTATGATACTGCATTCAGAGTAATGGAGGCTTATGACAATAAAGTTTCATTAGGTGGTGGTTATGCAAGATGGACACAAGTATATGCTAAAAACACTTCTATTTCTACATCTGATAGAAACCTTAAACATGATATTCATGATATTGACGATAATCTTATTAAATTATTTTTTAAAATAAAACCAAAAACTTACTACTTCAACGATGGGGATAGAATTCATATTGGTTTAATAGCACAGGATTTTGAAGATTCAATGCATGAATTAGGATTATCAGAAAATGACTATGGTATTATCTGTAAAGATATTTTATATGATTATACAAAATTTGATGAAGATGGTGTGCCGATCGAAGATTCAAAAGTTCCTAAAAAAGACGAAGACGGGAATATCATCTATAGATACTCTTTCAGATATGAAGAATTAATAACATTGATCGTACAAGTAGTACATAATCAGCAAAAAGAACTCGATGATATTAGAGACAATATTGCAGAGTTAAATCAAAAATTAGAAAACTTAAAATAAACTATCATTTTCAGTAGTTATATACTACTGTTTTTATTACTTTTTTGAAAGGAGAATGTCATGGATGAGAAAGAAACCGTTGAAAGATTAACAAAGGTAGAGGAACGTTCTAAATCCAATACACATAGACTTGAAAAATTAGAACCCATTGTTGGTGAAATTCATACTATGTCCAAAACAATGATTCAGCTTGTAGAGGAAGTAAAACACACTAATGAAACAGTAAGTGCTTTAGATACTAAAGTTGATCGTATGGATAATCGTGTAGATGACATCGAACGTGCACCAGCAGATAATTTAAATTCATATAAACGAACTGCTATTACCGCAATGATTAGTACAGTAGCAGGTGCTTTAGCGACTGGATTGATTTTTATTATAGCACAAGTTATTTAAAAAATGGCTAGTGAGATACTTCACTAGCCTCTCATCTATTATAAAGATGAGATGTTACAAGACGTTATTAATTCTAACATATATATTTTCATAATACAATAGGGAACAGCATATAACTGTTCCCTATTTTTTACGATTTGTATAAAGAATTAAGTGTAATATTTCCGCGTTCTTTTATTGTTTCTGTCAAGTGGTTTGTATATATTTCTATTGTAGTTTTTAAATCTTTATGTCCTAATCTACGTTGAATATAAACAAAATCAGCACCATTTTCAAGTAGCATTGTACCATGTGTGTGACGAAGGCTATGAGTATCATATTTCGGAAAATTCAATTGTGTATGAATTATATATGACACATGCTGCATTGTTCTTGGAGTTACATACGAGCCATTTTCTCTTCTGCAAACAAAATCAACAATATATGGTGTTTTTTCTTCTGATATTTTGTTTATTGGAATAATTTCGTTAGGCTTTGAAAACAACATTTCTTTTTCACAATAGTACTGACTATAATATTCTTCGTAATATGCTCTTGCTTTCATTTGCTTATTATATTCCTTTTGAAGTGTCTCTGTAAGAATATCGTCCATATCTATTGTTCTGTATGAGTCGTATTTAGGTGTATCAAAGTACCAATAACCATTAGATTCAGAAGTACCATTTGTTCTCTTCTTCTCTTCTTCTGATCTTTTTTTACCAGGATTCCACTGTACTTGTCGATTGACAGTGAGTTTTTTATTCTCTAAATCAATATCTTCCCATACAAGAGCAAACATCTCACTTAATCGTAATCCAGTATGATATCCAATCATTAAAGGAATATAATCAGATGTTCCTTCTGGGAAACGCTCAAATATTTGTTCTATTATATCTTGGGGTATATAAACATGAGATTTTTTACGAGTCGATTTCTTAGGTGTCATCTTAGTCGGTATGATTATTTTAGTGGCAGGTGTGACAGTTATATAATGTCTATCAACTGCAAAATCAAAAGACTTAGTAAGTAATCCTTTTACAGATGATATTGTATTCCTTGAAAATCCATCATTATACATTTTTATAATAAAATCTTGGAGAGTGTTTTTGGTAATATTTTTAAGCCTATATGAACCAAGGTTAGGTTTGATATATAGTCTGATTTTCTTTTCATAACTTTGTAACGTAGATAATTTACATGTGAGTTTGCAGTCTTGTTCTATCCATTCATCAAGAAAATCTGAGTAAGATATATTGGAAGGTTCTATGGCTTGTCCAACATTCTCATATGTTTGTTGTGCAAGTTTGCCAGCTTGTTTTGCTTCAGTTTTTGTTTTAAAACCAGATTTAGACTTCCACTTTCTTTTGCCATTGACTGATGCAATTTCAAAACGATATTCATATACTGTTTTCCCACTTGCTAAAGTTCTTGCTTTAATGAGGACATCTTTCATGTTAAAACCCTTTCTCAAGGAACATTTGTTTGTATTTTCTTATGTAAAATGATAATAACATAATAAGTCCACATTTTCAAGTATATTTTATAAGTCCACATTTTATCATTACCTTTTCAGAACCAATATTTTCAGCCAAACATCCAGTTGTTACTCTATAAACATCATTTTCAGTAAAGGCATATTCTAACACTTTCTTAAAGGCTTCTGTAACATATCCTTCACTCCAGAATTTGGGATAAATAAAATAGCCTGCATGAACTATCTTTCCTCTAGGAGTATTATCAACCACTGTATAACCAACACTACCAACTTGTTCATGCGTTTCTTTCAATTCGATGTGAAAGAAATAAAACTTTCTATCCTCACACTTCATGTCAGCTAGTATATTTGCAAAATCCGCATTAGCTTCTTCTTGTGAAAATAATTGTATATCTTGCAAATAGTACATTGTCTCTTTATCGCTTTTCAATCTAAAATAATCATCTATATCTGCATCATTATATTCACGCAGTATAAGTCTATCAGTTGTCAATGCAGTTATCATATAATCTTACCTCCAACTTCCGATTGAGATTTCACCTGTTTTAGGGAATTTAATAACTGTTATATTTTGTTA
>ENA-ORTG01000073-ORTG01000073.1-human-gut-metagenome-genome-assembly--contig:-NODE-73-length-97289-cov-13.799227_pt1 | contig 97289 bp, 90 predicted proteins | sample MGYA00241906_ERZ509176 | MGnify/ENA primary metagenome ERZ509176 (study PRJEB26280, sample SAMEA2338811) | human gut metagenome | biome: human gut; feature: human-associated habitat; material: faeces...
CATTCAAGAAGCGTGAACCTGCACAACCTGTACCATATTTACGGGTTGCAGCAATTGCTGCTTCAATAATTCTTTTGTCGTAAGTCAGCCCCATATAAGAGTTAGAGCCAAACATCAGGACTTTTTTTCCGTCCATGATAACTTCCGTATCCTGATGGCTGTCTATTTCACGGAAATAAGGATAAACACCCTGTTCCATGTATAACTGAGGCAATCTGAATTTACTTAACTTGTCTTGTAATAATCCCATATTTTATTATATGTGGCGTAAACCTCATCGGTTTACATTAAAATAAATGTATATAAACTCACTAATACATTCTGTTTTTAAAGGAGTTCCCGTCAAAACAGGCTGCAAAGATAGTAATTTCTACAAAGCATTGTTCTCTTTTTCAAAAAAAATATTTAGTAACCTCAAAACTTTTATGATTTTCGATGGTTATAACTAACAATGTATTACTTTTGTATCTCATTTGAAAGCTAAACGACCTAAAGAAGTATGACCGCAAAAAAAAGAATTGTATTTGTTGTAAATCCCATCTCAGGAACACAAGGGAAAAAGGCCATATTGAAATGGATTGACGAGCGCATAGATCGTGCGCTTTTTGATTACTCTATTGTAAAAACACAATACGCCGGTCATGCCGTTGAAATTGCAGCTGCGGCTGCCAAAGACAATGTAGACATCGTAGTAGCCATAGGCGGCGACGGTACGATTAACGAAATCGGCCGTTCGTTGGTACATACAAACACGGCATTAGGCATTATTCCTTGTGGTTCAGGCAATGGATTGGCACGGCATTTACATATTCCGATGGATGCTAAAGCAGCTATTGATTTGCTGAATACCGGTGAATGCACTTGTGTGGACTACGGTAAGATAAACGACATGCCGTTTTTCTGCACATGCGGTGTGGGCTTCGATGCCTTTGTGAGCTTGAAATTTGCCGATTCCGGCAAAAGAGGCTTATTGACTTATCTGGAAAATACCTTGCACGAAAGCCTGACTTACGAACCCGAAACTTACGAAATAGAGAATGAAGAGGGAACAATTAAATACAAAGCATTCCTGATTGCTTGCGCCAATGCATCGCAGTATGGCAATAATGCCTATATTGCTCCTCAGGCTTCTTTGACCGACGGACTGATGGATGTCACCATCCTGGAACCGTTTACCGTCCTTGATGTCCCGTCCTTGTCTTTCCAGTTATTCAATAAAACGATTGACCAAAACAGCCGCATTAAAACCATGCGTGCCAAAAAGATAAAGATACACCGCACCAAAGAAGGGGTAATGCACTATGACGGCGATCCGGTGATGGGAGGTAAAGACATCGAAGTGGAACTCATTCCTCATGGACTGAATGTGATAATCTCCAATAAAAAAAAAGAGGAGGAACCTTTTAGCCTCCTGCAACAAATCGTAGAGTATTTTAGCGGTTTGAAGCCTAAACATGAAGAGTTGATTAAACAGAAGTACAATCATCTTTTCGTATTGAATCGTCATCTGCTCAGGCGATTATCCAAAAAATAGATTACATTTTCAAATAAAAATCTTTGGTTAGCGCTATATATTCTTCACTATATATATGGCGGGAGAGTTCCACAACCAAACAGCTCTCCACACTCACCGCCGGTTGCTTTTTAAATTCCATCAATACCCGCTTGGGAGCGGCATCCGGCTTTGTCTTTATCCATGTACGACGAGACAAACACAGCCCTCCCTCCGAGGCGATTCTCATAAACTCATCCATACCATCTGTCGGAATAATGACAGAGAAACGCCCTGATGGAGAGAGTAATCTTCCACAACTATCTATCAGAGATTCAAAGTCCAAACCAACTGTATGACGAGCTATGTTTCTTTGTCCGTCAGGACATTTCAGAGAATTGAAAAAATAAGGAGGATTTGACACGATAACATCATATCGGATATCCGAATTAAAGCAACAAATATCATGACGTTCCACCTCTATCCTACCAGGCCACGGTGATTTTTCCACATTCTCTTTGGCCTGCTTCACAGCATCTTCATCTATGTCGACAGCCATAATATGCGCTTCACTGCGCTGGGCAAGCATCAGGGCTATCAACCCTGTCCCGGTGCCGATATCCAAAATATCGCGCGCACCGGACACATCTGTCCATGCCCCCAGCAATACCCCATCCGTGCCTACTTTCATGGCACAACGGTCATGATAAACAGTAAATTGTTTGAATGAAAAATAAGGGTTTGGCATAGCTGTTATATTATTTTTTTGCCAAAAGTAGTCAATTCAGTCTGAATACGCCAAATATTAGGAATTATTTGATTTAAAAAACTCATTTAGTACTCATGAATTTTCCTTATTCGCCAAGGAATGATTAACTTTGTCCCCGTTTTGGGCAACAGCCCAACATTTAAAAACACAACTAGGAAGATAGAATTATGGTTAAAAGAAAAAAGACAGAGGATATTTTGATGAATACAGATGCTGATGACATCTCTATGCTGGCTGAAATTCAAACCGATACGGATGATTTATCTGCAATCGAATTTGAGAAAGAAATTCCTATAATGCCTTTGCGCAATATGGTCATGTTTCCATCGGTAGTCATGCCTGTAACTATCGGACGCCCCAGTACTTTGAAACTGGTCAACGCTGCATATAAGAAAAAACAAGCAATAGCCGTTGTATGCCAAGTACAAGGAGACTTAGACGATCCGGGATTTGCCGACCTATACCATGTGGGAGTTATTGCAAAAATTCTCCGTATTTTTGAAATGCCGGGCGGTAATACGACCGTTATCATGCAGTCAAACGGCCCCAAAATCCATTTGGACAATATAACCAAAACCATTCCTTATTTAAAAGGAACGGTTACAGCTATCAATGAGAATAATGAAGAGCAAGACAGCGATGAATTCAAGGCCCTGACAGACACCTGCAAAGACTTGACCGCCAAATTTATTGACGTTTCGGAAAAGCTCAGCCCCGATACGGTATTTGCTATAAAGAATCTGGACAATCCGGAAATCCTGGTCAACTTTATCAGTTCAAACTTTCCTTTTACCGTTGAAGAAAAAATAGAATTACTGAAATATGACGTACTGAAAGAGCGTATGTATCGCCTTATTCAGATACTGAACCGCGAAGTACAACTGGCCAATATCAAACAAAACATCCAGATACGTACCCGCGAAGATATCGACCGCCAGCAACGTGAATACTTCCTGCAACAGCAAATTAAGAATATTCAAGATGAATTGGGTGGCGGACAAGAGGATGAGATTGATGAACTGCGTCAGAAAGGCCAATCAAAAAAATGGGGGAAAGAGGTGGCAGCACTTTTTGAAAAAGAGCTGTCAAAGCTAGAGCGTATCAATTCGCAGTCTCCCGATTTTAATGTGCAACTCACTTATTTGCAGACATTACTGGCTTTGCCTTGGGAGTCATACACCACAGACAATCTGAATATCGGCAACGCAGAAAAGACCCTGAATAAAGACCATTACGGATTGGAGAAAGTAAAAGAACGTATCTTGGAACACTTGGCTGTACTGAAGTTGAGAGGTAATATGAAATCGCCTATCATTTGTCTTTACGGTCCTCCGGGAGTAGGTAAAACATCTTTAGGACGTTCTATAGCTTCTGCCTTGAAACGTAAATATGTACGTATGTCATTAGGTGGCGTACATGATGAAGCCGAAATTCGAGGACACCGCAAAACTTATATCGGTGCCATGCCCGGCCGCATCATCAAAAGTCTGATAAAAGCCGAATCGTCCAATCCGGTGATTATCCTGGACGAGATAGACAAATTGGGTAGCGACCACCGCGGAGATCCCAGCTCGGCTATGCTGGAAGTGCTTGACCCTGAACAAAACAACACGTTCCATGATAATTATCTGGACGTTGATTATGATTTATCCAAGGTAATGTTTATCGCCACTGCCAACAACCTCGGAACAATCCCTCCTCCCTTGCTCGACCGCATGGAGTTGATTGAGGTGAGCGGATATATCACAGAGGAAAAGGTGGAAATCGCCCGTCGTCACCTCGTGCCGAAAGAACTGGAAGCCAACGGCATAAAGAAAGGATATGTGAAGTTCAGCAAACAGGCTTTGGAATATATCATCGAAAATTACACACGTGAAAGCGGTGTACGGGAGCTGGAGAAAAAGATAAATAAAATCATGCGTAAGATTGCCTTGCAGTTTGCACGTGATGGTTTCGAAAAGGTGCATGAAATTAAGCCTGACGACGTAAGAGAATATCTGGGTACTCCCGAATATACTCGTGACAAATATCAAGGCAATGACTATGCAGGTGTAGTAACCGGACTGGCATGGACAGCCGTAGGCGGAGAGATTTTATTCGTAGAAACCAGCTTGAGCAAAGGAAAAGGCGGCAAACTTACCTTGACCGGAAACTTGGGTGACGTAATGAAGGAATCTGCTATGCTGGCCTTGGAATATATCAAGGCTCACACCCAGTTACTTAACCTGAAAGAAGATATCTTCGACAATTGGAACATACACGTCCACGTGCCCGAAGGAGCAATCCCTAAAGACGGCCCCTCCGCCGGTATTACCATGGTAACTTCATTAGCTTCCGCTCTCACCCAACGCAAAGTGAAAGCAAATCTTGCCATGACGGGAGAAATCACTTTGCGCGGAAAAGTATTGCCGGTAGGCGGTATCAAAGAAAAAATACTGGCAGCCAAACGCGCCGGTATCAAAGATATCATCTTATGCGAAGAAAACCGCAAGAATATTGAAGAAATACAGGCAATATATCTGGAAGGACTAACTTTCCACTATGTAAATGACATTAAAGAGGTGTTGAAGCTTGCTTTGACTGATGAAAAAGTAAACGGTGCCATAGACTTTAATATTACTAATCAAACAAACGAAGAAAAGAAATAATATGACTTTTGACTTACAATATACAGACCCCAAATCTAATGCCCGTGCCGGAATCATCACCACAGACCACGGACAGATAGAAACTCCTATTTTCATGCCGGTAGGCACATTGGGAACAGTAAAGGGCGTGCATTTACATGAGTTGAAAGACGATATTAAGGCACAAATCATATTAGGAAATACGTACCATTTATATCTGCGACCGGGACTGGATATCATTGAACGCGCCGGCGGCTTGCATAAGTTTAACGGCTTCGACCGTCCCATGCTGACCGATAGTGGCGGTTTCCAGGTCTTCTCCTTGTCGGGCATCCGCAAAATGCGTGAGGAAGGTGTGGAGTTTCGTTCACACATCGATGGCTCCAAGCACATGTTCACCCCCGAAAAGGTAATGGATATAGAACGAACCATTGGAGCAGATATTATGATGGCTTTTGACGAATGTACACCGGGCACCGCCGATTACGAGTATGCAAAGAAATCCATGCAACTCACCCATCGCTGGCTGGACCGCTGCTTGAAACGTTTCAACGAAACAGAACCCAAATACGGATATAAGCAATCATTGTTCCCTATCGTACAGGGTTGTGTGTATCCCGACCTCCGCAAGCAAGCGGCAGAATTTATTGCATCAAAGGGAGCCGACGGCAATGCCATCGGAGGCTTGGCTGTAGGTGAACCAACCGAAAAGATGTATGAAATGATTGAGGTAGTCAATGAAATACTGCCTAAAGACAAGCCTCGTTATCTGATGGGAGTCGGCACTCCGATAAATATATTGGAAGGAATTGAACGCGGTGTAGATATGTTTGATTGTGTGATGCCTACCCGTAACGGACGAAACGGAATGCTTTTTACCAAAGACGGAATCATGAATATGCGTAACAAGAAATGGGAAGATGACTATTCACCCATTGAAGCCGATGGTGCATCGTATGTAGATACCATGTACAGCCGCGCTTATCTGCGCCATTTATTCCATGCACAAGAGTTGCTGGCCATGCAAATTGCTTCCATCCACAATTTGGCTTTCTATCTGTGGCTGGTGGGTGAAGCACGCAAACATATCATTGCCGGTGATTTCTCGACATGGAAGCCTATGATGGTAAAGCGCTTATCCACAAGATTATAATTTATACAAAATGAAGAATTGGTTCAAGAAGAACATAGGTAAGTTCACGAAAGACAAAGAGCAGTCACAGACCGGCAACAAACGTTTGCAAAGCAGATGGCTCAAGAGACTGGATATATATATCATCAAGAAGTTTCTCGGGACCTACTTCTTTGCCATTGCATTGATTATTTCTATTGCAGTAGTGTTTGACGTGAACGAGAATATCGACAGGTTCATTAATAATAAGGCCCCGCTGAAAGCGATTGTCTTTGATTATTACATGAACTTTATTCCTTATTTCTCCAATCTGCTCAGTCCGCTGTTTGTCTTTATTGCCGTTATCTTCTTTACTTCCAAACTGGCGGAAAACTCAGAAATCATTGCCATGTTCTCTACGGGAATGAGTTTCAAACGAATGATGCGTCCGTATATGATTTCAGCAGCTATTATTTCCATAGTAGCCTATGGATTAGGCGCATACGTCATCCCCAAAGGTAATGTGACACGACTCAATTTTGAAGACCGCTACAAAAAGAAAAAAAAGGTGGAGTATGTACGCAATGTACAGATGGAAGTCGACAGTGGTGTAATTGCCTATATTGAACGCTATGAGAATTATAACAAGACGGGCTACCGTTTCTCTTTGGACAAATTTAAGGATAAAAAATTGATATCCCACCTCACTGCACGCAGTATCACCTATGATACAGCCAGTGTGCACAAATGGATTATCAAGAACTATATGATCCGGGAGATGGACGGTATGCGTGAAAAGATTACCAAAGGTGACCGGATGGACAGTATCATAAAAATGGAGCCGCAAGACTTCCTTATTATGAAAAACCAGCAGCAAACAATGACCAGCCCTGCCCTGAAGAGCTATATTGACAAGCAGAAGAAACGCGGTTTTGCCAATATCAAAGAGTTTGAAATAGAATACTACCAACGCATCGCCATGTCTTTTGCCGCCTTTATTCTGACCACCATCGGTGTTTCACTGTCTTCCCGTAAGGTTAAGGGAGGAATGGGACTGAATTTGGGTGTAGGCTTGGCTTTGAGCTTCTCTTACATTCTATTCCAAACGGTTTCCGCAACTTTTGCCATCAATGGAAATACTCCTCCGATTGTGGCGGTATGGATACCTAATATACTCTACACATTAATAGCAATCTACCTATACAGAAAAGCTCCTAAATAATTATAGGAGCTTTTCCAGTTTTTCACGCCAATCTTCTCCATTAGCAGGCTGCAATGTGACAAAACCAAATTCCTTGCCTATGGAGATATTTGAAGCACCATCATCCACAAAAACAGTTTCGGAAGGATTCAACGCAGCATCTTTTATCATATATTCAAAGATGCCCCGATCAGGCTTTACACATTTCACTTCATAAGAAGCATATATCTTGTCCACATAGTCATCCAATGGACGGCCTGCTGATGTAAATTCCCTGCTACGTGCCCATCCCATAATATATGGATTGGTATTACTCAGAATATAAACATTGTATTTACGTTGGCGAAGAATATTCAAATAATCCAACTTGTACTGTTCCACAGCTGTAACAAATCCTCTCCACCCCATTTCTACCTCTTTGTATGTCAATTCCTTACCACAGATCTCACTCAGTTTCAGCCGAAAAGATTCTGCATCGATACGTCCGTCCTCTATTTCCAGGAAGATACCCTTCTGGTGATACTTATCAAGCAGATTATCCGCATCCTTCACTCCTATTTCAACAAACTTTTTTACTGCGCGGTCACGGTCGATATCAATAATCACCCCGCCAAAATCAAACACAACATTCTTTATCTGTCTCATACCTTTTTAATTAATTATTGCAAAGATAAGCATTTGAAAAAGAATAGAGGATGATGTAAATCAATAAAAAACACTATTTTTACCTACCAAAGAAAATATCAACCCTCAAAAACAAAAACAAATGAAAATAAGAAACCTGCTTATTCGGAGTATGTTCTGTCTTTTAACCTTTATACCCACCCCCTCTCCATCCGCCTGCCGGTTCTCTCAAGAAGAACAAAACGACAAGGAACAAACAATATTAAGAATATGGAAAGCCGGGGAAACAGTCAGTCGGAAGAGTATAGTACAGTTTGGAACAGCCAATTGTTTTAAAATACAAAAGATTGACGACACCCTCTTCAAAAGAATCTATGGAAAGTCCTATAAAACGAACTGTACCGTACCGAAAGAAGAATTACGCTATCTGAAGGTGCTCCATTATAACCTGAAAGGAGAAATATGCCTTGGCGAACTGGTCTGCAACAAAGCAATAAGCAATGATTTAATCGAAATATTCCAGGCTTTGTATAAAGCACGATATCCCATTGAACGAATGGTATTAATTGATGAATATAACGCAGAAGACAATCGGTCCATGGAAGCCAACAACTCCTCCTGCTTCAATTTCCGTCTTGTGCCGAGCACCCGGAAACTATCCAATCACAGTAAAGGATTGGCAATAGATATCAACCCGCTTTATAATCCTTATGTCAAGACCAATAAGAACGGAAAAATCATTATATCTCCCGAAAAAGGGAAAAAATATGCCGACAGAAAACAATCCTTTCCTTACAAAATAGACAAGAATGATTTATGCTACAAGGAGTTCATTAAACACGGCTTCATTTGGGGAGGTGCCTGGAAGAGTTTGAAAGACTACCAGCACTTTGAAAAAGTACGTCAGTAACTCTCAAAAGGAAATGGATGAAAGAATTTTCAAAAAAGAACTAAGTCTTTTCCAAAAAGGCCATGGAGTTTTTAAAAAAGCTCTTGTTCTTTTTAAAGAACGTCCTTGTCTTTTTGAAGGTGCCTGATTTCACGTTAGTATGTATAACCCCATGAGACGTATGTGTAAAAGCGTGTTTCTGACACGGAACAAGACAATAGCAGAAAAATAAAAAAGGGGTTGTGCCTAAACGTTGATGATACTGTCATTTTGCCTGTAGGGGCGAGGTTTGATAGACCATTTAGTTTGGGCACACACCCTATCATTTTTGTTGTATTTTTTGTTTTTCCTTACGGAAACTCTCTTCTTAGTTTAAATAAGAAGAAAGTTGGGATGGAGTGATGTCCTTCGCTACAATGACACCGTTTTTATCCAAAAGAAAATTCTTAAACCCTTTATTCAAACGATAAGTTTTAAATAAATCGGAAGAATTACCTGCCAGTTCAACAAAACAATTAGATGTCGAAATCCGGTCTTTTTTAATGGTTTCGTTAAATATTGATTTAAATTCATCAAACGAAACAGAAACCATTTCCACATTATCAGCCTGCTCTATTGCATGATTCAAGGTGGCGTTCTGCACTCTCGAAGGAGCATCATAGCTGGCCCAAAAACTAAGCAACACGTATTTACCTCTCAAATCCTTTAAGTCAATCAGTTGCTTTTCGCCACAGATGGTAAAAGTCGGAGCCTTATCTCCTATCGTCAATCCTTCTGTCGGCGTGTCTTTCCCTACAAATGAGAACGAAATCAAGGAACTAATGATTAATACAACAAAAATCCACTTTACATTTTTAATCATGTAATTCGGTTTTGGTTAATACTATCCGAGACTGCCCTTAAACAGTAATTTCTCCCCGGAACATTGTCTTTTGGCCTGATAATCAAAGCCATTATATTTAGAAATCCGTGGCAAAGGTAAGGAGTTTTTATGCCAACTCCAAGGAATCACATCAAAAAATATGTTATATAGCATAAATTCATCCATTCCATCGAGAAAAAAGAATCCCCAAAAGATAGCTTGATAGGATTAAATTGCGTACTTTTGCAATCTGTAAATAGCAACATTTTATGTATGGATACAAGTACTGAACTTATTTTAATTCGTATCACCGGTTTGGACAGGCCGGGACTGACAGCTTCCATTACGGAAATACTTTCAAAATATGATGTTACCATTTTGGATATAGGCCAAGCAGATATTCACAGCACTCTTTCATTGGGTATTTTATTTAAAAGCCGGGAAAAAGATTCGGGTAATATCATGAAAGATTTGCTATTTAATGCATCCTCTTTGGGAATCACCATCCGTTTTTACCCCATTACGGTAGAAGAATACGAAGAATGGGTAGGAATGCAAGGGAAGAACCGCTATATCCTGACCTTGCTGGGACGTAAACTTTCTGCAAAACAAATTGCAGCCGTCACGCGAATCATTGCAGAACAAGGTCTGAATATAGATGCTATCAAACGCTTAACAGGTCGCGTTCCTTTGGATGAACGAAAAGCAAGTGTACGTGCCTGTATTGAGTTTTCTGTTCGCGGCACTCCCCGGGACCGAGAGGAGATGCAGCGGGAACTGATGAAACTCAGCAGCGAGTTGGAAATGGATTTTTCTTTCCAATTAGACAATATGTACCGCCGTATGCGTCGCCTGATCTGTTTTGATATGGATTCTACACTTATCCAGACAGAATGTATCGACGAACTGGCAGAACGTGCCGGCGTGGGTGACAAAGTAAGAGAAATAACCGAACGCGCCATGCGTGGTGAAATAGACTTTACCGAGAGTTTCACCGAACGCGTAGCTCTGCTGAAAGGCTTGGATGAAAGTGTAATGCGTGAAATTGCCGAAAACCTGCCCATTACGGAAGGGGTGGAAAGACTCATGTTCGTATTAAAACGATATGGCTATAAAATAGCTATACTTTCGGGTGGATTCACCTATTTCGGCAACTACCTGAAACAAAAATACGGCATTGATTATGTTTATGCCAATGAACTGGAAATAGTAGACGGTAAATTGACCGGCCGCTATTTGGGAGACGTAGTAGATGGAAAGCGTAAAGCAGAATTATTAAAACTGATTGCACAAGTAGAGAAAGTAGATATTGCACAAACAATAGCCGTAGGCGACGGTGCCAATGATTTGCCCATGTTGTCTACTGCCGGACTAGGCATTGCATTCCATGCAAAACCTAAAGTGGTGGCAAATGCCAAACAGTCCATTAATACCATCGGGCTGGATGGGGTGCTTTATTTCCTTGGCTTTAAAGATTCTTATTTGGAAGAACGCGGCAAACTGTAAGAAAGATAGTATAAAATATATATATGAAATTTTCAGAATTAAATTTAGAAGAGAGTGTGCTCCAGGCATTGGAAGCCATGAGATTTGAGGAGTGTACTCCCGTACAAGAACATACAATTCCTATCATCCTTGAAGGAAAGGATTTGATAGGAGTAGCACAAACCGGTACCGGTAAAACAGCGGCATATCTACTCCCCATCTTAAATCAATTAAGTAAGGGAGGTTATCCCGAAGATGCCATCAATTGTATTATCATGGCACCCACACGCGAACTGGCACAGCAGATAGACCAACAAATGGAAGGTTTTTCTTATTTTATGCCGGCATCCAGCGTAGCTGTATACGGAGGAAACGATGGAATACGCTTTGAACAAGAGAAAAAAGGACTGACTTTGGGAGCAGAAGTGGTTATTGCCACCCCCGGTCGCTTAATCAGCCACCTCAGCTTAGGATATGTAGACCTTTCCAAAGTATCTTTCTTCATTTTGGATGAGGCAGACCGCATGCTGGATATGGGATTTGCAGACGACATTATGCAAATAGTGAAATATCTCCCAAAGGAACGCCAGACAATTATGTTTTCTGCCACGATGCCTGTCAAGATACAACAGTTGGCCAAAACCATCCTGAGAAACCCGGAAGAGATTAAATTGGCGGTATCCAAACCGGCTGAGAAAATTATCCAGACAGCGTATATCTGTTATGAAAATCAGAAGCTGGGCATTATACAGTCATTATTTCAAGACCAGACACCTGAACGCGTGATTATCTTCGCATCATCCAAAATGAAAGTGAAAGAAGTAACTCAGGCTTTCCGCCGCATGAAACTCAACGTCGGCGAAATGCACTCTGATCTGGAACAGGCACAGCGCGACCAGATTATGCATGATTTCAAGAGTGGAAAGATAAATATTTTGATTGCAACCGATATTGTTTCACGGGGCATTGACATTGATGACATACGCTTGGTCATTAATTATGACGTGCCGCATGACAGTGAAGATTATGTGCACCGCATCGGTCGTACAGCACGTGCAAACAACGATGGATGTGCCATAACCTTTGTCAGCGAAAAAGAGCAGACACAATTTAAGTCCATCGAAAACTTTATAGGTAAGGACATTTATAAAATTCCAGTTCCGGAAGAATTAGGCGAAGCACCCGAATATAATCCCCGTAGTAATAATGGTGGAAAAAGAAAAGGGAACTTCAAAGGTAAAAGAAACAATTCCACACGGAAACCCGGAAACAACACTAACGGTAAAAAACAGCAAAAATAACAGAAGCTGTAAGTTTTGTATTATCCGTCATGGGAAGGATATCAAAGCTAAAACGGCCTATCCAATCATCGGCTGCGGGGGCAGGGGTTCACCTGCCCGAACCAACGGTCACGACCTTGAGAGTAATACACAAAGCAAATATTGTTTTTTTGGGCGAGCAAACCTCGCCCCTATTAATAAAATAACAGCATTATCAACGTTTTGACACGTCTCCGCTCTTATTTATTATTCAACGAGCCAGCTCATAAGATAATTTACCATCCATATCTATCGTGATATTGACCACATAACAAGAAGCCCCATCCGGTATACAAACAGTAGCCTGATAATGATAGCCTTTTGCATCGACCCCCATAAAGTCCATATCCGAAAGGATTGCCCATTTCAAGAAATCATCGGGTATGACATGCTTGAACATCTGCCTCGTGATATCTTTCGCAAACAAACTCCGTTTTCCTTCATATACACAAATATGAATGATGTTGTCATAATATACATTATCCACACTCAGCCCCTCTTCCGACACCCCCGGACGCATCACTTTTATTCTGGACGGATTGATATAGACATATCCGCGATAACGGGTATTATCATACATTACCACCGAATCTTTCTTAATAACTTCCGTATAAACAGGGACTTCCTGTTCATGAATAAAAGATAAAGAATCGGCATTATTCTCTGCCCTATGCAGGCGAATGACATCTCCTACCAGTGAATGAAACCAGAAAATATATTCTCCCTGTTTCTCTATCTTATAATTATTTATCCGAGCCCCATAAGTAGTCAATGTATCGCCTATAATTTTAAAAGCGACAGGAGCGACGGCAGCGTCAGCATAATAAATCGTATCGCCCGCAACTTGCAGCACGGCAGCTTCCGTATTGTCGTCCAGCCAAATGCCTTGCAACTTTTCTTTCGCCTCTCTATCTTCTTCTTGCAAAGCCTCTTTGTCCTGATTAGCTCCGCAAGCAGAAAACATCGCCGCCAAAACGACAATCAAATATGATTTGTACATCTTTAACGTAATTATTTGCCTATGCAGCGATAAACAAAACCTAAATCCTGAAGTTCTTTTGCATCATAGATATTACGTCCATCCAAGATTACAGGCTGTTTCATCGTTTTCTTAACAACTCCCCATGCCGGCAAACGGAATTCTTTCCATTCTGTCACCAACATCAATGCGTCAGCATCCAAAAGAGCATCATACATATCGCAAGCATAGAATATCGTATCACCTATTCTTCTCTTTGATTCCCCCATCGCCGCCGGATCGTAAGCCCGAACCACACAACCTGCCTTCCTCAATTTCTCAATCAATACCAGTGCAGGAGCCTCACGCATATCATCCGTGCCGGGCTTGAATGCCAGTCCCCATAAAGCTATGGTCTTGCCTTCCAAATCACCATTGAATATCTTTTCCAATTTCTCAAAAAGAAGGCTTTTCTGGGTCTCATTCACCTCTTCCACAGCTTTCAAAACCCGCATCGGATATCCATTTTGTTCTGCCGTCTTGATTAACGCCTTTACGTCTTTAGGAAAACAAGAACCGCCATAGCCACATCCCGGATAAAGGAACTTACGACCAATGCGACTGTCAGAACCTATCCCGTCACGTACCATATTTACATCCGCTCCTACCAATTCACAAAGATTGGCTATGTCATTCATAAAACTGATACGGGTAGCAAGCATTGAATTGGCAGCGTATTTAGTCATCTCGGCAGAAGGAATATCCATAAAAATAACACGTGAATTCAGCATCATAAAAGGCTTATACAGTTTGGTCATCAGCTTCTTTGCCCGTTCGGATTCAACACCTACCACCACACGGTCGGGACTCATAAAGTCATCAATGGCATTGCCTTCTTTCAAAAACTCAGGGTTGGAAGCCACATCAAACTCTATAGACACCCCTCTCTTATCCAGTTCAGCCTGAATGGTATCTTTCACTTTATGCGCAGTTCCCACCGGCACGGTGCTCTTCGTCACCACCAACGTATATTTTTTCATGTTAGCACCAATTGTTTTGGCAACTGCCAGCACGTAACTCAAATCAGCACTTCCGTCTTCATCAGGCGGTGTACCTACAGCACTAAACACAATATCTACATTATCGAGACAGTTCTCCAACGCAGTCGTAAAATGAAGACGGCCGGCATTGACATTGCGTTGCACCATGTCCTCCAGTCCCGGTTCATAAATGGGAATAATACCCTTCTGCAGATTCTCTATCTTCTCGGCATTTACATCCACACAAGTTACATTTACGCCGGTTTCGGCAAAACATGTACCGGTTACGAGTCCAACATATCCGGTTCCTACAATTGCTATATTCATTTTATTATTAGTTAGTCTAACTTTTTATACGCTGCAAAATTACAATAAAAATATGTGGCAAGGACATTTTCCTTCATAAAAGTTGCGCTGAAATGGAATAAAAATGCTATTTTTGCACTATGATTGAATTGGCTAGACATATAGAAATTCTATTACTGGAAAATGATTGCGTCATTGTTCCCGAGTTAGGTGGATTTATAGCTCATTATCAACCAGCTTATTACGCTGAATCTGATAATATCTATTTCCCTCCTATGCGTACCATTGGCTTCAATCCCCAGTTGACAATGAATGACGGACTGTTGGTGCAGTCATACATGCAGGTCCATCATACAGACTTTCCGGATGCAACCCGGATGATTGAACAAGAAGTAGAAGAACTAAAAGATACTTTATATAAAGACGGACATGTCCAATTATATGGTATAGGCGATTTGCACTACACAATTCATAATTCTTACGAATTCCGTCCCAATGAAGAAGGTATCCTTTCTCCTTATTTATACGGATTCAGTTCTTTATCCATCAGTCCTTTATCAGAAAATAATTCAACTATTGCTTCAACCAAGGATATGGTGCTAAAGCCCCAAAAAGAAAAAGCAGCCATCCGTTTCAACCGTCGCTGGTTGGGTAATGCTGTTGCCATTGCCGTAGCGGTTATCCTGTTCTTTTTCCTTTCTGTACCTGTAGAAAACACATACGTGGATAAAGGCAATTATGCTTCCTTGGGAACAGACGGATTATTTGAGGCTATCCGCTCACAATCGTTGGCCACCACTTTGGTTGTACCGCAACAGCAAAAGACTGTTCAAGCCAAAAAGACATCGGGTAATACACGGCAGCAAGCAGGACACAAAAGTTTAAAACCTGTAGCCGTAAAAGTAGAAAAAGTCGGTTCACCGAAAACAGAGACTTCTAAACAAGAAACAGGTAAAGAAACCCCTAAAGCGGAAAAAACTGTTGCCCGCAAGACAACTCCTGCAACGGCAACTGCATCTTCTGCTTCTGTTCCGGCACAAAATAAAGCCGAAGCTACCACAGCAAAGCCAAAATACTTCATTATAGTATCTAGTTTGGCAACAGCTGCCGATGCACAACAAACATTAAACGAATATAAGCAAAAAGGCTTTAAAGAAGCAAGCATCATCGAAGGAAGCGGACGTTACCGCCTTGCCCTTTATGGGTTTGCCGACAAAAATGCTGCTTATAAGAAAATGAATGAGTTGAAAAAAGACGAAGCATTCAAGAATGCATGGTTATTAAGCTCTAAATAAACAGATTATCTCCCATGAAAAGAGTTTTATGTCCTAAATGTGACAATTATATTACCTTTGACGAAACAAAATATACCGAAGGCCAGTCTTTGGTTTTTATATGCGAGCACTGCAAAAAGCAATTCAGTATCCGCATCGGAAAATCCAAATTAAAAGCTACCCGCAAAGAGGAGGTTCTTGACGAACAAGCCAACAACGAAGACTTCGGAAGCATCGTGGTGGTGGAAAATGTCTTTGGCTATAAACAAGTATTACCTTTAAAAGAAGGGGATAACCTGATCGGACGCCGCAGTAAAGGGACCGATGTGGATATTTCTATCGAAACATCCGACCCTAGCATGGATCGTAGCCATTGCGTAATCAATGTAAAACGAAACAAGCAAGGAGAACTCATTTACACCTTGCGGGACAATCAGAGCATCACCGGAACATTTCTATTAAATGACATATTGGGAGACAAGGACCGAGTCAGAATAGAAGAAGGAGCCATCATCACCATAGGTGCTACTACTCTTATTCTGCGAACAGCAGAAAAATAGAAATTATGAAACGTATTATACTCATCACAGGTGGCCAACGGTCGGGCAAAAGTTCTTATGCAGAAAAATTAGCTCTCAGTTTGTCGTCCAATCCTATTTATATGGCTACCTCCCGCATCTGGGATGAAGAATTCCGCCAACGGGTCATCAAGCATCAGAAACGCCGGGGACCGGAATGGACCAACATAGAGGAAGAAAAGGAACTGAGCCGTCATCAGGTAGACGGGCGGGTGGTGCTGATAGATTGCGTGACTTTATGGGCCACAAATTACTTTTTCGATCTGGATTCTGACGTGGATCTGTCACTGCAAGCTCTGAAACAAGAGTTCGATGCCTTCACAGCACAAAACGCCACTTTTATTTTTGTGACGAACGAAATAGGTTCAGGGGCTGTTTCCGACAATCCCATCCAGCGCCGTTTTACGGATTTGCAAGGTTGGATGAATCAATATATTGCCTCCCAAGCCCATCAAGTATACTTAATGGTATCGGGTATTCCTGTATTAATAAAACAATAAGACCATGAAAACTTTCCATATCGAACTTCCCGACTTACAGATACGGGAAGCATTGATAGACAAAATCAATAACCTGACCAAACCAAAAGGTTCTTTAGGCGTACTGGAAGAGCTGGCATTACAAATCGGCCTCATCCAACAAACCCTCTCTCCGACTCTCCGCCATCCCCACAACATCCTGTTTGCTGCCGATCACGGCATCGTGGAAGAAGGTGTCAGCAAATCGCCTAAAGAAATCACCTGGCAACAATTGAGCAACTTCCTCCACGGTGGTGCCGGAGTTAACTTTCTCTGCCGCCAACACGGATTCAAGCTCGTACTGGTAGATGCCGGAGTTGACTATGACCTTCCTTACGAGAAGGGAATTATCAATTGTAGCGTAGGTCGCGGTACCCGAAGCTTTCTCCATGCCCCGGCCATGAGTCATGAAGAGATGGAGTTATGTCTGGAACGCGGTGCACAAATGGTAGATAAGGCATACGCCGACGGTTGCAACGTAATCAGTTTTGGAGAAATGGGAATAGGCAATACTTCCCCCTCCTCTGTCTGGATGCATTTATTTACAGGCATTTCTCTGGAACAATGCGTAGGAGCCGGCAGCGGACTGGATTCGGAAGGCATCCGTCATAAATACAATATATTGAAACAAGCAGTCGACAACTATCAAGGCGACGGCTCGGCAAGAGACAAGATTGCCTGGTTTGGAGGCTACGAAATGGTAATGGCTATCGGCGGTATGTTGCGGGCAGCCGAACTGAAGATGCTGATATTGGTCGATGGCTTTATCATGACCAACTGCATCCTTGCCGCTTCCCGGCTCCACCCGGAGGTATTGTCATACGCCATCTTCGGACATCAGGGAGACGAGGCAGGACACAAACTGGTACTTGAAGCCCTGCATGCACGCCCCTTATTAAATCTGGGACTCCGGCTGGGTGAAGGAACCGGTGCTGTCTGTGCCTATCCCATCATAGTCTCTGCCGTGACCATGATGAATGAGATGGACAACTTTGCCCATGCAGCCATCACAAAATACTTTTAACCATGAAACTCCTTGCCGCACTCATATTCTTCACCCGGTTGCCATTCTGGAGAATAACCGAAGTTCCCGCCGCTTATTTTAAGCGTGTGGTCGATTATTGGCCTTTTGTCGGTTGGCTCACCGGAGGAATAATGGCAGGCACGCTATGGCTCTCCGCCCAATTCCTTCCTATGTCTACAGCCGTCATCCTTGCTTTACTGGCACGCCTGCTTGTCACGGGTGCACTGCACGAAGACGGTTTGGCAGACTTTTGCGACGGATTTGGAGGCGGCACTTCGCGCGAGAAAATCCTTTCCATCATGAAAGATTCCCATATAGGAACATACGGTGTATTGGGACTTCTGTTCTACTTCGGACTCCTATGGAACCTGCTTTCTACCCTATCGCTTTCCTTGGCATGCATGGCCGTAGCGAGCGGAGACGCATGGAGTAAGTTCTGTTCCGCACAGATAATCAACATCTTGCCGTATGCACGCAAAGAAGAAGAATCAAAAGCAAAAGTCATTTATGACCGGATGAGCATTTCGACATGGCTACCGGCATTCATAGCCGGCGGACTCCCGATGTGGCTTTTCCTGAACAGGTCTTATTGGTGGGCAGCCCTTGCACCCGTTGCCGTCTTTTTCCTTTTATGGCAATTGCTGCGCAAGCGTTTGCAAGGATACACAGGCGACTGTTGCGGAGCCGCTTTCCTGCTGTGTGAACTATCTTTCTATTTAATAATAAACCTAATTTATACCAACTTATGGTAGTATACCTCATTCGCCACACTTCCGTAGATGTCCCTCAGGGAGTGTGCTACGGACAGACAGATGTCCCTTTGAATCCGACCTTTGAAGAAGAAGCCGCACAGACTTCCGCCCGGCTCAAAGGCCTTCAGTTTGATAAAGTATATATGAGTCCCTTAACCCGCTGTGTACGTCTGGCTACCTTCTGCGGTTACCCGGATGGCGAACGAGATGACCGTATCAAGGAAATCAACTTTGGTGACTGGGAAATGCAACGCTTTGATGAAATAACCGATGCCAACCTCCAGAAATGGTATGCCGACTATCGGAATGTGAGGGCTACAAACGGAGAGTCGTTTCAGGACCAATACCAACGTGTAGCCGACTTCCTGAATGAGCTTCGCCAAAAGCCATACAAACAGGTAGCCATATTCGCCCATGGAGGCGTATTGATCAATGCCCAAATTTATGCCGGAACAGTGAAACCCGAAGAGGCTTTCGGCGCACTGACTCCATACGGAGGTATCATTAAGATTGAGATATAAATTTCCCTGCGTTTCATTGCTTATAACGGAAGAAAAGGGTATGCTGCCATCAGACAGAGAATAACCCATATCACCATTATTCCCTCGGCAAACCGGTTTACCCGGACAGCAATACGCATATCTGACGAGTAAACCGGCCGATTATTATTGCCTATAAACGGTTTGTAAACCATCTCACCGAAATAATGATGAGGCCCCCCGAAACGGCAATTCAATATCCCCGCCAAAGCCGCTTCGGGATAACCGGAATTAGGACTTGCATGCTGATTACCATATCTTCCCACAAACTTCAATAAAGAAAGACGACCGGTAGAAAATATCATCAGAACAGCTGTCAAACGAGCCGGAATATAATTGGCAATATCATCGATACGGGCTGCCCACCGACCGAACTGCAAATATCTTTCGTTCTTATATCCCACCATAGAATCCAACGTGTTTATCATTTTATATGACAACATACCGGGAACTCCCAATAACAAATACCAAAACAAAGGAGCAATTACCCCATCGCTCAGATTCTCTGCCAAAGTCTCTAAAGCCGCCAGCCTCACCTCCTGATCTGTCAGCTCGGAAGTATCCCGTCCCACAATGCGGGATACCTGTCTTCTACCCTCCTCCAAAGAATGGTCGGCAGCCATAAAAACCATACGCACCTCATTGATAAGCGTAGTCCCTGCCAAACAATAAAAGATAAGAACGGCCGAAACCGCCACGCCTATCCAAAGATTCATAGCATATAATCCGTGTATCAATAACGCAGAAGCTCCATAAATGAATACAATAAGCACAACAGCCGTACATGCTCCTTTCTTCACCCGGTGTTTCCCTTTGTTCCATCGTTTTTCGCAAAAAGAAATAAGTTTGCCAAAACCTACTATGGGATGAGGAAGCCAGAAAGGGTCACCTATCAACTTATCCAATAACCACCCTGCCAACAATGGTAGGATTAATACAAATATGTCCATTTCTTTATAGATTCTATCAATTCATTATTCTCTTCCGGAGTTTGTGTAGCAATGCGAAAAAAATGCTCGTTCAGCCCTTCAAAATTGGATGCATCACGGATAAGGATACCACACTCTCCTGCCAAGTACTCCTTCAAAGCTGCGGCCCGCCCCATTCGTAACTGAACCAACATATAGTGTGTATCCGAAGCCCATACCTCCATTCCTCCTATTGCAAGCAGTGCTTCAGCCAATCTGTCTTTTTCCTTTAGTAACAATGATATATCTACATGATATTCTCCGGCATGCCGAAGCAAATAATGTCCTGCTTCAATGGCAAGCTGATTGACAGACCAAGGCATACGCTGCAAACGGATTTCACGCAATAAGATTTGATTTGCAGTCATAAAACCCAAACGGAGTCCGGGGACAGCAAAGCGCTTGGTCATGGAATGGAGCAGAATCACATTAGGATATCCGGCAGCTTCCCTGGCCGACAGCAGCGGTTTTAATGTAAAGAATTCATAAGATTGGTCTATTACAAAACAGCACTCCGTATGTTTTTCTATAAATGCTTTCAAAACGTCTTTATCCAATACACTTCCTGTAGGATTATTAGGATTGCATATCCATATCAGGTTTGTTCCCGACGGTATCATATCCAATGCGTAAATAACCTGTATCTTGTGGTGGTGAAGACGGCAAGCATCGGCATATTCACTGAAAGTAGGCATCAGGATGGCAGAATTTTTCCCCCTGAAGGTTTGGGCTATCAAATAAATGGCTTCCGTAGCGCCATTAGTCACACAAACCTCCTTCCCGTCCGACAGATGAAGCGAATGTGCCAATGCCTGTTCTAAAGAATAAGGCTCCGGTTCGGGATAACTTCGAATACTTTCCATCCGATGATAAAGATGCTCACGCAAGCCATTATGATTTACATGATTATATACATTTGAGCTAAAGTTTATCCTTATCTTTTGCCCATATTTATAGGCATCATCTCCGTGTCCATCAATCATTTTTACACATTATTTGGTATAACAACGGCAGATTTAAGTGTTTGCGCACGTGTGCCGCCAACTTATCATATTGTTCTTCTTTATAGGCTTCATAATCCGGACTCTGCCGATGCAACTTGTCAGCATAAGGCTCCAGCAGAAAATCGATGAAAACCTGATTATCAAGGATACCATGAATATAGCTTCCCATACATTTCCTATCGACAAAATAGCCATCCGCTTTTCCGTCTTCCAATTTATTCAATGGAGAAACAGGAGAACCGGGTACAAGCTCAGTCTCTCCCATGTGAATTTCGTATCCCCGGCAAACTGTTTCATTATCCCGGAAATGGAAAGTCACCCGGCGAGTTACCTTCTCACCTTGCATGGTAGTTATCATGGGAAGCAATCCCAAACCCGGCAGTTGACGGATATCTCCCTCTACTCCATCGGGATCGCGGACTTCCATTCCCATCATCTGGTATCCGCCACAAATCCCCATGACCGAAGCCCCTTTGCGATGTGCACGCAAGATAGCTTGCGCCACACCATTACGACGAAGTTCATATAAATCATCTAATGTACTTTTACTGCCCGGAAGTAATATGATATCCGCTTTTGCCAGTTCTTCCGTATTATTCGTATAATAAAGATGCACACGCTCATCGCGTTCAAGCATATTGAAATCCGTGAAATTAGACAGATGACGAAGCAATACCACCGCCACATTCACCTTTCCTTCTATCGCCTGCATACGTTTATAATCCAGCACAACCGAATCTTCCTCCTCGATATGAATATCCTTATAATAAGGAACCACTCCCAAGACAGGAATGCCACACAACTCTTCCATCATTTTTATACCCGGTTCGAAGAGGCGTATGTCTCCCCTGAACTTATTGACAATGATGCCTTTTATACGTTTACGATCTTCAGGCGTTTGCAGCATGACCGAACCATAGACGCTGGCAAACACCCCTCCACGATCAATATCCGCCACCAATAACACATCGGCACCGGCATAACAAGCCATCGGCATATTGACCAAATCCGTATCTCGCAGATTTATTTCCGAAATGCTGCCGGCTCCTTCCATAACAATGGGGTTATAACGGGCAGCCAAACGATCGAAAGCAGCATTGACTTCTTTTCTCAGCTCCTCGCGTCCCTCCTTGCGGAAGTATTCGTACGCATCACGGTTACCAATCGGCCTGCCGTTTAATACCACCTGAGCGGTGTGGTCCGAACTGGGTTTCAGCAAGAGCGGATTCATGTCTGTGTGACAGGGCACTCCGGCTGCCTCGGCTTGCACCGCCTGTGCCCGTCCTATCTCCAGCCCCTCGGGAGTGGCGTAGGAATTCAATGCCATATTCTGTGCCTTAAAGGGAGCCGGACGGTAACCATCTTGCTTGAATATGCGGCACAAAGCGGCTGTAATGATGCTTTTTCCCACATCACTGCCTGTCCCTGCCAGCATGATAGGGTGTAAGTTCTTATTCATTCTTTCCAAAGCTTTAATATGTCGGCTTCTCCCCAATACAAATGGGTATATCCGGCTATCACATTCTTATATCTGTACAAAGGAGTATTTACCTCCATTCCTCTGACGGTAAACTGTTTTGCCACCGAAGGAAGTGCGTCGGGCTCTATGATGTTGGAGTAATGGAACTCATGCCCCTTCAGTTCCAGTCCGTTATACTCTAACCGACGATACCCCAAATGCAACCTAGCCCCCACCATTGTACAGTCCAATGGCAAGACGCCCGCCATAGCATAGGCCGTTCCCCCCTGACGCGCTGTAAGTGAGCGGGTCAGGAACATCATTCCGCCACATTCCGCCAATACCTTCCCTCCTTCCTCGGCAAAAGTCTTTATCGCTTCCATCAGTTTCTTCCGACGGTGTAACTGGCGGGCAAAAAGTTCGGGATATCCCCCGGGAAGATACAATAAATCTGCTTCCGGCAAATCACTGCCATACACGGGACTGAAATAAGTAATATGTCCCAGCTCCGCCAGCCGAGCGATATTCTCACGATAAATAAAATTGAATGCCGGGTCGCGTGCCACTGCTATTTTCAGTTTTTTTGTACGGGGAGTGAAACTCTCCACCCCGACTTCGGAACTGTATGGCAATATATACCGACATGGGAAACCACGATGACAAATATTTAAAAGTTTATCAATATCCACATACTTTTCTACCAATGCTGCCACCTGCTCTATCAGTACGTCCATTGCGCGTTTGGCAGTCAGTGTAAGTCCCAAATGACGCGATGGAATCTTAAGCCCATCTGTAAAAGGGAGATAACCCAGACACTCTACACCGGCATCGGCACACGCATCTTTCAGATAATTATAGTGAGGTAATGAAGATACCTGATTGAACACTACTCCGGCAATCTTCACATTCGGATGAAAATGCTTGAACCCATAAATCAGAGGAGCTACGGAATAGGCAGCAGAGCGTGCACTGACAACCAATATCACCGGAATGCCCAGCAGTTGCGATATCTCTGCACTGCTTCCTTCCATTCGGCTGTAACCGTCAAACAGTCCCATTACCCCTTCGGCAACACATACATCGGCTCCCTCTCCATACTTATTATAAATATGCTGTACATGCGTCCTCGATGCCATCCAAGTGTCCAAATTCACCGACTCACGGTCGGCTGCCAATGTGTGAAACTGAGTATCAATATAATCAGGGCCACACTTAAAAGGCTGCACCCGCATGCCTCGTTTCTTCAACGCACGCAGCAGTCCCATCGTGAAAGTCGTTTTTCCGCTTCCCGAAGTAGCGGCCCCTATAAGCAATTGTGGCTTCATCTTTTCAATCTATATTTCAAATCGGGTGCAAATATAAAATAAATATCTAACTTTGTGTCCGATTTTAGCAACACAATCCCTTTCCTGACTTTGTTTACCTTCCTGATACACATGAAAAACTCCCATTAACAGATATAGAATAATCATTTAATTAATTATATAATAATGGAACTTTTTAGAAATCTATTTGAAGGATACCCCAACCTGTGGGGTGGCGGAGTAGCACACTCCGTATTGATTCTTTCGCTTGTCATTGCCTTCGGTATCATGCTGGGGAAGATAAAAGTGGCAGGCATATCATTAGGTGTGACATGGATACTTTTTGTAGGAATCGTATTCGGACATTTCAATCTGAACCTGGATGAGCATCTGCTCCATTTCCTAAAAGAATTCGGATTGATACTGTTCGTCTACTCTGTCGGCCTGCAAGTAGGACCGGGCTTCTTCTCGGCTTTCAAGAAGGGAGGATTTACGCTGAACATGCTTGCCATGATGGTCGTATTTCTGGGAGTTGTCATCACGGTGGCACTGCACTTCATTACCGGAGTGCCTATCACCACAATGGTGGGTATCCTGTCGGGAGCTGTCACCAATACCCCCGGACTGGGAGCCGCACAGCAGGCTAACAGCGACTTGAATGGCATTGATGCACCCGAAATCGCACTCGGTTATGCCGTTTCATACCCGCTGGGAGTGGTAGGCTGCATCCTTTCACTGCTTGCGCTGAAATATTTATTGCAGATTAAGCCGAAGCAGGAAGAGGCAGAAGCAGAACGCGGTTTGGGACATTTGCAAGAACTGACCGTACGCCCCATCTCATTGGAAATCAGAAATGAAGCAGTAAACGGAAAAACGATTAAAGACATTAAACCGCTGGTAAACCGTGACTTCGTTATTTCGCGTATCCGCTACTGTAACGGAGACAAGCAGACAGAACTTGTCAACTCAAATACAATCTTTCATCTGAATGATGAAATTCTTGTCATTGCCAACCCGATAGACGTGGAGGCAATTACCGTTTTCTTTGGCAAACAGGTAAATGTGGAATGGGATTTTAAGAATAAGAACCTGATTTCCAGAAAGATTCTGATTACCAAGCCTGAGCTGAACGGAAAGACTCTGGCACAACTTAAAATCCGTAATGATTTTGGAGTCAGTATCACGCGTGTAAACCGTTCGGGAGTAGACCTTGTCGCCACTCCCCACCTGCAATTGCAGATGGGTGACCGTGTAAAGATTGTCGGCAGTGAACTGGGAGTGGCGCAAGCCGAAAAAATATTGGGCAACTCGATGAAACGATTGAATCACCCTAATCTGATTCCTATCTTTCTGGGTATCGCACTGGGATGCATATTGGGCAGTACTCCGTTCATGTTCCCCGGCATTCCCCAACCGGTTAAGTTGGGACTGGCAGGAGGACCGCTTATCATCTCTATTCTGATAAGCCGCTTCGGACCTCAGTACAAACTAATCACCTACACTACCATCAGTGCGAACCTGATGGTTCGCGAGATAGGTATCTCTTTATTTCTTGCCTGCGTGGGACTTGGTGCGGGTAAAGGATTCATTGAAACGATTATCAATGAAGGAGGATATATATGGATAGGTTATGGTGCCATTATCACCGTGCTGCCTCTGCTGATAGTGGGATTTATCGGGCGCTATGTTTTCAAGTTGAACTATTATACCCTTATCGGAGTATTATCGGGAGCAACGACCAATCCGCCCGCTTTGGCTTATTCCAATGACCTCACCTCATGTGACGCACCCGCAGTAGGTTATGCCACTGTGTATCCGCTCACAATGTTTCTGCGGGTACTCACGGCTCAATTACTGATTCTCTCGCTCGGATAAGCCGGCACAGTAACGGTCTATTCTTTCTGCAACACGGATTCCGCAGATTGGCTTCGGCTTCATTTCTGCGAAATCCGTGTTGCTTTTTTCCTTTCGAGAATCCCGGCAGTGGGTATTTTCTTTCATTTAATTAAAATCCCCCCAACCATTTCTACGAATGTTTTATCAGTCTGTTAATGCGCATAGCATTGAAAATAGCCAGCAGAGCCACACCCGAATCTGCAAAAACAGCTTCCCACAGTGTCGCCACTCCTACCGTTCCCAATGCAAGGATGGCAAATTTCACTAAAAAAGCCAATATGATATTCTGCCAAATGATGCGACGCGTGTATTTTCCTATCCTGACAGCCGTTACCAGCTTCGACAAGCTGTCGTCCTGAATAATCACATCTGCTGTCTCAATCGCTATATCACTTCCCAAACCTCCCATCGCAATGCCAACATCGCTCAATGCCAACACCGGTGCATCATTGATTCCGTCTCCCACAAAAGCCACACAATGTTTCTCGTCCTTCAACTTCTGAAGGCGGGCCACCTTATCGGCCGGTAATAAATCGCCATAAGCATGCCGGATATCCAGACGGTGTGCAATGTTTTGTACCAATGCGGTCTTATCCCCCGACAGGATTTCAAAATGCCTGATACCTTGTTGCTTCAATCCTCGAATAGCTTCTACCGCATCATCCTTCAGCTCATCTTCCATAACAACCACACCTGCATAAATACCGTTGCAGGCACACAGTATCAGGCTTTCGGGCATTTCATGCAATCCTTCCGGATAAGCTATTCCATACTTGTCCATCAACCTATAGTTGCCTGCCAGTATCTGTTTGCCACCGATGTATGCTTCCAGTCCGTACCCGGCAATCTCCGTCACCGCCCCTACCGGATAAAGGGTTGCCTGCTGCTGTTTTGCATACTCCACCACGGCTTTTGCCATCGGGTGGCTGCTCTTGCTTTCTGCCGATGCAATATATTTCAGGACTTCTGCCTCCGAATATATTCCCGCAGTCTCTATCCGGCAAACGCGAAAGTTGCCTGTAGTCAGTGTACCGGTCTTGTCAAAAACAAACGTGTCTGCTTTCGTGACGGCGTCCAAATAATTGCCCCCCTTGAAAAGAATGCCTTTGTGTGATGCCGCACCGATGCCTCCAAAGTAACCCAATGGAATACTCACTACCAAAGCACACGGACAGGATATCACGAGGAACACCAGAGAACGATACAGCCAGCTGGCAAACAGATAGATAAAGGATGGCTGCACCAATGAATAAAGAAACGGAAGCACCGGAATAAGAAATGCAATCCCGATAACCGCCGGAGTATAGTAGCGGGCAACCTTACGCATGAACAGTTCTGTCGGTGCCTTGCATTCGGCAGCTTCCTCCACCATCTCCAGCATACGTGCCAAGGTGCTTTGGCTGTAAGGTTTCGTTACACTCAGCCGAATGGTCTCATTTACCGGAATCATACCTGCCAGCACTTCACCGGATTGCCTCACCGAGCGCGGGAGACTTTCACCGGTCAATGCCGCCGTGTTGAATACTCCCACCTCATTTTGCAACACACCGTCCAAAGGGACTTTCTCGCCCACTTTTACTTCGATGGTTTCTCCTGTCTCTACCGCTTCGGGCGAAACAATCGAATATTGGCCTTTACGAAAGACAGAAGCTGTGCGCGGACGCATATCAAGCAGGGCACGAATATTGTCGCGTGCTTTGTCTACGGCGCTATCCTGCAACTGCTCGCCTACAGCATAAAACAACATTACTGCCACCCCCTCCGGATATTCACCAATGCAAAAGGCACCTATAGTAGCAATCGTCATCAGCATAAACTCACTAAAATACTCTTTCTTCATCAAATGCTCCCATGCTTCAGCCATGACAGGAAGGCCAACCGACGCGACTGCCGCTAGAAACCAGACAAGACTGACATAAGGCAGTGCAAACCATGACGTCTGTGCATATTCCAGCAGAACTCCCGCCATCAACATCAGAAACGAGAAGATTTCATTACGATACTGTTTCATATCTATTGTCTTATTTGTTACCGGCGCAAAGGTAAACGAAAAAACATGCAAGTAAGTTGCAAAAAAGGAATTCATAAATATGATTCAAGAATACCTAAAATAAGGATTTTAATCCGCCCGGCAACCATATATAGATAAGGAAAGCAAAAATATGTCCTGCCCTTTGCCACATTGTGATGGGAAATACATAACTTTGAACACTGAATATCAAACATAACGATACGATAATGGAAAATATAATAAAAAAGATAAAGCAGGACTATCCGGTCTCCGACCAAAGCATAGATTTGCTGGTCCCGTGCCTGAAGCCTCATCGCTTCCCCAAGAAATACCAATTGATAAAAGAAGGCATCTATTGTAAGGTGGCCTACTTTATAGAAAAAGGAATGACTCGTTCCTATTGGCTGGTAGACGGAGAAGAAATCACAACATCTTTTTCATGCGAAGGTAATATAGTATTCAGCATGGACGAACTATATTACAATAAGCTGAGCGAAGAGTTCGTAGAGTCACTGGAAGATATGGAGGTTTATGAAATCTCACTCAGTCATCTCACCCATCTGTTCCGGACCAATATCGAATGGGCAAACTGGGGAAGAGTTATCCATCAGGATGAATACAGACGCCTGCACCGCACTCATAAGGAACGGCTCACCTTGCCTGCCAAAGAACGATATGAACAGATGAAAATACAATTTCCTGCCGTATGCGAACGTGCCAACTTGGGATATATCGCTTCCTATCTGGGAATTACTCTTCCCACACTCAGCCGCATCAGAAGTAACGAAAAAGAGTCCTGAAAAGAAAACAGCCTGTATTCAGGAAGATTGAATCTGCCTCTATAAGAATAAGCGTTTTCATCCTTTCGATTATGCCTGTATATAAGTCGGATTACTACAGTCTTCGGCAATGGACTGTATAGTCTGTTGCAGTGAACCGTACAGTCCACCGTAACGGACTGTACAGTCTGCCGTAACAGACTGTAATAATCTTCCGTTTAAAAGGGCTTGGCTGACTCTAAGAAATGGCTTACTCTTTTCTTGGTTGATGATATAATATATTAATCCCCAAGAAAATAAGGTGACCCGTTATTACAATAATACCTACTCATTACCAATTCTTCACTGAACATTACCCATTTTTGGGTATTGCCCCACCCTTTAACTCCCTCTAACTTTGCAGCATCTTAAAATTATAAAATTTAAAGCAAATGAAGAGAAAGGTATTATTGTTTTCTATAGCCTTTGCAAGCTGTATGACCGGTCTATATGCCGAAAACGGCATTGACAAAGACAAAGAAAGCAACCGCACAGAAAAAACAACGGGAAAGAATGCTCCCCAAAAGTCAAAGCTTACATTGGGAGGCTATGGTGAAGCTGTAATGACGCGCAACTTCTACAGTGACAATATCAACCGCTACTCTAAAGCGGAAGATTATAAAGATGCCAAAAGTCATGGACAGTTCGATCTTCCTCATGTAGTCATCATGATAGGATATGATTTCGGCAAAGGCTGGACAATGGGAAGCGAAATTGAGTTTGAACACGGTGGAACAGAGTCTGCCGTAGAAATGGAACAGGAAGAAGTGGGCGAATGGGAAAAAGAGATAGAACGTGGCGGTGAAGTTGCCTTGGAACAATTCTGGATACAGAAATCATTCTGTCCTGAGTTCAATATCCGTGCCGGACATATTATAGTTCCTGTGGGGTATACCAATGCCCATCACCTTCCTAACGAATTCTTCACTGTATACCGCCCCGAGGGAGAGAACACAATCATGCCATGCACATGGCACGAAACCGGTATAAGTATTTGGGGACGCACCGGTGTCTGGAGATATGAAGCCATGCTGATTCCTGCCCTCAATTCAATGCATTTTTCAAAAGACCAATGGATAAAAAATGGTTCGGGCTCCGCGTTTGAGTTCACTCCGGCCAACAATTATGCAGTAGCCATGCGTATAGACAACTATTCCGTTCCCGGCTTGCGCATGGGACTGAGCGCCTATTACGGCCATAGCTTCAATAATACTCTTCAGGCAGACCAAGGCAAATACAAAGATACCAAAGGAGCTGTAAGCATTGCTGCATTCGACTTTGATTATAAGGGACACAACTGGATAGCACGCGGAAACATAGATTACGGACACTTGGGAGATGCAGCGACCATATCAAAATATAACCGCGAACAGTCCAGCACATCGCCCTATAAGCGTACTCATGTAGGAAAGAATGCAGTGGCAGGCGGCATTGAAGCCGGATATAATGTATTCTCCCAAATCAGAAAGTTACGCGAATCGGGAGACAAACTCTATGTGTTCGGACGCTATGAATATTATGATTCTTATGTACCGGTCAAAGGAGCTACAAAATATTCGTGGACAGACCGCCAACGTATGGCAATAGGCGTTAACTATTATCCGATAAAAGAAATAGTTGTGAAAGCAGAGTATTCACAACGCTTCCTGAAAAGTCAATATAATAACGAACCGTCCATTTCTTTAGGTATTGCTTATGCAGGCTATTTTATAAAATAACAATAATTTAATATTTAATTAAAAGAGGTATGAAAAAGTTTTTAAGATTTCCCCTGTATGCTGCCATGGCAGCGATGATGACATTCAATTTCAGTGCATGCAGCGATGATGACGACCCGGACGGCGGTGATACCGAATTATCTGAAAAAGATAAAAGATATCAGGCTATTGCTGATCAGTTTACCAAGAATACAGTGATTGTTACATACACCGGTCTGGCTGACCAGACAGAAGCTTTGGTTGAAAAGCTGAAAGCACTGAAAGCCGATAAAACGGATGATAATGTGAAATCCGTGTGTGAGACATTCCTCAACGCACGTGCATGGTGGGAAAAGAGTGAAGCATTCCTGTTTGGAGCAGCTTCCGACTTTGGTATAGATCCGCACATCGATTCATGGCCGCTTGACTTGGATGGTCTGTTGGACGAAATGAAAAACACATCTCACATTACAGCCATGGAAGCTGAAGATGCCGATGTATGGGCAGGTGTAAAACTCGGTCCGGAGTTGCTTGGATTTCACGGTATCGAATATATTATCTTTGAAGCCGGCAGCCCTAAAGCAGTCTCGAAAATTAAAGATAAAGAATTGACTTATGCCATTGCCGTGGCAGGCGACCTGCGCAACAAATGTTATCAATTGCAGATATCATGGGCCGGTGCAGACAATGTGGACGCAAACCGTGTAACCAAAGTAGTAGACGAACTGGAATGGAATACGACTGTGGCAGGCGGTGAAAACTCGTATACACAGAACATGATGCTGGCCGGACAAGTGGGCAGTACTTACACCAGTTGGACAGGAGCTATGCAGGCCATCATCGACGGTTGCAAAACCATTGCCGACGAAGTAGGCACCTCTAAAATCGGAAAGCCTCACACCGGTGAAGACAAAAACTACATCGAATCTCCTTACAGCTACAACTCCATCACCGACTTTTATGACAACATCATCAGCATACAGAATGCCTATATGGGTGGTATAGAAGGACAGCGTGATGAAAGTAAATCATTGCACAACTATATGGCATCTGTAAACGCCGACCTGGATACCAAAACGATCCATGCCATCACCAGTGCATTGACCAAAATAAAAGCAATGAAAGCACCGTTTGTATTAAACTATACGGATGACTCTTGCCAAGAGGCAATGGATGCCTGCAAAGCCTTGGATGATGTCTTAACGGAAGTAAAGGCTGAACTTGCCAAATAAAATAGCAACACCAATATATCTGAGAACAAACAAAGAAGAACATGAAAGGATTTTTTTATTCAAAATATTTCCTGATGGGACTGGCGGTACTCTCGTTCGCCGCTTGCAGCGATGAAGATGCTCCGCGGCAAATTAATCCGCCGATAGAACCGGTTACGGATGAGGAATGGTATGCCGGAGGATTGCTGGGTACTACCTTCAACAGTTCGGCTTCTGCTTACGAAGACCCCACCCCTGCTGTCGAGAATGCCGGTATGACCGACAAGTTCAAGTATGGAGAATATTTCTTTGAGCGTACCTACACACAAAACACGAAGCCGTTCAACGGTCTCGGTCCACTTTATGTACGCAACTCCTGTATGTCCTGCCATCCGGGATATGGGCATGGGAAACGTATGGAACGGTATCGTGCCGATGATTGGGGAAACGGTTATCTGCTGGTAGTGACAGACCATACCGATACTTATCTTTCTTCACTGACCGGTATGCCCCAAACCAAAGCAACAGCTCCATTCAAGGCTCCCATTGATGAAGATAAAATCAATATAGAATGGCTCGATTACACAGATGAATGGGGTAATAAATTCCCTGACGGAGAGACCTACAGCCTGATTTATCCGGAAGTCACCATCCCTGAAGATGCCTATTATGTTCCATTGGAAGTGAATGGTAAGACGGTAGATTATGCCAATGTCAAGGTTCGTCTGGAGTCCACCATCGGCATTTATGGTACCGGATTGATAGATGCAATTCCCGATGATTCACTGAAAGCCGAGTATACCCGCCAGGAAAAAGCCGGTGTTTCACTGAATCCCAGCTTCTTTGCCAATGGCGAATGGGTGAAAACCTATAGCAACACCACTCACCCGTTCCGTTATACTTATGCACTGAGCCGTGGTCCGCTGCAAGATGCGGCAGGAGCCAATGCCATTTGGAATATTACCAATGTAACACGCAGCAACCGTCGTTATCATTATATGACACAGACTTATGCCAATACAGCGGCAAATGATCCTGAAGTGCAAAACAAATTCTATGAATATTTTCCGGATTGGAACAAAACCGGAAATGTAAAGGAAGATATCATAAACTATCTGATGAATCAAGAATTGCCAGTCGAAATGACAGATGATGATTATGTGGACTTTATGATCTGGCACAGAGGGCTTGCAGTGCCTGCGGCACGTAATCTGGATGATCCCGACGTGCAAAAGGGGCGTTCGCTCTTCCGCGAAATCGGTTGTGCCAGCTGTCACCGCCCATCATGGAAAACCGGCAAGGACAATTTTACAGATCCAAGCGGATTCTTCAGTGACGGAGATGCACGCTTGCCCAGATATCCCGATCAGACCATTTGGCCGTATAGCGATTTTGTACAACATCGACTGTATATGGAGAATGATATCCGCACCGGCTGGTGCCGCACCACCCCGTTATGGGGACGTGGCTTATCTGCCATTTGCACCGGAGCCAGTGACCGTCTGCACGACTGTCGCGCACGCAATGTAATCGAAGCTATCATGTGGCATGGAAATGCACAAAGTGATGCCCGGTGGACAATTGAGAAGTTCCGTACGTTAAGCAAAGAAGACCGTGAAGCTGTCGTGAAATTCATTGAAGCAATCTAATTTTTATCACAACAAGAGGCTGTGCCACAATCCGGCATGCAGACAGACCGAATCGTAAAGACAGCCTCTTGTGATACGTCATCAAAACTGAAGCTACATGAAACTATTGAAAAGAATTGCTTTCTGCTTATTGGGCATCCTGCTTTTTGTCCTCACCATAGCTACAATACTGGAAAAAGTAAACGGTACGGAGTTTGTGAACAATCATATTTACAGTTCCGTACCCTTTATCATACTGTGGGGAAGCACAGCCCTTGCTTCCTTACTCTATATGATAAAAAGGAAACTCTACCGCCAATGGACCACATTCCTGCTCCACCTTTCTTTTATCCTGATATTGGTGGGAGCATTTGTCACATGGATAGATGGCGAACAAGGAACCTTACAACTGAAACTTGGAGAGAAAACAATGTCCTTCATAAACAAAGGAGGAGAAAAACGCACTCTTCCTTTCAGCATCTCACTGGAAGATTTTGAAATAATTTATTATAAAGGAACACGGGCGCCTATGGATTATGTCAGCCGGATAATAGTTTCTGCCGAAAATAACAGTGAAAGTTTAGAAGGAGAAATATCTATGAACAAAATATTTTCATTCATGAATTATCGCTTTTACCAATCCGGGTATGATGCAAACGGACAAGGGACCGTTCTCAGCGTCTCCCATGACCCCTATGGGATAGGGATTACTTACACCGGATATAGCATACTGCTGGTTTCCATCATTCTATTCTTTCTTAATCCTCAAAGCACATTCCGCCAATTAATGAAAAGCTATCGCAACAACAGTCAGGGCATAAAAAAGGGATGCAGCATTTTATTCCTGTTGTTTATCTCCACCTTTCCGATGGGAAGCCGGGCAATGGCTGCCGACCATCCCTTGCCGAAAACTCTCCCACGCGAAACAGCCGGACGCTTCGGTGACCTTTATATCTTGTACAACGACCGTATCTGCCCCCTGCAAACTTTCGCAAGAGATTTTACAATCAAGTTATATGGCAAACCGACATATCACGGCCTTACCTCTGAACAAGTTCTGACCGGCTGGCTATTCTATTATGACAGCTGGAAGAATGAACCTGTTATCCGCATCAAAAGCAATGAAGCCCGGCGCTTATTAGACATAAAGGGGCAATATGCCTCAGTGAAAGATTTTGTCGGTAACACCAATGAGTATAAATTGGAAGATGCAATGCGGCAAATCCATTTAGGACGACAGATAACAGACAGGAAAGGCATAGAAGAAGCCAATGAAAAATTCAATATCATCAGCATGGTATGTACCGGAGCGCTTATGAAAATATTTCCCTATCGGGATGCAAAAGGAAACACCTTGCAATGGTATGCGCAAAGTGACCGGCTTCCCCATGAAATGGGAAATGAGCAATGGACTTTTACCCGCAAGGCAATGAATTATGTCCATGAGCAAATCGTCATGAAAAGATTTGATGAAGTAAACCGTTTACTAAATAAAATCAAACAATACCAACAGAAAGAATGTGGAGAAGCACTTCCTTCAGCAAGTAGGTTCAAAGCAGAAAAACTATATAACCAATTCGATTACAGTAAACCTATTGCCATACTCTGCCTTTGTATCGGTTTATTTGCTTTTATTTACTATTGCCGTTGCACGGTAACAGAGAAAAACATCTGTTGCAGTTTAGCATTTATCTTTAATCTGCTGCTCTGCTCCATCTTTATCTATTTATCCATGACCATTGTCCTGCGCGGTTATGTAAGCAACCATCTTCCTCTGTCCAACGGTTTTGAAACAATGCAGTTCATGGCTTGGTGCACAGTCTTGCTTACTTTTTTTCTACAGCGTAAATTCACCCTGTCAGTACCATTTGGTTTCCTGTTGTGCGGACTTACATTATTAGTCTCCATGTTTGGCGAACAGAATCCTCAAATCACCCAATTAATGCCAGTCCTCCAATCTCCCCTACTCAGCATTCATGTAGTAGCAATTATGACAGCCTATTCATTACTGGCTTTCATCATGCTGAACGGAATAACGGCAGTCGTTCTACATTACTCAACAGAAAATTGTGAGACAGCAATAGATTTTTTACAAAGAATCAGCCGGCTGATTCTTTACCCGGCCGTATTCCTGCTCACCATAGGCATCTTTATCGGAGCTGTCTGGGCCAATGTATCATGGGGGCGCTACTGGGGTTGGGACCCGAAAGAAGTGTGGGCACTTATCACCATGCTGGTTTACGCGCTGGCACTGCACCCGGCCTCTCTAAAATGGTTCCGCTATCCGATGTTCTTTCATGTATTTGGCATTGTGGCGTTCCTCACTGTATTAATCACCTATTTTGGAGTGAATTTTCTGCTCGGAGGCATGCACAGTTATGCCAATGGATAAAAAGAATGAAAAGAAGCATTGCCACAATGCCATAAAATTATAAATTTGCAATATTTAAAGCATCAACTATGATAAACTATAAAACCATAAATAAGAACGAGAACGTAATGGTCTGCTATTCTGAATTTACTCCTCCAAAAGGCGTTACCGAATATCAGGTCATGATCCAACTGACAAAACCCGGACAATCTTATGAAGAACAACTGAAATTGCTGTTGGATACCTATTCCGATTTGAAAGAGAATGAATTTAAAAAGGGTACTACTATTTTCAAGCGATACTTTCTGAGCGATGCCGCCAATCAGACCGACCTGCTTTTGGCAGCGGAAACGGAACACTCGGATTGTGCCTTATCCATCATAGAACAGGCGCCCTGCAATGGTACCAAGATTGCACTATGGGCTTTTCTGCAAACAGAAGTAAGTACCAAGGCGCTTCCTGAAGGACTCTTCGAGGTGGCACACAACGGCTATCGTCACCTTTGGAAAGGAAGAGATTTCAACCGTGCCTCTACTTCGGAATACCAGACGCGGCTGTTGCTGAATAACTATGTGATGCAGCTCAGTGAGCAGAATTGCAAACTGGCAGACAACTGTATCCGCACATGGTTTTTCGTACAAAATATAGATGTCAATTATGCAGGAATGGTAAAGGCACGAAATGAAGTGTTCCTCACACAAGACCTTACGGAAAAGACACACTACATAGCCAGCACCGGCATCGGCGGACGTCATCCTGACCCGCAAGTGACAGTGCAGATGGATGCGTATGCCATCAACGGAATACAACCTGCCCAGATACAATTCCTGTATGCCACTACCCATCTGAATCCCACATATGAATACGGAGTGAGTTTTGAACGCGGGACGTGTGTGAAATATGGCGACCGCAGACAGGTATTCATTTCGGGAACTGCCAGCATAAACAATAAAGGTGAAGTGGTGTACCCGGGTGATGTGCGTAAGCAAACCAACCGAATGTGGGAAAATGTGGAAGCACTGCTTAAAGAAGCCGAATGTAGCTTTGATGATGTATCACAAGCCATCATCTATTTGCGCGACCCAGCAGACTATACTATCGTTAAAGAATTGTTTGACAATAAATTCCCCCATCTGCCCCACGTCATGGTACATGCACCGGTATGCCGTCCCAAATGGCTGATAGAAATGGAATGTATTGCTGTAAAGTCCGATAAAAATGATAAGTTTAAGGACTTTTAATATGTAAAAAGCAAATTTTCATAAGGGGATGTCAATACTAAAAAAGGAAGTGTGTCAAAACGTGGATAATGCTGTCGTTTGGTTCGTAGGGGCGAGGTTCGCTCGCCCGAAAACAGTTTGCTTTGTGTATTACCCCCTCAACCAAAAACCGTTATACTATTTCCCTATAAGGAAGCATACAGTTTCGGCATCCGGGCATGATGCCATATATAAGAAGCAGGATAAATATCTTCCTGTTCTTTATCAAGTATCTTCTTCAGAATGCTGCATTTATTCTCACCCGCCACTAAGAAGCAAGTATGTTTTGCCTCTATCATCGGTTTTCCCGTCATGCAGATACGAACCGTTTTATTATAAGGATTGACTGATACAGCATAAGGCTCAGCAGCCGTCAACAAGTCTTTCCGGTCAGGAAAAACAGAAGAAGTATGCCCGTCCTCTCCCACTCCTAACAATACAAAGTCAAAGACAGGTACTTCATCTACAGTCGGCACGGTAGCCTTTACCAGAGAAGAATACAATATAGCTTCCTCACCGGGAGCACCCTCGCCCACTATGCGGTAATAATGTGAAGCCGGCAGATTTATCTTGCCGAACAAAAGGCGGTCGGCAAGACCGAAGTTGCTTTGTGCATCGGTAGGTGGCACACAACGCTCGTCCACCCAGTAAAAATAAAGGCGCGCCCACGGCGTGTATGCCGCAAACTCACGCTCCCACACCTCAAACAATACCGCCGGGGTCGTTCCTCCGGAAAGGGCAATGGTAAAAGGACGTTCGGGCTCTTTCTCCATTGCCTCCAATATATGAGTAATGAGGGTTTGTGATGCCTGTCGGGGCGATATATACAAATATTTATCAGGTATCATAACAAACAATACAGTTTAGAATGTGTCAGATTCTTACAAGGATTAGTCCATTCGGCATGGCTGCGCTCTATGAGCACGTCCGCCTCTTTCGGTCCCCATGTTCCGGCGGGATAACCATAAAGAGGGGTCTCCGGATATTTCTTCCAGTAATCCAGAATCTTGTCAAAATACGTCCAGCTCTCTTCCACGGCATCCGAACGGGTAAACAAGGTGGGGTCGCCCGCCAAGCTGTCTTCCAGCAAGCGAACGTAGGCATCACCCGTCTCCTGTGCATTCCGGTCATAACTGTAATCCATCTCCATTGTCCCCATATAAAACCCCGAACCCGGCGCTTTCATGGCGATACGCTGCAAGATACCCTCATCGGGCTGGATACGGAGAATCAGTTCTTCACCCCGATAGAACCCTTCCTTCATCTTAAACATCTGCATGGGAGCAGGTTTAAAGTGGACAACAATCTCAGTCACCTTGGTCGGCATCTGCTTACCGGTTCGGATATAGAAAGGCACACCTTGCCAACGCCAGTTGTCTATCTTGAGGCACATGGCAACGTAGGTATCCGTGCGCGAATCGGGATTTACATTCTTTTCTTCACGATAACCTGCCTGAGTCTCGCCGGCGACATATTGACCGCGGATGACATTCTCTCGAATGTACTCATCGGTCAGCGGATGAAGCGATTGGTACACCTTAATGACCTCGTTTCGGAAACCATCCTTATCGAACTTGGCAGGGGGTTCCATGGCGGTAATGGCAAGCAACTGCATCAGGTGGTTCTGCACCATGTCGCGCAACGCACCCGAACCGTCATAATATCCGCCACGGGTTCCGATGCCCATATTCTCGACAGCGGTTATCTCTACATAGTCAATATAGTTACGGTTCCAGATAGGTTCGTAGATGGTGCTTCCGAAACGTGTCACCATGATGTTCTGCACCGTCTCTTTCCCAAGGAAATGATCGATGCGATAGATATCCTCCTCCTTGAAGTAGGTAGCGTAAATCTTATTCAACTTACGCGCCGATGCAAGGTCGTAGCCGAAAGGCTTCTCAACAATAATGCGCTTCAGCCCCGGCTTCTTGAGGATGCCGGCGTCATGAAGATATTTCGGAATCAGTTCGTAAAGCAACGGCGGAGTAGCCAGATAGAACAGGTAATTCCCATCATTCTCATATTGGGGCGACAGAGCTTTCAACCGCTCGTTCAGCCGGGAATAAGTAAAAGCATCGGCAGGGTCCATCGACTGATAGTAGACAGTGGAAAGAAAATCATCCAATGACGCTTTCTCCTTTTCATCCAGAGAAGGAAACTTCGCCAACTCCTCCTTCAGATAGCTGCGATAGGTTTCATCCGAATAGGCAGTGCGGGCACATCCCACAATGGCGAAGTGCGGAGGAAAACGTCCTTCGTTGTGAATCTTCACCAAGGCAGGCATCAGCTTGCGCCGGGTGAGGTCGCCCGATGCGCCGAATATAACTAAAAACAAACTATGTGGTAAACTCATAAATCAAATTCTTTTTATCGGTTCTTGTTATTTCTTCTCCTGCCATTGTTCATGGAAAAACTCGCCTCGCGGACTATCCACCCGCTCGAACGTGTGTGCCCCGAAGTAATCGCGCATCGCCTGAATCATGTTGGCTTGCGAATGATGGGTGGTCAGCCCCAGGAAATAATTCAATGCAGCAGAGAATACGGGCACGGCCAGTCCTTCTTTCAGCATGATACTCACCGATTTCTTCCATACGGGAAGAGCCTCCGCCACTTCCAAACCGAAATGCCGGTCGAGCAACATGTGCGACAGTCCCGGTGCACGGTGATAAGCCTCGGCAATATCGTTCAGGAAAGCAGAGCGGATGATGCAGCCGGCACGCCACAGCAAAGCGATGGACGAAAGGTTCAAGTTCCATTTATAGGTGTCACTCGCTGTGCGCATCAATGCAAATCCTTGTGCATACCCCACCAGACGAGCCGCATAAAGAGTGGCCTCCAGCGCAGCAACAGTATCCTGATAATTATAAACCGGATGATTCTCAACGTGCATATAATGTTTGGCCATCAACACACGCAAGCTCTTTTCCGCAGACAGATTACGTGCAAACACAGCCTCGGCAATTACATCGAGAGGAGTATTAAGCTGCAACGAATTGATAACGCTCCAACGCCCTGTACCCTTCTGTCCGGCAGCATCCAGTATGCTGTCTATCAGATAACCTCCGCCACACTCCTTATGACGGAGGATGGCTGCCGTTATCTCAATCAGGTAGCTCTTCAGACGACCTTGGTTCCAACGCTCGAACACGTCAGCCATCTGCTCATTCTTCAGAGCCAACAGATTCTTCAGCGCATAATAGGTCTCTGCTATCAATTCCATGTCACCATATTCTATACCGTTGTGCACCATCTTCACATAATGACCGGCACCGCCCGGACCTACCCACTCGCAACACGGACTACCGTCTTCGGCACGGGCTGCAATACTCTTCAGCATCGGCTGTATGAAGGGCCATGCCTCCTGAGCACCGCCCGGCATGACGGATGTGCCATGCAATGCACCTTCTTCGCCTCCGGAAATGCCGCAACCTACAAAATACATTCCTTTCTCATACAGTTCCTTTACCCGGCGCTCCGTATCCTCAAAATTAGAGTTTCCACCATCGATTATAATATCACCTTTATGCAACAAGGGAAGCAATCTGCCTGTCATTTCGTCTACTGCAGACCCTGCCTGCACCATGAGAAATACGACTTTCGGAGTCTTCAGTGCATCCACAAATTCCTCCAAAGTCTGCGTACCGACAATGCTTTTGCCTTGCGCACGCTTAGCTATGAAATTATCAACTATATGTTCTTCTTTGCCGGGAACTGTGCGATTCCACACAGCTACTTTCCATCCTTTACCTGCCAGGTTCAGGGCCAGATTCTGCCCCATCACTCCCAGTCCGATCAATCCGATATCTGCCTTTTCCATAATTTAATCTTTTTATATTTAACAAACGGCAGATTTATTTGTTCAATAATTCTATCTTTGTGAATATATCAATCTTACATTATGATGAAAAAGATTAAAATAGGGTTATTACCCCGTATTATCCTTGCCATTGCATTAGGTATCGCATTCGGCAACATCCTCCCCGGAGGATTGGTAAGAATCTTTGTGACCTTCAACGGAATCTTCAGTGAATTCCTCGGTTTTATCATCCCGCTGATTATCCTCGGGTTAGTAACACCTGCCATTGCCGACATCGGGAAAGAAGCGGGAAAAATGCTAGTAGTCACCACACTCATAGCGTATGGAGCAACCTTGTTTTCGGGATTCCTTTCCTACTTTACAGGCATCACATTTTTTCCGTCGATGATTACTCCCGGCGCTTCTATCGAACAGATAAGCGAAGCCCATGATATCGTGCCTTTTTTCACGGTAGCCATTCCACCTGTCATGAATGTGATGACCTCACTCATTCTTGCTTTTACACTGGGACTGGGCATCGCCCACTTGAACACCACAGCACTCAAAGATGTATGTAATGACTTTAAGGATATTATCATTAAAACCATTCAAGTCATCATCCTGCCATTACTACCAATCTATATCTTCGGCATTTTCTTGAATATGACGCATTCAGGACAGGTTATGAATGTATTATCGGTCTTCATCAAGATTATCGGAGTTATCTTCCTGCTGCATATTTTCCTGCTCATTTTCCAATACTCCATTGCGGCTCTGTTTGTCCGCCGCAATCCGTTTCGTTTGTTGGGGAGAATGCTTCCGGCTTATTTCACTGCGTTGGGCACACAGTCGTCGGCAGCCACCATTCCTGTCACCCTGCGACAAAGCATCAAGAACGGAGTGAGTGAAGACATTGCCGGCTTTGTAATCCCGCTGTGCGCCACTATTCATTTATCGGGTAGTACACTGAAAATAGTGGCATGCGCACTGGCACTGATGATGATGCAGGGAATGCCCTTCGACTTCCCGATGTTTGCCGGGTTCATCTTCATGCTAGGCATCACAATGGTAGCTGCACCGGGTGTTCCGGGTGGCGCAATCATGGCTGCACTGGGCATCCTTTCCTCTATGCTGGGCTTCGGCGAAAGTGAACAAGCCCTGATGATAGCACTCTACATTGCAATGGATAGCTTCGGAACTGCATGTAATGTAACAGGCGATGGAGCGATAGCCCTGATCATCGATAAGTTTTTCGGAAAGAAATAACTATGATTTAAAACACCGGCATCTGCCAAATAAAGCCCACAGACACTCGATTAGTCGAATAATTATCTTCTCCCAGTGCTTTAGCCCGGTCGGTAAATCGATAAGAACGACCGGTATAAGCCAGGAAGAAATGCAAATTGGTCTCCATCGGATAATACTCAATACCGCCTACATACCCCCATGCCGTACGGTATTTCCCTTTTTCCACCTCATCACTGCTTTTATAAACGGAAGCTGTTTCATACATACCTTTGGCAAACAGATTCCATTTCGGAGCAAATCGATAGTTGACATGAAGCACGTATGACATATATTCGGCGTTAAATACATTATGATTCAGGTCACCACCTATCATTCTTGTTATGATTCCCTTGCGGTCTACTCCTTCACGAGAATACATCCAGTCAAAATAAGCATGCCACTGAGGATTGAAATTGAACTCATTACCCAAAGCATAATAATACATTTTCTCGCCTTTTGTTTCGTTCATAACAGAGGCAGACCACCGGGTCTTGAATACATCCATGAAATTACCATTCCAGTTCAAGGTGTAAACCAACGGAAGCTTTGTCCGTTCCAAGTCACCATACATCTCTTTGGAAGGTCCATTCAGGCTGTTCAATACTTGAAACTGTATTTGCTGGTAAGGATTATAATTATAGGCCACATTCAATCCGGTCATGAAGTTGTTCATGTTCTCTATCATGTCGCTGTATTCGTAAATGTCAATCGGGTTGACATCAAACTCAATTCCTCCGTAAGCAGTGCATTGCTTGCCGGCAAAGAACGAAAACTTATCAAGTTTGACACCTATACCTGCATAGTCAATACTGGTAGGAACATTGTCAATATTACCCGATCCATCATTACCACGATTAAGACGCTGCCGATAACGATAGCTCAGCCAATCGTTGATATTACCCTTCATTTCGATGCGGAGCTGTTTCATCTCGAATGCCCCTTGATCGAAACCGGACTCATTCCATTTCATATTGAAGTCACCATGCATGTTGAGATAGAGATTGAACTTATCGGTTTTCTTTTTTATACCGGTCACCTCTTCAAAGAGGCTTTTATCGTCCGACATGAAATCACTTTTTGAAGATTGTGCATATAGCGAGTGTGAGCCTGACATGGCAATGGCCGTCAGGCATAATAACATTATCCTTTTCATAATTAAGTATGGTTTGGGTTTTGAAAATAAATGAAAACGGGAGTGTTTCAAAACTAAAATGGCCTATCCAACCGTCAGCTGTAAGGGCAGGGCTTGCCTGCCCGAAGACACAAAGCAAACTGTTTTCGGGCAAGCGAATCTTGCCCCTACGAACTAAACGACAGCATTATCCGCGTTCTGACACAACCCCAAACACCGGGCACCTGCCCTATGTAAGTCAATTAATACTCGTTGAAGTATTGCTGAATCTTCTTCCAGTCATTTGTCTTTGTCAACGCAAGCATCAACAATACACGTGCTTTCTGCGGATTCAGTTCTTGAGAAGCAACAAACTGATATTTATTGTCATCCACTTCTGCATCAAGAGTGGTAGGACCTGTCGGAACACGGCTGGAGCGAACGACCAGAATCCCCTGTTTACGCGCTTTTTCCAACATGGGGAACAGGTTCTGATGAATGTTGCCGTTTCCCACACCGGCATGCACAATACCCTGATACCCCCCGTTGAGGAACGGAGTCATCACATCGGCATCTACATTGGAATAGCTATAGACAATACCCACTTTAGGCAATTTATCTAGATTTGTCACATCAAACTCTGACTTGGTAGTATGACGTTTCAAAGACTCCATATTATACGACACTTTTCCATTAAGAACATATCCCAGCGCACCCGAATTAGGAGACTGGAAAGTCTGCACATCTACCGTATTCATCTTGGTTGCTCCCTGAGCGCCCAAGATCAATCCGTTCATTGCAATCACCACTCCTTTTCCTTTCGATTCTTTGGCGGCAGCAGTAACTACTGCATTATAAAGGTTCAAAGGACCATCGGCACTCATTGCCGTAGAAGGACGCATCGCCCCGACCAATACCACCGGTTTATCACTCTTCACGGTGAGATTCAGGAAAAATGCCGTTTCTTCCATCGTATCTGTCCCATGAGTTACCACGATACCATCTACATCACCACGCTTGAGCAGTTCATTGATACGTTTTGCCAATGTCAGCCAAACGGCATCATTCATATCCTGAGAACCAATCTTTACAATCTGTTCACCGGTCACATTGGCAATCTTATTCACTTCGGGCACTGCATCCAGCAATGTGCCGATAGCCACTTGTCCGGCTGTATAATTCGTATTGGTAGCCGAAGCACCGGTTCCGGCAATTGTTCCTCCTGTTGCCAAAATATGAATATTAGGCTTTTGGGCAACTGCTGCAAAGGCGCCGAATAACAACGTCACAGCCAGCAAACTGAGTTTTCTTAATCCATTCATAATTTTTTCTAGTTTAGGTAGTTAATATATTGAGACTATAATATTTGTATGAGCAACAGTCCGATAACAATCGATACAATTGTGGCTACAAGACCGGGCATCATAAAAGAATGGTTCAACACCCATTTCCCGATACCGGTAGTTCCTGTACGGTCAAAGTTTATGGCAGCAATCACAGTCGGATAGTTGGGAATAAAGAAATAACCGTTTACGGCCGGGAACAAGGCTATCAGCATCATTGGCGAAATGCCCAAAGCAATACCCAGAGGCACAATAGCGCGCACAGTCGCCGCCTGACTGTAAAGCAGAATAGACATTACAAACAATGCCACACCGAAAAGCCACGGCATCTGACGGACAATTCCTTCAATAGAACCTGTCAATTCTGTTATATTACCATTAATGAAGGTATCCCCCATCCATGCGATACCGAAAATAGCAATCACTGCCTGCATCCCTGCCGGAAATACACTTCCCTGAGTTGCCTTGATACCGTCAGTACGCGAGATAATCAAAATGAGTGCGGCAGCCGATAACATCAGAATTTCAATCAGTGAAGGCATGTCCATTACTTTTCCGTCAAACGAAGGACGAAGACCGGGAATAGAACCGAACAGCACAATCAGCAGAGTGGCCACAATGAAGATAATCACAGAAAGACGTGCCTGAAACATATTCTTGACGTCATTCAGCTCCACGTGCTTGTCCTCCAACAGACCTTCTTCCATACGATGCAGATACTCAGGGTCTTCCATCAGTTCCTTACCTACTCTCATCGAAGCGAAAGCGCCTACCAGCACACCTATCAAGGTAGCAGGAATAGTTATTTTCAATATATCAAACAGGGTAATGTCAAAACCGGTAAGCAACCCGAGAAGTGCCACGGTAGCAGCAGAAATAGGGCTTGCCGTAATAGCCTGTTGAGATGCGATTACCGCAATACCCAAAGGACGTTCGGGACGGATTTTTGTTTCAGCGGCAACTTCGGCAATCACGGGAAGTACAGAATAAGCTACGTGTCCTGTTCCGGCAACAAAAGTAAACAAATAAGTCACCAACGGACTCAGAATAGTAACATGTGCCGGGTTACGGCGCAGCAAACGTTCTGCCAGCTTGACCATAAAGTCCAATCCGCCTGCCGCTTGCATACAGGATGCGGCAGATATAACGGCAGCAATCATCAACATCACATCAATGGGAGGCGCAGTAGGCTGAAGTCCGAAGACAAAAGTCAAAATAGCGAGGCCCACACCTCCCATCACTCCAAGTCCGATACCTCCTAAACGGGCACCTACAATAATAGCGGCAAGTACAAATAGTAGTTGTAATAACATGATTCGTTTTTATCGTTATAAAAATACATTTTTAATTCTCATAACAAAGATAGACCAATTCTGTTCTATAAACCGTAAAAAAGCGGAGATTTTTCTTTTTTTTCACTACCATAAGAAGAAAAGGCGTAGTTTTGCAAGTAGTCAGCCAAACATTTTTCCGGCTTAATTGTTTAACATAAAATAGTTATATAATAATAAAGTAATGAACAGAATCTGCAATCTTTTTGGTATTACATATCCTATTATCCAAGGGGGTATGGTATGGTGTAGCGGATGGCGGCTGGCCTCCGCCGTGAGCAATGCAGGAGGACTCGGTCTGATTGGCGCCGGCTCCATGCACCCCGAAACACTCCGCGAACATATTCGGAAATGTAAAGCAGCCACAGAAAAACCTTTCGGAGTGAATATCCCGCTGATGTACCCCGAGATAGATACAATCATCCAAATCGTAATCGACGAAGGAGTAAAGATTGTCTTTACTTCTGCCGGAAATCCGAAAACATGGACAGAACATCTCCATCAGCATGATATAACAGTAGCCCATGTCGTGGCAAGCAGTAAGTTTGCTGCCAAATGTGAAGAAGCAGGTGTAGATGCCATTGTTGCCGAAGGCTTTGAAGCAGGTGGTCACAACGGTCGTGAAGAAACCACTACCCTATGTCTGCTACCTGCCATAAAAAAAATTACAACCGTTCCGGTTATGGCAGCAGGAGGCATCGGCTCCGGTGAAAGTATCTTGGCCGCCATGACACTGGGGGCCGATGGAGTCCAAATAGGTACACGTTTTGCATTGACCGAAGAAAGTTCGGCACATTTCACATTCAAGGACCGTTGTCTGCGGCTGAATGAAGGCGATACCCAACTCACATTAAAACAGCTTTCGCCTGTCAGACTCGTAAAAAATGAATTCTTCAAGCAAGTGGAAGAAGCAGAAACACGCGGTGCATCTGTAGAAGAATTAAGAGAATTATTGGGCAAGGGACGTGCCAAGAAAGGTATTTTTGAAGGAGACATTTACGAAGGTGAAGTGGAAATAGGACAAATAGCGTCTTCTGTACATAGTCTCAAAACAGCAGAGGAAGTAATCAAGGAATTGATAAACGATTTTAATGCAGCATTAAAACGTACAAAAGAAATACCTTCTTTTATCCTATAATTAATAACTTGCATCGATTTATATTTATATCCGGGCAGACTTATCTATATGCCCGGATATATCCATGAAAACGCGATGTGTTTTTTCAATAGCTATTCATTTCTTTTCAGGTGCAATGAGCCGGTAATACACATCGGCAATTCATCTTTATAATGTGTCACCATTATCATTGTTTTATCCCTGCGCCGGCAGAAAGTCTCAATAATATCTTTCACCAAACGGCGGTTTATCAAATCGAGTCCATGCAACGGTTCATCCAATATCAGTAATTCCGGGTCTTTAACAAAGGCACGTGCCAACAAAACCAAACGTTGTTCTCCGCTGGAAAGCTGTAAGAAACTACGCTCCTTCAAGTCTGCAATACCAAAAATATCCATCCACCACTCACAAGTTTCCATCTGTTCGGGACGCGGACGTTTATAAAGCCCCACCGAATCATGCAATCCGCTTGCCACAATATCAATGGCCGGTAAATTCTTTAAATAGGCACGATGCATCTCCGGGCTGACATACCCGATATGCTTCTTTATTTCCCAAATGCTCTCTCCTGATCCGCGCTTACGCCCGAACAAGGTTATATCACAGGCATAGCTCTGCGGATTATCAGCACAAACCAAACTCAGCAATGTAGATTTTCCGGAACCATTATCTCCGCTAAGAGCCCACTTCTCACCACATTTCACACTCCAATCCAACTCTTTCAGGATAGTCCTTTCACCGTAACGGATACTCACTTTATTCAAATCTACCACATGGTCGGTATGATAAAAGCCATCACCATAAGGAAGAGCCAAGATACGTTCTTCTTTCTCCTTTGAGAGCACACGTTCGGGGACAGGCTTGCAACCGGCAAGATAAGCTTTCAACGTAATTTTATCACCGCACATACGATTTTCTACAGGAATTACGTGCGTAATCAACGAAGGTATATCATCTATCTTTGAAAGTACCAGAATTACTTGCAGACAAGTCATCCGTATAAGTTCGCAAAGCAATGCATGAAGTTGGTCACGTGTCTTGGCGTCAAGTCCGATAAAAGGATTATCCATTATCAGCACACGAGGGTTACTCAACAAAGTCTTGGTCAACTGAAATTTACGTAACTCTCCACTCGATAGCAGAATAATATGTTTATCCAGCATCGTTTCTATGTCGAACAAGTCATACAACGTTTTTTTCAGTTCGGGATTCGTAGCTTTCGGCAAAAGGTCACGAACGACAGGCGTTTCATCCAAATCATGGGTATTCCAGCGCTGTTGATAATAATAATTACCGTCTGCATCCCCATAAGAGTCCCTGAAAGCAATATATTTTAGATTTTCAACGGTTTGACACAACCGACTGAGAAATAAACATTTAGCAGAGTATTTGAGAAATGTGAGTAACGATTTAGCAACCGTGCGAATTTCAGCGATTTGCGGTGCTATGCTGTCAAATAACTCTTTCTAAAAGCAAAGATACAATAAATTTGATAATACACAAAGCAAAGAACTATTTATTTAGACTTATGCCTTGTGTATTATTTCAGCGATTTGCGCAATAAATGGATTCGTTTTAGTATATGCCCAATACAGAGAATTATTACGGCAATCCCTATTTTATAGTGCCATAGTCCTATGTTGGAGTTTGCCCCGTTTATGCCTAATAAGATAACTCCTGTAACAGATACAAGCAAGAAGAGAACCGACAACACTACCGTAATTTTACTTTTCTTTCCTATCCCATTTCTTATCGCTCCTTTATACCAAACCCAATGAGTAGTTATGTGAAATATAGCAACTGCTAAAAATACTATACTTGCGATTATATGAGACGCTGCCCAATCGTGCCATATTTCGTGGTTATTTCCATGCCCTACAATATGCAATTTTATTCCCGTATATGCGGTAAGGAGAAACAACGGTATCAAAGTCCAATCTATAACAAATACATGTTTCATAATATTATCGTTTATGAGATTGGTTAGCATTTTTCTTTTTCCACGGCTTGATGACAGATACAGCCACAATATAAACAAAGCCAACAATTTGGATTATTCCGGCAATCGCAACATGATAGACATTATCCCAATAGATACATGTACCGATATTTTCGGATAGCATTTTCTGAGCATATACTGCGTTTTCCTTTATTGTCATACCCATATATCCCGCCCCGATAATCACTAACAATAGAGTAATAACCCATTTAACGGTGAGCCATCTTTGCTTGAAAAATCCCCATTTGGTAAACATCCCGTATATTATAGCCGTAATGACAATACCAATGCCTCCGGGAATGAGGAAATACTCGTCTACAATCAGATGTGCGATTGCCCCCATATACATCATTTCTTTCGTGTCGGGAGTTGCACCTAATTGCAGGCTGACTAATGCCATTACGCCCCCAATCCACATTACGGCGAAAAGAAGATGACTAATCTTCAATATTCTAAGACCCTTTGTTCCCATTATCTTCATAATTATCAATGATTTTGTTTATAGGCGCAAAGGTCGTCATTTCAAGAAGAAGGAACGATAACAATTGTAAAGAAACGAAGCCTAACGGCGGTTTCTGATACGGGACAAAGAAACGGGGGTAATACCGAGATAAGAAGCGATATAGTGCTGCGGAACTCGTTGTATGATGTTGGGGTACTCCTTGAGTAATTCTTCATACCGTTGCTGCGGTGTATTCTTTATTCGTGATAAGAACAGTTGCTGATAAGCATGAAAACGGTCTATGAGTTTTTCTTCGTACAACTGTCTCAACGATAAATCATTATTGATTAGCTTGTAAAAATCATCCCTTTTGATAGCCGTGAGTTCTGTCGGTTCAATACTTTCCAAGTAGAAAAGGCTTGGTGTACGTTTATACAGACTATCGAATGATGCGACAAAGTCTCCCTCAAAAAAGAATTGGAAAGTAATGTCTTTCCCATCGTTATAGAAAAACAGCCGCAGACAACCTTTGCGGATCAGATAGAGTTTTTCTGCAACTTTTCCTTCCTCCAAAAGAATTGTTTTAGAGGGAATAGACAAGCTATAGGATTTAACTTGCAATTCAGCTATGTCGTTTAAATGGTTGTCTTTCATAATGTAAAATTACAAAAAAGACACATACGGAAGTATGGTAGTATATGCCTTTTTGCTATTCCTCAAATCTTTCATCACGGTTATGTTTAAATCAAGACTAAATCTCTGATATTCTTCTTTTGATATTTCCCGTTCTATTGTAAGCGGTATGTTTCAAGAAAAACCGTGGTTGATTTTATTTTCAACGATTTAACGGTTGCTGTAAGTGTAGGATAGGGAAAGGTTTCCCGGAAGAATCGCACTCGTCTCGTCCTACGACCTTATATCCCATGCGCAAATAAAATTGGTAAGCCTGTTCGTTATCTTCATTTACATCTACTTTATAGATATTACATTTGTTGATAGCATAATCCACGAATGCTTTGCCATAACCATTTCCTTGCTCTTTGGGCAGTACGAACAGCATTTCTAACATATCATCGCTTAACCCCATAAAGGCTGCAATTTGTCCGATTTTATTTCGTATTACGAAAAGTTCAACTGCCGGAAAATATTGATTTCGTACTAAGGGTTTGAAGTATTCTATATTTTCTTCTTTTAAGAAATGATGAGAACTGCGTACAGACTTTTCCCATACTATCAGCAATTCATCTAAAATTTCGTCTGATAAGGACTGTAATTTTTCTATTTCCATTTTTGAATGTATGATTTGTAAAACAGGTTGCAAAGTTACAAAAAAGTGCTATTCATCACGAATGATAAACGGCACTTTTTTGTATTTCAGCGTAATAGGACTGTTATAGTTTTATTCCTTTGCTTTTCCGTTGCGGTTGCAGGGGGTGGTGCATGGACTGTTTTAGCTTGTCGAACTGTTCCTTGAACCAATCCCCGATAGGCTTTCCATCGATTTTGAGTGTCAGTTTCTTGCGGTCTGTATCGTCCGTCGTTATTCTTGCCGTTATGCACTCCGCCGTGAATTTCCGCTTGTGTTCCTCCGAATAAAGTTCGCCTGCATATTCCAACGGCTTGCCCTTGATGAGCGTTTCGGTCTGCCTTTCATCAAAACCGATAAGGCGGCAGAGATTTTCCATGCGGAGCATTTCACGGAAATAGGGAAACCACGAAGCAGCCTTTGAAAGGATTGTTTTTAGCAACGACACTTCTTTTCGATATTCGGTGTCTTTCCGTTCCATTTCTTTTCGGTGCTTTTGCTGTACTTCCAACATTTGGCGGCTGTGGTCTGCCTGCATGGTTTGTATCTTGTCTTGTAGAGTTCCAACAGTATCTTCATGAGTGGCAATCTCCCTGTGCAGGGCGGCGTTCTCCCCCTCCAACGTCTTGACCTTGTTGCTGCCGAAAAGGGAACCGACACTTTCGGCAATGTTGGTTGCTGCGGTCGTGGCTACTCCTTTCAGCTTCTCGGTCTGTATCTCCTTTTTCGCCTGTTTCAACTCCTTACGTGCTGTTTCTTTCTGCTCTTGAAGTCCTGCCACGTCCGCTTTCAGTTCTTCTGTCAGTTGCTTTATCTCACGGTAATATTGTCCTGTCGATATGTGCCGTGCATCCGAACCGTTGATACCTCTTTGCAGCCCATATTTTTTCATTGCTTCGGCATAGGTATCTTGATATGCTTTCAGCTTCAAGCGGGTCATAATATCGTCAGCGCATAGCCTCACGCTGTCGGTCGGTTTCTTACGGTATCGCTTCTTCACCTGCTCCTCCTTCTTCTTGCGTTTGCGTTCTCCCTTGACTATGGGAACAAGGGTAGCGTGTATGTGCGGTGTCTGCTCGTCCATATGCAGGACTGCCGACACGATATTCTCCCTGCCGAATGTGTCAGCAAGATATTTCAGATTGTCGCTGCACCACTCATCAAGTCTGCCCCCGTTGGTGATACGTTCCATATCCTCGTGAGTTCCCGTGAGCAGGACACGGATAGCCCTCACTTGGTTGTTGCCGACTTTACGTGTCAGTCCTGCGGTCTCCAATCGGTGCTGTATGGCTTGTGTCCTGTTCTCCACTTCGTTAGAAAACTTTATCAGTTCCCGATTGAGATGCGTCCTGCTCTCATCAGCATTTTTAGGTTTGATTGTGCGCTCTATGTGCGCTGACATGGCGGCATCCGTTCCGCTTGTCTTCTCCATGTGTAATATTGCATAACCCATATATAATTTCCTTTCTTCTTGAATTGTGAAACAATGATTGATATTGACGGCTCTCGCCGTTGGTCAGGGAGAGTCCAGAGAGGTGCAACCTCTTTGGCTTATTGGGGAATTTTCAGCGATACGAAGTATTGCGGCTCGGAAAATTCCCTAATAAGCTACGGCATTTCTTTCGTAAATACCTGCGGGAAGCGTGCAGCATATTACATCCGGAAACCTCTGCTCTTCTTTTTAGGCGGTTCGGTCTGCTTGGTCTGCCGTGTCAACTCTGCCGACTGAGTGAGCCGTTTCCTGCACAGGTAATCGTTCAGGTCTTTGAATCCCAGATAGTGTACCGATTGGTCTGACACTTTCACTCCGTACCGCTGCTGTATGTCGATGGTGGTACGCATCCCTGCTTCGTCATTGTCCAAATAGCAATATATCCGCTCGTACTTTGAGAGCCTGTCCAGTAGTTTGGGCGCGTTATTGGTAGAGTTCAGAATAAAGTAATCTCGCTCTTTGATTATAGATGGTGTCGGGTTGTTGCGCTGCTTTAGTACTATGTAGGACAGATAATCCATAAATCCCTCGAACAAACAACACGATGTCGCACCGTTGTTGATGGCGGTTACCGCTTTGGGGGCAAAGCAGCCTTTAAAATATTTGTTGCGAAGTTCATACCCTCCCTGCTCATTACCAAAAGCGATGGCAAAGTATGGTTTACCGTTATGTTTGTAGTAAACCTCTTGGCACGCCTGCCCTGCCAATGATGCCGGAATTTGTCGTTCGGCAAGGAATCGGAGCAATGCGGTATTTTCGAGTGGTTTGACGGTTATATCCTCGAAACTGTCAAAACTCTCTCGCTGGCGAAAAGAGAAAGAGAGTGGTTTGATGTTCGGTGTGTTGCTCTCAATGGCGTTCAGTACGTATGACACGCTGTCTGTTCCGTGCATCTGCATTGCCAATGATACTATATCGCCACCTTTGCCTAAACCGAAGTCGTACCACTCGTTACGGGATTGGTTTACCTTAAAGGATGGTTCGCTCTCGGTGCGGAGTGGTGAGAGATACCAAAGGCTGTTACCCTGTACTCTCATGGGGATGAAGCCACAACTTTGCAGATACTCTGCAATGGCGATACTTTTAGCTTGTTCTATTGTCATTTGAATAGTGTTTTAATGTGATTAATCTTTTTTCTTTTCGCCGGTAACCTATCTTGGTGGCGAAATAGCTGTTTGTATAGGTTTAGTTTAGATTGTATATATAGGATACAGAATAAACTAAACCGCTACCAAGCTATCCGATAGTACCGCTTTACTTTAGTCTATTATATATATGCCCAAAATAAACTAAACTACTCTGTTAGTAGTAGAAGTCGGGGTTAAAGCGATACACCTTGTTCTCTTGTACTATCATCCGTTTGTTGTACAGAAACACTTTTAAAGCGGTAATCTTATTGCGACCGTAGTTGTACCCGATGGATTCATACCCCTGTTTCAAAGCGGTGAGCAGTTCGCCATATCCCAAATCTGACTTTTGCCTAAAGGCTTCGGCAAGGGCTTTGTGATGTTGCTCCGGTGTCAGTTCCTTGTAGTCAAACCCTCTCTTGGATGCTTCCCTATCAGGTTCGTAATCATCAACGAGTTCGGGCAGGGCTTCGCCATTGATGCGGAACGCAAATTTCTCGAAGTCCATCGCACGAATATGGACGGCAGAAACTACGCTCATATCCTTATCCATTTCATCTTTGGCAATTTGCAGGATGGTTTCAGCTTTGTTATTCAACTCAGTTCCGATATGTCCACGTGAATTGTCATCGCTCTTGTTTTGGTGCAGTACGGTGTGGATATGTATCTGCCGTTCATCAGTCCATTGCATCAGTTTGGATATAAGCGTAGTGGCTTCGCCGGGCGAGTTGATGTCATATGCCAGATCCCGGATGCCGTCAATGATAACCAAACCTAAGTTTTCCGTACCGTAGATAGCCTGTTCGATGATGGCGATACGTGTCTGAGGCGTATACTTACGCAAGGCGAGGAACTCGAAGTTGTCGGGTTGTCTGTCCAATGGCAGACCTGCCAAACGCAAAATACGCTCCATCACCTTGATGCAGTGGTAGGGGCTTTGCTCGGTATCGACATAGAGAATCTTCGCTTTGTCTGCTGGCAGGTTGGCACGATACCTCAGAACCGTACCATTAACCATCGCTGCTGCAACTATGGCTGTAATATTAAACGTCTTCTTACTCTTTGCCTTGCCTGTGGATGCACTGAAGTTGCCGAGCGTGCCGATAACGGAATCACCTACATTCAGCACTTCGGGCGGTGTGGCAAAGCTGTCGGTAATCCTCAATCGGGAAGATTGCCACAATACGGCTATATCCTCTTTGGTTGTGGGTGGTGGTGTGTTATTTGGTGTTGTCATACGGCTGTTGTTTGATTTGAATATCTATCCATTTTAATAACTCCTTAGATGAGAAGATGAGTTTGTTCCCATACTTTCGGCAAGGCATTGCACCTGTGGAGGTGAGTTTGTAAATCTTTGCCTTAGAGGTTGGATAACCCCATTCGGTCAATAGCTTGATAGCCTTGTCTAAGCTGATATTATCCGACTGCACACTTGTTGCGGTCGGTTCTGTCTGCTCTGAAAGTACATCACGGATAATCGCTTTGAGTTCTTCGGCAGAGGTTACTACAATTTGCATCATACATTTTTGTTTTACTTGTTATTACTTGGCTATCGTCATAGCCTTACCTGTCTTGACGGTGCAAAATAACAGAGAATACAAAAGGATATAAAGTCTGCAAATCACTATACAGCAATGTATAAACACGGAAAATCAAGGAATTTCATACGTGCGCAAAAGCCCATAAATAGCGAAAGCGGAATAATCTGCGTTATTCTTCGCAATTATTCCGCTTCCTGTATGGCTGATAGAAAATCGTTCTATTTTTCTATATTTTGTTCTCGCAGTTGTTTGATGACACTATCCACTTGGAAGAAATCACACCCAATATCGGCAATGTGTGAGGGTTGGATAAATCCTTTCTGAATCCAACTGTTTAATGTGGCACGGGTTACTTTCAGCATCCGTGCCAATAGATGTTTATTGATTAGTTGCATTCCGTCCAATGTGGGAATACGCTTCCTGTTCGCCGATTGGTAGCGCAGTAGGTTATTGATAAGTTCGCTTACATCCTTTTTGAGTATCGGTTGGGGCTTGTTGTGCTTCACCTTTAGTTCGATGGTGCTCAAATCATAGTCAGTGAGTAGCGGATTCTTGCTAAGTTCCACTACCAACTGACTGTAACAACTTAATTCCGAAGCGTTTATTTTTAGTTCTTTGATTCTTGGCATAATGATTTATTGTGATAATGGGTTATAGATACGCCTAATTTTTGAACTCATTGTTCCGATTACTGCTACTCACTTGAATAAATAGAGGTGCCGGGATTGGTCTGCTGACTATGCTTAGTCTGCTTATAACCAACTCCCGAAACGCCTTCGCCTTTGGTGAGTAAATACGGAAAGCAATGGCGGTTATCATATCCAAACCGTAATAATCGGGCAGGATGCTCTTGCCTACAACTACGCCACCATGCGTATAGTCGGGAGCGACTGCCCCCGATTTTAGTACCGCTTTAATAGCTGTTTTTACCGCTTGTGCATATATTCCAAATAGTTCCGCTATCTCATAATCTCTCATTAGAATTGGTGCGGTAATTACACTCGGTATTGTGATTACGCCACTTTCACTGATTGTTATTATTCCTCTTTTCATGATGTACTGTTTTAGATGACTTTACACAAGCTCTTTTCTAAATCTCCAATCTTATGCGAAAGGGCTTCCAAATCCTGACTAATCTTCTGATTGGTAATTTTTGCATAGATTTGAGTTGTTTTTATATTCGTATGACCAAGAATACGGCTGACGGTTTCAATGGGTATTCCATTGGATAACAATATGGTAGTCGCCGCACTGTGTCGGGCTACATGGAAAGTCAATCGGGTTTTGATACCGCATTGCGCACCTATCTTTTTCAGTTTTTCGTTGCAACTGCTATTGCTCGGAACAGGAAAAACACGGTTATCACCTGTCATACCCTTATACTTCTCGATGATGTGTTTGGGTACTTCCAACAATCTGATGTTGGATTCCGTATTAGTTTTCTTTCTTCGGGCTATAATCCATAAATTACCATCGAAGAATGTTTGCAGATTATCCTCCGTGAGATTCTTTACATCCGAATACGCCAAACCCGTAAACGTCGAAAACAAAAAGAGGTCACGTACCAGTTCGTAGGTCTTATTCTTCATCGGTGCGTCCATCAAGGCTTGTAGTTCCTCTTTCGACAAATACCCTCTATCCACGTTTTCGGGGCTGTTGATATATCCTGCAAAAGGATTGAACGGCAATACTCCCGAATTGCGAGCGATGGAGATAATATGTTTCAGTACAATCATATAGCCCCATATCGTGTTGGTACGGCATTTCCTTTCTGTTCTGAGGTAATACTCGAAGTCGTTGATGAATGTGAGGTTCAACTCTTTCAGAGGTATGTCCTTACGGTTGTACGTGTGAGGCAGGAACTCCCGAATGTGCTTGCAGACGGTGCGGTAGCGTGTGTATGTTCCTTGCGCTCTGCTGTGCCCTACCTTTTTCAGAAACTCATCATTGTGTTGCTCAAAGAGTTTGAGCAGGGTTTCCTGCTTGATACCGATGCCCAGATAGGCATCTTTTAACTTGGCGGCGGTAACATAGCCGTCCGCCTGCATCATTTCCTGATAGCGGCGGTTTACGTCCACTCGGATTTTATCAACGGCATGGTTTATCTTCTGCGCTTCGATACTTTTGCCCGAAGCCCTGCCTGTCTTCACGTTCCACAGTCGTGGCAGAACATCCATCTTACAACTGAACTGTTTGATTTCTCCGTCTACTGTCAGACGGCACATTAAAGGCACGTTACCGTTAGGTTTCTCACTACCTTTCTTTAGATACATTAGAATTTTAAATGTCGAACGCATAACTCTTTTTTTTGGTTACAAAATTAGTTCCCTTTGAGTTATTTGTTGATACGCAAATCTACGCAATTCGCTGAAAAAGACACAATTACCAAACTATTTACGTTTTACGATTGGTAATGATTTAGCAATTCAACTCTGTCCGTTCTTGGCTTTATAAACTCGTCCTACTGTGCCAACCAAAGACAAAAACAGAGCGTAACGAACACTTTTACAGTTGATTCGCTACGCTCTACTCTCTTTTGCTCTCTGCTAAGTTGTTTATTTTATATTATCATACACCATCTTTGAGGGAGAAGGCGAGAAATCATACTTCACTTCGTTCATTAATAGCGGCCAACGCCCGATAATAGTATCCACCAATATGCTTTTTCCTGCTCCGTTCGGACCTACAATAGCAATATGTTCACCTTCGGCAAGCGTCATGTTTATCGGCTTTTTCATCCGATAAAGCGGATGACGGACAACCCCGTTCTCAATAGCAATAATATTCTGCATTTCAATATCTCATTTTAGTCTTAAACAGAATACAAAGGTAGATAAAATTTAATAGAGCGCTTACCCCATCCCTATATTTTTCTTGCCCGGAAAACATTCGTCAGAGCATAGAAAAATATGGGTTTTAGCATAAAAAGTTAGGTTTTTTCATCCTTTTGTCATAACTTCGTGCACTTTTTTGGAGAAAACTTATGTATATATTCCGTTCTATTTACGAAATCATAAATACCATATCCACGGCAAAAACATTGCTGACGGAAATGTTCGAAAAGAGAAAAACCATCAGTTTCAGATACATCGATGCCTTAGAATTATTAAAAGACGATGAAAATCGCCTTAAAATATTAATTGAAAAAGAAGTGATTCACCAAAATGGCAACTTCTTGGAGCTGGACGTGCGTTTTCTCGATTTCTTTGAAACGCTACTTGAAGCCAACGAAGAAATCGACACAGCCACAATTGACGAAAACATCGAATACCTGCACGAGCTGATGGATTATTATCTGAAAGAAAAGATACAATCACGCAAAGAGAGCTATGTGAGGAACATCAAACTGACGTTCCAGAAAATAGCTCGCGTAACAATACGTAATATCATGAATTTGCAAAACAGTATCGACAACACTTTCAAACATGAACCAACATACCAAATCAAAATAGCCAAGCTGAAGAATCTGGACAAGAAGCGCATCAATATACAGAATCTCATTGACTCCACCGAGCACCTGATTCTACATGAAGAGCGACTTTTTTTCCAACAAGCCACCGATGAGGAATTAGGACGCATCTTGCTGGAACTGCGTCAGGAGTTGCAATTGTCTGCTCACAGCCTCATACGGGCGCAACAGGATATAATCAACTATCTGAACCAAATAAAGAATCAAGTAATATTGGTAGAGAAAATCCGAAAAGTAAAGTATCTGCAAGACCAGTTTGAACTGCGTGCCCGAAGCAACCTGGCAGAAGTAATGGAGAATGAACATTCCGTCTTGTTGGAAGGCTGTACACAGACTTCATTCAAGCTATCGCCCGAATATCTGGCAAGTGACGAAGCACGCCCCATTATCCTTAGAATCCTGAGCAACCGGAAAACCCGGGAGCATATCCGCAAGAATGAAGCGGGTGCTTTTAGTGAGGAAGACATGAAAGCGCAAGCCATGTATGAGGAAGTGGTAAACTTGGAAGAAGTGGTTAAAAGTTTTCTACAATCGGGTGCAGAAGCACAATGGAAAAACGAGCAACCCAAAGACTTGTTTACCTTTCTGCTCCATTATTCTTTTCAACGTGAAGTAAACGAGGAAGAATGCACCACACTGTTTTGCCAAATAGTGTCGCTCTACGAAGACAAATTAGAAATAAGCGATGATTTCGGACGATACAAACAATATGAATATGCCAAAATATACCCTTTATAAACTATGAATTTGAATATACAAATACCGGACAATACAGCATTAATCTTCGAATATATGCAAAAAGGGCAATTTATCTGTTCCAACAGCACAGATATCGACTTGCGCGACATGTATAATATGATTGATGAGAACTACGAATCTTTATACCAATACTTTTCACAAATAAACTATACATTAGAAAGGGGAAACGAGTATTTCTACTTCTCGCGCACGGAATCAAAAACCACATTGGAACAAAAGATACTCCGTGCCTATTATTGGATAGATGTACTTGATTTCTTCAAAACTTACGATGAAACATTCGGTGCAGGCTTCCGCTTCCAGCCGGAACAAATTTTGGTAGAGGCCAATATCAATGTTTTGCTGCAAAATAAATTAGACGGTATCCGCAAACATTTCTCGGACAAGGATATCCGCAAAGACGTGCTCGACAATATGATACGTTTGCTGGCCAAAGAATCGTTTATCGAATTGGAAAATGAGAAGACTAATACTTATAAGGTACTGACTTCATGGCATTATCTGGAAAAATTAGTCGATAGTATCAACATTTTTGAAGACATTGAAGATGAGAAACCTGAGTAGAATAATTTTTATCAATAGTGCGAATATTCCTTATTCGGACAATATATATCTGGATGGAAATATCCACTTTATCGGCACACAAGGAGTAGGAAAAAGTACCATTCTGCGTGCTATCTTATTTTTCTATAATGCGGACACGCAGAAACTGGGCATTCCCGTTGAAAAACAAAATTACACGGACTACTATTTTCCTTTTGCCAACTCATATATCATTTACGAAGTAACAACGGAGCATGGAGCATTCTGTATCCTGAGCTTTAAAGCCATGAACCGGGTATGTTATCGTTTCATAGATTCACCTTATCGCAAAGAATTCTTTATTGACGAGAATCGCACCGCCTACAGCGGCACAGACCGTATCCGTGCCATGCTCGACCAACATGAAGTGGAGTATTCGCGCATCATTTATACCTACGACGAGTATCGTAATATCCTATATGGCAATGCAACGAGTACTGAATTCCGACGTTATTCCTTGATGGAAAGCAAACAATATCAAAACATTCCGCGTACCATCCAGAATGTATTGCTGAACTCAAAACTTGATGCCGAATTTATCAAAAGGACTATTATCTCTTCTTTAAATGAAGAAGAAATATCCATCGATCTGAATAGTTACAAAGAGCATTTGAAAGATTTTGAAACGCGCCTGAGAGACATTAGTGAATTTCAAAAGAAAGAGACACAGAAGCAGGCAACGGAGATTACCCAACTATCACAGCAAACAACCCGTCTGCAAAGTGATATCATGCAAAATTGCCGCGAACTGGTGATTGCCGGTCGAAAAGCATCCGAACTGCTGCCCGAATGGAAAGAAAAACGCGACAAGGCTGGCAATGACATACAAATACAGGAAAAGCTGAAGGCAGAATTACAAAATGAATCACGGCAGCGTTGCGAAAAAATACAGGAAGAACTGACCATCGTCAGCAATGATTTGAAGAAAGCCGTTCTGAAGGAAAAGGAATATGAAGAACATCATATACAGGAAGTGATGGAACGTTCTGCCAAAGAAATGGAATGGAAAAACAAACGTCTCGGTTTGCAGGAAGAACAACGCATATTGACTTCGCAATACACGGAAATCTCTTCTAAATACAAATTGCTTATCCAGAACCTGGATAACCAGTGGAATAAAATACACGAAGAGAAAATTCATCAATTGGATACATTAAATACTGTATACAATGCCCGTTTGGAAGAAGCTCGTAAAGAAAACCAAAACCAAACAGAAGTTTTGTATCAGGAGTATGAGAACCTGTCACAAAAACTGCATCCGCTAAAAGCCGAAAAACAGACAAAGCTGAGCGAAATGGATTATCGTATTCGTTCATGCCGCAAAGAAATCTTCTTCGAAAAGGAACAAGAGGAATTAAAGGTGCGCATTCAGTCGTACACCTCTACTCACTTGGAACGAAAAACACGTATCAATGAGGCTCAAATCATTATCAAAGACTTGATGATGAAATGGGAGCATGAAGTTCAAAAATTGGAAAAAGGGATAGATGATGAACTGTCGAAGTCACAGATGGAACTGCAACAGTTACATGTCCGCATACAGGAATTGCAACAGTTTCTTACCCATAGTAAGAGTACCTTACAAGGCTGGCTGAAAGAAAACCATAAAGGATGGGAAGAAACAATCGGTAAACTATGCGATGAAGCTATATTGTGGCAAACCAACCTCTCACCGCAAAAAGCAGAAGGCAATTCTTTTTATGGAATCCAAATTGATTTGAATGTCATAGAGCGTCACATCAAATCTATTGATGATTATAATAAAGAAAAAGAGGAGAAGGAACAACGTTCGGCAGAAATCTCTATGCGCATGCAACGTTTGCAAGCCGAAAAAGCAGAGGGACAAGAGCAAATAAAGCGAAAATACCAGCCGTTGATAAAAGAACAGAAAAGCCGTATCAACCAGTTAGAATATGAATTGGAAAAACTGGAACGCCAATACCAGCAGGACATGCTCGACCTTGAAGACTGGAAGAAAAAAGCAGAAGCTGCCCGTAATGAAAAGTTAACCCGGCTGGATGAGGAAAAAAGCAAAATTGCTTTAGAACTGGCTTCCGTCAATGAAAAGCTGGATAACTTGGGACAAGAGAAAGCAAACAAGCTCAATGCCTTGAAAGAAGCATGGGCACACTTGCAAAACCAACTCTTTGAAGAAAAGAACATCCAACAAGAAAATATACGCAAAGAAGAAAAAGAGGAACAAAAGCGTATCAATGCCGGCAAAGCACAGCATGAGGCAGAGATGCAAAAAGAGTTGCATTCCCAAGGTGCCGATACCGAACGTTTGCAAAATATCGCCAACCAACTGGGACAAATTGAGCAGGAGTTGTCTTTCATCAAAAAACACGCAACACTGATTATCGAATATCAAAAAGACAAACGAGACCTGATTGAACATATCCCTACATGGAAATATCAGGAAGAAGACCTGAGAAAGCAATTAAAGAAAGAACGGGATACCCTGAGAGCAGAAGTTGATACCTTGCAGAAAGAGATAGACAGAATAAAGATAATTTTACAAGAAGCCGAAGGTAATATTCGTCATTTACAACAGAATCTGGATGCTTACGCCAATATAGAAAGCTTTGATTGGTATAAATCTCATCAGGATATTTTCAAGAATGGCCCTTCTATGACAACTATTACACAAAAAAGTTGCATGGAGTTAATTGACCTGTTGAATCAATATTACATGCAATTCATGCAGATGCAAACCAAACTGCGTAAAGCTGTAAACCTCTTCACAGGACACTTTGACGAAAACAATACTTTCAAGTTTAAAACCAAATTTAATGAAGACTGGGAATACATACGCTTTGCTGATGAGTTGCACGATTTTATAGAGGAAGATAGAATTGACGAATATGTACGCCGTATCAATAATGAACATTGGGATACATTTAAACGTATCAGCATGGATGTCACTTCACTTTCTTCTTCCGAAAAAGATATACAAACAATTATTGGCAAGATAAATAAAGGATTCGCTACCTGCAATTTTGTAGGTGTCATTCAGCGCATCGAGATGAAAATGGAAGAAAGCAGTAACCGAGTGGTAAATGTACTGCATGATATTCAAAAATATTACAAAGAATATGGTTATGACCTTACCCCCGAAACAAACTTGTTCTCTTCCGAAAAAGAGCCTTTGATAAAAGAAGAAGCCATCAAGCTGCTGCGCGACTTTATCAAAGAAATTCATGCCTACCGTTATGACAATATCCGGCTGTATGACTCCTTCGAACTACGTTTCCGCATTGTAGAAAATGGTAATGACACAGGATTTGTAGAGAAAATTTCAAGTGTAGGTTCGGAAGGTACGGATATTCTGGTAAAAGCTATGATTAATATCATGCTAATCAATGTATTTAAAGAAGCCGCTTCACGAAAGTTCAAAGATTTCAAGTTGCACTGCATGATGGATGAAATTGGAAAACTCCATCCGAACAATGTGGCAGGTATCTTGAAATTTGCCAACGACCGGAATATTATCCTTATCAACGGCTCTCCTACCGAGCTCAACCGAGAAGCATACAAGCATGTGTATTTATTAACAAAAGATTCACAGAGTAAAACACGTATTGCACGGTTAATTTCAGACACCAACATATAATGATAAATATTACATTAAACCAAGTGCGATTGTTGAAATCTCTCTCTTTAGGGGAGAGATTTCCTTTAAGCAATTTAAAAGGAAAAATCTTTCAACAGTTATTGGATGAGCATGTCTTATCAAAGTTTCCACAAGGAAATGGTTTTATAATCTATGCTCACTCTCCCATTGCCTTACTAAACCATTTAAGTAATAAATATATAAAATGTTCCCTAGATGATTACATCGAAAAGATGGAAATAAATGAGCTAAGGAAAGTAGACAATATATTGATGAGAGGGAACTCAAAAAGCAATGAAACGCATCCCATGAATGGTTTTCTGGTGAAAAGCATTGAACCGATTGAAGTTTCTCTCTCCAAAAGAAAACTGGTGCTTTCTCCCGAAGTGTGGCCTGTCTGTTTCGTTTCAAATCATGAAGAGTTCACAATTCCCTCGGATGTCACCATTATTATGGTAGAAAATCCTGAAAACTTTATCTTTATAGAAGAACAAAAGGAGTTCTTTGAAGGAATGCGACCTTTATTTACAACTTATTATCCCAGAGATACACATCGAAGTTTAGTGAATTGGTTAGAAACATTGCCTAATGCATACATTCATTATGGTGACTTTGATATTGCCGGAGTTTATATTTATCAGGATATTTATAAAAAACATATCAAAGGTCCTAAAAAATTCTTTGTTCCTAAATTTATTGATAAGTTAATGCATCGATTCGGTGATGCAGAACTTTACGATAAACAATTGAGTTACAGAAATTCCATCATTTCAGATGAACCAGGCATTCAAGAACTAATGAAAATTATCGATAAAGAACATAAGGGATTAGAACAAGAAATATTTAATTCAAAAGAATATAAAAAATATACAGACTAACTTTCTCTTCTTTCTATTATACTGAAACAAGTTTAAGATGCTAACTTACTTTTTAAATCATTTTTAATCATGTGAATACTGTCACTGAAGTATTTCTTATAGAACAATAACAAAATAATGACTCCGCAACTGATAGCTGCATCTGCAAAATTAAAGATCGGACTAAAGAATATAAAATTATCTCCTCCTATAAATGGCATCCAACCGGGCCAGTTAAATTCAAAAAGAGGAAAATAGAACATATCGACAACTTTTCCGTATAACCAATCAGTGTATCCATGTCCTATCGGTACAAAAGTTGCCACTTCAGATAAGGTACTTTGACTGAATATGACTCCATAAAAAATACTATCAATAATATTTCCAATTGCACCTGCCAATATCAGGGAAATACAAATAAGATACGGCCTATTGTCTGTACTGCTTTGGGAATAACTTGCATACCAAAAGCCATCCCCGGGTTCTCAACAAAATGAATATAGAACCAATCGGTAATGCGAATATTTTCATTATAATACATATTCGTTTTTACCGCTATTTTTATGATTTGGTCAAGAATTAATATTCCCATCACAATCAACAAGGAAAGCCATCCTTTAGAAATAGTATTTTTCATAAGTATTATTTTGTGTTTTTAAATAGTTGCAAATATACTGAAGAATTTCTATCAGCAACCATTTTCATACCCGAAATGTCATCTTCCGATACTCTGACGGTGATATTCCTATTTTTTTCTGCACATATCGGCTGAAATAGGATACTGAGGAAAAATTCAGCTTTTCGGCAATCTCTGTCAAGGAGAGTTCCTTCTGCCATAGCAGACGAGTGATTTCCAAAAGAGTAAAACGATCTATCCAGTAAGTAGCAGGTCTGCCACTCACCTCTTTACATATCTCCGACAGGTAATGAGGAGTAATGCAAAGTCGGGAAGCATAAAAGTCAAGACTACGGTGACGGATATATTCGCCATTATACAACAATTCGATGAACTTCCGCAGCAGAAAAGTGATATGTTCCGACAGTCGGACCGCCTCCTGTCTGCGTGCATGGATGTCGTAGAGATCGAGAATATGGGCGGTAAGCAGACTGCCTAGTAATTCTTCCCGGAAAAGATGACCTTTATCCTCCATACGCTCCCGAATACACAGCATGGCCTGTTTGCACACCCGGAAGTCATGAAATGAAAGTTTCATGACCGGATTCTGCAAAAGTGACAAATGTCCGATGATGCCGTAATTGCTGCGAATGGCTATTGAGGTAATAAACAAATCCGAAAGGCTCATAAAAATGCCTTGGAAGTCCCCGGAGTCCGAAAAGTCCGACCCAAGTGTTGCATTGGGCAGAATCACATAATCTCCTGCCGCAATGTGATAACGGGTGTCTTGAAACGTAAAGCCCATATTGCCTCCGCTGCAAAGAATATGAATGACTCTTCCCGTATGCCGCAGGGCATTGAAGTCCTGCAATGTATCAGCGAAAATAATCCCATCAAAGTCTGTATGCTCCATTTCCCTTATTCATTTCCTTGCAAAAGTAACCAAAAACCACGAATAGTGAAAATACTACCTCGAATTATGTAACAAAGAAGCGAGAAGTGCGTTGTAATTTTGCATCAGAAGCTAAAACCATAAAGAATATGAAAAATGTAAGATTGAACAACGGAGTAATGATGCCTGCCATCGGGTTCGGCATCTTCCAAATTCCTGAGAACGAAACGGAACGGATTGTGAATGATGCGATTGAGACCGGCTACAGGAAGTTTGATACAGCCGCCTCTTATTTCAATGAGGAGCAATTAGGCAACGCCATCCGACATAGCGGCATGAAACGTGAGGAGTTCTTCATTACCACCAAATTGTGGGTGCAAGACTACGAATACGATGATGCCCTGCGCGCTTTCGATTTATCGATGAAAAAGCTCGGGCTGGATTATCTGGACCTCTACCTGATGCACAAACCATACGGAAACTATTATGCCGCGTGGCGGGCGATGGAGCGGCTTTATAAGGAAGGGCGTATCCGGGCTATCGGTGTTACAAGCTTTTCCAACGAGCGCCTGCAAGACCTTTTCCTGCATAACGAAATCAAGCCGGCCGTCAACCAGTTGGAAACTCATCCGTTGTTCCAGCAGCAGGCAGCCCACGCCTTCTTACAGCAAGAAGGCATCCAGCATGAAGCATGGGCACCTTTTGCCGAAGGACAAAATGATATATTCAATCATCCTACATTGAAAGCAATTGCAAAACGGCATGAAAAAGGCGTTGGAGCTGTTATTCTTCGCTGGTTAAATCAGCGGAACATCGTGGTTATTCCTAAATCCGTACACAAGGAGCGAATGGTAGAAAACTTCAACATCCTTGATTTCATGCTTTCTGAAGAAGAAATGGCCGCTATCTCCCTACTGGAAACGGGGAAAAGCCCTATCTACGACGACATGGACTTAGCAACTGTGAAAGGAATCGGATTGCACAAAATCCATGAATGATTTTAGAAAGAAAAGAGAAAATAGAATATGAACCCTTAAAAACAGAATCTTATGCAGACTATCAAATTGAACAACGGCATCGAAATGCCGGTATTGGGATACGGAGTATTCCAAGTATCTCCCGAAGAGTGTGAGCGTTGCGTGCTCGATGCCATCAGCACTGGTTATCGGCTGATAGACACGGCGCAGGCTTACTATAATGAAGAGGGCGTGGGCAATGCCGTCACTCGCTGCGGTGTGCCCCGTAACGAGCTTTTTCTTACCACCAAAATATGGATAAGCAATGCCGGAGAGACAAACGCCGCCCGCAGCATTGATGAATCTCTCCGTAAACTGCACACCGACTACATCGACTTGCTACTCATCCATCAGCCTTTCAGCGACTACCCGGGAACATGGCGGACCATGGAGAAGGCCGTAAAAGATGGAAAAGTCCGTGCCATCGGCCTTTCCAACTTCTACCCCGACCGCTTTGTGGATATGGCGGAATATGCCGAAATCAAACCTGCCGTGAACCAGTTAAAGACGAATGTGTTCAGCCAGCAGTGGGAGGCCGAAGCCGAAATGAATCTCTATGATACACACATCATGGCTTGGGCACCGCTGGCGCAAGGTAATCCCGAACTTCTGACCAATCCCGTACTGACTGCTCTAGCTGAGCGATACAATAAAACAGTGCAGCAGGTGGCTCTGCGTTACTTGATACAACGCAGCATCATCGCCATTCCGAAGAGTACTCACACCGAACGTATGAAACAAAATCTGGATGTATTCGACTTTGCCCTCACACCGGAAGATATGGAAAGCATCCGTCCGCTCGACAAACCCGACGACTTCCGTTGGTCGCACCGTAATCCCGAACTCGTAAAATTCCTCCTGAATTACGACAGACAGTTTAACCCGGACAATAAGAAGTAAGAATATGAAAATTTCATAAAGCAAGAATCCTTTTTTCTATTTCCAAATCATTTTCATTCAGTTGGGGAGACGGTATCATGCAAGTACGGATACAGTCTCCCTCCCGACAAGTATAATCGTAATATTTCTTTTGCAGCTCCGTCAAGTTTTCAAGTGCCACAAGCTCCCCTTTCAATTCCAGAAACTCCTCCATGTCCGTACTGTCACTTTGCTTTACAAAGAGAATACGGCGTGATATCGGATTCCTGTTATAATCCAGGCTGAGATATAACCCTTTCAGAAAAGGAGGGAAATCATACATGGGCAATTGCAGGTAAATGCTGAACAAAGCCATTTGGGGAGCTTCCCGTTCGTTGAAAAAAATATATCCGTTCTGATGGTTATTAAACAACCCTACCCCCCGGTGAGTCGTGTTATAAGCACTCATGTGAATCACCTTCACATACGTGTTATCTTCGGAAGACTCTATCAGGTAAGGTTCCACTTTCAGGCAGTTGCATGACGAAGAAAGACTGTAACTCAAATAGCTGCCACTATAATTATAAACTTCCTGAACAGAACGCTGCATCTCGGCAGTCATCATTTCCATAAACGGATTCGCCTTTGTCTCGCCATTGGCAGGTTCCAGACTGAAAAGCAATTCTTTGATGCTTGACAAATTACCCATCAAGCGTTTCTTTGAAATGTTATTGACCTGTCCCAAAGCCAAATCCAATGAATTTTCTTCAGAATGTCCTTGTTTCAATGAGGTTACATAAGTGGGCAGAACACTGGAATAAAGCGCAGACAATACACTGGGAGCCATATCGATAAAATCTGCTATTTCTTTCATTTTCAATCCGTTATTACGGAGATATTCTATTCTTCTATAAATTTCTATTAAATCATCCATGGATATTATCTTCTATATTGAACTTGCAAAATACAAGTTTCCGTGTGAACTTACAATGACATACACATTACATTAATATTACATCATCAACTCCTCGCTATATGAAAAATATTAATCATAAATATTCATTTTTTCTCCGACCGGATGAGCATACTTTTGCTGCCGGAAATCATCGGAACGGGATGCAAGACTCCGCTTTTACGATGATAAAAACATAATTTGCAAAAACAAGTAAAACAATAATGGAAGCAAAAAGCGAAACGAACAAACCAATATCCAATTTCCTGTTTATCTTATGGGCAGGAGGAACAGCCTTACTTTCCTATTCATTGGTATATGCACTGCGTAAACCTTTTACGGCTGCCACTTTTGACGGCATGGACTTTTTCGGAATGGATTACAAAGTAGCCACTACTATCATGCAAATCTTCGGCTACCTCATCTCTAAGTTTTTTGCCATTAAAATTGTCTCCGAATTGAAACGGGAGAACCGGTTGAAATTCATGATATTCTCCGTGGCTCTTGCCGAACTTGCATTGGTCTTTTTCGGACTGCTCCCCACTCCTTTCAATGTATTTGCATTGTTCTTTAACGGACTGGCGCTGGGGTGTATGTGGGGAGTTATCTTCAGTTTCATTGAGGGTCGCAAAGTGACCGACATATTAGCCAGTTTGCTGGGAGTAAGCATGGCTGTGAGTTCCGGAATGGCAAAATCACTCGGGCTATTTGTCGTCAACACATTCGGTGTCACAGAATTCTGGATGCCTGCCCTGATAGGCGGTCTGGCTTTTCCGCTACTTGTCCTGATGGGATGGTCGCTCAACAAACTGCCATCCCCCACTGACGAAGACCGCGCCCTGCGTTCGGAACGCGTAGCACTGAACGGAGAACAGCGCCGGCAACTGTTCAAAAGCTATATGCCCCTGCTGATAATGTTGTTTTTTGCCAATCTGTTCATCACCATCCTGCGTGATATCAAGGAAGATTTTCTGGTCAACATTATTGACGTAAGCACTATCTCTTCATGGTTGTTTGCACAAGTAGACGGCATGGTAACACTGATTATTCTGGGAATATTTGCCATGATGTCACTGATAAACAGCAATTACAGGGTGCTGATAGTGCTCCTTTCCATGGTGATAGGCGGAGCCGTAACCATCAGTTATCTGGCATTCAATTATGACACACTGCAATTGCCCACCCTTTACTGGCTCTTTATACAGAGTTTGAGCCTGTATATTGTCTACCTGAGTTTTCAAACCTTATTCTTCGAACGGTTTATCGCCTGCTTCAAGATTAAAGGGAATGTGGGATTTTTCATCGCATCCATCGACTTTATCGGATACACAGGAACGGTTTGTGTGCTTCTTTTCAAAGAATATTGCAGCCCGAATATCGACTGGATGCAATTCTACAACCAATTTTCGGGATGGGTAGGCATCGTTGCCGGTATTGCATTCATCGGTTCGGCAATCTATCTGATGCAACGATACAAAATGGAAAAACAGAACTTGCCCACGGAATGTTATCACCCGACGGACAACGCCACGAATGCTTTCCCGCAAATCCAATCCACTTCTACAGGAAATAAATAAACAAATAACTAAATAACAACAAGATGAAAAAAATAGAATGTGTAATTATGGACTGGGCAGGAACAGCAGTCGATTACGGATGTTTTGCACCTGTTGCCGCCTTCTTGAAGGCCTTTGGTGAAGTAGGTATCACTGTAACCATGGAAGAAGCACGCCGCCCTATGGGAATGGCAAAAATAGACCATATCCGTGAACTGTTCAAGTTGCCCGGAGTGACAGAGCAATTCCAAAAACTATACAACAGACTTTGGACGGAAGAAGATGTGGTTGCCATGAACCGTGAATTTGAGAAATATCTCTTCGCTTCTCTTCAGGAATATACCACTCCTATCCCCGGAGTCATTGAAACCATTGGCGAACTGAAAAAGGCAGGCATTAAAATCGGCTCCACCACAGGTTATACACGCGCCATGATGGATGTGGTCCTGCCGGGAGCTGCCGCCAAAGGTTATACCACAGACAATTGTGTCACCCCCGACGGTCTTCCTGCCGGACGTCCTCAGCCTTTTATGATTTACAAAAACATGACAGATTTGAATGTACCTTCCGTAACAAGTGTTGTGAAATATGGGGATACCATTGCCGACATCAAAGAAGGAGTGAATGCAGGCGTATGGACTGTCGGTGTCATTCTGGGCAGCAACGAAATGGGACTTACCCAAGAAGAAACCGAGAAACTTCCATCAGATGAACTGAACAAACGCATGGCTGCCGTCAGAAAACGCATGTATATGGCAGGTGCCCATTATGTGGTAAACAGCATTGCCGAACTCCCCGAAATTATTGAAATTATCAACCATAAAATAAACTAACACAATGAGACCATATTTACTTTTGACTCCCGGCCCTTTAACAACATCAGAAACAGTAAAAACAGCCATGATGACCGACTGGTGCACATGGGATGAGGATTACAATGTGCACATCGTTGAAGAAATCCGCAAAGGACTGGTGAAACTCGCTACCCATAAAACCGATGAATACACAGCCGTTCTGTTACAGGGAAGCGGTACTTACTGCGTAGAAGCAACATTGGGAAGCGTCATCACCCCGAAACACAAATTACTCATTCTGAGCAACGGCGCATACGGTGACCGTATGGGAAACATTGCCGAATACCACGGCATGAACTATGACATGCTTGCTTTTGATGAAACCGAACAAGTATCCGTGGAATATGTGGACGACTACCTGGCACATAACGCAGAAATCACACACGTGGCAGTGGTGCATTGCGAAACAACGACCGGCATTCTGAACCCGTTGAAGGAGATTGCCCACATGGTAAAGATGCACGGCAAGAAGTTGATTGTGGATGCAATGAGTAGTTTCGGAGGCGTACCCTTGGATGTAGAGGAACTGGGTATCGACTTTATGATCAGCAGCGCCAACAAGTGCATTCAGGGTGTACCGGGATTCGGCTTCATCATAGCCCGCAAATCCGAACTGGCACACTGCAAGGGCGTATCACGCAGCCTCTCTCTTGACATTTACGACCAATGGGAAACAATGGAGAAGGGACACGGCAAATGGCGCTTCACCTCTCCCACTCACGTGGTACGCGCTTTTAAGCAGGCCATGGACGAATTAGAGGCCGAAGGCGGCGTGCAGGCACGTCACGAACGCTACTGCCGCAATCACGAGGTATTGGTGGCAGGAATGCGCTCTCTGGGCTTCAAAACCTTATTGGATGACACCATACAATCTCCCATTATCACTTCTTTCCTGTACCCCGATGCGGCATTTGATTTCAAAGAATTCTATAAGCAACTGAAAACAAAGGGATTCGTGATTTATCCGGGCAAAATTTCACAGGCAGATACATTCCGTATCGGAAATATCGGCGATGTATTTCCTGAAGATTTCAGCCGACTGATTGATGCCATAAAAAGCACAATAAAGGCATAAAGTCTTCTCGCATAAAAATGGTAATTGTTTCTCGCTACACCAAAAGAGTGAAACAGTTGATTATCAAATGATTAACAATTTATTTGGGACCACTTGGACCAGGGCCCGCCTTTATGAGAATCCGGCCCCAATAAAAGACCATTAATAAATTGATAATCAAACCGATAAAGCGGACAAGCCTATTAAATGAAATTCGGCACTGTAATCAATGAGATTATAAATCATTCAAGCACCTATTCAGCGAAACAATAAACTCATTGCCAACAGATATTATTCATGTAATAATAATTCATATTTCATAAAAAGAGCTTGTCCGTTTTACAAATCAAGAACATACTGATAAACAACAATATATATATTCATATCAGCAGAAATCCGGGGTCAGAATCTCATAAAGACGGGCCCTGGTCCCAGTGGTCCCAAATAAATCATTAATTCTTTGACAATCAATTATTTAATTACAATCCGCATCACAAATCCGCAGTCCGTTTTATAAAGAGATAAAAGCGAAAAATAAAACATGAAAAAGGACTCCCGAAAAACTCCACTGTCTTTTTGCAAAACCTCTAAGTCTTTTGCGAAAAGACAGTGGAGTTTTGCAAAAAGCTGAAAGAGTTTTTTCAAGAACCTTGGAATTAAAAAATGCGGTTTTCTTTTCGTCTCCGTCACATCTCCCAATATCTATCGCAAAGATTCAGATATTCCATTTCGGGTTGATTGCCAAAAGAGAGTGCAAAAAAAGAAGTCTTCCGACGTTTCATCACTCTTATTTGTTCTTTTAAATCTTTGGATAACGGAGGCATCTCGAAGTCTGAAATCAGGACAATATCCGACTCTCTGAAATCGTTTCCGTTAATGATATGCGCCGCTTCGCGAAGGGCGGGTTCTACATCCGTTCCTCCGTTGAAGGATTTATTGAGAAATTCGGCCAGTTTGGGCATGTCGCGCGACAAATCTTCCACCAACAGAGCTACAGCCTCATCGGAGAAGTTGATGACATAACATTTGCGGTGAGTCTTTTCCGTCAACTGAGCAATGGCAAGAATCGCAGACTTGGACAGGATTTCCCGGTCGCCCTGCATGGAGCCGGACGTATCCACACAGATGATATAAGGTCCTTGTCCCGAAACTTTCTGCTTGTCATTCTTCACCGGGTCTGCTTCTTTCGATTTATAATCAAACAATTGCAACCGTTTCTCGGCATACCGTTCCATGAACACGGCACGCAGCGAATCGTCCGCCAGATAACAATATTCTATCGGCAACAGACTGTTCAGGTCATTGCCCAAAGTGACGCCCGTTATATCGCTGTGCGGAGAATGGCGAATCAGCATCTTCTTATCCACTCCCGAAAGAGAATCATATTTCAATGATTCCCGGTGCTTTCTCCCCAAAAGATGCGCCAGTTGCCGGATGGCAGGATTGCGTTTCATCACTTGCTCAAAGGGGAGCATCTTGCGATACAAATCCGGGTAGTTGTGAAGCAGCCACTCCATGCGCGACCCGAGCAGGTGATTACCCGACTGTTGCCCATGTTTCTTTACCAACAGGTCGAAACTCTCGCAAAGGCTGTCGATGTGCATATACTGATAGTCGTACTCCTTGCGGGTGAGCAACTGATGCCATTTATCCAGAAAAAACTCCTTTGTCTGCGTTGCTTCCCCTTTTAGCAGAGAGCAACCCTCCATTTGTGAGATATAGTAATCAATATTGAGTTCGGAAAGCTCATAACGCTTCTTGAATGCACTGCGCATCTGTTTCAGGAATTGCAGGAATGCCATGTCCGGCAAGTGTTCCGAGGAATAAAAAGCATCCCACTCGGGAGTGTAGCGCGAATAATATTCCTGCAGGGAAGGCGTTGTGCGGCGATAGTAGGCAAGCACTTTTTCCTCCAATTCGTGTCGGCGCACCACTCCGCTGCCGATATCATCCCCATATGCTTTAAACGTTCTGTCTTTAAGCTCCTGTGAATAAATCATCTTCAGGTCTCTCAACCTTATATTCCTGGTTCTCTTTTCGGTACGCATCAGCCATTTCGTTCAATTCGTTCTTATATCGTTCTATATTGTTCTTTTGATAGGTGAGCATCCTCCGCATCAGGAGGCGTTGCCTTGCACTCAGGAAAAGATGATTTTCGTAATACTCTGTTTCGGCAGCAAGCAACTCGTTCCAGTCTTTCTCCATTCTCTTCAAAGCTTCGGTCACCGAACGGTATTTCATGCCCAGGTCTTCCGGTTCCGGTTCGGAAGGCGGAGGCGGACAGTTCTCATAACACATCAGATGATATTCATAATTGTTTATATAAACGGAGCGAGTTCCCCGCTTCAACGTATATATCTTGCTACGGGGAACTTTGGCATGAAGCACCGAATCATATTTTTTCAGAATACAACAATTTGCTTTGTACTTGTCTTTGTGCAAATAGAACAGTTTCCCTGTTTTGTCAAGATGCCGGTAATCGGAAGCAAAAATCAGCAAACGCTCTCTCATGCGGACTCCCTCCACCTGATAGTAATAGGTATCCACCACCTGAATGCCGGGATCATTAAGCTCGCGCAAACTGTGTTCCGAAGATTGACAGTCTTTCAGTTCCTCGATATCTTGTTCCAGCCCCTTTATGTTGAGCAGATAGCCCTCGGCACTCTTCCGTATGGCGGCGGCAACCATTTCTTCAATGGCTTCCATATGCTCCGTTTCGCTCCACAAGCAATAAGATAAAAGCGTACAGTCCGACAGGCGGATGGTATCCGAACCGTTCAGGAAAGCGGACGTCTTGAGCAGCTTTACCATCTTCTTCCAGCGACGGTCGGACACATAGAGAGGAGCTGAAATACCACCCTCGTTCTGCACTTGCCGGTTATATTGCTCAATGCCGTCTTTCAGTGCATGAATCACTTCAAAAATGGAGTAATGAATCTTTATGGCAGCTATTTCCTTTTCCCAACGGACATATTCTTCACCGGTTATTTGAAGTTGTTCATCCACCACCGGTTCCGTTTCGTCGGTAGACGAAATCATGCGGTCAAACTCACCCATATCTTCTATTCCTCCCACCAGACAACGAAGCAGGAATCGGTCCCATAGAGCTTCAAGTCCCTGCCCTTGTGCCGGAAGTTCATTGGATGCTGCAATCAGACCTTTCAGAGGAACCCGAATAGAAAACTGTCCGTTACGATAAATCTTTTCATTGATAATGGTCAGCAAAGCATTCTGAATGGCAGGTCCGGCTTTCCATATTTCATCCAGAAAGGCAATGGTAGCCGAAGGCAGATAACCATCGACAATGCGTTCGTAGGTATCCGCATCCTTCAGTTTGGAGATGGATACCGGCCCGAATATTTCATCGGGCGTACTAAAACGGGACATGAGATACTCGAAAGCGTAGGCATCCCGAAAAGCCAGTTTCAGGCGGCGCGCCACCATACTCTTGGCAACTCCCGGAGGGCCGAGCAGGAAGATACTCTCTCCTGCCACTGCCGACAGCAGGGAGAGTGCCACCACATGCTCTTTCTCGAAAACACGTTCGTTAAGTTGTTGTAACAGGGATTCTATACGAAGCTTTAATTCATTCATTTTACTTTTTCCTTTGAAGTTTCATTGTGCTGTTGCCGATTCTTTTCAAACCATAACCGATAAGACTTCTCCATTTCGGGCAGTTCTTTCCGGTAATTTTCCAATGACCAGTCAAAGCCGGTATCTTCCATATATTCTTTCATCGGCTCCAAACCTATTTCTTTACGCAGAGTATCCACCTTATCAGGATTTTCAATGGGCACAGGAAACTGCTTTCCATTCATCCGCAATGTCTGAGTTCCATAAACCTGCTTCTCTCCCCTGTTCATTTTTATCCTGTCAGTCAGAAAAGCATACTGCCATCCATCCGCATTTCCTTCTTCCATTGCTTTCTTCAAGATGGGAAGATACTTGGTCTGTATAATTAAATCATCTGCATGCTGAATGCACAGAAAAAGCGTTTCATTGGCATCTTCACCTAGTTCGTCACTGCCCAACCATCCATAAAGATCAATAATCTGTTGTACCCGCAGCGCATTCTTAGAATCAATCCTTTTCATCATCTGGCGTATCTCCACAGTACGTTTATCTCTATCACCGTATCTCTTTGACGCATCTATCAACAACAAGCGGATACCCTGATCTTCGTTCCGCATCTGTTTCAGCTCTTTTACCAAAGAATAGACTTCAGGATTCATCTCCTTTTCCAACGCATCGGGCAATTGAATATAGGTAGCATTAAACGAAGCAATATCTTGAATGGCAAGATAATGGTAACAACTATCTTTCAAACTCTGCAAGGTTTGTGCATGGCCGATAGAAATGGTTGTTGCAAGGGCAACCCCCATGCATAATAACATCTTTCTCATGTGCTCTGTCTCTTTTTGCAGTCACAAAAGTAGTGCATTTATTCAGATAAAAGATAAAATCCGGCTCTTATCTTGTTTCTCACGCCGAATTATCTATCTTTGCGCCCAACATTGACAAACCATGAAAACATTAAAAGATATTGCAACGGCAAGGTTGCTGAACCAACATCTGCTTCGCCCGCTATTCACTGCCCCACAAGAGGTAGTGTCGTGGATGGGAGCAATGCAGGCACAGGATTTCTCCATGTGCCGGTGGGCCGTCGGAGTAAGGATGCGGAAGCCCTCGGAGGCCGGCGTTATCGAGGCACTCAACAAGGGCGACATCATCCGCTCACACTTGAACCGTTCCACCTGGCAACTGGTCACTAAAGAAGACTATCATTGGATGATGCCACTCCATCGGGAGCGTTCCATCCGTTCGTGGTGTGCATTTGCCAAACAGTCGGGCAACCCGATTTCCGACAAAATGATGGACAACAGCCGTGAGCTTCTGACTAATATATTAGGTGGAAAGAAGCATCTGACACGAGAAGATATCATACCTTTCTATCAGGAAATAGACATCGACAATGCTCACACCGTCCGCCACCTGTTGGCAGTGGCAGAGGCGGAAGGCATCATCCATAACGGTTGCACCGACGGCAGGAAGATAACCTACCGGCTTTACGGAAAAGATGAAAACAAGTTCGGTTGCCTGCCGAAAGAAGAAGCATTGGCACGCTTGGCAACAAAGTATTTCCAAAGCCACGCCCCCGCCACACTCGCCGATTTTGTATGGTGGAGCGGATTACCGGTGAAAGAATGCCGCATAGGAATGGAACAGATATCCTCTGCGCTGACCGTAAAAATGATAAACGGTACGGAATATTTCCTGCACGAGAGTAATCGATATGGCAAAATGCAAAAGGACAGCATTACACTTTTGCCTCCCTACGATGAATTGCTCATCGGCTACAAAGACCGTTCCGCCGTACTCTCCAAGGAGCACGAAAGGAAAGCCTACAATACGTTTGGCATTTTCTATCCGGTGGTTCTGCATGAGCATCGGATAGCCGGCAACTGGTCAAGGAAAGAATTAAGCGTTACTTTTTTTGAAAATGATAAGCCGGATGCAGCGTGTTTGGAAAAGGCAAAAAAACAATACGAGAAATTTGTAAATACCAACCGATAAAAATGACACAGCAAATGAAAGCAAACCTTCTCTCTCCCGATAAAGACCCGATGGGGGCAGCTATTACCGACTATTTTCACCATCAGAAGGCAGGAAAACTACGTGTATTCTCATCTCAGTTTGAAGAAGATGAAATTCCCATTAACCAGCTTTTCCGTTCGTTCGACGAAATGTCCGAACCGGAGAAGACAGCTTTGCAAATGGCAAGCGGAAAGATTCTGGATGCCGGTGCCGGAAGCGGTTGCCATACCCTGGCATTGCAAGAAATGGGAAAGGAAGTTTGCGCCATTGACATCTCCCCGCTTTCAGTCAAGGTTATGGCAGAACGCGGTGTACGTGATGTCCGTCAAATCAACCTTTTTGATGTAGGATTTCTTGAAACATTTGATACCATCCTGATGCTGATGAATGGTTCGGGCATCATCGGGAAATTAGAAAATATGCCCGATTTCTTTCTGAGAATGAAACAATTGCTTCGTCCGGGAGGATGTATTTTAATGGATTCGAGCGACCTGCGCTATCTTTTCGAGGATGAAGACGGCAGCTTCCTGATAGACCTTGCAGGAGATTACTATGGCGAAATTGATTTCCGGATGCAATATAAGAATATCAAAGGAGACCGTTTCGACTGGCTCTATGTGGATTTTCAAACACTCAGTCTCTATGCTGCCGAGTATGGCTTTGAAGCAGAGCTGATAAAAGAAGGAAAGCACTATGATTACCTGGCTTGTCTGCGGATGAAATAAAACCGCGAATGTCCGAAATCGAATTCCGAATATTCGCGGTTTCCTCATTAAGCCATCGAGCCGCCCACAATATCAAGCAATTCATTGGTAATTGACTGCTGGCGGCTTTTGTTATACATCACCGTCAGCTCCTGCAACAACTCATTGGCATTGTCTGTTGCAATCTGCATGGCCATGGTCCGTGCCGCATGTTCGGCAGCATTCGAATCCAGCAATACGGTGAACATCTTCATACGCAACACCTTGGGTAGCATTTCCTGCATCAGTTCCTCGGCAGAAGGCTCAAGAATATAGTCTATCGTCCTCTCTTCCTCCTTCTTTTCATTATTTAAATCAATGGGAAGATACGTCTCGCGAGTCAATATCTGCGAAGCGGTGGACTTGAAATGATTATAGAGCAATTCCACTTTATCCACATCGCCATGCAGGAAGCGTTTCATCAAATCGGCAGCCAGGTCGGCAGCCTCCTGATAAGAAGGTTTGTCTGCCATGTGCTGGAAGTCGCCTTCAATGCGGAATCCCAGCTTCCTGACAGCATCCGCCACCTTCTTTCCTACCGGGAAAACCAGAATATTCTCCAATCCCAACGGCTTGTATTCTGCCAGCAAATCGACCAGGTGCCTGATGACATTGGCATTAAACCCGCCGCACAGACTGGTATTGGAAGCAAACACCACGACAGCCACCTTTTTTACTTCACGCTTCACAATGAAAGGAGACGTCACCTCGGTACAGTTGCTCATAAAATCGGTCAGTATATGGTGCAGCCTGCGTTCGTAAGGAAGCATACTTTCTATGGCAGCCTGAGCCTTATGCAATTTGGCTGAAGCCACCATTTTCATAGCCGAAGTAATCTTTCGGGTATTGTTTACCGAGGCTATTCTTCCTTTTACTTCTTTCAGTGATGCCATGATAATTATTGTTCTTTATAAGATTGAGCTGTTTCCGCAGCCACTTTTTCTATGATTCCGGTTACTTCCTCATTGATGACACCGCTTGCCAGCACATCAATTACATCCTGCTGATGATTGGCGCGCATCGTTTCCAAAAAAGTATTCTGGAATTCAATCACTTTATCCAAAGGTACATCATGCAGCAAGCTATGTACCCCGCAATAAAGGACGGCAATCTGCTCGCCCACCGGCATCGGGCTGTACTGGGGCTGAATCAATAACCGGTTGTTCTTACGTCCACGGTCGATGGCCATGGCAGTCACGGCATCCATATCACTGCTGAACTTGGAGAATGCTTCCAGTTCACGATACTGTGCCTGGTCTATCTTCAATGTACCCGCTACCTTCTTCATACTCTTTATCTGTGCGCTACCACCTACACGGGATACAGAAATACCTACATTGATGGCAGGACGGAATCCCTGGTTGAAGAGGTCCGTTTCGAGGAATATCTGACCATCGGTAATGGAAATCACATTTGTCGGGATATAGGCCGAAACGTCTCCCGCCTGCGTCTCGATGATGGGTAGGGCTGTCAACGAGCCGCCACCTTTCACCTTTCCCTTCAGGCTTGCCGGAAGATCGTTCATCTGTTCTGCCACTTCCTGCTGGTTGATTATCTTCGCGGCACGCTCCAACAAACGGGAATGCAAATAAAAGATATCTCCCGGATAAGCCTCACGCCCCGAAGGACGGCGGAGAATCAACGATACCTCACGGTAGGCAACAGCCTGCTTGGACAAGTCATCGTAAACGACCAACGCATCCCGACCGGTATCGCGGAAATACTCTCCGATGGCAGCTCCTGCAAACGGAGCAAAATATTGCAAAGCGGCAGGGTCGGCAGCAGTAGCGGCAACTACGATAGTGTAGTCCAATGCTCCACGCTCCTTCAGCACGTTCACGATATTGGCAACAGTAGAACCTTTCTGTCCCACGGCTACATAAATACAGTAAACAGGTTTGCCTGCTTCGTAATTCGCTTTCTGATTCAAGATGGTATCGATGGCAATGGCGGTCTTTCCCGTCTGACGGTCGCCGATAATCAATTCACGCTGTCCGCGACCGATAGGAATCATGGCATCGACAGACTTCAAACCGGTTTGTAACGGCTGATTGACTGGCTGGCGGAAAATCACCCCCGGAGCCTTGCGCTCCAACGGCATCTCACAAAGCTCACCGCCTATCTGTCCGCGTCCGTCAAGGGGTTCGCCCAATGGGTCAATAACGCGTCCCAACATACTTTCGCCCACCTTGATGGAAGCGATTCGTTTGGTGCGTTTTACAATCATACCTTCCTTAATCTGATCGGTAGGTCCTAATAACACCGCACCCACATTGTCCTCTTCCAAATTCATCACAATGGCTTTGATGCCATTCTCAAACTCCAGCAACTCATTCGCCTCGGCATTGAGCAAGCCGTAGATACGAACCACGCCATCGCTCACCTGAAGCACCGTACCCACCTCATCAAACTGAAGTGAGGTATCGATATCCTTGAGTTGTCGAAGCAATACTTCGGATACTTCGCTGGGTCTTATATTTTCAGACATAGTCTTTACTTTTCTTTTTTATACTATTCTTCTGTTCTTCTCTATAAACTGCTGTTTCACTCTGCGTATCTGGCTGGCAACGCTTGCATCCAAGCGGTAGGTACCGATTTCAAATATGAAACCACCTTCCAACGAGGCGTCTACTTTTGTAGCAAATTCAGCAGTTCCTTTCGTGCGGCTGACTACTATCTTACGGATACGCTCCACTACTTCGGGAGCTACCGGATAAGCCGTGGTCAACTTGCCTATGCTGATATTTTTCTGTTTCCTGTACAGGTCGATATATGAATTTATCATAAACTGAAGAAACTTTTCACGCTTTTCCTTCAACACCAGTTGTACAAAGCGTTCCAGCTCCTTTGTCACTTTCCCTCCGGCAGCTTCCACTACCAGCCTCAGCTTTACATCGGGCGCCAGTACAGGATTGTCCATAGCCTGCCGCAACTCGGGAACTTGCGCATAACTGTCTTTCAGCAACAACGCTTCCCGGTAAACAGCATCTTCCACCTTCGCATCATCGGCATACGCCAGCAATGCCTTGGCATATCGCATAGAAACTACTCCTATATACATGGCAAATCAGTTTTTAGAAACAGTCAATTCATCCAGCAGCCGGTCAATCATTGCCGTCTGCTTGTTCTCGTCGTCGAGGTTCTTACGCAACACTTTCTCGGCAATATCAACGGACAGAACCGCTACCTGACGGCGTATGTCACGGATAGCATCTTCTTTTTCTGCCTGGATTTGGCGCTTCACCTCTTCCATCATTTTATCTCCTTCTATCCGTGCCTGTTCTTTGGCTTCCTTGATAATACGGTCTCGTGTCGCCGCTGCTTCGTTCAGTATGCGTGCCTGTTCCTCATGAGCTTTAGCCATGATGGTTTCACCTTCGGCTTTCAGGTTAGCCAACTGTTCGTTTGCTTCTTTTGCCACCACCAACGAACGGTCGATGTACTCCTTACGCTCATTCACCATCTTGACAATGACGGGAAAACCGTATTTGGCGAGCACAAAGAACACGATGCCGAAGGAAAGCAACATCCAAAACAACAAACCACTATCGGGTACTAATAATGACATAACTTCTTTTTATTTTTATAATGCAAGGAAACAAACCACAATGGCGAACAAGGCTACACCTTCTACCAAGGCGGCGATGATAATCATATTCATACGGATATCACCTGAAACTTCCGGCTGGCGTGCAATAGCTTCCATAGCCGAGCCACCAATCTTACCAATACCCAAACCTGCACCGATTACTGCTAAACCTGCACCCAGTGCTGCACCTACTTTACTCAAGCCGACTCCGGCTGCTGCTTGTAATAATACTGTTGATAGTAACATAACTTTTCTATTTTTTAATGATTTATTTTATGCTTTTTCTTTCTCTGTTTCTTCTACACGGGACAGTCCGATAAACACTGCCGACAGCATGGTGAACACATACGCCTGAATAAAGGCTACCAGCAGTTCCACAAAGTTCATAAAGATGCAGAACAGAACGGATACCACTGTCATCGTGCCGTTTATGGCAGGTCCCATGCCGACTGTTACGAATATCAGGCTGGTGAGCGCCAAGATAACCGAGTGACCTGCCATGATATTGGCAAACAAACGTATCATCAAGGCGAAAGGCTTTGTGAAGATACCGAACAACTCTACTACCGGCATCAACGGCACAGGGCACTTTAACCATGTAGGCACATCCGGCCAAAGGATTTCTTTCCAATATGCCTTGTTGCCCCACACGTTGACAGCAATGAACGTACACAATGCCAATACCAGTGTAATGGCAATATTCCCCGTCACATTTGCTCCACCGGGAAAGATAGGAATCAACCCCATGAGGTTGTTGATGAACACGAAGAAAAATGCCGTCAACAGAAAGGGAGAATAACGCTTGTAATCTTTTCCCACACAGCCCTTGATTACATCATCTTCTATCATCATCACAAACATTTCCATGAAACCGACAAAACCTTTCGGTGCGGGAGAATCAGGCGTGCGCTTCTTATACCAACGGGCAGTACCCAGAATAATGGCAACCAGCAACACACTGTTGATTAGCAGAGCAAGTACTGTTTTTGTAATAGAAATATCGAACGGGCGAACCTCCTGTCCGGCAGCATTCACTTCTACAATCTTTCCTTTATGGTCTCCATCGGTAGCGATGCGCAACCCTTCGTACTCACTGCCTTCATGTGCGATACGGGAAGAAAGAAAGGTATGCCATCCCGTCTCCTTACTGTATACAATCACCGGAAGAGGAATCACAATATCCTTATCACCCCACTTAGTGATATGCCATTCGTAAGAATCCTGAATATGGCCGAACACGATATCCTTCGCATCCACATTTTCCTGCTGCTGACTCACATTGATATCTTCGGCTTTCACCGTACCGACACCCATCATCAGCAAACAAAAAACAATACCTATCAAATACCTTACCTTATCCATTTTTTTCTTTTTTGTCTTTTAGTTTAATCTTCAAATTGCTTTCAAACACGAAGAAGAATATACTTTCATACAGCATGCTGAAAAGGTAAAACAAAAAGAAAGTCAATACGAAATCCTCCTTATGCACTTTGACGTGCAACACATAGAACAACAGGATTATCATCGAGAATACCATTTTTACAAACTTCATTCCCATATAGACGGAAAGCAACTTATGCGGCGTATACTTCCGACAGTAGTCGAACATAAAAATATAATACCATCCGAAGATATAAAAATACAGAGGAATAAAAGGAAACCAGGCAAAATAATGCTCCGGCCAAAATAACTTGATTGCTCCTCCTACTACCAGTCCGGCGACCACCATCATAACGGTCTTCCAGATTAAAAATCGCTTTTTTGTCAGTGTAAATCCCATAGTTTTGACTCTTTAAATGTTATTGTTCTACGCAAACCGATACTATATCCTGTTTTACCTCAACAAAACCACCCTTGATAGCGACTTTTTCCGGTTTCCCATCTTTCACATAAACGATTTGTCCCCCGGTAAGGGAAGAAATCAGAGCTGCGTGTAACGGCAGAAGAGTAAATGCACCCAACGTACCGGGAAACTCTGCACTCTCAACCTCTCCTTCGAAAATAACTCCTTCGGGAGTGGCGATTGTCATATTCAGAAACCGTTTCATAAAGCACTAATTCTTTTTATTGGCTGTTTCCAGCAATTTCTTACCTTTTTCTATTGCTTCTTCTATTGTTCCTACGTTCAGGAACGCTTGTTCGGGCAGGTAATCCACTTCCCCGTCCATAATCATATTGAATCCTTTAATGGTATCTTCGATGGAAACCATCACCCCCGGCACACCGGTGAACTGTTCGGCCACGGCAAAGGGCTGTGACAGGAAACGCTGTACACGACGTGCACGGTTTACCGTCCGGCGGTCTTCGTCCGAAAGCTCATCCATACCCAGAATAGAGATGATATCCTGCAACTCTTTGTTGCGCTGAAGGATTTGTTTCACGCGTTGCGCGGTGTCGTAATGTTCCTGTCCCACAACATTCGGGTCAAGAATACGCGAAGTGGATTCCAACGGGTCTACCGCAGGATAAATACCCAACTCGGTAATCTTACGGCTCAATACCGTTGTAGCATCCAAGTGGCTGAATGTAGTGGCAGGTGCCGGGTCTGTCAAGTCGTCGGCAGGCACATATACCGCCTGTACGGAGGTGATAGAACCATTCTTGGTGGAAGTGATTCGCTCCTGCATCTGTCCCATTTCGGTAGCCAGTGTCGGCTGATACCCCACAGCAGACGGCATACGTCCCAACAAGGCGGATACTTCTGAACCGGCTTGTGTGAAACGGAAAATATTATCAATGAAAAACAGAATATCACGCGGTCCGTTGGCATCCCCACCCTTACGGTCGCGGAACGATTCGGCAACGGTCAACCCGGAAAGGGCGATGGAAGAACGTGCGCCGGGAGGTTCGTTCATCTGTCCGTACACCAAGGTGGCCTGTGATTTCTCTACTTCGTTGTAGTCTACTTTAGAGAGATCCCAATTTCCCTCTTCCATGCTTTTTTTAAACTCTTCTCCATAGCGGATAACGCCTGATTCAATCATTTCACGCAACAGGTCGTTACCTTCACGGGTACGTTCGCCCACTCCTGCAAATACGGAGAAACCGTTGTGCTTCTTGGCAATGTTGTTGATCAACTCCATGATAAGTACGGTTTTTCCTACACCGGCACCACCGAACAACCCAATTTTGCCCCCTTTTGAATAGGGCTCCAACAGGTCGATTACCTTGATTCCGGTAAACAACACTTCCTGTGTAGTAGACAAATCCTCAAACTTGGGAGGTTCACGATGAATAGGGTATGCACCTTCTTTACTTAACGGCTTCATTCCGTCCACGGCATCGCCCACTACGTTCATCAAACGTCCTTTAATCTGATTGCCCACCGGCATGGTGATGGGATGTCCTGTCGGTATTACTTCCATGCCGCGTTGCAGTCCGTCCGTACTGTCCATGGCTACGGTACGCACCGTGTCCTCACCGATGTGTTGCTGCACTTCGACAACCAGCGTTCTGCCGTCCGGTCGTTTAATGGTCAAAGCGTCGTGAATACTAGGAAGAAGAAGGTCGGTATCGATATCTTTGCCTTCGAAATACACATCGACTACCGGTCCGATTACTTGTGATATATGTCCAACGATTTGTGACATAAGCTTCTGTTTAGTTTTATTTTATAATTTATCTTTGCTATAGAAACAATCTTTTCACCGAATTGTTTAGGTCGGTTATGCACCAACGTGCGTGGCAAAGGTAGAAATTATCTTCAATCATTATTCCCCAACTAACATTTTTTACACTTTAAAACGACATATATCCATTAAAAGGGGAAAAACAGAACAATTTTGATAGAAAGAAGTGAAAGATTATAATTATTCTCCCCGAAGCAATATGTATAAGTAACCGTTTGACACATAGCTCCGGAGAGAAAAACATTAAAAAGTATGCATACTACTCCTTATACATACCTTCTCTGGATAATTGCTTGTCCAGATTAGCAACTCCGAGTGCCACTATTGCAGTCACAACTGCCGTATGCTCCTGATATTCGGGAATATTCTTTGTGTAAAGATCACGTTCGGTATGCCAGATTTCTCCGTAAGAAAAATTATATCCTTTGATATCATCTGTCGTGAAACCATAAGTAGGAACACCCTCTACGGCAAACACACTGGCATCGGTTCCTCCCGTTGAAGTGGGGCGTTTACGGGGTTTGGCAACTTTCACCTCGAACGGAAAATCAGGATTGATATTCTTCACCGGTTTACAGATTTCTACAAAATCATCATACATAGCTTGTGGAACGGAAATACCAATCGGAGGAGTAGGTCCGCCATCCCGGTTGAACAGATTCGCAATCTTTCCCAACTCATTCTGATGTGTGCGGGCATATGCTTTTGCACCTAGCAAACCGAATTCCTCTCCGGCAAAAGCAATGAATAGAATGGTACGTTTGGGCTTCGCTCCCGAAAGGGCGATAAGTCGGGCAGCTTCCATCATAGGACCGATTCCCGTGCCGCAGTCAATTCCTCCCGTTGCCACATCAAACGCATCGAGATGACCACTGATTATCACATATTCATCCGGATATTTTGTACCCTTTATGGAAGCTACTACATTATGGTATTTCACCGGGCCAAGCTTGAAATGGTTACGAATATCAAACTCCAACCAAAACTCCCGGCGTTCTTTTGCCATCTGTTCTATAACGGCATACTGATGCTCATCCAATTTAATATCACATACTTCGGGTAAATTATCAAAAGTGGTATTCTTGTCGTTCACCAACGGCCGGTCATAGAGTGCACGCAAGGGTACGGAAGCAGACTGTATGAAACCCAGCACACCGGCTTCGCACATCTCTTTATAGAATAACCCCGGCATACGACGCAAAGGAATCGTCTTGTGATGTGCACCCTTTGTCCAATTCTCCTTCATCAACGAATCATTCATTTGTTCAATCTTCACGTTTTCCGCTTTTATCGCATTGCGAATTGAATCAGCTTTGGCAGAATGATCGACAGGCCAGCCCACATTTTTTCCCGAGACCAACACCCACGCCCCTTTCAACTGATGTCTCATACGTTTCAGCTCAGCTTCCGTTGCGGGTTCTATCAGCACATGGCCACGTTGCAGCCCTTTGGTTCCCGAAGTATAAGAAGGAGTGACAAAATGCAGATTCATCGGTTGGTCGCCCCCGATAAGGCGTCCGAACCATGGACCACGGTTAAAACCTACAGGCAACTCACCGGCTTCTTCCAAATGAGCTTCGATACCCCAACTCCTAAATTCGCGAAGCATCCATTCGGCAGCATTATCATAGGCATCAGAGCCAATGGGACGACCTCCAAAACGATTAGTCAGGACATCCAGCTGATGCATTACACGATTATCGGTCGTTCCTATTTCTATTATTTTCTTCACGGCGGCAGGTTGAGCATATACATTTCCGGCATACAAAGAGGCCACCAAAAAAGACACGGCACAAAGGTTTTTCATCATAACAGTTTCGCTTTATCAATGATTAATGACTGCAAATATAAAACCTTTCATGAAACCTTATCCATTTCAAGCTCTATAAATTTCCATTTCCCCTGAATGATAATGTAATTCGCACCTACATAAAAAGCTATGTCTGCATCACGCAGCCATAACTTTAAAAGAGAGTTTTATGAATTTATATAAAGTAATTGCAATCAAATGAATTCTTCGACCAAATACATCTCATTGAAAAGTGTTTGCGAGTAACCGGCAGCATTTTTTTGCAATAAATCAAGCAACAAATATTCTCCTCTGCGAACCCAATACACAAACTCACGCCGGGGTTCGTAAGTCTCGGCAAACTCCAGTAACCGCTCCAGTTCAAAATCATTAGAAACAATACCCGCACCACTCAAAGACGCATCGTAAGCATTACAGTCCTGTTCGATGTGTGCAGGAACCATCATAATGGGTTTTCCCAAATACATAGCTTCACAGATGGATTCAAACCCGGCAGTGCTGGCATAGGCTTTACAACCTGCCATCTGACGCAAAAATTCCACATCATCCAACTGATAAAAAGTCAAAGTATCATCTACTTTCTTCACCGGTTCTTCCTCCCATTTATCCCAAAAGAAATGAAGCGGAATATCGGGATGCTTTTTATGCCATTCCATTATGTTCTCACCAAAACCTGAATTGACCATATATCCGTGCACATAATCCCCCTTACAAGACTCATATAATAAAACTTCCCGACGGAGTAATGGAGGAACAACACGAATGTGACACTTATCATCATCTTTCATGACACGAAAAGAAAGAGCCAATCGTTCGCGTGCTCCGATAGCAGTCAACCTGGTAAAGAATTTCAGTAATGCCACATTCAACTTTCCGACACGAGGGAATTCAAAATCTTTATGAAGAAACAAATATTGATGTCCGATACACACCTGAGGCACCGAAGGGCGAAACAATAAGTAAGTGAAACCTGTGAGCAATTCATAAAAATTAATAACCATGTCGGCTTCACTGGCTTCGATACGCTGGAAAATATAACGAATACTGTTCATGTAGATAGGCAGTTTTACCAAATTACAAGCAACACTGCGTATCAAACTCACCCGTTTGTTGGCTGGCGTAGGCGTAAAGTTCGGACTGACAAAACGTTTTACGGGTGCATGAATGCTACGGTTAAAAAATCCCGGCAAACGCCGCGAACTGCTCTTTCCCACCAACACTTCCACAACCTCGTGGCCGTTACGAAGCAAAATCTCTTCCAAAGTGATTGCCTGGGTAAGATGTCCCCTTCCCTCTCCTTGAACAATAAATAAAAATTTCATGAAGCAGCATATATTAAAAGTTTCACATTCATTCCGGTTATCTTTTAAAAACTATGCAAATATCCATGCTGTTCATTACAAGATAATGTCAAGGGAGTTACTATATGGTTAATTTAAACATTGGGAGTGTGTCAAAACTAAACCGGCCTATCCCATCGTCAGCTGTAGAGGCAGGGTTTGCCTGTCCGAAGACACAAAGCAAACTGTTTTCGGGCGAGCGGACCTCGCCCCTGCGAACCAAACGACAGCATTATCCACGTTTTAACACAACCCCAAGTAGTATTAATTATCGATATCAATCACATTAAATTTTAAGTCAAACTTGATTTCCCATCCATTGGAGAGCTTTATTTCATAGTCTTTTTTATCCTTTTCAATCCTCAGGACTTTAGCGTCTGGATAATTGGTTGACACATACTTCTGAATTTGAGCAGGAATCACATTACCCGGAACAGAGCTATATTTACAATTCACTTCTGTCCATGCTCCCCGCTTATCAAATTCCAACTTATCGCCATTCGTAAAAATTACATCATAACTTTTATCAAAGAGATCGGTTTCCATTTTAGCCATAGCTACTTTAGCAGCCGAAAAGTACTGTTTGATGAAAGTTTGAGCCGGTTGCGGTAATTGGTTAACTTGTATAGGCTTGTCATCATCGGCCATAACTACAGTTTGCAACGCGAATAAACACACTAAAAATAAAAATACCTTTTTCATAATCTGATTGTTTTATAAGTTATACATCATTGTCTTTTCTCTGATGCAAAGATTAAAAGAGATTCTGAAAAGAATTTGAAAAGAAGCACAGGAAACGCCTTTTTTACGAACTTTTTTTCATGAATTTAAAAAGTTGACCAAACTTTCCCTCTTAAATTGTTGGCACAAACAACGCTTATCATCGATTTACGACACCAAGTCATAATCTTACCTCAAAACAATGCTCCCCTTCCCGATAATAATAATGTAGATATATACCTTGCATTTTACAAATAGAATCGGCAAGTGCAAGTCCCAAACCGGTAGACCCTTCTTTCTTCTTTCCCTGATAAAAACGTTCAAATATATGACGACTGTCCAGTTCTGCTTCTGTCCCCCGATTGCAAAAAGTGATAGTACATTCCGTAATGATAATCCGAATATAGCCACCCTCTACATTATGAACAAAAGCATTTTTCAACAGGTTGGTAAATAACACCACTGCCAACATTTCATTCATAGTAATGAAAAACGTCCCTTCTTCCTCCACCTGTACTTCGATATGACGATAAGCATATACTTCTTTATAATCAGTGAGATATTGCTTAACCAAGCGATTAACTTCTATCTGAGAGGTCTCCGAGAACTGTCCATTTTCAATCTTGGAAAGCAACAATAAAGTTTTATTCAATTTTGTGATGTGTTCCAAGGTCTGGTGAGTCTTCATCAAGTCTGTCAGTTGAGCTTCGGAAAGAGCCTCATCCTCCATTAACATTTCCACACGATTGAGGCAGATAGAAAGTGGAGTTTGCATCTCGTGAGAAGCATTACCAATAAATTGCTTTTGCTGTTCAAACATCTTTTCGCTACGCTCCGCATAACGAATGGCCGCCTCATTCAACTTTTTAAATTCCGAAACCTGAGTAGGATTATGTAAAGGTTCATTCTTTGTTCCGATTCTATATTTATCCAACCAATTCAACAACACATAAAGCGGACGCATATTTTGATAAACCACCCACACATTTATCAAAATGGTAATAAGCAACATAATAACATACAGAAATATAATCCATCCCGTAATGGCTTCTTTCAAGTCCTCCTTTTCAATAGAAGGTGTTGCAACCGTCAGCTCAAAAAAACGGTCTCCGTCATCTTTAAAGAGCGTAGTCAGGATACGTGCCGGTTCTGTTTCTCCTTTTTCGGGAATATACACCATTGAATCTTTATAGAGTATATTTTCACGACTGACAGCATATTCTTCTGTTACCTCTTTTAAGAAATATTGATTATTGGAAGCTGTATTTCTGGATGGCAATTCTTCGCCTGCCAATGCACGGATAATAATAATTTCCGAGTAGTCTTCAAGTGCATCATCCACCTCGTCGTTAACTTCATCCATGACAGCGATATAAAAAAAGATAGCCCATCCGGTCAGAATAACTGTCAGGGCAAGCGATATACGAACCAGTATGTAATAAATCAGCTTCATCAGTCCATAGTCATTTTATAACCCAACCCATAAACGGCTTTCACCTCAGGAGTCGCACCGGCCTCCTTCAAATGCTTTCTTAAATTCTTTATTTGAGCATAGATAAAATCAAAATTATCTACTTGATCTATGTGATCACCCCAAACAGATTCGGCCATCGTATTCTTATTGACCAAACGCCCCGGACGATTCATGAAATAGACCAGAATGTCATACTCCTTACGATTCAAATCCAGTTCCTTACCATCTACCTGTACACGGTATTTATCAGGAAAAACTTCAATGTTTCCATATTTTATGGTAATTTCACCATTCTGCTGATTCCGTCGGATAACACTCTTGATACGTGCATTGAGTTCTGCCAAATGAAAAGGTTTTGGTAAATAATCATCTGCCCCCAACTCCAATCCCAAGACCTTATCTTCCAAAGAATCTTTTGCCGAAATAATAATCACGTTCTCACGTTTACGCATCTCTTTGAGCTGTTCAAGCAACTCCAATCCATTACCATCAGGCAACATTATATCCAGCAAAATGCAATCGTAAGTATAATCCTCTATTTTTTGGATACCTGTCCGAAAATCAGGAGCTACTTCTACTATATAGCGTTCTTTTTCTAATGAACGTTGAACTACTTCACGTAAATTAACATCATCTTCTACTAATAATATCTTCATAACCTTTGATATTTATGACAAGCAAAGAAATAAGATAATTCTGAAATAATACTGAAATAGAGAAAAAATAATTGGGGAAGTGGACATTTCTTAAAAAAAAGTGTGCCAAGAGCTCGAAATATCCCTCGTATTCCAACGTCATTTCGCTCTTGACACACGGTCACAAACTCTCTCTTTAAACCCTAATTATTCGATTTCCATTTTTGAAAAATCCATCTGTTTCACTTCATTCGGAGTCGGCTCGTCCATCAGTTCAAAAGGAACTGTCACTTCACCGTTAACAGCCGAATTCAATTTTATCTTAACACCTTTCATTCCGGGAAGAGCCTCAATAGAATTAAGGTTAAATGAAACAGCTCCATTTCCATAAAGACCGGTCATATCATCATAGGTATTATAACGCAACTCCAATGTAAGATAACCTTCAGAATCCAAAGCTAAGGGAGTTGTATGTACCAAACTGATGCGATGCTTTTCCTGTGCAGGCAGATTCTGCGTAAAAACAATATTCATATATCCGCCACCTATCCACATATTCCTCTTTTCAATATAAATAGGATCATTCCCCAATTCTGCATCGTTTTCTTCCGTAAGCTCCTCAACATCTTTAGTCAGAATGGAGCGAATACCCTCTATCTTGATAGCGCAATCATATCCTTGAAAATCATCATACAACGGATTGAATACGATAACAACACGCTCTCCATCCTCCGGCGACCAAGGAAAAGCCGATGCAGCAGGCCACAGAGTCCCCCATGTATCACCTGTCAGTGAATAAGTGTGGCTGTCTTTAGCTTCCACTGTAGCCCAATCAACAGCAATATCACCTATTGAATATCCATCACTATCGTCACATGACTGAAACATAAAAGAAGTAGCAGCCAGCATGATTCCACAAAAATGAGCTAACTTTTTCATAATCTCTCTGTTTTTTATATTCTATTCATTAAAGAATGAAAATGATGGATTACTGCATATACCCTTTTACTATTTAACGTATTTTCAGCAAAAGTTATAGATATAAATTTCTTCGTAAACTCAAATATAATCACACAATATTCCCTTTTCCACGAAAATATACGCAAGATTCCCCTACGGTAAATGAGAATATAGTTCAAATAGAAAGCAACTATCCCTTCACACTCTGATTAATACTTTCTATATAATCCAATATTTCTTTGCGCCCTAGTTTTTTCTCAGAAGAAGACAAGAAATAAGGAGGCAATTCTTCCCATTGTTCACTCAGCTTCTTCAGATATTTGTTCACATTATCTTTTGCCTTCCCTCCCGACAATTTATCTGCTTTAGTAAATATGATAGCGAAAGGGACTTCATTTTCTCCCAACCACTCCATAAATTCCAAATCGATTTTCTGTGGCTCCAAGCGACAATCTATCAGCACAAACAAATTTGTCATTTGCTCGCGCCCCAAAATATAATCTTCTATAATTTTCTGAATTTTATCTACCTGCTTCTTACCTCTCAAAGCAAAGCCATACCCCGGTAAATCCACCAAATACCATTCGTTATTCACTAAAAAATGATTAATAAGCAACGTTTTTCCCGGAGTGGATGAAGTCATTGCCAGCTTAGGACGTTTGGTCAGCATATTTATCAAACTGGACTTGCCCACATTGGAACGGCCTATAAAAGCATATTCCGGCAAATTACCTTGCGGACACTTATCTACCTTTGTATTACTTATTACAAATTCAGCACTGAGTATTTCCATATATTTTTTTATTTTTAATACTTAAACAAGTTAACCCCATAAAAGTTAAGAATCCATTGAACATCAGCATCTCGTAGCCAAACTGATAACCGGTGTAATTAAACACCACCCTGTCTATGGCATAGCACACCAGCGGAGATGCTATCGCCACATAAGGCACAAAGCGGTCACGCGGGTGCAACTTGGTGAACAGTCCGAACACAAACAGCCCCAGCAACGGTCCGTAAGTATAGGAGGCTATAACATATATCGCATCTATCACACTCTTATTATTCACCACTTTAAATAGCAGAATGAACCCAATAAAAATTGCCGAAATGCAGAAATGAACTATCTTCCTGCGTTTTTCCGCTTCTTGTTCGGGCAAATGACTGATACCCATAATATCGATGCAAAAGCTAGTGGTCAGAGCAGTCAATGCAGAATCGGCACTCGAAAAGGCTGCCGCGATAATCCCGATTGTAAAGAAAATCAACACTGCATATCCTAAATGCCCCTCTGCCGCAAACAGAGGAAGAATATCATCGCCTCCCGCCGGCAATGCCATCCCTGTCCGACTTGCCAGCAACAGCAACAAAACTCCCAAAGACAGAAACAGGAAATTGACCGGGACAAAAGAAATGCCGTAGCAATACATATTCTTTTGTGCTTCACGCAAGTTCTTGCATGACAAGTTTTTCTGCATCATATCCTGATCAAGTCCTGTCATTACAATCGTGATAAAGATGCCGCTGAAAAACTGCTTATAAAAGTTCTGTTTGGAATGCCAGTCATCGAAAACGAAAATGCGACTATGTTCATTGTCCTTCACGGTCTGCACCACTCCCGAAAAATCGAGTTCGAGTTGTCCCGCCACATTATATATTATAAGTCCCAATGCCAGCAAAAGGCACAAGGTCTGCAAGCTGTCGGTCCACACAATCGTGCGAATGCCGCTTCTGCGCGTGTACAGCCAAATCAGCAATACAATCCCTATCACCGTCACGACAAACGGAACCTCGAATACATCGAACACATAATGCTGAAGTATCAGGCAGACCAGATAAAGACGCGCTGCCGCCCCTATAATCTTTGAAAGAAGAAAAAAAGAAGCTCCCGTTTTATAGGAACATCTCCCTATCCTATCATCCAAATAGGAATAAATGGAGGTGAGATTCAGTTTATAGTAAAGCGGCAGCAACACATGGGCTATAATAAGATAGCCTACAAAAAAGCCCATACAAGTCTGCATATAAGTCATATCGATGCTACGCACCATGCCCGGAACAGAGACAAAAGTAACTCCCGACAACGAAGCTCCAATCATGCCGAAAGAAACAACATACCAGGGAGAACGGCGGTTACCACGAAAGAAAGCATCGTTATCGGAATTCTTGCCGGTGAAACGAGCCACAAGCAACAACATTCCGAAATAAAGAAATATGGTCAGCAGAATATAAATTCCGTTCATGTTATTTTTTTGACTGCAAATGTACGCAAAATCACTTAAATTCCGTAAGTTTGCAGCCATTATATAGGAATTTAATCGATGAACCAACAATACCCTTCCATATTATTAGAAAAAGCAGTAGGAGAATTTGCCAAACTGCCGGGGGTGGGACGAAAGACTGCCATGCGCCTCGTTCTTCATCTTCTGAGACAGGATACGGCTACTGTAGAAGCATTTGGCAATGCCATTATTACATTAAAACACGAAGTGAAATATTGCAAGATCTGCCACAATATATCAGATACCGAAACATGCTGTATTTGTTCAAACCCGGTACGTGACGCCTCCACCATTTGCGTGGTTGAAACCATCCGTGACGTAATGGCCGTGGAAGCTACACAGCAATACAAAGGACTGTATCATGTACTGGGCGGAGTGATTTCGCCAATGGACGGTATAGGGCCTTCCGACCTGCAAATAGAAAGTTTGGTGGAACGTGTCAAAAACAATGAAGTGAAAGAAGTTATTCTGGCACTTAGTTCTACTATGGAAGGAGATACAACCAACTTCTACATTTTCCGCAAGTTAGCTGACACCAATGTCAAACTCAGTGTCATCGCGCGAGGAATTTCCATTGGCGATGAGTTGGAATATACAGACGAAGTTACTTTAGGACGCTCCATTGCAAACCGCACATTATTTACAGGAACAGTATAATTATTGAATTTAAAAAGATACAATGGAAGAAAGAATAAATAAAACAGTGAAATATCTCCAGGCAGAATATATCATGATATGGATCTTGCCTATAGTGTTAGTCATCCTCTACGAAACGGGAATAATGACAGAAGGAGACTATGCCGGTGATGCCCGCATGGACTATATACTACAGACAATCGGTATACTGCTGACAGTAGGATTAATACCTTTATCCCTCCGACTATTCAGCCTGTCACTGGTAAAATGTGTCAAACTACTTTCACTCCCCGATGCCCTGAGCAGCTATCGCCGTTGGAGCGAAATCAGATTGGGACTATTGGTAGTGCCTGTATTGACAAACTTGTCGTTTTACTACCTCACACTCAATACTACCGGTCTCTTTTGTGCTGCCATGTCTCTCATTGCTTCCCTGTTTTGTGTCCCTACCCGCAAACGTATATGGAACGAACTCGACTTATTAAAGGAAGAAAAGGAGGAAGAATAATGGCACGACAATTAGAAGAAAACGGAATTAAGCTTCGCGCTCCCGAGCCGGAAGATTTAGACTGCATGTTCCGATTCGAAAACATTGTTGATTTATGGGATATCAGTAATACCACAGGACCTTACTCCCGTTTCCATCTGAAACAATACATTGAGCAAACGCAAAATGATTTATTTACAGACCGCCAACTCCGATTAATGATTGAAAATAGCGACAGACAGGTGGTAGGGATTGTAGATATTTGCAATTTTGACCCTCTGCACAGTCGGGCAGAGGTAGGCATCGTCATAGACGAAGCACAACGGAGGAAAGGAATAGGCAGACAGGCGCTATCTCTCCTTGAAAGCCACTGTTTCCATTACTTGGGTATCCATCAGCTGTTTGCATATGTAGACACCGCAAACAAACCCTGCCGCAAGCTATTTACTACTTGCGGTTATCAAGAGTGTGCACTATTAAAAGATTGGATGCATACCGGCAAAGGCTATCGGGATGTGATAATGCTCCAAAAAATAAATTTCTAGTTAAGCATCGGATATTGAGGATAACGTGCCCAAATAGCATATCTACCTCCTAATTTAGCAAGCATGGTATGCCATAAATCACAGAAATTCAAATCCTGCAACATCTCTTTATTACTATCCACTATCAACCATGATTTCTCTTCTATCTCCTTAATCAATTGCCCTTTCTCCCATCCGACATATCCCGAAAAGAACCGAAATACCCCTTCTACCGGTTTACCATCAAGAATATATTTTTGCACCTCGCCAAAATTGCCATTCACATATAATCCATTAGCCAAAGGTATTGCTCCCTTCAAATCTTCTAACGTGTGCAAAAAGAAAATAGTTTCTCTACTTACCGGACCTCCTTTATATATAGGCACACGCTGTGCAAATTCCAATGGAGGCAACAGTTCATTCAACAAGATATGGTTACGAAATTCTTTATTCAAAATTATTCCCATACTACCTTCTTCATTATGTTCTAGCAACAAAACTACCGACCGGGTTAAATCATGACCACGAAAAAAAGGAGATGAAATAAGTATATCCCCTTTCATAGGTAATACCCTACCAGACTCTATCTGAAAAACACGCATATCCATAGTTAACTTCTTCTCTTTTTTAATTGTAATACCAATATACGGAATAAAATCAAATTAAAAAAACATCTCCTCTCCTTTTTTTGAAAAATTATTTTCCTTGAAATGTAAATGATTCACTATCAAGACCAATAGAAAAAAGTTCAGAAAAAAAACGTCCAAACATTTGCAGAATTCAAATTATTGCGTACCTTTGCACCCGCAATCGAGAGAGAAAGCATTGAAAGAAATACAAGTTGAAATATTGGTGCGTTAGTTCAGTTGGTTAGAATACATGCCTGTCACGCATGGGGTCA
>ENA-ORTG01000080-ORTG01000080.1-human-gut-metagenome-genome-assembly--contig:-NODE-80-length-93759-cov-13.481516_pt1 | contig 93759 bp, 74 predicted proteins | sample MGYA00241906_ERZ509176 | MGnify/ENA primary metagenome ERZ509176 (study PRJEB26280, sample SAMEA2338811) | human gut metagenome | biome: human gut; feature: human-associated habitat; material: faeces...
CTGTAACCGGCTGATCCGTAGTCAGCTACTCTATTCAGTTGAGCTACGCGGCCATGTCTTTTTTCTTAACGGGTGCAAAGGTATGGAGTTTTTCTGAAACTTCCAAATCTTTGCAGGTATTTTTGCTAACTTTTTTATTCGATAAATCGCGATCCAAATATCTGCCAGCCCAGTGTAAGGCCTACATTCCAGTTCTTAGCTGGTGAGCTATAGTGATTTAGATAAGCGCTTATTGCCCCGAAGGGAAGTTTCACTACAAGCGACAATTCTCCCATATATTCTATCCGGCTGAAGAGTTTTCCGTAGGATGCCTTTGAATCTTCGTTGCACACTATCGGAAAAATAGGAGCAAAGCCATAAATTTCCGTTCTGATATGGAACACGGGAGTGATCTGATAGATTGGCATAATGCCGGCTCCGATAAACTGATTGGCACGGAAAGCTTCGTTGTATGTGATTTTGCTGTGAGCCGTAGGAGCAAATTCTCCGGCCTGCATCATCGTTGCCGTATAGTTCTGACTGAAGTTACGGGAAGAATAGTAGGCATGAATATAGTTCCCCAGTACGAACTTCGTGGAAATCGGGTAATAACGTTCCATTTCATACGAGAGTTGCAGCCACGACTGCACATAACTGTATGTACCTTCATAAGGATCGGGAGCCGATCCGCTCAGGAAATACTCTTTTCCTGTATAGATATTAGCTACCAGCCGTTCTCGGCGTCCGGCAGTAGGATATTGTTTGCTGTTCAGTGTATTTCCGTCCATGGCCACGGAACCGCCGAATATTCGATAATTGCTGATATCATTCTGGTCGTTGTTGAAGTCGATGACATTGCTCTGGAAATACTGATCCTGAAGTTTTCCGATGCCGATTCCGAATTCGGCTTTCTGCCGTGTAAGGAAGGGGAGTGAAACTAGCAGCTTTACAAAGTGCTCTTTCTTTTTATTAAATACCGGTGAGTTTCCCTTGGTGAAGAGCTTTTCCTGCTTGAAGTAATCGAACGACGAAGTGGAAGCTACCAGTCGGAAAGAAGTCGGAATATGAGTAGGGAAGTCAATACGGCCTGCTATTTGCAGGTTGTTGTAGATCTGTCCCAACTGTCCATCCAGTGAGATTTCTTTCGAGAAGTTATTCAGGTTATGATAAGTTGCTCCCACATAAATCTGGTTGGCACCATTTGAGCCCACGTTGCCTCCTACACGGAGCGACAAGTCGTCTTCAATCTTGACCTTCAGGTGGAGGTCGAACGTAGAATCAGACGGATTATAGACGGCATGAGGAATGATTTCGGAAATCATGTTGTCGGACATCAGGCGGAAATACCCCTTACGCAGGTCTTCCAGCGAGAATGTTTCGTGGTCCGAAGCATGAAATTCCCGGCGGATGTATCTTTTCTGTTGTTCGCTGCCGCCCTGTATGGCTATATCCTTGAAACGAAGCTCGGGCATGTTTTTCTTATAGGCGATTCTTTTCAGTTCGAGCTGCCGGTAGTTGACACGGCGCGGAATGCGTGCCTTGATGGAATCCATCAGCTGCATGGTACGCTTGTATCCGTTGTCGTGCAGTTCGTCGAAACGGTCGAAATCCATCAGACTGACGTCGTCGTACTTGAAAGTCATCAAGATGCCCAGTGAATCGGGCAGCGAGTAGTCTGTTTTCTGCATAATCATGTTTTCCAGCTGTCCCATGATGTCTCCCTCCTTGGGCTTTCCCGGATTGGAACTTACCACACTTCCTATAATGACATCCGGATGGAAGTCGTTTACCATGACGTTAACGGGAAAGTTATTGTATATTCCGCCATCGTATACCAGCGTAGAATCTATCTCGATAGGCTTGAACATACCGGGAAAACTCATGGAGGCACGGACGGCATCACCCAGATCGCCCTTGTCAAAAATCATCGGTTTCTTGTTGTATACGTCCGACGCGACACAGCGGAAAGGAATAAAAAGCTTGTCAAAGTTGTTGTCGCATGCAGCCGTAGCCTGTCCGAACAGCTCGAGAAAGGCAAGATTCATTTGCAGAGGGTCTACTACGCTCGACGGCAGGAACTGCGTCTTTACCTTGTGCAGTGGATTTTTCAGAGAAACGCGGATGTTGAGAAATTCGGGAGTCGGAGGATTTCTTTTGAAGTAATAGATGTATTTTTCTTCAATATTTCCGGTGTACCAGCGTTTGAAGTCGTCCGACTTGAGCAACTTTTCCATATCGTCGGGAGAATATCCCATGGCATAGAGTGAGCCTACGATGGCTCCCATGGATGTACCGGCAATATAGTCGATAGGAATATTGTTCTCCTCCAGTGCCCTGATGATACCTATGTGAGTCAGTCCTTTGGCACCTCCTCCACTCAATACGAGTCCTACTTTCTGGGCATTGCTGGTATGTGTCAGAAAGATGAAGAGGAAAAGAATATATAGTATTTTTTTCATTAATCGGAGTTATTGGTAAGATATAAAACCAAAGATAGAAAAAAACTATTTCTTGTACAAGGAAAACGGCAAATACAATTGAGTTTCAGGAAAAACATGCCTTTCCTTTTTTAGAGGTCGAAGGGAATATGGAGGGAAGTCCGGCAGATATGCTTGCTTTTTTGTACAAAAAAAATTTGTTTTTGTACAAATTCTGAAAAAAGATGCTGAGGTTTTTTCTACGATTTCGGGGCATGATGAACAGGTGAATACATTATTCTGCATCTGGTCGGCATAAAAAAACGCCGGGCGAAGCATATGTTTCGTCCGGCGTTGGGGTATAATTAATTTTTATGGAGAAAAACTTTAAATCAATTCGATGCTTCGTTTTACGAAGTTAGTCAAAGCTTCTCCTTTCAGCATGTTGTTTTGCAGCAATGCCAAGTCAATCAACTGATGTACTACCTTGTTGCCAGCAGCATATTCGTTGATGATGTCAGTCTTCTGCTTCTTCTGCTCGTCGAGTTTCTTTTCTACATCGTGGAGTTCATCCTTTTCTGTAGTCGGAATTTCTTCATCTTTTTTGCCCTCGTGAGCTTTGTGAAGTTCGTTTTCACGCAGTTTCAGCATGGCAATTTCCGATTCAACCGGAACCAGCTTCTCTGAGCAAGCAGATTCAGCATCTTCCAATACTTGCTTGATGAGTCGGTGATCGCTGTTCAGAACCAGGTTGAACATACTAGGCATTTCACCGTAGAAGCTCATACCCGGCTGGATATTTGCCATTTCCTTCATACGGCGCATGTATTCGGCCTGCGTGATGACGATAGGAGCGGCTGTTTCGCCCATTGCCTGTGTTTCTACATGGAACTCAGTCTTTTGGACTTTCGGCAACTGACCACTGAAGACAGTCGACAGAATTTCACGTTTGGTGTCTGCCAGTTCTTCACCTTTCTGGTCTTCCTTTACAATCAGACGGTCAATTACATCGCTGTCCACACGCGTGAAGTGACTCTTTTCAAACTTCTGTTCCAGCATGTTGATCATCGGAACATCCAACTGTCCGTCCATCAGCAGAACATTGTAACCCTTGCTCTTGGCTGCATCGATGTATGTATACTGCTCGTCGAGGTTGTTGGCATACAGATAAATCAGGCTTCCGTTCTTGTCGGTCTGGTTGTCCTTAATCAGTGTCTGATACTCTTCGAAAGTATAATACTTGCTGTCTGTATCTTTGAACAAGGCAAACTTGCTAGCTTTTTCGTAGAAGTCTTCTTGAGTAAGCATACCGTAGTTGATGAAAATCTTCAGGTCATCCCATTTGCTTTCAAATTCCTTACGGTCGTTCTTGAAGATAGCCTGCAAGCGGTCGGCCACCTTCTTGGTGATGTAAGTAGAGATCTTCTTTACATTCGAATCGCTCTGCAAGTAAGAACGAGATACGTTCAGCGGAATATCCGGTGAATCGATGACGCCGTGAAGCAATGTCAAAAAGTCAGGTACGATGCCTTCAACCGAATCTGTCACATATACCTGGTTGCAGTACAACTGAATTTTGTTCTTCTGCAAGTCGATGTTGCTCTTGATTTTGGGGAAATAGAGGACACCTGTCAGGTTGAACGGATAGTCTACATTCAGATGAATCCAGAACAACGGTTCGTCCGACATCGGATACAGATCACGATAGAACTGCTTGTAGTCTTCATCCTTCAGTTCGCTCGGTTTCTTTGTCCAGATAGGGCAGGTACTGTTGATGATGTTGTCTTCGTCTGTATCTACCTGTTTGCCGTCTTTCCATTCTTTCTTCTTTCCGAAAGCTACCGGAACAGGCAAGAAGCGGCAGTATTTGTTCAGCAAGCCCTGAATACGTGAAGGTTCAAGGAACTCACGGCAATCATCGTCTATGTATAAGATAATATCTGTACCACGGTCTGCCTTTTCGGTTTCTTCCATTGTAAACTCAGGACTTCCGTCGCAACTCCATTTCATGGCTTTCGCATCTTCTTTATAAGAGCGGGTTACGATTTCAACTTTCTTGGCAACCATGAAGGCTGAATAGAATCCCAGTCCGAAGTGTCCGATGATGGCATTCGCATCTTCCTTGTATTTCTCCAAGAAATCGTTGGCTCCTGAGAAAGCTATCTGGTTGATATATTTTTCTATTTCTTCTGCAGTCAGTCCCAGTCCACGGTCGGAGATGGTGATGGTATCCTTGTCAGCCTTGACATGGATGGTAAGATCGCCCAACTCTCCCTTGAAATCGCCAGTGGAAGCAAGGGTTTTCAGTTTTTGTGTTGCATCGACTGCATTCGAAACCAGTTCACGAAGAAATATTTCGTGGTCGCTATATAAGAATTTTTTAATGATGGGGAAGATATTCTCGGTCGTTACCCCAATATTACCTTTTTGCATAGTCATTATATTTTAATTTTATTATTTTGTTTCTTGCTTAGAAAGCAGTGAATTTGTGACAAAAAAAATGCCAGACGTTTCCGCCTGACATTTTGTCTGTATTCGGGTTACTGTGTAACCGTCTTGTTCCTTTATTTTACAATTTCCATCTTCAGTCCGTTTCCTTCCGGATTCATGCCGACATGGATGGTATCTCCCGGCTGTGGGTCTTCGTTCAAGATGAGTTCAGCCAGTCCGTCTTCCAGATTGTTCTGGATAGAACGTTTCAACGGACGTGCACCAAATTGTACATCGTAGCCTTTCGATGCCACATAACGTTTGGCTTCGTCGTCGATAACCAGCTTATATCCCAGAGATTCAATGCGTTCGTATAATCCTTTCAGCTCTATTTCGATAATCTTAGTCAAGGCTTCGATGTCGAGCTGATCGAACGTAATGATCTCGTCCAGACGGTTGATAAATTCAGGAGCGAACGATTTGTTCAGCGCTTTCGTGATGACGCTCCGAGAATATTCCTTGTCGTCGGTACGGGTCTGAGCTGCAAAACCGATACCCTTGCCAAATTCCTTCAGCTGTCGGGTTCCGATATTCGAAGTCATGATGATGACCGTATTCTTGAAGTCTACGGTTCTGCCATAACTGTCAGTCAGACGTCCCTCATCCATTACCTGAAGCAACAGATTGAACACATCGGAATGTGCTTTTTCTATTTCGTCCAGCAATACGATGGAGTAGGGTTTCCGGCGTACTTTCTCGGTCAACTGTCCGCCCTCTTCATAACCCACGTATCCCGGAGGAGCTCCTACGAGTCGCGACACGGTAAATTTTTCCATGTATTCACTCATATCGATACGAATCAGGGCGTCGGCCGAACCAAACATCTGTTTGGCAAGTTCTTTAGCCAGATGAGTCTTTCCCACACCGGTAGGACCAAGGAACAGAAAAGTACCAATCGGCTTGTTCGGATCTTTCAGTCCCACACGGCTTCGCTGAATGGCTTTTACCAGCGTATCGACAGCCTTGTCCTGTGCAATCACCTTAGAAAGCAGCTGCTCTTTCATGCCTCTCAGACGGATACCTTCGGCCTGGGCCATACGCTGTACGGGAATACCTGAAATCATGGAAACTACATCGGCAATCTGATCCTTGTCCACTGTTTCCCGGTTTTCCTTCAGACTTTCTTCCCAGCGGCGTTTCATGTCATCCAGTTCACTCATCAGCGATTTCTCACGGTCGCGGAAGCTGGCTGCCAGTTCGAAGTCCTGCAAGCGTACCGCTTCGTTCTTGTGGTTGCGTGCCTCGTCTATCATCCGTTCCTGTTCCTCGATTTCTTTCGGAACATTGATATTCTTTAAATGTACGCGCGAGCCGGCTTCATCCATTGCGTCAATCGCTTTATCGGGGAAATTACGGTCGGTAATGTACCGGTCTGTCAATTTGACACATGCTTGCAGTGCTTCGTCGGTATAAGTAACGTTATGATGTTCCTCGTACTTATCCTTGATGTTCTGCAAAATCTGGAGTGTTTCTTCCGGAGTGGTCGGTTCTACGATGACTTTCTGGAAGCGTCGTTCCAAGGCACCGTCTTTCTCAATGTTCTGACGGTATTCATCGAGGGTTGTTGCACCGATGCACTGTATTTCTCCACGTGCCAGAGCAGGCTTTAGCATGTTGGCTGCGTCCATGGAACCAGCCGCAGAACCGGCTCCTACAATATTGTGTATTTCATCGATAAACAGAATGACGTTCGGGTTCTTCTTCAACTCGTTGAGTATGGCGCGTATACGCTCTTCGAACTGTCCGCGGTATTTGGTACCGGCTACAACAGCCGTCATGTCGAGCGCTACCACACGTTTGTCGAATAAGATGCGCGATACCTTCTTCTCGATGATACGCAGGGCAAGTCCTTCCACAATCGCCGATTTTCCGACACCCGGTTCTCCAATCAGAATCGGATTGTTCTTCTTGCGGCGACTCAGAATCTGTGCCAGTCGTTCTATTTCCTTTTCACGTCCCACAATCGGGTCCAGCTTGCCTTCCATGGCAGCCTTTGTCATATCGGTACCGAATGAGTCGAGTACAGGCGTGTCATTGTTAGGCTTTTGTTGCTGGGTACGAGTGGTCGATCTGAATTCTTGTGAGAAAGGAGAGCCCTCGCCGTTGCCTGTCGGCTGGCGGCGGATGCCTTCATCCTCATCTTCTTCCTCCTCGCCGAAATCCAGTCCGCTTTGCGGTTCTGCCTTCGGGATGAGTTTATCCATTACCTTTTGGTATGTCACCTCGCTTTCTTCCAGAATCTGCGAGGCTTTATTCTGATTTTCTCTCATAATAGCCAGTAACATGTGTTCGGTATCTGTGGTCGGGCTTTTCAGCATTCTCGACTCCAGGATACTCATTTTCAATATTTTTGAAGCTTTCTCATTGAATGTTATTTCTTCTGAGTAATTGTCGGAAGCTTCGGCCGTCAATTTCAATTCATCTTCTATTTCTTTTTTTACTTTTTTCAAATCCACATACAGGCTCTCCAATATCTGGACAGCTTTTCCTTCGCCTTCGCGAATAATTCCCAACAGCAAATGCTCGGGACCGATATAGTTGTTACGTAACCGGTTTGCCTCTTCTTTGCTGAATTGTATTACATCGGATATTCTTTGTGAAAATGGGTTGTTCATAAATTTGAGTTTCTTCCTAAAACACTTTCTTTTTGCAAAGATACATTATATAAATAATATGATTAAGTTCTTTCTTTCTATTTAACAAAAATCATGCCAAAGAGATTATACTTTTCATACCAGGAATGGTATTTCGCAAGTAAAACATCGGGTTCCTTTTACTTCTGATATTTTGCCTGCTGAGCATCGTTTTCATGTATAACAAAGTTTTGCCGATAAGGTTGTACGGATAGGATAGGGGCAACTGGGGCAGGAAGGCTAAAACTTTGGCATTTTTTTTGCCAATTCAATAAAATGTCGTACTTTAGCGTGGTTTTTAATAAGCCAGAGAGATCTAAATAATAACTAATTTTGTTTCAATGCAAGAACAAGACAGAATAATAAAAATTAACATCGAGGAGGAAATGAAAAAGTCGTACATCGACTACTCTATGTCAGTAATCGTTGCTCGCGCCCTTCCGGATGTAAGAGATGGCTTTAAACCCGTTCATCGCCGTATTTTGTACGGAATGATGGAACTGGGAAACACTTCAGACAAGCCATATAAAAAAGCAGCAAGAATCGTTGGTGAAGTTTTAGGTAAATATCATCCGCACGGTGACTCTTCCGTGTATGGAGCACTGGTTCGTATGGCACAGGATTGGGCAATGCGCTATCCGCTGGTCGACGGACAGGGAAACTTTGGTTCTGTTGACGGTGATAGCCCGGCTGCCATGCGTTATACTGAAGCGCGCTTGAAAAAGATCGGCGAGGATATGATGCAGGACCTCTATAAGGAAACTGTTGACTTCACGAACAACTTCGATGATACATTGCAGGAACCTACTGTCATGCCTACACGTATTCCTAACCTTTTGGTTAATGGTGCTTCGGGTATTGCCGTGGGTATGGCTACCAACATGCCGACACATAATTTGTCGGAGGTAATAGATGCATGTGTTGCTTACATTGATAATAATGATATTGATATAGACGGCCTGATGCATTACATCAAGGCTCCCGATTTCCCGACCGGAGGATATATTTATGGTATCAGCGGGGTGCGCGATGCTTATGAAACCGGACGTGGACGTGTGGTTATGCGTGCCAAGACGGAAATCGAATCGCATCCTACTCATGACAAGATCATCGTAAACGAGATTCCTTATAACGTAAACAAGAAGGAGCTGATTGAAAGTATCGCTGCTTTGGTGAACGAAAAGAAGATAGAAGGTATTTCGTATGTAAACGATGAGTCTGACCGTGAGGGTATGCGTATCGTGATCGATGTGAAACGTGATGCCAATGCAAGCGTTGTATTGAATAAGTTGTTCAAGATGACGGCCTTGCAGACTTCTTTCGGGGTGAATAATATTGCTTTGGTACATGGAAGACCGAAGTTGTTGAACCTGAAAGACTTGATTCGTCTGTTTGTTGAACATCGTCACGAGGTGGTTATTCGCCGTACACAGTATGATTTGCGTAAGGCAAAGGAACGTGCTCATATCTTGGAAGGATTGATCATTGCTTCCGATAATATTGATGAAGTTATCCGTATCATACGTGCTGCGAAAACTCCGAATGAGGCAATTACTAATTTGATGGATCGCTTCCAGTTGTCTGAAGTTCAGGCTCGTGCCATCGTAGAAATGCGTCTTCGTCAGCTTACAGGACTTTTGCAGGATCAGTTGCATGCTGAATATGAAGAACTGATGAAGCAGATTGCTTACTTCGAAGAAATCCTGACGAATGAGGAGCTCTGCAAGAAGGTTATCAAGGATGAGCTTATTGAAGTGAAGGAGAAATACGGTGACAAGCGTCGTTCTGAAATCGTATATGCTTCCGAAGAATTCAATCCGGAAGACTTCTACGCCGACGATGAAATGGTGATTACAATTTCTCATCTGGGATATATCAAGCGTACTCCGTTGTCTGAGTTCCGTGCACAGCATCGTGGGGGAGTAGGATCGAAGGGTAGTGAGACTCGCGATGAGGATTTCATTGAGCATATCTATCCAGCGACTATGCATAATACCATGATGTTCTTTACGCAGAAAGGTAAATGTTACTGGCTGAAGGTGTACGAAATTCCGGAGGGTAACAAGACTTCAAAGGGACGCGCTATCCAGAACTTGTTGAATATCGATGCAGATGATGTGGTTACTGCTTATCTGCGCGTGAAGAATCTGAACGATACGGAGTTTATCAATAGTCACTATGTATTGTTCTGTACGAAGAACGGCGTGATTAAAAAGACATTGCTCGAGCAGTATTCTCGTCCTCGTCAGAATGGTGTCAATGCTATTACAATTCGTGAAGACGACCGGGTTATCGAAGTCCGCATGACGAATGGAAACAATGAAATCGTTATCGCCAATCGTAACGGCCGCGCTATTCGTTTCCACGAAAGTGCAGTCCGCGAGATGGGACGTACAGCTACAGGTGTTCGTGGTATCACTCTCGATGAAGATGGCTCTGATGAAGTTATCGGAATGATTTGCATCAAAGATCCTGCGAAGGAAACCATTATGGTGATTTCAGAAAATGGATATGGAAAACGTTCGGATATCGAAGATTATCGTAAGACCAATCGTGGTGGTAAGGGCGTTAAGACATTAAGTATCACTGAAAAAACAGGAAAATTGGTGGCTATCAAATCAGTAACGGATGAGAATGATTTGATGATTATCAATAAGTCGGGTATAACGATTCGCTTGCATGTGGCAGATGTCCGTATCATGGGACGTGCAACGCAGGGTGTTCGTCTGATCGACCTCGAGAAACGTAACGACCAGATTGGGTCGGTATGTAAGGTGACATCTGAAGCGGAAGAGGAGAATGCAGATAGTGAAAATTCTGCTTCTGTGGAAAGTGAATCTTTTAATGAAGAAAATTCTGCTGAAGAAAAGCAAGAATAAATAAATTGAATATATTTGTATTACTAACCAAAAAAACAGTTATGAAAAAAGTATTATTTACTACCGCTCTGTTCCTTACTGCATGTGCTGTGTCAGCACAGGAAAGTGTTGTAAAGGAAGCAAAATCTGCAAAAAGTGACCCTGTAAAGGCTGCGCAGATTATTGAACCAGCTTTGGTAGATCCTTCAACTGCTAATGATCCTGAAACATGGAAATTAGCTGGTGATTTCCAGAAGTCAATCTACGATGAAGAAAACATGAAGCTTTATTTGCCGGGTGGTCAGGCAGATACATCGAAGTTGTATAACAGCCTGATCAAAATGTTCGAGTATTACACTAAATGTGATGAAGTAGAACAGGCAAAAGTAAAAAGTGGAGAATTGAAAAAGCCTAAATTGAGAAAGAAATTATCAAAGACATTGGCTACAGTTCGTCCGAACTTGACAAATGGTGGTTCTGATGCTTATAATTCAGGAAACTATGCTAACGCATTGAAATTCTTCGGATTGTATGTAGATGCTGCCGGAAATCCTATGTTTGAAGATGAAGCATCTGTTAAGAACGATACTTTGACTCCGTTGATTGCATGTTATGCTGCTTTGGCTGCAAATTCTCTGAATGATAAGGATGCTGTTATCAAATATGCAACTATAGGAAAATCTCATAAGGAAGAAGGTTACAGAGCTTTGATGTGCTTGGCTGAGGTTTATGGTAAGGGAGAAAATCCTGATTCAACTCAGTGGTTGGCTACTATTAAAGAAGGTACTGAAAGATTCCCGACTCAGGAATATTTTATCGGTAACTTGATGGACTATTATATCCAGAAAGGTAGAATCGATGACGGATTGACTGAAATCGATCAGGTTTTGGCTAAAAACGAAACTCCGTATTTCTTGTACGTAAAGGGTGTACTGCAATATGAAAAGAAGGATTATGATGCAGCCATTGCAACATTTAATTCTATTATTGCAAAGAATTCTGATTTCGTAGCTGAAGCATATTCTAAGATTGGTGATTGCTATTTCTTCCCGGCACAGCTTATTGTTGAAGAAAACAGCAAGATTTCTATGGATGACCCGAAATATGCTGAGAACGAGGCAAAAATTAAAGAGCTTTACGAGAAAGCTGCGCCTAATTACGAAAAGGCTAAAGAATTGAAACCTGATAACCGACAGTTGTGGGGACAGTATTTGTTGAATATTTACTGGAAGTTAAACAAAGCTGAATACGATGCTTTGGAAAAAGAATTAACTATGTAATTTGAATACTTATAAGTAGACTTACAAAAGTTATTGTTAGAGGCCGTTTCAAAAATGAACTTGGGACGGCCTTTATTATTTTATTTCAGCTTGAAGTCATTTGGATTTTCTTGAAAAGAAGTATAAATTTTGTCTTGAAAGTTTTTCGTCGTTTTCAAATTACACAAGTTAGTTATATACTTAGCACAATTTTATTTTCAGAGCCTCTTGTGAAGTGCTTTTTAGGGTGAATTTGCTACTTTTACATTCCTATGATGATTGTTATTCGTATTTTCTTGAACGAGGGGGAACATTAGTTGTGTATAATTAAACATAATACCGATTATAAAACATAAGGAGGCTATAAAAATAAAAGCCCAATAGTTTTACCTACTGGGCTTTTATTTTATCTTGAAAAGATAATTATAATTAGCATTTTACTTTCAGTTCATTTAAAATGCGTCGCATTTCTTCAAAAGTTGTTATACGTGTTGGAACTAATGGCAAGCGTAGGCGATTTTTTATCATTCCCATCATACTAAGCATGGCTTTTACGCCTGCTGGATTCCCGTCTACAAATAACAGTTTAAATAATTCTGTAAACTGATGGTGAATAGATAAAGCACTGGCGTAATCTCCAGCAAGAGCTAAACGAGTCATACGGCTAAATTCACGAGGAAATGCGTTTCCGATTACAGAAATGACTCCTACAGCTCCTAATGTAATCAGCGGAAAAGTAATTCCGTCATCACCTGATATAACATCAAAATTAGCAGGTTTATTTTTGATGATATCATCCATTTGAGTAATATTACCAGAAGCTTCCTTAATTGCTACAATATTGTCGAAGTCACGGGCAAGACGAAGAGTTGTTTCTGCAGTCATATTGACTCCTGTGCGTCCAGGTACATTATAAAGCACTACTGGAAGCTTTGTTGCTTCTGCTATTGCTTTATAGTGCTGATAAATACCCTCCTGTGATGGTTTATTATAATATGGTACAGCTACTAATACGGCATCTACTCCTGTGAAATCGTCATTTTTTAAGGTGTCGACAACTGTCTGTGTGCAGTTGCTACTGATTCCTAGTAAAATAGGAACACGTCCGTTTACACGCTCAATAACAACTTGCTTTATTTTCTGCTTTTCTTCGTTTGTCAGTGTTGGGGTTTCTGCGGTTGTACCCAGTACACACAAAAAATCTGTACCGTTTTGTACCTGATATTCAACTAGTTTTATCAGGGAGTTATAGTCCACACTTCCGTCTTCATTGAAGGGAGTAATTAGTGCAACTCCCATTCCTTTCAACCTTCTTTGTATCATAAGTAAAATATAAATGCTATTTCAAGTATACAAAAGTACGAATATTTTCTATTTATACTTCAATTTTATCACTTTTTTGCTTGCAAAATAGGTATTATATTAATTATTCTTCGCCTATCATTGCTAAAAACTCATTTTCGTCTTTTATCGGAATATTAAGTTGCTTCGCTTTTTCCAGTTTACTCGGTCCCATATTGTCGCCGGCGAGGATGAAAGAGGTTTTCTTTGATATACTGCCTACATTCTTTCCTCCATGCTTTTCTATCAGTGCTTTGTATTCATCACGTGAGTGACGAGTAAATACTCCACTTATTACGATAGACATACCTTTCAGCTTATCTGAGTGTCCTGAAAAGTCTTCTTCGTCGGCTTCCAGTTTAAGTCCCGCTTGACGAAGTCGTTCTACCAAAGTACGATTCTTTTCGTTGGCAAAATACTGTATGATGCTTCCGGCAATTTTTTCACCGATTTCGTCTACGTGAATCAAATCGTCCAGGCTTGCCGAAGCCAGCGCATCTATTGAGTGGAAAGCTCTGGCTACCTTTTTGGCTACAGTTTCACCAACGAATCGTATTCCAAGTGCAAAAAGCACACGTTCGTAAGGAATGTCCTTAGAACGGGCAATTCCCTGAATAATATTCTCTGCCGATTTTTCTCCCATACGATCTAAACGGCAAATATCTGCAGCCTGTAACGTATACAAATCGGCTACGTCACGAATCAAGCCCTCCTGGTAAAACTGGTCGACAGTTTCCGGGCCTAGTCCTTCTATATTCATAGCCCGACGGCTGATAAAATGCTCAATCTTGCCTTTTATTTGTGGCGGACATGCCGTTTCATTTGTGCAGTAATAAGCCGCTTCATCTTCGTAACGAACCAAAGGACTGCCACATTCTGGGCAATGTGTGATAAACTTGACTTTTTCACTTCCTGCCGGACGAGCAGACAGTTCCACTCCTGTTATTTTAGGGATAATCTCCCCTCCTTTTTCCACATACACCATGTCTCCGATATGAAGGTCGAGCGAAGCGATGATGTCGGCATTATGAAGCGAGGCACGGCGAACTACAGTACCCGAAAGCTGAACCGGATCCAAATTGGCCACAGGAGTAATCGCACCAGTTCGCCCCACCTGATAAGTAACTTTTTCGAGTTTAGTAAGTGCACGTTCTGCTTGAAACTTATAGGCGATTGCCCAACGTGGAGATTTTGCCGTATAGCCCAAATTTCGTTGCTGGCGGAGCGAGTTTACCTTCAATACGATACCGTCGGTTGCAACCGGAAGGTTTTTACGCTCTACATCCCAATAATTAATGAAGTCGAATACCTCTTGCAAGGTACGAGCCTTACGCGAAACATGAGAGATCTTAAAACCCCACTTAGCTGCCTCCTGTAGATTTTCATAATGCCCGTCGTGTGGAAGATTATCTCCCAATAGATAATATAGGTATGCATCGAGCTTTCGACTGGCTACAACGGCCGAGTTCTGTGATTTCAGCGTGCCCGAAGCTGCATTACGCGGATTGGCGAATAAAGGCTCTTCACGCAGTTCTCGTTCCCGGTTTAATTCCTCAAAAACATTCCACGGCATCAAAATTTCCCCTCGTATTTCAAAGCTTTTTGGATATCCTTCGCCATGCAAGACCAAAGGAATGGAACGGATCGTTTTTACGTTGTCGGTTACATCATCTCCACGTACTCCGTCGCCTCGAGTTACGGCACGTATCAGCTTTCCGTCTTCATATGTCAGTGAAATAGAAGTACCGTCGTATTTCATTTCGCAACAAAGTTCGAATTCCTCATTCAGCGATTTGCTTACACGTTCATAAAATTCGGTAACTTCTGCCTGCGAATAGGTATTACCTAACGACAGCATCGGATACTTATGCTCCACCTGCGTGAAGTTCTTGTTCAGGTCACTTCCCACACGGACACTCGGAGAGTTGGGATCGTAATGTTCGGGATGCAGAGCTTCCAGATCTTGTAGCTCACGCATTAGCTTATCGAATTCCTGATCGGAAATTACAGGTGCATTCAGTACGTAGTAATTATAATTATGAAGATGCAGTTCTTCACGTAACTGGTCTATTCTTTCAATGTCGGTCATGTTGTAAGTAAATGATGTTTCCTGCAAAATTAGCAAAAATGTCCCAGCGGGCTATGTGGGTACGGCGGAAACTTTGTACTTTTGCAAAAAATAACAAGACTTATGAGAATAGATATTATAACCGTTTTGCCGGAAATGATAGAAGGCTTTTTCAATTGTTCTATCATGAGCCGTGCACAGAAAAAAGGCATTGCAGAAATCCATATACATAACTTGCGCGACTATGCTTACGACCGTTACCGGAAAGTGGACGATTATCCTTTTGGGGGATGTGCCGGAATGGTAATGAAAATTGAACCGATAGACCGTTGCATCTCGGCTCTGAAAGCAGAACGTCACTACGATGAAGTCATTTTTACAACTCCCGACGGTGAGCAATTCAACCAGAAAATGGCAAATACACTTTCCATGAGCGAAAACTTGATTATTCTTTGCGGACACTTTAAAGGAATAGATTACCGCATTCGTGAACATTTCATTACGAAGGAAATCAGTATTGGCGATTATGTGCTGACCGGAGGAGAACTGGCTGCGGCTGTCATTTCGGATGCTATTGTGCGGATTATTCCTGGAGTCATTTCCGACGAACAGTCGGCTCTCTCGGATTCATTTCAAGATAATTTACTGGCTCCTCCTGTATATACCCGTCCGGCAGATTACAACGGATGGAAGGTTCCAGACATTCTTTTGTCGGGACACGAAGCTAAGATCCGCGAATGGGAGTTTCAACAGTCATTGGAGCGTACACAGCGTTTGAGACCGGATTTACTGGAAGATAAATAAGGATTCTTATCCTAAGGTAGAAATAAGGCGGCATATAAAAATGATATCGTAGAAAACGAAAAGGTTTATTTCTCTTTCCTATTATATTGTAAATGAAAATTAACGATAAATAAGCGCTTTGGCAAATCTCCTAAAAGCGAGAATGGCATATGAAGATGATAGACCATAATCACTTCATATGCCATTTTATCTTTGGGGATATTTACTGAATATCCCCAATTAAATCTTCGTCAAGTCGTCATTTTTAATAGCATAGCATTTGCCGAGTAGTTTGTTCGGTTACATCACAACCGATAGGGTTGGATTCTTTTCCTTTAGTAATTCGATGAATCTTTTCTCGTTCTTAACGTATAAGTAGTATTTCTTTCCTTTCTGATCTGTCAAGCATACGTTATACCATCCATGAAGAAAGTGGAGTTTCGCGGATGCATAATAATCAGCTTTTATGATGTCTTGTAGAACTAGGGTTTTCAATACAAGATATGGAGTACGTATTTGCAAGATGCCATTTCTTACAGAGTAATAGACGCGACCATATATCCAGGTTGTAACGATTCCGATGAGGATGTAAGATGAATAATGGGACAGAAAATTCGAATCTTCCTGGGGAGCTTGGGTGACAAGATTCAGGAAACAATAGAATAGCAATCCACAGAGAAACCATAACAAGATAATGTGACTTCCATATATGAATCTGTTTTTAAGCTTGAAGTTTTCCATATTATTTTGATTTAATGTATGTCATGTTTTCATATAAGCAAATATAGTAAAACTTGTCTGATTACAAATAGAGAAATGCAATTTATTTAGGGGTATACTCAGCTTAGAAATCTTCTTCTAAAATTCTAATATATCGTTGGGCTATGAGATGATTAAGCAGCTTTCAGAGAAGATAAACAATGTTTATTTTTCCTGCAACAGATATAGAAATTTATGTATAAAATTGCTGACAAATGGAATGCCTTATAAAGGATTACTTCAATAGCTTGTATACGAACGAAACGAATCTATATGGCTCTTGTCGAAGAGGACTCTATACGATGAATTAGGAACGTTTGCATCATTATGAATTGATTCGATATGGGATGAGATATGGACGAAGAAGTGTATCCCATAGTATCAGGCTGATGATGAAACAGGAACCGGTTGGATGACATGGAAAGAACAAATATGAGAGGTTTACGTTTTCAGTTGCTTATAAACTTTTGTTCGAAGAGATGGATTAAAGGAGTATTCAGGAGAGCCCAAAGTTTTATTGTTGGTTGGGAATCGTTTGCAGGTTAGAAATATGAGTTAAAGATTTTTTATTGCTGAGAGATCCTTTATAAGACACGGATTCTACTATATGATTTTAATGATTGTAATGAGTAGATGGAATAAAGGTCTGAATTGTCAGGTGAGCTATAAGCATATGTTTGTTTCCTCTTGATCTGAGCTAATGATCGCTACAGACTATTTACAACTAAATTTGTTAGCGAGGAAAATATTTTACAACTTGTGCAGAAAATAGAATGCAGAAATAATTTGTATCTCTGTATAATAAAGAAGAGGTACATAGATCATCCTTTCTGATATATGCACCTCTTCTTGATTGGCTATAGAATCCTATAGAATTTTTCTGTCAAATTTTTTTTAAACTTCCAGAGCTCCTATAATGTCGCGTACAGATGAATAGCCATGACGATCCAGATAGTCGTTGATACCATCAGCGACCTTCACTGTGATAGCCGGGTCGATGAAGTTGGCGGTTCCTATCTGGATGGCAGTAGCACCTGCCAACAGGAACTCAACGGCATCCTTCCAGTTCATGATACCACCCAGTCCTATTACCGGAATCTTTACGGCTTTGGCTACCTGCCAAACCATTCTCAAGGCAATCGGTTTTACGGCTGCACCGCTCATACCGCCGGTTACGGTAGACAGGATAGGCTTGCGCTTTTCAGCATCGATAGCCATTCCCAACAAGGTATTGATGAGCGATACACTGTCGGCTCCAGCGCCTTCGGCAGCCCGTGCAATTTCGGTGATGTCGGTTACGTTCGGCGAGAGTTTTACGATCAGTGTCTTATGGTATACCTTACGTACGGCACTTACCACCTCGGCAGCTCCATGTGCTGAAACGCCGAAGGCCATACCACCTTGTTTTACGTTTGGACAGGAAATGTTCAGTTCGATGGCCGGAATATTTTCCAGTTCGTTGATGATGCTTGCCGTTTCGGCATAGTCTTCCACTTGTGAGCCCGAAACGTTTACAATCATATTTGTACGGATGTCTTTAATCTGTGGATAGATATGGTCTACAAAGTAATGTACACCCTTGTTCTGCAATCCTACAGCATTCAGCATACCCATAGGAGTTTCTGCCATACGCGGATACGGATTACCCTCGCGATGATGCAGAGTGGTACCCTTTACAATGATACCACCAATCTTTTCCAGGTCTACAAAGTCCTGAAATTCCAGTCCATATCCAAATGTACCCGATGCAGTCATCACCGGATTCGACATTTCTAATTTACCGATGTTTACACTTAAATCTGCCATAATAGTTTCTTTATATTAAATACAGGACCTTCTTTACAAACACACACATGACCTTCATCGGTCTTTTCTACGCAGCACAGACAGGCTCCGACACCGCATGCCATCGTATTTTCCAGCGATACTTCACACTCGATGCCGTTTGCTTTAGCGTATTTGGCAACAGCTACCATCATCGGCTTGGGACCACAAGTGTAAATCATGTCGAACTTATGGTCTTTCAATACACTGTGCATGGTTACATAACCTTTTTCGCCCATGCTTCCATCTTCGGTGGTAGTGTACACATCGCCAAACTGCTCGAATTGTTCCAGTTGCAGCAGATCGTTCTTGGAGCGTGCACCCAGCAGGAAAGTCGGCTTGCATCCCATTTTCAGTAATGCTTCGCCCAAATAAAGCATCGGAGCTGTACCCACACCACCGCCAACCAGAAGCACTTTCTTGTCGGGTGTTTCCGGCAGCGAGAAACCATTACCCAAAGGCAGTACCACATTTACTGTGTCACCTTCTTTTACAGTTGCCAGCTTGCGTGTACCGTCGCCTACCAACTGTACGAGGAACCACACCTCGTTGGTCTTTCTGTCAACATAATTAATGGAAATAGGGCGCCGTAGGAATGTCGTATTTGAACCGTCTATGCGGATTTCGGCGAACTGCCCCGGAAGCATCTCCGGCAACGGGGCTGACTGAGTCAGTTTAATCAGAACATAGTTTGTGTGCAAACGGATGTTCTCTGTTACTGTCAAATCTAATATGTATTTCTTCATAAAACTAGAGTAAATTCGTTTCGTAATGCAAAGATAACGAATTTACCTAGTATCTTCCTCTTTGCCTGAGGGAAAGTCCCAGTATGTAACAAAAAAATGCCTAGATACGTTTCATTGAAAAACATCCAGGCATTTTTTTGTATTTACATATTTCTTTAAAAATATAATATAAGGATAAGTTCTTGATGCGGATTCCCATGAAGACTATCTGCATCTCCTTAGAATAACTCCGCTTTACATTTTTTCAGGCTTAAATACCTGATACGTGCCGTTGTCGAAGAAAATTCTTATTTCGGTAATTTTCGGATGAGGTTTTTCTATGTATCTAATTTCCTCACGTACAGTTTCTTTAGGTGTATATACAGGCGTTTCTGACGCATTTTCCTTGCGAAAATCGAAAAGAATCGGACTTCCGGTCGATTTTTCTGCACTCTCATGGCTTTGTGCCGGCTGAGATATTGCAGCATCGGGTGTTGTTCCGTCTTCCATTTCGCCTTCTCCATACAGCAGCCATTCAAGGTTGACATAAGGACAAGCTTTATGGATACGCATAACTACGTCAAGGCTCGGTTTGTTTCTGCCGTTGAATATGTGAGAAAGTGAAGAAGTTGAAATTCCAATCTTCTCAGCAAATTCAGCGTTACTCAAGCCTTCTTTCTGCATGATTTGTATAATACGGTCCTTCATTAACAAATGGAATAGGTTATTTATCTATTTACAAAGGTAATGTTTTATGTTTTCTTTTGCAAATTTACATGTATAAAAGTTGGAAACAATTGGATTTTACAAATATAAATAATGATCCTTACTTTAGAGGTTTACGAATGTAAATTGAGTGATTTATAATAAAGCTTTCACTTTAACATATTATTATATTTACCTGATTAATAATGTATTATTATCTTAAAATACAATTGTTACGCGTCTTGATAGAGAATTTATGGGAACAAATGTAAATTTGTTAAAGCTTTTCTTATAAATTTTATTGAAATATGCTGGTTATTAGCCTATTCTATCTTATAGATCTTAAATGAATAAACTACCGTTTACATATAGATTTGTATACAAAACAAATGGCTCTCCCCTCTCCTATTCAGGGATTTAGCCCTCTATTTTTCTATATTAATGTACTTTTTTACAAGGTTTACAAATGTAACTAATACATTTGTTTATAAATATACTCCAACATTTGTAAACAATGTCTAATTGTTAGTTGCAAGAAGATTGTTTGATGTCTCGTTTCTTCTATACATCCGTAAAGAGAACGTTCGGAGATTAACACCTATTTTGCCAGAAAATATGCATCATATTAATTGCCGTCATTACGATAACTTTTGGAAGAACTTTACATTTTCCATTTTTCTCTTCCAATCTGCCTGAAATTCTCATACTCTCAGATTTTAAAATTTGCGGCCGATGATTCGTTTGCTTTCAAATTTTAAAATCTCACAGCGGTATAAAAAAAGACTCGGTTTTGCACGTTGTTGTTATTAAACGTACAAAACCGAGTCTTCCCCGTGAACAAAATCAATGTTAGTGAAGAATCATAAAGATGAGTTCTCTTAGTAATTCTCCGTCTGGTGTCGATGCGTTTCCTATTCCTTTCGACTTGGTATCACACATACGGATGGCTCCAATGATCTGCATTACTTTTACGCCCGTATATCTTCTCATGGCAAGCATGTAGTCTTTGGCTTGCCAGGCAGAACGCAGACCCAGTTGTGCAGCGATTCCCTGCTCCGTTTTTTCGGGTGCATAGTACGCCAGCATCAGGTTTGCATAGAAATTGAAGAGTACGGCCAAGGTGACTTGGAGCGGATTGCTTTTCGGATTTTCTTCAAAATAATTTACTATCTGATTTGCTTTCAGAATATCTTTTGCGATTAGCGCGTTTCGCAATTCGAAGTTGTTATAGTCTTTACTGATTCCGATGTTCCGCTCGATCTGTTCCGGAGTGATACGTTTTTGTCCCGAAGGTAAGGTGATAATTAATTTTTCCAATTCGCCCGCCATTCGGTTCAAGTCGGTGCCGACAAATTCGGCCATCATCTCTGCTGCTTTCGGTTCGATTTCTACCTGCTTACGTTTCAGATACGAGGAGATGAATCCGGGGAGCTGTGCATCTTTCAGCTTTTTCGATTCGAACAGTACGCCTGCCTTTTCGATTTCTGCTGTAAGTTTTTTTCTTCGGTCGAGTGCTCCATGTTTGTAACAGATGACTAGAATAGTAGACGGCATGGGCTTTTGCAGGTAGTAGACCAGCTCATCCAGGTTCTTCAGATTCTGCGCTTCCTTTACCACCAGCACTTGATATTTGGACATCATCGGATAGCGTTTTGCACCGTTGATGACGGTAGCGATATCCGTGTCTGCGCCGTACAGAACCGTCTGGTTAAACTCCTTTTCGGTATCGGTCAATACACTGTCCATGATGTAATCGGAGATGCGATCGATATAATAGTCTTCTTCTCCCATCAGGAAATAGATGGGAGAATAGACCTTATTCTTGACGTTTCTGACTATCTCTTCGTAGGTTACTTCTTTTGCCATGATAGTAAAATTACCAGTCAAATTTCAGATGCTTTACAGTCTTCTTTTCATCGATAATCATGCGCAGGGCATCGATACCGATTTCCACATGCTCGTTGACGAATTGCTGTGTGACGAGTGTATCGCTTTTCTCTGTTTTCACTCCTTCCGGTATCATTGGCTGATCGGAAACCAGCAGCAAGGCACCGGTCGGAATATGGTTGGCAAATCCGGTTGTGAACAAGGTTGCCGTTTCCATGTCCACCGCCATGGCACGCGTCTTCAACAGATACTGTTTGAAATGCTCGTCGTGCTCCCAGATACGGCGGTTGGTTGTATAAACCGTACCAGTCCAGTAGTCGCGCGAATGGTCGCGGATGGCAGACGAAACGGCACGCTGAAGCATAAATGCAGGCAAGGCAGGAACCTCGGGCGGATAATAGTCGTTTGATGTTCCTTCCCCGCGTATGGCGGCAATCGGAAGGATCAGGTCGCCTATCTGATTCTTCTTGTCTATTCCCCCGCATTTGCCTAAGAAAAGGCATGCCTTAGGATGAATGGCACTCAGCAAGTCCATGATGATGGCAGCATTCGGACTACCCATTCCAAAGTTGATGATGGTGATGCCTTCCGCGTTTGCGGAAATCATGTTTGCGTCGCGGCCTAAAATAGGTACATTGAACCGATCTGCAAATATCTCTACATACTTATTGAAGTTCGTCAACAGAATATATTCTCCAAAGTCTTCTAGTTTTCTTTTTGTGTATCGCGGCAACCAGTTTGCTACGATTTCAGCTTTAGTTTTCATGATATTTTCGTATTTTTGTATGAAAAACAATATTGTCTATTATTGCAAATTTACGAAATGTTGGCATTAAACTTACCACCTTACTCGTTTAAAATCTCTAATAAAGAAGGGAAAAAGTATATTTTCGACGTGCTGCGCAAGAAATACGTAGCCTTGACGCCTGAAGAATGGGTTCGACAGCATTTTACCAATTACCTGCTGGTCCATAAGGGCTATCCGTCGGGCCTATTGGCAAATGAGATACAGATTAACCTGAACGGTACCAAAAAGCGTTGCGATACCGTGCTGTATAATCGTGATTTGACGGCCCGCATGATTGTGGAATACAAGGCACCTGATGTAGTCATTACTCAAGCTGTATTCGATCAGATAACGCGTTACAACATGGTGCTGCGGGTGGAATATCTGGTAGTGACCAATGGTATCAACCATTACTGCTGTCGGATAGATTACACGACCAATTCGTACGTGTTCCTGCCTGAGATTCCGGATTACGCTTCTCTGTAAGTATTTCCTAAACGTTATAATATTATCTGAATATTTTATTGTACATAAATATTATCACTACATTAAGGGTGTGTAATTTAATTATATATTGATATACATGTAGTTTACTTTTTAAAATTTAATTAGTGTTTTGTACGCAAATATTACTATAAATATTCAGAAATAGCAGAACACCTGTCTTGAAAAGAGATACAAAAAATCCGGCTCCTTTCTGCATGATTGCAGAAGGAAGCCGGATTAAATATTCTCAATCAGCCGATAGACCGATATTATTTCACTTTTGTATCCAGATGTCTTTCAGGAACAACACCAGCCAGTTCCGGGTCGATCATGATACGACCGCAGTATTCGCATACGATGATTTTCTTGCGCATACGGATGTCCAACTGCTTCTGAGGCGGAATCTTGTTGAAGCAACCACCACAAGCATCACGCTGAACGTAGGTAATACCCAGTCCGTTACGAGAGTTCTTACGGATACGTTTGAAAGCCTGAAGCAGACGCGGCTCGATAGTTGTTTCCAAGTTTTTGGCCTTTTCTCTCAGCTTTTCTTCTTCCTGCTTGGTTTCAGAAATGATTTCTTCCAGTTCGTTCTTCTTAATTTCCAGATCCTTCTTTCTTTCTTCCAAAGCAGTGTTGCTCTTTTCGATTTCCTCTTCCTTAGCCTTGATTGAAGCAGTGTATTCTTTGATACGCTTTTCGCACAATTCAATTTCCAGGCTCTGGAATTCGATTTCCTTCGTCAATACATCGTATTCACGGTTGTTGCGTACGTTGTCCTGCTGAGCTTTATACTTTTCTACAGAAGCCTTAGCCGTTTCGATTTCAATCTTCTTGCTGGCAATGTTCGACTTCAGTTCTTCGATTTCAGTCTTGATTTTTTCGATACGTGTAGTCAAACCTGTCACTTCGTCTTCAAGGTCCTGTACTTCGAGCGGCAACTCTCCTCTCAGGGTCTTGATCTTATCGATTTCAGACAGCATTGTCTGCAACTGATACAGTGCTTTCAGCTTTTCTTCAACACTCAGTTCGCTGGGATCTTTTTTTGCTTCTTTAGCCATAGTTATTACAAATATTTGATGGGATTTGTATTGACACTCGTCATGCTGACGTTGAGTGACGGAAACATTTCCCGTATGATTGAATAAAATATTTCTTTTGTGTATTGTTCGCTTTCATAATGTCCTATCTCTGCCACGAGGATGTCGTTCTCGTAACTGAAATAGTCGTGGTATTTCACTTCGCCGGTAATAAATACGTCGGCGCCGCTCGCCACAGCCTTGGGTAGCAGAAAAGCACCTGCTCCTCCGCAAAGTGCGACTTTCTGTATCATCCGACCGCTGGTATGCGAATGTTTCACGCAGCCTACCTCGAACGTCTGCTTGATGCGCAGCAGAAAATCGGTTTCAGCTTCCGGTGTGGGGAGTTCTCCCACTACGCCCGAACCAGCCTGCCTCCAAGCATTCTGCAACGGATACAGATCGTATGCGGGTTCTTCGTACGGATGGGCAGCCAGCAACGCACGCACCACAGCTCCTTTCCGGAAGGCCGGAAGAATGGTTTCGATGCGTACCTCTGCTTCTTCGTGCAGTTCTCCCTGTTTGCCACAGAACGGATGTGTACCCTCGCCTGCACGGAAAGTTCCCTTTCCTTCCAGATTATAGCTGCACGAGTCGTAGTTGCCTATGCAGCCACAGCCGGCTTTAAACAGTGCCTGGCGGACTTCTTCTGCCTGCTTTACGGGGACAAACGTCACCAGTTTCAGCAAGGCATTGTCCTTGGGCTCCAGTATCTGCACGTTCTGCAAGCCAATTTTCTCGGCTATTTTATAGTTCACTCCCTGAGGAGCGTTATCCAGATTGGTATGCATCGAGAAGATCACGATATCGTGTTTGATAGCCTTCATGATGCAGCGTTCCACATAATCCTTTCCGGTTATCGACTTATATCCCTTAAAGATTAGGGGATGATGTGATACGATCAGGTTGTACCCCAGCGAAATGGCTTCGTCCACCACCGCTTCGGTTACGTCCAGACACAACAAAGCCCCTGTAGCTTCCGCGTCTGTCAATCCGATTTGCAGTCCGGCGTTGTCGAATCCGTCTTGCAAAGGCAGAGGCGCGAACATCTCAAGGGCATCTACTACTTCCTTAATTTTCATGTTTCGCGAAAATTTTCGTGCAAAGATACGAATTTTCTGTGATACTTGCACTACAAATGTTTTACTTTTTATCGTTTTTAGGTACAGGAAAAGGATTTTCGTTTCGGAGCAGCATCTCGTTGCAAGGTGGGCATGCGGACGAAAAGGTGTCGGGATATTGCCTGATGTTTTTGTACAAACTTTTTTGGTTTTTGTACAAAAAATAAAAAAAGATGCAGAGGTTTTTATACGAACTTGCCGGAAAACGATGAGGTCTCCCGGCAAGAAAAATAGAATATGATAGGACTTGCGTGATTTATTTTTCCGGTATGACCGGTACATACAGGTAACTGTCGTAGCGTCCGCCTGTATAGATGCAGTGTCTTCCGACGTTGTGAGTAGCTGGCGATGTTACCACTTCTGCCGGATCGGCACATTGGGTTTCGTTGCCTCCCAGTGTAATCTGTTCTACCTGAGTACCTGGCTGGTAGGTATATCCCTCTTCCGGCACGCTGATCTTGGCAGAACCGAAAGGTATGGAGGCTTTTGCCGGGTGATAGGCTTCTACGGTAAGCTGGAGGATTTCGTCCTTGCCGAACATCATGCCCATCGGCCAGATTTCAATTTCCAGCGGAACAATTTCACCGGGTTTCAGCTTCTGTTCTGTGGTATAAGTATAATAGGGTTCTGCTTCCGTAGTACGCAGAGAGTCGAGCTGGCGCATGGAGGCGCGCATATAGCCTGTGGCGGCAACAGGTGCGCCGGTCGGATCGAGGAAGGGTTTGCCGTCTTTCGAGAGTTTCTCTACTCGTATGGCAAGATCCATGTCATCGTGATCGGGTGCCGATACCCACAGATGCAGTTTCATGTAACCGGTTATTTCGGTCGGTTTCTCCATCCGGTAGCGGTAAGTCACACCCGACTGTTGGCTTTCCGACTGATAAGTACTGATGTCCTCTTTCGGAGATAAACCGACAGTCAGTGAAGAGTCGGCAGCCGAGAGGTAAAGTTTGGTGTACTTTGTGCGCGCCAATGGGAATTCATTCTCGGGACGATTTACGATATTTTTACCACCCGGATTTAAGACAGATAAGCGAACTTTAGGAGTTTTCTCCCATCCGTTGTCAATGTTTTTTAAGTAATGATCGAAGAAACGGCGCAGGTCTTCCACGTTTTCCGGTGTGTAGTAATCGAACCACTCGTTGGTGTCGTGTACGCGCAGCCATTTCTCTTTCGAGGAGATACGGCGGTAACCTGCAAAGGTTCCGTGGGTGTGAACCGAATTGGTATAGCTGGCCACTACGTATGCCGGAATGGTGATGTTTTCCAGACGGGCAGCTTTATCTCTCCAGTAATCGCACATGAACGGATGTTCTACGATCATGCGCGGCTGGTCTTCGAGCATTCCGTGGGCGGAAGAGAAGGTTTCGGCTATCATCTCCGGAAATTCCGGCATCGGAATACCTCCTCGGTGACTTGATTCGCGATAGTGGTCGCTGAATCCTTCCCAAGGAGCGATGGCAGCTAGGTGCTTCGGGCGTTCGGCAGCAATAAACCACTGCGAAACGGTGAGCCAGGAATTGCCGGACATGCCGACTTTTCCGTTGCACCATTTCTGCGATGCGATCCATTCAATCATATCGCAGCCGTCGAGAGCATCTTCATGTCCCCAGTAAAGCAGGTTGCCTTCGGACATGTATGCGCCACGTTTATCGGGATTGACTACCGCATAGCCGTGAGCTACCCAGTAAGCCGGATCCGGACCTTCGAACTTCTCCAGTCCCGAAGTGGCATCCTTTGCTACGCCCGAACGCATCGGAACATCGTCGAGCATCTGTCCTCCTACCTCTTTTCCGTAGGGGCTCCAGGCAAGGATGGCTGGACAACTTTCGCCGTTTACCGGGCGGAATACATCGGCATAGATAGTGACTCCGTCACGCATTTTGACTGGTACATCCCGTTCCAGCAGAATATCGCAGGGCAAAGGCATCGTTCCTTCACGGCGTATGCTTCCTGCCTTCAGGATAAGTGTTTCTTGTTTGAACCCCGGATAGCGGACACGCGGGGCATTTACGGGCAGAGCTTTACGCAGCAATACATCGAAAGCTTTTCCATCGGCATCGTGTAAAGTGATTTGCTGCTGGGCTGGTAAGAGTTGTGGAGTTAGCATTGCAAAAAGCATGGCTCCAATCAGATTAGTTCTTTTCATTGTCGTATAAAGTTTATACTGTTTTCTTTATGGCAAAGTTCCGTACATTCCGTCGGAATGACATGTTAAATCTGGAAACGCAACTGGTTAAATACGAAACAAAATGTAATTTTACAGGAAAAATAAGAAGATATATTGGTTATGGAAGAAAGAATCATTCGGTTGCCGGAACTGATGATGTTTCACCAGATTACGGAGGTGTGGAACGAAAGTATTGCTTGTTTTAGTATGGACAGCAGCATGAAGAATATCAGCAAGGTGCCGCCGGTGCTTGCAGATATGTTTTCGTTTATTCTGGTGGAGGAAGGAACGGCACGTTATGTACTCAACTACAAGGAGTATACTGTGCAGGGTGGCGACTTATTGCTGTTTTCTCCCAGTATGCTGGTTTCCCTTGTAAACAGTAGCGATGATTTTAAAAGCAGGAACCTGATGTGTGAACGAAGTTTATTCGAGCACATGTTGTCATCGAATCCTGCTTACCAGACGTATTCTTATTATTTTTGCCGGAGCGATACTCCGGTAGTTCGACTGGAACGAAAAATGCAGGAGGCTTTGCGAAAATGTATGGAGCAAATCCGTCTGGCCATCGTCGACTGCAACGTTTATCAAAAGGAGATTATTCAATACCTGATGCACGCCTGCATGCTGTTGGTGCTCGAGGTGATAGAAGAGCGGGTATCTGCCCTGCCTCAGTCGCAGGGACGTACCGAAACTTTGTTTCATGACTTTATCTCGCTGGTCGTGGCTCACTATAAGCAGGAACATTATATCAATTACTATGCCGGTCAGTTGTCGGTTTCCACGACTTATCTGTCGCGCGTCATACGTCGGCAGACGGGAAAGACTGCGGCCTATTTTCTGACCGGCATGCTTTATGCAGAAGCCTGCCGCCTGCTTGTCCGTACCGATTATACTGCTCAGCAGATTGCGGAAGAGCTGAATTTCTCAGACCAGTCGGCTTTCGGCAAGTTCTTCAAGTCGAAGGCAGGCGTTTCTCCCCAGCATTACCGACAAAAGAGGGCGAACGGTGAGAAATGGGAAAACGGGAATCGGCAGGCGGAAGATTTCTGTGTTATAGAATGATCTTTTCCAGATCATCGGGCACATACACATTTCCCGAAAACTCTTGTCGGGCTTCGGCGGTATACCGTTCCTTACGGGTTGCCAGTGTCTTGTCCTCGGTATGATACAGCAGCAGATTCTTTACGTCGAGCGACGAAGCAAGTCGTCCGGCGTCGAGAGCCGTACTGTGATGCTTTTCGTAAGGTTTGAACCGCTCACGGTCGTCGTACAGACAGAAAGCCTCGCACAGCAGCCAGTCGGCTCCTGCCACATAATCGTGATTCAGTTCGTTGTATGGTTCATCGCCCAGACATACCAGTTTCTTTCCGTTGGGCAGTGTCGTGCGGAAGCCATATTGTTTTTCTTTTGTTGAGGCTATGTCGAAACACTGCAAGCTGAATCCTCCGGCTTCAAAACACATGCCGTCGGTTACGGTATGCAGTTCGATACCCTTTCCCAGTCGTGCCACGATCTTGGCTGGCAGCGTCATGCGACAGATCCAGTCGAGTACCTGTATCGCCTTGTCATGTCCGTATACATGGAAGGTATCTTCATACTTTCCAGCCTGCATGAGTTGTGCAATGACACGCACTACCCATATCGCTCCCAGTATATGATCGGTATGCGCATGGGTGAGGAACATGGCATGAATGTCGGTCAACGGTATGCCTGCTTTTTCAAGTTGTACCAGTATTCCGTTTCCTCCTCCCGCGTCTACCAGCAGTGTCTTATCCTGACATCTCAGGGCAAAGCAGGTATTATAGCATCGGGTAACCGCCGCATTGCCGGTCCCCAGCATGACAAGTTCTGTTGTTTTGTTCGTTTCCATAAGTTTTTCTTTGAATGATTACGACGAAAAAAGAGCAACAAATACCGACTTCCTTCCGGGCAGTACGATACCTGTTGCTCCAAGTTATGATAAGATCGATTTACTCAATATTAATATGCACGCGCAAACAATACACGGCGAGCCGACGGTTTGCCTGTTACCATATCTACGCCCGGAGTAAGACTTTCTTCGTCTGCTTCGAACGGAATACAGCGGATAGTAGCTTTTGTTTCTTCCTTGATACGTTCTTCTGTTTCAGTTGTTCCGTCCCAGTGAGCCAGGATGAATCCACCTTTTTCAATCTGTTCCTTGAATTCATCGTAAGTGTCAACCTTCACGATATGTTCGTTGCGGTACTTCAATGCTTTCTGATAGATATTTGCCTGTATTTCTTCAAGCAGATTCTTTACATATTCTTCGATGCCTTCGCAAGAACGGGTTTCCTTTTCCAGCGTATCGCGGCGCATGATTTCCATGGTATTGTTTTCCAAATCACGTCCTCCCATTACCAGACGTACAGGAACACCCTTCAGTTCGTAATCGGCAAACTTGAAGCCCGGACGTTTGTTGTCGGCATTGTCGTATTTAACCGAGATACCCATTTCACGCAATTTGGCGGCGATACCTTCTACCTTGGCATCGATATGTTTCAGCTGTTCGTCGTTCTTGTAGATAGGAACGATAACAACCTGTATCGGAGCCAAATGTGGAGGAAGAACCAGACCGTTGTCGTCGGAGTGAGTCATGATCAAGGCACCCATCAGACGAGTAGAAACACCCCATGAAGTAGCCCATACATAATCCAGCTTGTTGTTCTTGTCGACAAACTGCACGTTGAATGCCTTGGCAAAGTTCTGTCCCAAGAAGTGAGAAGTACCGCACTGCAGAGCCTTTCCGTCCTGCATCAATCCTTCGATGGTATAGGTATCGAGGGCTCCAGCGAAACGTTCGTTCGGCGATTTCACACCTTTGATGACAGGTACTGCCATGTACTTTTCAGCGAAGTCGCCATATACGTGCAGCATCTTCTGAGCTTCTGCTTCTGCTTCTTCGCGAGTAGCGTGTGCAGTGTGTCCCTCCTGCCACAAGAATTCGGCAGTACGCAGGAACAAACGAGTACGCATTTCCCAACGTACTACGTTAGCCCACTGGTTACACAAGATAGGCAGGTCGCGGTATGAGTTGATCCAGTTTTTATAAGTACTCCAGATAATAGTTTCTGAAGTCGGACGGATAATCAGTTCTTCTTCCAGCTTAGCGGCAGGGTCGACGATAACTCCTGATCCGTCTTCTGCATTTTTCAGACGGTAGTGAGTTACTACGGCACATTCTTTGGCAAAGCCTTCTACGTGTTCAGCTTCACGGCTCAGGTATGATTTCGGAATCAGCAACGGGAAGTACGCGTTTACGTGTCCGGTTGCCTTGAACATATCGTCCAAGATGCGCTGCATCTTCTCCCAGATAGCGTATCCGTAAGGTTTGATAACCATACATCCACGTACCGGTGACTGCTCAGCCAGGTCGGCTTTTACTACCAAATCATTGTACCATTGTGAATAGTTCTCACTTCTTTTGGTGAGGTCTTTTAATTCTTTTGCCATAATTTATGTTGTTATTATTTTTTATATCGTTTTTTCGTAGTTGCAAAATTAGTAAAAAAAGACATTGATTGCCTACAAAAAGTGGCATTCATTTCAATTGCAAACAGTGTTTTTAGTGCTGATAATCGAAATACCACCAGTATGTTTCTCCAAATTCTCGACGCATTTTGTTGCGCTCCTCTATTGCGGAGGTAAAGTCTTTACGTCGTACCTTGTATTCGGCATAGCGCTGGATCATGACACTGTCTGTTACCTGAATGGGATAATCAGGATGCCGGTCGCGATATATCAGCATCGCTTCCTTATAATACCGTGCGAAGTCTTCGTCGGGCTCACAGAAATCTACAATAGCCTGGGCAAAGGAATCCAGTCGCTTTTCGAGCAGCAAGGCCGAGAGATAATAGTCGAGTGATGTCGATTTTCCGGTACCTTTGTAGCAGATGTTGCGCAGAAACTCCATACGGTCTTCGCCGTTATACGGACGAACTCCCAGCAGATAGTAGATAGAGTCGTTGGTATAGCGGAGAACAGTAGACGAATCGTTGGCAAAGAACAATCCGTCAGTCTTATAGTATTGCGGGTATTCAAAAAGCTTTTCACCCAAAGTTCCTGTATGCGACATGGCAATGGTACGCAGTACGGTCAGTGTACGGCTCGCTTCGACGGAGTTTTTTCCCACTTTCAGGACTTCGTTATACTGGTGGTTGCGTAAGTAATGTTCAGCCTTCAGCTCCCGATGAAAGGTACGATTGCTGTTACCTATCAGAACGGTCATGAAAATAAGCAGCAGCAAAATAACAAGATTACTGTTCATCAGTGCGGTCGGAGTGCTTTCTGTATTCAGTTGTACGCGGAACACTCTTCTCAGCCAAAAGGCCAGCAGGAAATAGACCAGCAGCACGGTAGGCAACAGCCATCCCCACGGAGTGTGATAATCGCTCATGTAAATGGTTCTCCCTACATTGGTAAGTACTCCCAATATAAGACAGGAAGGGAAATAAGCAAGAGCACGAACTTCTCCTTTCAGTCCCAGCAGGCTGTTTACTCCCCAGCGGAGAAGGACCAGTATCAGGGTAATGATGATGGCACTTGGCAAGGGGGCAAAGTGGGTTTTACCATGTGCCAGCGAGAAATGAAGAGCTTCTAAGACATCGCTTTGAAACACATAGAGATAGATAAAACTGAAAATGGAAAAAAGAAAGCCGCACACGACGGTCTGTATGCGTGCGGCTTTCTTATAGTTTTTATGGATATATTCATTCATAAACGTTATTTCTGGCGTTTCAACACTACTGCCGAACGGGCAGGTATATATAATTTAAGCCATTCTTTCTTTTCTTTTGCATACAACGGATCGGCACATGTAAAGTGGGCAATGGAATCGTCTGCAAATCCGAATCCTCCGAATGCTTTACTGTCTGTATTCAGAACGACACGATATTCGCCGCGCGGAACAAGGAATCCGTAGTCGGTAAACGAACGGGTCGGATTGAAGTTGAATACGAAAATCAGGTCTTTTCGGCGGTAAGCCAGTACCTGATCGCCGTCATTGTGCCAGATTTCTACTACATCGGTCTTTTGTATATTCTTGACTCCTTCAATCAGGTGTACCATGGCACTATCAAAGTCGCCTAAATAATGATAGCACAAATCCTTATCATCTACCAGATGCCACTGACGACGAGCGTACTTATACGACCATCCGTTGCCCTCACGCGGGAAGTCAATCCATTCAGGATGTCCGAATTCATTTCCCATGAAGTTCAGGTAACCACCGTTGATGGTAGAAGCTGTAAGCAGACGAATCATCTTATGCAGGGCTATACCACGCTGTACAGTACCGTTTTCATCTCCTATCTTGAAGTGCCAGTACATATCGGCATCTATCAGACGGAAAATAATGGTCTTGTCGCCTACCAGAGCCTGGTCGTGACTTTCACAATAAGAAATCGTCTTTTCATCCTTGCGGCGATTGGTTACTTCCCAGAACATGCTGGACGGTTTCCAGTCTTCGTCGCGACGTTCCTTGATAATCTTAATCCAGTAATCCGGAATGTTCATTGCCATACGGTAGTCGAAGCCATATCCGCCGTCGTTGAATGGAGCTGCAAGTCCCGGCATACCCGAAACTTCTTCGGCAATGGTGATGGCACGTGGATTTACTTGATGAATCAATTTGTTGGCCAGTGTCAGATAGCAGATAGCGTTATCGTCTTCATGTCCGTTGAAATAGTCGCCGTAGTTACAGAAAGCCTCTCCCAGTCCGTGACTGTAATAAAGCATGGAAGTCACACCGTCGAAGCGGAATCCATCGAAATGGAATTCTTCCAGCCAGTATTTGCAGTTGGAGAGCAAAAAATGAATAACCTCGTTCTTGCCATAGTCGAAGCACAAAGAATCCCATGCCGGATGTTCACGGCGTTCTCCCGGATAGAAATACTGACAAGGATCACCGGCAAAGTTGCCCAATCCTTCTATTTCGTTCTTTACGGCATGTGAATGAACGATATCCATGATTACAGCAATACCCATCTGGTGTGCGGTATCGATAAGTTGTTTCAGTTCTTCGGGTGTTCCAAATCTGGATGACGGAGCAAAGAAACTGGAAACATGATATCCGAAACTGCCGTAATACGGATGTTCCTGAATAGCCATAATCTGAATACAGTTGTATCCATCCTTGGCAATACGCGGAAGAATATTTTCGCGGAATTCGTTGTATGTACCTACCTTCTCTGCATCCTGTGCCATACCGATGTGGCATTCATAAATCATTAAAGGAGCAATATTCGGAACGAATACCTTCTTTTTGAATTTATAAGGTTTTTCCGGATTCCATACCTGTGCGCTGAAAATCTTGGTCTGGTCATCCTGAACAACACGCGTTGCCCATGCAGGAATACGTTCGCCGCATCCGCCTTCCCAATAAACTTTCAACTTGTACAAATCGCCGTGTTTCATGGCATTTTCGCGCAGGTTGATTTCCCAGTTACCGGTATTTTTAACCCGTTTCAGCTTGTACTTGGCCTGCTCTTGCCAGCCGTTGAAATCACCAATCAGATAAATTTCAGTAGCATTGGGAGCCCATTCACGGAATGTCCATCCCTTTTCGGTACGATGCAGACCGAAATAAAGATGTCCTGTCGCAAAGTCGGACAATGTTTTCTTTCCGATTAATTCTTTTTCCTTATCGATGGCATGCTGGTGTCTGCCGGTAATAGCCTCTTTATAAGGCTCCAGCCAAGGATCGTTTTTAATGATATTCAATACTTCATCCATAGTATTAGAGTTTTATTAATGTACCCGAACTTTTACTATAACTTTTTTCACTCCGTCAGAAGTTACGCCAGGAGCGTGTCCGTCTTGCGGAAAAAAGATAGCAAACATGCCCGGAGTTATAGTCAGATAATCTTTTGCTAATCCTTTGTAAAAGGTAATGTCTTTTTCTGCATTATATTCTTCTTCCGGCAAATCGGTGCGGGGAGTATATCCCATTACTTCGACTCCCGACAATGGAATCTGAATATCAATGAATTGATTATGAGTTTCCAGTTTGGCTTCTTCTTTAGTTTTGGGTCGTGTTTGAGAGAAGTTAACCATCAGCTCACCTTCTTTTAATGTTATCTTACCGATTTCGTGTGCATCTAAGTCGGTAGACTTTAGGTATTCTACGGCTTGTGCAAACAAAGGATTCAGAGAAACATATTTCTCAAGATTTTCTAATTTATCTACAACCATAGTAGTAATGATTTATTTGTGATTTTACGTATATGGAAATTATATCCTATTCAAAATCATCGATTGTATAATTCGTGAAGTCTGCAAAGCGTTTCAGTTGTCTGAAGACATTCACTATCTCATCTATGAAAAGGGGATTATTGAAAAATGAATCAGGAATCGCATAAGCCACCGTATAGTCCTTGCATTTTATGTATTCCGGATAAGGAAAATCCTTGGGAAATCCTTTGGGTATTGTTTTCAAGTGGCTCTCTCCTATTACGGGAAAATACTTCTTGAAAGCAGGATCTTCCACAATGGAACGGAATTCTTCGATATTGTCTACTACCGACTGGCGGACTGCTTTCAGCATATTCGAAGGCATACACCAGCTTCCTCCTGCCAGCATGCAGTTGCCTGGTTCCAGATGAATGTAGTATCCGCAGTGATTTGATTTCTTTCCACGGGCATTTATATATCCTCCTATATGGTTCTTATAAGGAGATTTGTCTGCCGAGAAACGGATATCCCGATAGATTCGATAGGTACAATCATGGGGACGAACATGCGAAACACTTTCATCGAATAATGAGATGCGTGCTATGATAGTTGCAAGCAGATTTTCAAAACTGCTTTGTACATTTTGATATTCAGCTTTATGTTCCTGAAACCATTCACGGGTATTATTCTCTGACAAGCGTTTCAGAAAATCTAAAATTTCTGGTATATTCATGCCCTTATCCCTTTTTTGTAACACAAACATACAAAATATATTTTGATAAACCGAATAAAATATAAGTATTTTATAGGTTATCAATTATATTCAACAAATTCTGATGGATCTTTCCATTGGAAGCCAAAACCTGCGAACCGGAGTAAAAAGAGTCTTCTCCGCTAAAATCGGTAACCTTCCCTCCTGCATTTTGTAAAATAATGGTACCTGCGGCAATATCCCATGGGCCGAGAAATGCTTCTATACGCGCTTCAAATCTGCCGGCTGCCACATAGCAGAGTTCTACCGCTGCCGCTCCGAGCAGTCGCAGGCCTGCTACGTTTCCGTAAAGGTTCTTTACCAGATGTACAGCCATGGGGCTATAGGCATCCGATGCATATGGAAAGCCAAGTGCGATAAAGGAATCGTCGAGTCGTGATACCGATGAAACATGTATTTCCTTGCCATTGAGATACGACGGAGCGCCTTTGTAAGTCCAGAAACATTCATCGCGACAGATTTCATATACCACGCCCAATAACAATTCTTTTTTACTTCGTAATGCAATGCTTACGCAATAGGGAGCATTGTCGTGAATAAAGTTTGTCGTTCCGTCAAGCGGGTCAACCAGCCAGCAGTATTCTTCATCGGTGAGATTACCGCTACCCTCTTCTGCAATAAAACCTGCTTCAGGAAGCAATTCCTTCAAGCAGGTTACAATTTTCTTCTCAGATTCTTTGTCTACATACGAAACATAGTCGTGTGCATGTTTTTTCTCAACGGCCTCACGATGAAACTTTTTTCTTTCATCGCGTATAAAGCTACCCGCTTCTATTGCGAGGCTCCGTACCTTATCTGTAAGTAACGATAAATCCAACATTATTTTTCCTCCAAAAGCCTTCCATTGCGGAATGTACCTTGACGAATTATTTTTCCGTTAGTATCTGTTTCGACAAAAGGACCATCTTTTTTCCCTTGTTTAAAGAAGCCCTCAAAGCGTACACCATCCTTTGTTACGATAGTACCTTTGCCATTTTCTTTACCTTTGGAGAAGTGTCCTGTATAAACGGAACCATCCTTCATACGCAGAACTCCTTCACCTTCGGCCATGTTATTCTTCCATTGACCTTCGTATTCATCGCCGTTTCCCCATTTATAATGTCCTTTTCCAGACCGTTGGTTTTTTGCCCATTGGCCTTCGTATACGGCTCCGTTCTGCCATGTGAATGTTCCGGTTCCTTCCTGCCATCCGTTTTTAAACTGTCCTACATACTTATCTCCGTTGGGATAAACATAAATACCTTTTCCGGTACGTTCTCCATCGGCATAATCGCCCTCATAGCGTTCTCCGTTCTGAAAGTAATAAATACCTTTACCGTGCTGAACGTCTCTTACCCAGTCGCCGATATATTTATCTCCGTTGGTATAGTAAAACGTACCTTTACCGTGACGTTCGCCGTTTTTCCATTCTCCTTCATACTTCGAACCGTCCTCCCATGTCATGACCCCTTTCCCGTTTTTCAGGTCGTTGGTCCATTCACCTTCGTATTTGGCACCGCCTTTCCATGTATAGGTACCGTGTCCGTTTCGCTTGTCTTCATGCCACATACCCACGTAAAGGTCACCGTTATAATAGTACATTGTACCCTCTCCTTCTTGAAAGTCAGCATACCACATACCCTCATAACGGTTGTTATTCATAAAATAATAAGTACCTTTTCCATGCTGCTGGTCCTGATACCAATGTCCTACATATTTTTCTCCATCACTGAATATATACGTACCTTCTCCTTCACGCTTTCCTTTTACATATTCCCCTTCGTATACATCTCCGTTCTTGAAAACTGTTTTTCCTTTTCCATTCGGACGACGGCCTTTCAGCTCTCCTGTATATTCCGATCCATCCTTGAATTTGTAATATCCCAATGACATTTGTGCAGAAGCCGACAAGCCTCCAAATGCCATTAGCGTGAATAATAAAAATGTATGTCTTGTCATTAGTTTCTTTTTTCGTTTTTATTTGGATGTTCAAAAATAGTGTTTTTAGTAGAGAGATTATAAAATCATTACACTTTTTTACCCGCAACGACTGCTATTAAGTTTTCTTTACAGAAATATCGTTGTGCCAACACCTGAAGTTCGTCGGAGGTAACTTCACGAATAGCTCTCAGCGTCTGTTCGAAGAAATCATTTTTCAGTCCCGACGTTTCGATGAATATCCATGCATCCGAAAGCGAGAAAGCGCTTTCATACGAGCGGCACATATCTCCCAGCATGTAGTTGCGTACCATTTCCAGTTCTTTGTCTGAAACCTTTTCCGAACGCAATATATCCATTTCCTTATAAACTTCGGCTATAAGCGGTTCCACATATTCGTTGGCTGCTTCAGTGCTTATGCCCAGCACTCCGATGCCCGGATAATTTACCAGTCCAGCTCCAATGCCATACGTATAACCTTTATCTTCACGGATATTTGACATCAACCGACTGCCGAAATATCCTCCGAACAGCGTAACAAGCACACGCAGTTTCAAATAGTCAGGATGCTGCTGGCTGATGGAGAATGTTCCTATCTTGACAGAGCTCTGTAATGCATCTTCCTTTTCGATAAAGATACGCTTATTCTCCTCCGTCACAGGCTGAAATGTTTTATGAGTCATTTTGCGGGATGTATCTCCCCATGCCGATTCTCCGAAATGATGCTCGATGCAGCGCACGATTTCGGGGGTAACTTTCCCGGAAACATATACGGAACAGTTTCCGGAATGATAATACTGGCGATAAAAATCTCTTAAAACCTGACTGTTGATACGGTCGTAGTCGTCGAGTTCAGCATAACGTCCTAGCGGATGTGACAAACCGAATAGAGCACGGTTCAGGCGCTTTCGGGCCATGACATCCACGCGTTGTGCATTGACCAGAAACTGTTGCTTATTGATATCCACCACAACCGACAACTCTTTTTCCGGAAAGGTCGGCTCCTTAACCATCGAGGCCAGAATCTCTACTGTTTTTGGAAAATACTTGCTTAATGAATATAGCGTGATGAACCCGTAATTCAGCGATGACGACAAATCCAGCCATGCACCGTAATAATCCAGTTTTTCGGCTATCTGCGACGATGTAAGCGCTTGGGTACCTTCACGCAACATACGATTGGTAAACATTGCCAGCAGCGGCTGAGTCTGATTCCACTGACCACCCTTCACCAGCAAGTCAAAACGTACTACATCTTCATTTCCTACTTGAATAACATTCAATGGTATTCCGTTAGGCATTACCCTGCGCTCAGGAGCGGCTATAGAAAAATGATCTATCTGACGTATTTTGGGAGCTGTTGTTCTGTCTAAAGCCATTACTTCATTTCTTTATGTTCGTGCAAGAACTGTTCTGCGCGAGCCAAATCCTGCGGAGTATCTATTCCAATTGTTTCAACCTCACTGATACCGACCTTTATGGTATATCCGTTTTCCAGCCAGCGCAATTGCTCCAGCGACTCTGCCAGTTCGAGCGAAGATTGCGGTAAAGAAGTAATCTCCTTCAATACATTTGCACGGTAAGCATATAATCCGATATGCTTATAATAAGTGTGTCCTTCCAGCCATTCTGCCTTATCTTTGTTTCGCTGATATGGAATAATGGAACGGCTGAAATACAACGCATTCATGTTTTTGTTGACTACCACCTTCGGAGAATTCACGTTTTCCAGCGCATCGAAACCGTCGGCCGGAGTAAAGGGCTTCACCAGCGTCGCTATCTGTGTCGTTTCGTCTTCGAAACAAGCTTTTACAGCCTCTAGTTGAGAACGTTGGATAAACGGTTCGTCACCCTGAATGTTTACGATGACATCGTATCCGCCACCCACTTTACAAAAAGCTTCGTAGCAACGGTCCGTACCGCTCTTATGGTTTACCGAAGTCATAACCACCTTTCCTCCGAAAGCTTTGACTGCTTCCTCGATGCGTGCATCGTCGGTCGCTACGTACGCTTCATCCAGAATGCCGGATACTTGTTCGTATACTCTTTGAATAACGGTCTTCCCGCCCAGCATGGCCAGAGGCTTTGCCGGAAAACGCGTGGAAGCATATCTTGCTGGAATAATTCCGATAAATTTCATGGTATTCATACTTTTTATTGGTATGCAAATTTACAAAAAAAATCTATTTTTGTAGCCAAAACTTCATAAATATGAAAACTACATGTCGTTGTGTAATCTGTCTGGGATCGAATGCCGACGGAGAATATCATCTGGCTATGGCAAGAAAAATACTAGACTGCACATTTCCTGGAATGCGATGGGGAGAAATTGTAGAAACCGTTCCCGAAGTGACAGAAAATCCTGCGCCTTATCTGAATCAGGCAGCCATGATGGAAACGGAACTTTCTGCCGGCGAGCTGAAAGCTCTCTTCAAGGATATTGAAAAGAAGTGTGGAAGAACTCCCGAAGGTAAGCAGAAAGGCATTATTCCTCTGGATATCGATTTGCTGGTATTCGGTACGCAGGTCATGAAGCCTGCCGACATGGAAAAGCATTATGTCGGGCAAGCCCTGAGTTCGCTTGGAAAAGTGTAGTAATCAGACAAGCTTTACATACCCCAGTCGGGTATAATGTACCCCTTTGCTTTCGTAGTGCGCCATTATTTTAGCAGATGAAAGATGCAGGACCTCATGTGTATTGATCTTCCGGCTGTGACAACTCAGCGCATTGGGTGTCTGACTCCGTGCGGCAGCCTTTACGAAAAAAGTAAAGCGGTTCCCGTCGCGGTCGGCAGCCAGCACATTCTGGTCTACATAAAAATCGGCCTTGTATGTATCCACTTGCAGACGGACATTCAGTACAGTCAGGAACATATCCTTCAGCTTGTCTCCTACTTCGCCGATATACCGGCTTACCGAAGAAATGTGTTTTTTCTGGATAGTAAGCTCAAAGTGTACCTTGGCAAACTTCTTTGCCAGAAGGACCAGCGGTTCGTAACGCTTGGTTTCTACGACAAACTTATTGGCCAGCCAAAGTACATACGAAGGGTCTACATAGAAGATTTCGGCCAGACGCTTGCCGCGATATTTGCCGAAGGGAATAATATCGTCCGACTGCCCGTAGCAGCTTTCGAATACGGCATTGTCTTGTACATCGAGCAGAACGTTGCAATTCTGAAGCAGGGCAAAGGCTCTTTCGGCAGCGGCATCGAATGTCACAGCCAGTGTACGTATAAACAGTGGAGCATTGTCGTTGAGGAATATTCGCCAGAACCCGTAATACGGGCGATAAGGAGTTGGCATGCTGATGACATATTTGCCGTTTGTTTCTGTTCTTCCACGATTGAACACATCGATGCGGTCGAAAATCTTGGCAGCACGTTCAGGAGATAGCTGGTATAAGGTAAGATTACGATCCATTACAATCCTCCTTTTTTTATCGGTTTTTGCAAGATAAGAAAATTCCTTCAAAAAAGCAACGGCAGAAGGATAAAAAAACGTGCCGACGTTTGTGATAAAACATCGGCACGTTTTCTTTATAATATGGTGACGTTTGCCAGCCTTACTTTTCCTTACTGGAAAAACACATCATCCAGCTGACTATTATTATCTTCCTCAATCTCTGTGAGTTTATCCTTGCAGGGGTCGAAATCCTGAGGAATATCGAAATATTCATCCTGAGAATAACCCAGGGTCTTGTCGGCATAAACCTTCTGCATGTACAGTCCCCATACCGGCAAAGCCATTGAAGCTCCCTGTCCGTCGCGCATGGTATCGAAGTGGATATCGCGTTCTTCACCACCTACCCAGCAGCCTGATACCAGCGAAGGAGTGAATCCCATAAACCAGCCATCAGAGTTACGGTTGGTTGTACCGGTCTTGCCGCCCATATCCGCCTTTATTCCATACAGACGTCGAACACGTCCGCCGGTACCTTCGTTAATAACGGCACGCAGCATGACAAGCATCTTGTAAGCGCTCGACTCGCTGATTACCTCTTCCACCTGCGGAGTAAATGTCGCAATGACGTTTCCTTCATTGTCTTCGATGCGTGAAACAAAGAGCGGAGCCGTACGAATACCACGGTTGGCAAAGGCCGTGTAAGCACTAACCATTTCCCCGACAGAAATTTCGCATGGACCCAGACACAAGGAGACTGTAGGCTGAATATCTCTGTTCAGAACACCGAACGAATGGATCAGGCGAACCAGAGCGTACGGGTTAAGCTTGCTCATCAGGTAAGCAGAAATCCAGTTGTTGGAGTTTGCCAGTCCCCACTTCAGCGTAACCATTTCGCCGTAATGTGACTTCGAACTGTTTCTCGGTGTCCATGCTTTTCCGTTTTCGTCGAACAATGTCTGCTCAACGTTTCTTACTTCATCGCAAGGTGAGAATCCGTTCTCCATCGCCAGTGTATACAAGTACGGTTTGATGGTAGATCCTACCTGACGGCGTCCCACCATTGCCATATCATACTGGAAATAATTATAGTTAAGACCACCCACATAAGCTTTCACATAACCGGTAATCGGGTCCATCGACATGAATCCCGCACGCAAGAAATGCTTGTAATAGCGGATAGAATCCAGCGGAGTCATGATGGTATCTTTGTCCCCATCCCATGAAAAGACTGTCATTTCATGTTTGGTATTGAACGCTCTGCGGATTTCCGCTTCCGAACAACCTGCTTCCTTCATTTCGCGGTAGCGGTCGGACTGGCGTACGGAGCGTTCCAGTATCTTGTCGACTTCTTCCTGAGTCAGCTCGTTGGTATAAGGAGCCGTCTTGCGTCCGTATTTTTCCTTGAAGAAGCGCGGCTGCAAATACTTGGCCACATGTTCGTAAACGGCTTCTTCGGCATAGCGCTGCATGCGTGAATTGATGGTGGTATAAATCTTCAGACCGTCGGTATAGATATTATAATTGGTACCATCTTTCTTTTTGTTCTTGGCGCACCATCCGTACAGCGGATTGTTTTTCCATGCCAGAGAGTCTTCATAATACTGCTGTTGCTGCCAGCCTCTGTAGTTGGAACGATGCGGTTCCTTTGCTGTCATGATTCTACGCAAATATTCGCGGAAGTAAGTCGCCAGTCCATCCTTATGGTCGACAGGCTGGAACTTCAGTGTCAGCGGCAGTGCCTGAAGCGAATCCCGTTCAGCCTTGGTCAGATAGCCCGCCTTGTACATCTGGTCGAGTACCGTATTACGACGGCCGCGTGAGCGTTCGTTGTAACGGCGCGGGTTATACAGCGACGGATTCTTGCACATACCGATCAGCGTAGCAGCTTCCTCTATCGAAAGATCTTTCGGGTCTTTCGAGAAATAAGTCTTGGCCGCTGTCTTGATACCTACGGCATTGTTAAGGAAATCGAACTTGTTGAGGTACATCGTGAGGATTTCCTCTTTGGTGTAATAACGCTCCAGCTTCACGGCAATTACCCATTCTATCGGTTTCTGCAACAGACGTTCCATCACATTGTCGGCTGTTGGCGAGTAGAACTGCTTGGCCAGCTGCTGCGTAATGGTACTACCTCCACCGGCGTGCTTCTGCATGAAAATTCCACGCTTGATGACTGCACGCATGAAAGCCCGGATGTCTATACCCGAATGTTCACTGAAGCGCACGTCTTCTGTGGCCACAAGTGCGTGTACCAGATTGGGCGAAAGATCGTTGTATCCTACGTATACACGATTTTCCTTGCTGTACGACCATGTACCCAGTAACTGTCCGTCGTCGGAAATAATCTGGGTTGCAAATTTCAGATTCGGATTTTCCAGTTCCTCCACCGGAGGCACGTAACCTATCCATCCTTTTGCGATAGCCGTAAAGACCACGGCTACCGATAAAACTCCTAGTGCGAGCAGCGCCCACAACACGTATATAAATTTCTTCCTCATGATAAATTAATATGCTTTACCTGTTCTATTTACGGCAAAATCTGCGGAAATCTTACTCTATTCCCGCAAAGTGCTTTAAGAAAACGTGCAAAAATAAGGAAATTCACTGGAATAAACGAATAAAACAAGATGAGAAAGTAACCGGTTTTTGTACAAAAAACAAAATGATTTGTACAAAAGATAAAAATTTTCGTACAAAAAATGAGAAAACACAACGACGGGAGAATAAAAACTTCAGTGAATTTATATGAAAAAAGAATGGCGCTTTTATTTTTTTTGCCTACCTTTGAACTCCGGTATTATAATAACAATCATAAAACCGAAAATATGGAAAATAGAAGTTTAGTAACCATTGCCAATCATTCTAAGGAACGTATCCTTTATCTTTTGGAAATGGCAAGAGAGTTTGAAAAGAAACCCAACCGTCACTTGCTGGATGAAAAAATCGTTGCAACCCTTTTCTTTGAACCTTCTACGCGTACTCGTTTAAGTTTTGAGACTGCGGCAAACAGACTGGGAGCCAAGGTTATCGGATTTACGGACCCGAAGGTGACAAGCTCTTCGAAGGGAGAAACACTGAAAGACACCATCATGATGGTAAGCAATTATGCCGACATCATCGTCATGCGTCACTATCTGGAGGGAGCGGCACGCTATGCCAGCGAGATTGCCCCGGTACCTATTGTCAATGCCGGCGACGGAGCAAATCAGCATCCTTCTCAGACTATGCTCGACCTCTATTCCATATATAAAACACAGGGCACGCTGGAGAACCTGAATATTTATCTGGTGGGCGACCTGAAGTACGGCCGTACGGTTCATTCCCTGCTGATGGCCATGCGTCATTTCAATCCGACTTTCCATTTCATCGCACCCGAGGAACTGAAGATGCCGGAAGAATACAAATTGTACTGCAAGGAACACAATATAAAATATATCGAGCATACGGACTTTACAGAAGAAACCATTGCCGATGCGGACATTCTGTACATGACACGTGTACAGCGGGAACGCTTTACCGACCTGATGGAATACGAACAGGTGAAAGATGTGTATATTCTCCGCAACAAGATGCTGGAGCATACCCGCCCGAATCTCCGAATCCTTCATCCGCTGCCTCGTGTAAACGAAATTGCTTACGATGTAGACAACAACGAAAAGGCATATTATTTCCAGCAGGCTCAGAACGGACTTTATGCACGTGAAGCTATCTTGTGCGACGTACTGGGCATTACACTGGATGAAGTCAAGGCGGATACCGAACGATAAATAAACTTTTTAAACAAATTGATCAAAAAAGATTATGAACGAAAAGAAAGAATTACAGGTAGCCGCCCTTGAGAATGGAACGGTTATCGACCATATACCTTCGGATAAAGTATTTACAGTTGTAGCGTTGCTCGGATTGGAGAACACAGACAGCAACATCACTATCGGAAATAATTTCGAGAGCAAGAAGCTGGGCAAGAAAGGCATCATCAAGGTAGCCGACAGATATTTCTCCGACGAGGAAGTAAGCCGCTTGTCGGTTGTTGCTCCCAATGTGAAGCTGAACATCATCCGCCATTATGAGGTAGTTGAGAAAAAGCAGGTACTGATGCCCGACGAACTGAAAGGTATCGTGAAATGCAACAATCCGAAATGTATTACCAACAACGAGCCGATGGAAACGTGGTTCCATGTCATCGACAAGGAACAGGGTATCCTGAAATGTCACTACTGCGAGAAAGAACAGCAGAAAGACAATATCAAACTGATTTAACTACCGTATGAAGCAAGACTGGAAACCTGGAACAATGATTTATCCGTTGCCAGCCGTGCTGGTCAGCTGCGGAAGTTGTAAGGAAGAATACAACATCATCACCGTGGCATGGGTCGGAACCATCTGTACCAATCCGCCGATGTGCTATATCTCCGTCAGGCCGGAACGACACTCCTATCCTATTCTGAAAAAGAACATGGAGTTCGTGATTAACCTGACAACTAAGGATATGGCCTATGCGACAGACTGGTGCGGGGTACGGTCGGGCAAGAACTTCAACAAGTTCGAGGAGATGCATCTTACTCCGGGACCGGCTTCCATCGTGCAGGCTCCTGTCATCGAGGAATCTCCCCTGTGCATCGAATGCAGGGTAAAGGAGATTGTATCGCTGGGCTCACACGATATGTTTATCGCCGATGTGGTAAACGTAAAGGCCGATGAGAAATATCTGGATTCCGATACGGGCAAGTTCGACCTGGCAAAATCGAACCTACTGGTTTATGCGCATGGAGGCTATTACGAAATGGGCAGCAAAATCGGAAAGTTCGGCTGGTCGGTAGAAAAGAAAAAATAAAGCATAAATATGAAAAGAACTGCTTTTATCCTCATGGCAAGCCTCCTGCTGGCAACGAATCTTCAAGGCCAGTCGAGAGGGAGCAGACGGGATGCCTCGCGCGACCCGCTGGTCAACGTGGGGGTAAAGGCAGGCTTTAATTCGTCTATGTTCTTCATAGACCACCTTTCGGTAGGAGGACAGGAACTAGACGATATCCAAAACAACTACAAGGTAGGTTATTTCGGAGCATTTTTCTGCCGCTTTAACCTGAAAAAGCATCATTATCTTCAGACAGAAATATCTTACAATGTATCGAAGGGAAGTATTTCCGTTGCCAGCACGGCCGACAACCGCGACATTTTGCAGCATAGCGCCCTGGTAAAGACTTCCATACACTCCATTGACTTACCTGTACTTTATGGATATAAATTTGTAGATGCACGTCCATACGGAATGGCATTTTTTCTCGGTCCGAAAGTGTCGTATAATTGGAGAAAGCATTGCAAGAACGAGTATTCAGGCTTCTATCAGCAAGACATAACAGAAAAACTTCATCCGTTTTGTTACAGTGCCGTGGTGGGATTGGCTGTCAATGTTTCGAATATCTTCTTCGATTTTCGTTACGAAGCAGCTCTGCATAACATGGTAAAATCGGTTACGTTCGATAGGAATGCCACCGAATCTCCTTATTGTGATCAGGACATATCCCTCAACCGACGGAAGAACGTATTGAGTTTCTCGTTGGGAGTGATTTTTTGATGAATTTAATATTACCTTTTAAAATACAATAACATGAAAAAAGATGATTTGATTTTTGACATCATTGAAAAGGAACATCAACGCCAACTGAAAGGTATCGAACTGATTGCTTCCGAGAACTTTGTAAGTGACCAGGTAATGCAGGCTATGGGCTCATGCCTTACCAATAAATATGCAGAAGGTTATCCGGGAAGACGTTACTATGGGGGCTGCGAGGTTGTAGACCAGAGCGAACAGATTGCCATCGACCGTCTGAAACAGATTTTCGGAGCGGAATGGGCAAACGTACAGCCTCATTCTGGAGCACAGGCAAATGCTGCCGTATTTCTGGCAGTATTGAATCCCGGTGATAAGTTTATGGGACTGAATCTGGCACACGGAGGACACCTTTCTCATGGTTCGGCTGTCAATACTTCCGGTATCATCTATACCCCCTGCGAATATAACCTGAACAAGGAAACCGGACGTGTAGATTACGATCAGATGGAAGAAATTGCATTGCGTGAGCATCCGAAGATGATCATCGGTGGTGGTTCTGCCTATTCTCGTGAATGGGATTACAAGCGTATGCGTGAAATTGCCGACAAGGTAGGTGCTATCTTTATGGTCGATATGGCTCATCCTGCAGGCTTGATTGCTGCCGGATTGCTGGATAATCCGCTGAAATACGCTCATATCGTTACTTCTACTACTCACAAGACTTTGCGTGGTCCTCGTGGTGGTGTGATCTTGATGGGTAAGGACTTCCCTAATCCATGGGGCAAGAAAACTCCGAAGGGAGAAATCAAGATGATGTCTCAGTTACTCGACTCTGCCGTATTCCCGGGTATCCAGGGCGGACCGCTGGAACACGTTATCGCTGCCAAGGCTGTAGCTTTCGGCGAATGTCTGCAACCGGAATACAAGGAATATCAGAAGCAGGTTAAGAAAAATGCGGCTGTACTTGCACAGGCTTTGATGGACCGTGGCTTTACGATCGTTTCCGGCGGTACAGACAACCACTCTATGCTGGTTGACTTGCGTAGCAAATATCCTGATCTTACTGGTAAGGTGGCAGAAAAGGCATTGGTTTCAGCCGACATCACTGTAAACAAGAATATGGTTCCATTTGATACTCGTTCTGCTTTCCAGACTTCGGGTATCCGTTTGGGAACTCCGGCTATCACGACTCGTGGTGCGAAAGAAGACTTGATGTACGAAATCGCAGAAATGATTGAAACTGTCTTGTCGAATGTAGACGATGAAAAAGTCATAGCTTCCGTACGTGCTCGTGTAAACGACACCATGAAGAACTATCCTATTTTTGCCTATTAAAAATAGAAGTTCTTTCACGGTTATGACCGGAAAATCAAAAGGCATATAAACAAAACCCTCAGAATATTGTTTTCTGAGGGTACAAATAAAGATGAAAGTATGAAAAAAACGAGTTTTATGGCTATTTTACTGAGCTCATGCTTGGTACTTAGCAGTTGTGGTTCTTTGAACAATACTGCCAAGGGCGGTATGATAGGCGGTGGTAGTGGTGCTGCTCTGGGAGCTATTATCGGTGGCATTGCCGGACATGGTAAGGGAGCTGCTATCGGTGCTGCTGTAGGTGCTGCTGTGGGTACAGGAGCCGGTGTCCTGATTGGAAAGAAGATGGATAAGGCTGCCGAACAGGCTGCCCAGATTCAAGGTGCCGAAGTAGAGCAGGTAACCGACAACAATGGCTTGCAGGCCGTGAAGGTTACTTTCGATTCGGGTATCTTGTTTAATACAAGCAGCTCTTCACTGAGCACTTCTGCCAAGGCTTCACTCAGCAAGTTTGCAAACAACGTATTGAACCAGAATCCGGACATGGATGTTGCTATCTACGGATATACCGACAATACGGGATGGAAAAACAGTACAGCTGCCGAAAGTGTACAGAAAAACCTGGAGTTATCTCAGGAACGTGCACAGAGCGTTTCAAGCTATCTGCTGGGATGCGGTGTAGCAACTTCACAAATCAAGAGTGTAGAAGGTATGGGAGAAAACAATCCAGTGGCAGACAACAGTACGGAAGCCGGACGTAAAGAAAATCGTCGTGTGGAAGTATATATGTATGCTAGCCAGCAAATGATTCAGCAGGCAGAAGCTGGTACATTGAAGTAAAACTCCAATATCCTGAAAAACAGAAAATCCAACCGGGAGATTCCGATGTTTCTCCGGTTGGATTTTCTGTTTTTCAGAGATTTGTTCTCTTGTTTTTATTCTTTTATATCCGTTTCATCTCCCTTTAATATCGGCAAGGTAATCTGGTACTTTACGGCAAGTATACGGACGATGAAGACCGTTACACCGCCTAATATCTGCGAAATATAGGTTTCCATCCCGGCTTTCAGGCATATCCAGTAAACCAGCCCTCCTATCACGCAGGCCATTGCGTAAATCTCCTTTCGGAAAATCAGCGGAATCTCGTTGATGAAAACATCACGTATCACACCTCCGGCAGCTCCGGTAATACTACCCATGATAATTGCTACCCAGAAGGGATATCCCAAAGAAATACTTTTTCCAAAGCCCACGACTGTAAACAATGCCAGTCCGATGCTGTCGAACAAGAAGAAAGTATTGTTCAGGTGGATAAGATGTTTTCCGAAAATAATGACAACGAACATTGCAAAGGCAGTACAAATCAGATAAATCGGATCAGTCATCCATACAGGGGTAACGTTCAGCATGACGTCACGCAAGGTTCCTCCTCCGATTGCTGTTGCCAGTCCTACAATATATGCGCCGAACCAGTCGAATCGCTTGGCTGATGCCAGACGAATTCCACTGATGGCAAAAGCAAATGTTCCTATAAAGTCGAGTATCTGAACAAATGATGGCATTTCTATTGTTTAAGTTAAAAAGTTATTTACCATGTATAACTTACACCAAAGCTAAGCAGTTCCTGAAGTTGGAAATAGCTGTCATCCGGATTGGCTTTCGTTACAGAGTCATCAAATCGGGTATGAACAAACAGTTTGGTCGAAAAGTATTTGTTGAAAGCAAAGGTGAACGTATTTTCCCATTCAGACAATACCTGTTCGTAGTTTGTCGTATAAGAGAAACGTGATTCCCAAGTCAGACCGCTGAGAACAATCCATTTCAAGGTCGCTTCTACACGGGAACCCAGCTGATTCTTTACTTTCTGTCCTGCATCAATGTTGAATTTGGTAGGATCAACCCTGTCGCTTGCTACACTGTATCGCGTGTAGTTGAACGGATTAATCAAAACAGACAAGTTACAAACTGCATCTTTGGTATACTTGTAGTCCATACCGATACCGATATTCAACTCGGCCGGTGAGAAGAATGATGAAACCAAATTATCGGAGTTCGTTTCATAGTTAGAAAAGAACTGTGTCTTAAATTCTGCCGAAACCGTATAGTACCAGTTAGTTATAGCTTTATATCCAAATTTGGAGCTTAAACGAAGCAAGTCTTCACTCGTCTTATACTGGTGCACTGTATCGGAAGGAGCTGAGATAAAGCCGAGTTTCCATTCCAGTTTGTTTTCAAACTGTATCTTCTGCTTGTCATCGTAGTTAAGTTGAAGCACGGCTCCCGAAAGCAGAGATACCGTACTTTCTCCTCCTTTATACCAGTTGTCGGAAATGTAATTCTGTGAGAACTGCGCATATCCGTTTCCACTGAAAGACCAGAAGTTCGGTTTCATAACCAACAGATCTTTTTCTCTTACTTGTCCCTGAGAGGCAGCATTCACCAGATAGAAAACTTTTTCCTTTTTAGGCCTCTTTACCCTCATTCTGTCCGACAACGGCTCTATACCTTTCAGCTCACTTTCGTTTTTAGAAACCAGATTAGGATATTGCAGATAAAAGCTAAGCAATTGCTTGTTGACTTCTTTGTCTATTTCAGCCGAACGGGTCAGGTCGGGCACCTGAAAGACAGAATCCTTTCGTGCGTCTTCTTTAATAAAAGGAATCACAGGCTTCCAGTCGTCAATGGAAAAGGCCTGTTCTATTGGTTCCGAATAATAGGTAGCCGGAACAACGAACTTATAAAAGTCCGGATTGGAGCGAATCCACGACGGAGCCTCTGGAAGATAAATATCATCCCAGCGTTCCAGCATATCCTGATAATCCCGGCGGAAGTTATATAGAAGAGCCTGAAAGTCTTTCACGGCTGGACTTATCCGTGAAGATTGCTGAGCCTGAGCAATCTTCGCCTTGACAATATCTGTTGTCTTCTTGCGATATGCAGTATCGGCAGGAAGTACTTTTTTCTGCCCTCCCGCCTGTATGATGCTTTCGGTAATCGTATCGTTCGCTAATGTTAAGTCTTGTAAGTCCTTGGCCTGACCCGTTTCATTTATCAGGAAGGACATCGTTATAAACATCCCTAGTGTTTTCATTCTTACTTATTTCGACAATTTTCTTGCAAAAATACAATTAAATTTAGTCATATAAAACGATATTCTAACAAATTGTATCTTGGTTTTTGTTCAAGTTACAACTTACTAATTTTCTCTTTGCAATGTTTTGTCGCTTTCCTTGTGGGAGATTTGGCTTTTTTTTATAATTTTGCAACTTCGAATAGTAGTGTTAGATAATAAATCATTTTAAAATAATCATATTGTGGCAGAAACAAAGTACATTTTCGTAACAGGTGGTGTAGCCTCTTCATTAGGTAAAGGTATTATTTCATCATCTATCGGTAAATTGCTGCAAGCCAGAGGCTACAGCGTAACTATACAGAAGTTCGACCCGTATATCAACATCGACCCGGGTACATTGAATCCTTATGAACACGGAGAGTGTTACGTGACAGTCGACGGGCATGAAGCCGATCTGGACTTAGGACATTATGAACGCTTCCTCGGTATTCAGACAACCAAAGCAAACAACATCACGACTGGTCGTATTTATAAAAGTGTCATCGATAAGGAACGTCGTGGCGACTATCTGGGAAAAACAATCCAAATCATCCCTCACATCACTGATGAAATCAAACGCAATGTCAAATTGCTGGGAAATAAATATAAGTTTGATTTTGTGATTACTGAAATTGGAGGAACCGTAGGAGATATCGAATCGTTGCCTTATTTGGAAAGTATCCGTCAGTTGAAATGGGAACTGGGTAGAAATGCGCTGTGTGTACATCTTACTTATGTTCCTTATCTGGCTGCTGCCGGTGAATTGAAAACGAAGCCGACACAGCATTCTGTCAAGGAATTACAATCTGTAGGAATCCAGCCGGATATTCTGGTTTTGCGTACGGAGCACAACCTCAATACTAACCTGAAGAAAAAAGTTGCCTTATTCTGTAATGTAGACGAAAGCGCGGTAGTACAGTCTATGGACATGCCGACAATCTATGAAGTACCTCTTCGCATGCAGGAGCAGAAACTGGATGTTACTATCCTCGAAAAGATGGGACTTCCGGTAGGCGAAACTCCTGAACTGGGTCCATGGAAGGAATTCCTGAACCGTCGTCATAATGCAACAGAAAAGGTTACAATCGGTCTGGTTGGAAAATATGATTTGCAGGATGCCTACAAGTCTATTCTGGAAGCATTGTCGCAGGCTGCAACATACAACGACCGTAAGGCAGATATTCATTTCATCAATAGTGAAAAATTGACGGATGAAAATGTAGAAGAAATGCTGAAGGATATGGACGGTGTCATTATTTGTCCGGGATTCGGTCAGCGTGGTATTGAAGGAAAGTTCGTTGCGCTGAAGTATTGCCGTACGCACGATGTTCCCACATTCGGTATCTGCTTGGGTATGCAATGTATGGCTATCGAGTTTGCCCGTAACGTATTAGGTTATGCCGATGCCAACAGTCGCGAAATGGATGAAAAGACTCCGCACAATGTAATTGATATTATGGAAGAGCAGAAGTCTATCACCAACATGGGTGGTACGATGCGTCTGGGCGCTTACGAATGCGTGCTCGACCCTAACTCTAAAGTATATCAGGCTTATAAGACAGAACATATTCAGGAACGCCATCGTCATCGTTATGAATTCAACAACGATTACAAGGCAGAATTCGAAAAGGCTGGCATGAAGTGCGTAGGTATCAACCCGGAATCAGACCTGGTTGAAATCGTAGAAATACCTACCTTGAAATGGTATATCGGTACGCAGTTCCATCCGGAATACAGCAGTACGGTATTGAAACCCCATCCCCTTTTCTTATCATTTGTCAAAGCGGCTATTGATAAATAATAGATATTAATTTGTAAATAAAAAGAAATGGACAAAAACACGTTAGTGGGATTTGCCTTGATTGGAGCGGTTATTGTAGGTTTCGGAATCTACAACCGCCCCAGCCAAGAGGAAATGACACGTGCACAGCATTATCAGGACTCAATTCAGGCGGTTGCTCAGAAACAGGAGCAGATGCGTAAGGCTCAAGAAGTCGTAGCTACACAGCCTGTTTTGCCCGATTCTACCTCTCTCTTCTTTAGCGCTTCGCAAGGAACGGAACAATTTACTACGTTAGAGAACGACTTGGTTCAACTTACATTTTCGAACAAAGGCGGACGAGTATGCAAGGCTATGCTGAAAGAATACAACGATCAGCAGCACCAGCCCCTGGTTCTCTTCGATGGAAAGGATGCTTCCTTGAGTTTGGGCTTCGACGGTAAGAATGAAAACATACTGAGCAGCGAGATGTACTTTCAGGCAACAGATGTGACCGACAGTACTGTTACCATGCGTCTGAACGCTGCCAATGGTGGTCATTTGGACTTTATCTATAAGTTGCTGCCTAATTCGTATGTGGTAGATTTTACTGTTCAGGCAAACGGATTGCAGAATTTCTTCTCTCCTTCCGTAAAAACAATGAGTGTTGACTGGAAACAGCGTGCACGTCAGATGGAAAAAGGCTACACGTTCGAACAGCGGTATACTTCACTTACTTACAAACCAGTAGACGACAGCTTCGACTATCTGAGCGAAACAAAAGATGAGAAAGAAACAATTCCAGAAGTTCTGGACTGGGTAGCTTTCAAGAACCAGTACTTTTCGTGTGTCTTCATGGCAGAAAAGAATTTTGAAAATGCCACACTCGAATCGAAGATGGAACAGAAAGGAAGCGGTTACATGAAGAATTATTCGGCTGAGATGAAAACGGCTTTCGACCCGACAGGAGCACAGCCTAGTCATTTCCAGTTTTATTTCGGACCAAATCATTTCAAGACTCTTTTAGCTACCAATGACTTGTCGTTCAAGGACAAAGATCAGGAACTTGAAGATTTGGTTTATCTGGGATGGCCGATTATTCGTCTGATCAACCGCTGGTTCACCATTAACCTCTTCGACTGGTTGTCGAGCTGGGGATTGAGTATGGGTATCGTTATCTTGCTGATGACCCTCATTGTGAAGATTCTGGTACTTCCTACCACTTGGAAATCGTTTATCTCATCGGCTAAGATGCGTGCTCTGAAACCGTATGTCGATAAAATCAACGCCAAATACCCCAAGCAGGAAGATGCATTGAAGAAACAGCAGGAAACGATGGCGCTGTATAGCCAGTACGGTGTAAGCCCGATGGGAGGATGTCTTCCGATGCTTATTCAGACACCGGTCTTCATGGCACTGTTCTTCTTTGTGCCTAACGCTATTGAATTGCGTCAACAGAGCTTCCTGTGGGCAAGCGACCTTTCCGCATACGATGACTTAATCAGCTGGAGTACCCATATTCCTTTGCTGGGAACTCACCTGAGTTTGTTCTGTCTGTTATTTAGTATCACGACGGTTCTGAACCAGATCATCATGATGAAACAGCAGGATACGGGTAGTAACCCACAAATGAAAGCTATGAAGTGGATGATGTACGTCATGCCTGTCATGTTCTTCTTCATCTTCAATGAATATGCTTCCGGATTGAGCTACTACTATTTCATTTCAGGTTTGATTGGTATCATAACCATGTGGATTATGCGTCGCATGACCGATGAAAAGAAATTGCTGGCACAGCTCGAAGCAAACAAGAAAGCTCCTTCCGAAAGAAAGACAAGCGGACTGATGGCTAAGCTCGAAGCTTTACAGAAAGAGCAGGAACGCCTTCAGAAAGAGCGTCAGGAACGTATGAATAAGAATACACCTAAGAAATAATTCTTTTTCTCGCATAGTTTAAATGCAGGTAAAGCGGTAGATTTTTCTCCGATTTACCTGCATTTTTATTTCCAACCTTGCAAATTTCTCTTGCATAACAAACTTTCATATGGCATCTAAGGTATGGTTGAAGCACAGATGATACCCTGACCAGACTCAGAAACTCCCAAAAGTATACATACCCATAAAAAGAAACCCTCTTCATTCTTACTGCCTCTATCAGGCATCCGGTAAGAACAGAGAGGATTCTGTATATTATCGGGGTTGAAACATCTTCCTGTTATGATGCAGCCCCACATGAATTTGTAAGATTTATTTTAGACAATACAATTCTGAAGGTGTAGTACGTCGTAGCGGAATAACCTGAACTCCCCCATCGCCGATTACTATGCCATGCTGCATGAAGGCAGTTTCCACCGTTTTATAAGCCAGATCCGGATGGTTATTATCCTTACTCAAATGGCAGAGCCATAGATACTTCAATTTTGCTGGAAAATGTTCGGCAAGATAATCCGCCATCTCCCGGTTGCTCATGTGTCCGTTAGGCCCTGCGATACGCTCCTTCAGGTATTGAGGATAAGGTCCCATCCGCAGCATGGCTTCATCGTAATTAGCTTCCAGAATCAAATAATCCGAGCGGTCGATATAAGTCGCTGCCGTTTCGGTGATGTGACCAATATCTGTCAGAAAAGAAAAAGTCTTGTCTTCCACCTGAATGCTATACCCTACATTGTCCGTACCATCATGAGGCACCTCGAAGCAAGTGATGTTGAAATCCCCCATACCTATGGTTTCACCTTTATGAATAAAACAGGTATGTGCTGCGTCCAGCTTTTCTGTCATACAATAACTCCGGTTGATACCGGCATGCACCTCAGGTGTAGAATAGATAGGAATATTATGTTTCTTTGCCAGATGCCCAACAGCCTTGATATGGTCGGCATGGTCGTGAGTAACAAATACCGCACGTACCGTATCCAGGTTCAACGCATAATCCTTGAATACCTTCTTTATACTTCGTATGCCGATACCCGCATCAATCAATATTCCACATGTCTTTGTTGCCAGGTAATAACAGTTGCCGCTGCTTCCGCTACCCAGGCTTAGAAATCGTACCTCCATATATTATTTGTATTCTTTATTTTTAGGAAGCACAAAAATACAAAAAAGAAAGGAGCCTGCCAATATTAACAGGCAGGCCCCTCCTACAAAACACGGTTCTTACAATTAAAATTCAAAGAATTTCTTCGCATTATTATAGCAGATATCTTCTACCATCTGCTGTACACGTGGCATTTCGCATTCCGGAATTTCACCGTTTTCTACATCATTACCCAATAGGTTACACAACGTACGACGGAAATATTCATGACGCGGGTACGACAAGAACGAACGAGAATCAGTCAGCATACCGACGAAGCGGCTCAGCAATCCCAGTAATGACAAGGCGTTCATCTGTTTTTCCATGCCATCCTTCTGATCGAGGAACCACCATCCTGAACCGAACTGAATCTTTCCAGGGATAGAGCCATCCTGGAAATTACCCAGCATGGTAGCGATAACCTCGTTGGCACACGGATTCAAGTTATACAAAATAGTCTTTGTCAGCTTGCCTTCAGTATTCAGTTTATCCAGGAACTTCGCCATAGCCTTTGCAGTCGTAAACTCACCGATAGAATCGAAACCAGTATCAGGGCCCAAAAGCTTGAACATCTTCGTATTGTTGTTACGGATAGCACCGTAGTGGTACTGCTGAGTCCATCCGGTTTCCCAGTCCATTTCAGCAAATACAATCAGCATAGCCGACTTGAATTTCAGGATTTCCTCCTTGGTCAGTTCCGTACCACCATACACTTTATTAAAGATAGCTCTGATTTCAGCATCTGTATAATCCTCAGCATAGAACTCTTCGATACCATGATCGGACAACTTACAGCCCTGTTCTGCGAAGAATTCATGGCGTTTGCGCAACGCAGCTACCATATCGTCGAATGAAGAAATAGTCACACCGCTTACTTCCGATAATTTTTCCATGTACGCACGGAAGTCTGCCGGAACTTCTACAGCCATAGCCTTGTCAGGGCGCCATGTAGGCAACATCTTGATTTCGAAACCACTTTCGCGTGTTGCGATATGATATTCCAGCGAATCAACCGGATCATCGGTTGTACATACCGTTTCAACATGGTAACGGCGCATCAGGTTACGTGCCGAATATTCAGGAGTTGCCAGCTTGGCATTACATTCATCGAAGATTTCGCGGGCAGTAGACGGATTCAAGATTTTTTCAATTCCAAAGCAAGTTTTCAGTTCCAGATGAGTCCAGTGATACAACGGATTGCGGAATGTATAAGGGACTGTTTCGGCCCATTTTTCGAATTTTTCCCAATCGGTAGTGTCCTTACCCGTACAATAACGTTCGTCTACCCCGTTGCTACGCATTGCACGCCATTTGTAATGGTCACCGCCCAGCCAGATTTCTGTAATAGACTTGAACTGATAGTCGTCGGCCACCATTTTCGGGATCAAGTGACAATGATAGTCGATAATAGGCATCTTGGCTGCATGATTGTGATACAATTCCTGCGCAGTTTCCGTTTTAAGCAGGAAGTTTTCATCCATAAATTTTTTCATAAAGCTTTATTTTTGAGTTTATGTATTTTGTTCGGTATTTTCATAAAAAAACGAATAACGGTAGTAGAATTTGTGTTGTTCAACATCAATTTCGTTTTATTTGCCGTTATCGAACACGAAAGTAGAAATTTTATTTGGAATAACAAAATATTTCGTATATTTGCAGCGATTATTTAATAAAATTAATCTCTTTGAAAGAAAAGAAAAACGTTATTCATAAATATATTTTACCATTAATCGAATACTATTTTTCTCTTTATACCTATTCTAATAAAGAGAAGATTAAATTGTAAAAATACGGAACTTAAAATATACAAGTATGAAAGCATTAAACAAAGAAACTGCAAACAAAACAGTTCGTCCAGAGAGAATCATCCAGTTTGGTGAAGGTAATTTTTTACGTGCATTCGTAGATTGGATTATCTATAACATGGATCAGAAAACCGACTTCAACAGCAGCGTAGTTGTCGTACAGCCTATCGACAGAGGTATGGTAGACATGCTGAACGCACAGGACTGCCTGTACCACGTTAACCTGCAAGGACTCGATAAAGGCGAAACCGTAAACAGCCTGACACTTATCGACGTTATCAGCCGTGCACTGAATCCCTATACACAAAACGACGAATTCATGAAACTGGCCGAACAGCCTGAAATGCGTTTCGTAATCTCAAATACAACCGAAGCCGGTATCGCTTTCGATCCTTCTTGCAAGCTGACCGATGCTCCTGCTTCTTCTTATCCCGGAAAACTGACTCAGTTATTGTATCACCGTTACAAAACCTTCAACGGCGATATGTCAAAAGGTTTGATCATTTTCCCGTGCGAATTGATTTTCCTGAACGGACATAAGCTGAAAGAAACCATCTACCAGTACATCGAATTGTGGAACCTGGGCGATGATTTCAAGAACTGGTTCGAAAAAGCCTGCGGCGTATACGCTACACTGGTAGACCGTATCGTACCGGGATTCCCGCGCAAGGAAATTGCTGAGATTAAAGAAAAATTACAGTACGATGATAACCTGGTTGTACAGGGCGAAATTTTCCACTTGTGGGTTATCGAAGCTCCGCAGGAAGTTGCCAAAGAATTCCCTGCCGACAAAGCCGGACTGAACGTATTGTTCGTACCGTCTGAAGCTCCTTACCATGAAAGAAAAGTTACCTTGCTGAACGGTCCTCACACCGTATTATCACCGGTAGCTTACCTGTCGGGCGTAAATATTGTCCGCGATGCCTGCCAGCATCCGGTTATCGGCAAGTACATCCACAAAGTAATGTTCGACGAGCTGATGGAAACCCTGAACCTTCCGAAAGCAGAACTCGAAAAATTTGCTCACGACGTTCTGGAACGCTTCAACAATCCGTTTGTCGACCATCAGGTTACTTCCATCATGCTGAACTCATTCCCGAAATTCCAGACTCGTGACCTGCCGGGCCTGAAAGTATATCTGGAACGCAAGGGAGAACTTCCGAAAGGACTGGTACTGGGTCTTGCAGCCATTATCACTTACTACAAAGGAGGTGTACGTGAAGACGGAGCAGAAATCGTACCAAACGACGCACAGGACATCATGGATCTGCTGAAGCAGCTTTGGGCTACAGGCGATACTCAGAAAGTTACCGAAGGCGTACTGGGAGCAGAATCTATCTGGGGCGAGAACTTGAACAACATCCCGGGCCTGACTGCTGCTGTAAAAGCCGATCTGGACAGCATTCAGACAAAAGGTATGCTGGAAACAGTAAAATCTATTCTGTAATTAATTGTTAGAAATTCCATAAAAGAAAGAGGGAAAATATCCTGCAAGGTTCAGGATATTTCCCTCTTTTCTTATACTATCTCCAACCACTTTTAGCAAAAAATATTTTTACACAAATCATATCGGCTCCTTATCTGAAATTTTCCTCCGGATGCCTCTACAGCCCCTCAGCAATGGTCACGAAAAACGTGCCGAGAGAAAAATATTTTTTGTACAAATTTTAAAAAAACGTCGAGACAAATTACTCAAAACATGCTGACGTTTTGGGCAGCAGATCTGCGGCTTCTTGCTTCTGCTGATTTTTCTTTACAAGTATCGGATCTACATAATTGTTCTACAAGCCATATATCTTTGCTGTTTCACCCAAACAGCTTTTTAATCTATTCACATGGAATTACTGATTTTCCAATATAATATTTATGATAGCTTTATACTATAGAACATACAACACTTTCAATTAATATATGACAATTTACTATAGCGTGATAATTTATAAAAACGTAATATGTAATATACTCAAATACACTTCCCAAACTCCAAGTATCGTTTTTTGAATTTCTTATAGACTTGTACGTAATATTCCGGTAAATAGAGAATCATTGTATCTACAAAATTTTCCAGTGTGATTGCACTCAGCTTATAAGCATATTCCGGTTTCAAATATGTTGTAACCGACCGGATTTCTTCTTCCGTTGACGGATGCTCCTTAGGAGAAAGCACTACAGAATACGAGTCTTTCAGTCCTTCAACGATTCTGTACCGTTCTGTAAGTAAAAGATTTCTATAAATTTGTGTAAGCTTTATTTTATGATCTATTAATAGCTCTTTAAATATATCATCGAATAAACCTGTATCAATGAGCATTTGTTTCTGCTCCTCACATTTTTGCGCTTCGTTTACTCCAAGCACATCCGTATATTTTGTTTCGATAGCAATGATATATTTATCCCCCTTATCATCCAGAAACTTAATATAAGCATCCATAGCCGATTTGTCTTTCGTATATTTTTCGGTCGGTGTCGGTATGAACTCCAGACCTATCTCCGTTACATTGAATATTGGAATATTTTTAAAAACAGATTTTATGGCAAGCGTTATCTTATCCGGATTTTGTTTTAAGAGTAACATTAGGGGATGAAATAAATTGAATGCCATTGGCATACTCGAAAGTAAATTATTGAACAATCGGAATTCATCTATAGTTTCACCATTTTTCCTGTTTTTGACTCTCTCTTTGGCATATTCGAAAGTTTCCTTCATCAAAAAGTTTTTCCCAGAAACTTCGCCTCCAGTAATCATATTTCCATATTTTCGTTTGGAAGTTCTTGTGGGTCCAACCCCTTCTTTTTCTCCGATTTCTACTCGATACATTGACTGGAGCAATCTTGCTTTTTGCGTAAAAGCATTATCACTTCCACACTGGTTTCCATATATATTATCCATCATTTCTAAATATTATTGTGAATTACTTGCAATAAATAAAGCCTAATGTATTTTCCAATCCTCCGAACTTCTTTTCAAGACTATTAAAAATAGTACCTGACCGAACCTTCGTAAGATATTACTGCCTATTTCTAATAGTTATTGAGCAGCGAATCATCTTCCCCTCTCATGCTGATAAGAGAATTATTGTCTTTGCTTATTTTTTTCAGCAGATTGATTCAAGATGATAAGATACAATTTACCCCTCACCTCCTTCACAGATACTACCGAGTTCCGATTGTTTCAGCAGCAGTGTGAAGGGCGTGAAGGGCAAAAAAAGGTAATAAAATTCTTAAAATAGACTTATTTTACCGGAATGCGGATAATTCCAGCCTTCACACCCTTGGCTGTGGCCTGAAGTTCTATATCGCCAACCTTTTCTCCCGACTGAACGATCACCGTAAGCATACCTCCAAAAGCATGCATTTCCGGCTTATGGAATAAATCGAGACAAGTAGGATCGCCGTTTGCCGAAGCACGATACTTACCTGCCCCCTTCACTTTGAAGCTGACCAGCCGTCCGTCGTTCGGACACAAGTTGCCATCCTTGTCGACAATACGTAGCGTAACATACGCCAAGTCCTTACCATCCGCCTGAAGCGAAGTACGATCCGTTACCAGTTCAATGTGATGCGGCCTGCCTGCTGTGCGGATAGTCTTTTCGGCAGCCGGATTACCCTGTTCGTCATAAGCCACCACCTTTACCTCTCCCGGCTGATAAACCGCATCGTACCACATCAACCGGTAGCGGTTTTCCACCGTCCCATCCTTACGTTTGGTCTGCCGTCCGTAACTCTTTCCATTGATGAATAACTCAGCTGAAGGGTAATTTGTATATACAAACACCGGAGTCTTTTCTCCCTCACGTCCTTCCCAGTTCCAGTGCGGCAGGATGTGCAGCGTTTCAGCCTCCTTGTTCCATACACTACGGTACAGATAATAACGATCTTTCGGAATAGATGCCAGATCGATGATACCGAACATCGAACTATGGTTCGGCCATGCGTCCGTGTCATACGGGCTTGGCTCACCTAAATAATCGAACCCTGTCCATACAAACTGTCCGATGGTCCAGTCGTGATCCTCTGCACGGGCAAAATCAATGTCAGGAATGTTCGACCAGCTGCAATACTCCAGATCGTACGACGACGACTGATGGTCATCGTACATCGCACCCGCCTTACGCTCCACCGGGAACTTATATACGCCGCGAGAGCTGACGGTAGACGACGTTTCCGACCCAAGAATGAGATTTTGCGGCAAACGTTCGTAAGCCTCGTCGTACATGTGTGCACGATAATTCAGTCCCGGAATATCCAGCATCGCAGCAAAGCCGTTTGCCAGCACACTCTTCACCTGATCCATACCGCAAGTTACCGGACGCGTCGGATCCTCCCGATGGCAGATATCCTGCAAGAACTTCGCCACCTTGTAACCTTCCGGACTCCATTGCGTAGGCACCTCGTTGCCGATACTCCACATCACGACACACGGATTGTTCCGGTACTGGCGAAGCATGTTCACCATATCCTTTTCCGCCCACTCGTTAAAAAAGCGGTGATACCCGTTGTCGCACTTGGCAATATCCCATTCGTCGAACGGCTCAAGCATCATCATGAAGCCCATTTCATCGCAAAGCTCAACCAACTCGGGCGCAGGCATATTATGTGAAGTACGGATCGCATCGCATCCCATGTCCTTGAGCAACGTCAACTGATGACGGAGTGCCGCCACATTGACAGCCGCTCCCAAAGGCCCCAGGTCGTGATGATTGCACACTCCCTGAAATTTGCGGCGTTTCCCGTTCAGGTAAAAACCTTTGTCGGGCACATACTCGATGGTACGAATACCGAAACGTGTAGTATACGTATCGAGCAACGTATCGCCCGCATAGATTTTCGACACCGCTTTATACAATACTGGAGTTTCGGGCGACCAAAGTTTCGGCTGCTCCACAATGAAATTCTGCGTAAAAGGCTGATCGTGATTAATGTATCCCTTATTAGTCTTGGTCGAAACCACCTGTCCATCGGCATCCACAATGTCCGTCGTCACAGTCAGCTCCGTCTTTCCCGCATTCAGAATCGTAGTGTGAAGGCAGACAGAAGCATATTCATCCTTCACAAACGGAGTCGTGATTTGAGTACCCCATACTGGTACATGAATTTTTTCCGTCGTTACCACATGCACATTCCGGTAAAGTCCTGCACCCGGATACCAGCGCGATGACTGAGGACGATTCTCCAATCTCACGGCAAGTACGTTATTTTTATCATCTTCATTTACCAGTCCGGTAACGTCACAATAAAACGAATTATAGCCGTAAGGCCAGAAGCAAGCCTCTTTCCCGTTGACGAATACCCGTGCCTCACTCATTGCCCCGTCGAAAATCAGCGTGGTCTGTTTGCCGGGAGTAGAATGGAATGTTGTACGATACCATCCCGTACCCACGTATGGCAGCCCTCCCGTACGTCCGGTCTTCAAGCTTGCATGAGTTTCAAAATTCTGTGTAACAGCTACATTCTGCAAATCATTATTCTTGTCGAAAGGTCCGAAAATAGCCCAGTCGTGCGGAATGGTTACAGTTTCCCACTTGGTATCATTAAATGCGGGAGCTTCGGCGTTGCTCACCTCTCCTTTCGTAAACTTCCATCCTTTTTCCAGCAAGTATTCACTTCGCTGAGCATTGAGATTTAAAGTCAGGCAAAATCCCATTGCCATGAGATAAAATGTCTTCATTCTTGTTTTTCTTAATATTAAATGTTAATGAATTTTTATATTCCTTCCCTTGCTTCATCTATGAAAGATAAGTCTTTCTAAGTATAGATGTGCCTATGTCTTAGCATCTTTCTCACCATCAGATTATAGGAACTCAACAAAGATACGATTTCTTGGCAGAAGAAAAAGTATAGTTCATGGAATATTGTCTAAAAGTCTTGTGGATTCAATGGCGTAGAATGATTGGATGAGTGTGAAGTGAGGTTTGGTTAGAAGAAAAAGCATTCTAATACATACTGATAAATTTATTATACATTTAGAATAGAATATTTAAATATGCAACCTCGCTATATCCATAGTTTTTTAGAGGCATACAGACTATCAATGCTGTTTTGTATTATTTACTATTCAAAAGTTTTTCAGCCTTTGACCTAATCATAAAAGGGACATTTCCACTTGAACTTATAATTCTCAAAGCCTCTTCAGCCAAGCCCCTTCTGAATATACTTTTTGCACTTGACAATCTGCTTTTTCTTGCATTATCAGAAAAATTAGCATATTCTTCATATTTCTCAGATAATTCAGATTCGGTAATATTCATATTCTTCTTTAGTTCAGGATAAATGCACTCAACAAAAACTCTTTTTCCTATGCTCCGTAATGTTATTTCAACCCACTCACTATAATTTTCTTCTTGTTTTCTCATCGGCATGTTTACCGGTTGTTCTGGAAGTATGCCTGGAATGATCTTTACATACTTAGACAACTCCATACCTTGTCTAATAAATATTGAATAATAGGAGTTTGGGATAATGGACTCCTTTACCAGTATTTCGGGAGTTATTCCGTAATTTTCAATCTTATTAGCATATTTTACACCAAAACATATAAGCAGTTCATTACAATTATGGTTCTTCATTCCATCAGAGTAGCATAGGTTAAGTATTTCTACCAGTTCATTCATAGGTTCAAGGGTTATATAGTCGTTTCAAAGGTAATATATTTTGTAAAAATATGTATAGAGATAATAGAATTTTCATGTTTTGGAAAATTTATTATATTTGTCATCATAAAAACTGTCAATATGAAAAAGTTCTACTCCCAAAATAAATACACAATAATAGGCTATTTTTTTATGATAGTAAGTTCTCTCATTCTTTCACTATCTTTAAATCAAAGAATGAATTTTGCCGCTATGACAAAATCGATTGCTTCATATAGTCCAATGATAACGAATACGAAAAAGAGACAAAGTTACCTAGGATAACCGCACTGTCACTCTCAAGCAGCTATCAACTGTATGTCCTCATAAGTATATTGTGACTTAATGCTGCCATCGGAAGAATAAATAAGGATAGTCACATCATACACACCTCCGACAGTCAAATCTGGAGTAATATTAAACTGAATGATAAACGACTGTGTAATGGCTCCGGTTACAGGCAGTTCATCCAGACTAATTTCAAATGCTCCTGTAGTCTCAATTATTTGTCCACCTGTATAGGTTGAGAACAACGTCGGGTCTTCTTTGACATACCAGTTTTGCCATCCATGAGGATCTCCATACAGATTCAGTCCACTATTATATACTGTATAAACCACTCCCTTTGAAGAATCCCAATTATAGTCCCCAGAATCCTTGTTAACGGTTAAGGCAGACCATGGTGCATTACCACCCGGCTGATTAGGTTCGTCTGTGAAATATACGTAAAAACGGTTGGCACCTTCACGGAAAGTAAAATTCTCATCGGCATAGTGCAACATAATACCCCCACATTCTCCACCTGCATTGGTATAGCCCTGAGCTTTTTGTTTCAAATCGGCCATATCTGCAGGAACGTGAGTAATAATATGGCACAATATTCATAGCATAATTTCTCAGGCTTTTTATTCAATACAAGCTATCGTTACGTCATCAAATTCATCCATATACTCAATGAGACGCTCATTATGGTTGCCACGTTTTACCTTTATTTCCATATTTGCTTCATAAATCTCACCGTGGGAAGTATGCCGTTCACGCAGTTCGTAAGAGTAAAGTTCGATGCAGTCATCCTTTATCCGGTCTACCACCCGTTTCACACTTTCCTTTGTAGAAGCGGTGAAAGTGAGTTGTACCGTAGTTGTACCGAAAGTAGGAATAAATGAATTCATCACTTCAAGTCCGAAAAGCACCATCACCGTAACAATGATGGCCACCACATACATCCCAGTTCCACACGCCAGTCCGATGGCAGCAGTCACCCATAATCCGGCCGCCGTAGTAAGGCCACGCACCGCATTCTTTTGAAAAATAATAGTCCCGGCTCCGAGAAAACCTATTCCGGATACCACTTGTGCCGCCACCCGTGATGAATCTTTCAAATCAACGCCAAACCCGTACTGTGACACGATGCAAAAAAGAGCACTTCCCAATGCCACAAGAAAATGTGTACGAAAGCCAGCTTCTTTTGAACGGTATTCCCGTTCTATTCCAATGACCCCTCCCAGCAAAAGAGCCACGAAGAGCCTGAGGGTTATTTCTAAAATCATATTCATTCTCAATCAGTTTTTTATCATCTTAATTCACCTCTTTATGCCGCCTCGCAATGTCACATAACTATCGGACAGCCGGCTGTTCAAACTTGTGTCTTCAACCTGCTGCCGATGGCTTTCATGAAACTGAGAACCTCCACGAAGTAAGAATAGGCAATACTTATTTATTGGGAGCAATAAATGGTGGTTATCCCTTTCGGACAATGCCCTGAGTGATACGGTCCAAGATGACAGCCAATATCACGAGGGCAATGCCCCCTTCAAAACCAAGTCCGATTTTCATTTGTGTAATACCCTCCAATACCACCTCACCCAATCCACCAGTCGAAATCATGGCAGACACCACTACCATGGAAAGGGACATCATGACAGCCTGATTGATGCCAGTCAACACAGTGGGGAAGGCCAAAGGCAACTGCACCTTGAGAAATAGCTGCCGGGGAGTGGCGCCGAACGCCAGAGCTGCCTCTACGACATGCCCGGGCACCTGCCGCATTCCCAATCCCGTAAAGCGTATCACCGGAAACATGGCAAAGACAATGGTGGCAAGGACGCCAGGAACCGTACCCAACCCAAAAAACAGCACCGCAGGAATCAGAAAAACAAAAACGGGCATAGTCCGCATACAGTCCAAAACAGGACGGAATATCCGGTTACAGCGTTCATTTTTCTCTGTCCAGATGCCGAGCGGGACCCCAATCAGCAACGCCGCAAATGTGGAGAAGAGCACCAGAGCAAGCGTTTGCATGGTTTCTTTCCAGAATCCCATGCCCCATACGAGCAATAATCCCAAAAGAGTGAAAAGCCCCATACCTTTACCCGATTTCCACCAAGCCAGCAAAGCAGTCAGTGAAATAAACACATAAAACGGGATGGCATACAATACCAGCTGGAAGCTGTCGATGACGCCTTCTACGTATACGTTCCACACATCAAAAAATCCTGCACCCTTCTCAGCCAGCCATTCAATGGCTACTTCTATATAATGTCCTATGTTTATCATTGCAACTGTTGTTTTCTGTTTATAAATCAATCTATGACCGAGGTAATACCTTTTGCCTTCGTCACACGCGACTTCACAAAATTCCGGACATAGTCATTGGCGGGTTTCGTCAAAATTTCCTCCGACGTACCAATCTGCAGAATTTCACCGTCACGCATGATGGCTATACGGTCTCCCAACCTGATGGCCTCTTCCCAATCATGGGTAACAAATACAATCGTCTTCTTCTTTTCTGATTGCAAAGCCAACAGTTCGTTCTGCATCTGAATACGACTCAATGAATCAAGAGCCGAGAAAGCCTCATCCATGAGTAAGATTTCGGGATTGTTCGCCAAAGCACGTGCCAAACCCACACGTTGCTTCATGGCTTCCGAAAGTTCATTTATCATCTTATTTTCACATCCGACAAGTCCTACGGTCCGCATACTTTCCAACGCCTTCTGCTCACGTACCTTTTTCCTGACACCTTGCAGCTCAAGCCCGAAAGCAATGTTCTGCCACACGGTGCGGTGAGGCAACAATCCGAACTGTTGGAACACCATAGCCAGTTTTTTACGACGGACAGTACGTAATTCCTCGTCTGTCATGGTAACGATATTGCTGCCATTGACTACAATTGCTCCAAGAATAGGTTTATCAAGTCGGTTGATACAACGTAACAGACTGGACTTTCCACTTCCACTCAACCCCATAATGACAAAAATCTCACCTTCATTGATGGCAAAATTGGCACCATTTACAGCGATAATACACCCTGTTTCTTTCTTGATTTCCCATTTACTCTTCCCTTTCATCAACATTTTGAATGCTTTATTCCGTTCACGACCGAAAATAAGGTAAAGCTTGATTATTTCTATTTTCTTTTTCTCATTCATAAAATAAACCTTCCTTTCATTCGTTCATATTTTTCTCCAGTTAAACACAAAAGCGATTTGAATGCCTGTCTGCCAAACAAACAGGCACGTAGCAATTTTATTGTCATTCTCTAAGAACAACAATCATTTATTTTTTTATTGTTTCAGGAAACAACTGCAATAGGGGGAATGACAATAAGTCTGAATCTCATGAAATAAATGGTCAACAAAGAATTATCCAAACGATTCTGCCCTCTAAAGACTTTTTTCGCGATGTTTCGCAAAGATAATAAAAATATCTGATTAAACAAAGTCCATCGGACAACAATGGCAAACCTTCCAGTCCCCATACGTAGTATAGATAATTCGCTAAAAATCAATAATAATGATCAGAAGGCCAAAAACAGAAGCAATTTATTCTTTTTTCTTTTCCCCAAGTAAAGGTCATCAATTTCTATTGAACGATCAAGTAAAAGACATATTTCAGAATCTTTTTTAGATTTCCCAGAAAGGACTTGAATTTGCTCATAACTGCATCTGTTTTTATATCCTTCGTTACAATCGTTACACAATGCCAAAAAGGAAAGGTTATTAATTGAATTACGAGCAGAAAGGATTAAGACAACAGCGGAAAAATCAGCGAGTTAGCATGAAAATCGTTACAATAATCAGACATCGGTTTTGTAAGCATTCGTTAAACTACAGGTATTGAACTTTATATACAACAATAGCGACTGTCACTATAAACCTAATAGTTGCAGTCGCTATTATTTTGTTGAACCTATATGTTGCAGTCAGCACCGGTTGCCGGCTTCCTCCTCTTGTTTTGTCAATGCACTTTCCGGATGTTGCAGCTTCCATTTATGTGGAAGCAGTTCCAGCAGTTCCTCATGAGTAGCCTTTTTGTGATAGGGCATTCGGGCGATGACATCATTCAGATAATCCCTTGGATTTACATCATGTGCCTTACAGGTAGCCAGCAAGGAAGAGATGACGGACATATTGGCCGCTGCCTCATGGTTGCCGCAGAAGAGGTAATTTTTCCGTCCTTATGTTGGCATTATATTTATGTTGGCATCATAGAATAAAATATTGCAAATCAATCTATAAGAAAATTTTTTCACTACATAAAATTATGCATATTTTTATGGGACCTCAAATGGAACCACAAACAATATGCTGGAATTATTATTTAAAAGTGAATCAAATCTCCTTAAGCATAGAGGTGTTCCTCTATTAAAGGAAAGAGAAGATTTTCTCGTTAGGAAGCAATCGGAAGGATGCCAAACAAGAGAATTGCAAATTCTTGCATCTCTTTTATTAGAAGCTGTAAATATATTATCTCTTAAGGATAAAGATAAGTCTATTATTACTCTGGATGAGATTGTAGAAAAAAGTTCTCTTTTCAAAAATCATAAGCAAATCAAATTCTTCATCAGTACAACCATCAATTGGTTAAATGAAATAGGGCGTCTCGACCTGAGGTATTGTGATCATAATTTATTATTCAATCATTTTAGCACAATATGCCATTATCGCATTAGGTATATCACCTATCCCATGTATCACGAAAGACTGTCTTATTTAAATTATATGCAGTCACTTGGAATGTCATTTAATAGACTTCGGGAACATGCAGAAATGCAACTCCACATTATAGATGAATTAGGAATAAGTGAAAAAAAGATAATACACCAACATGTCTTAGACAAGACAATTGTCAGGTTAGCTGCGTATAACAGTCTTAAATGGATGAAAACCTTTAAAGCGGTTTCAATAAAATGGCTAAGTTTTATTGGTATACTTGAACGTTCTCAAGAGCAACTTCCACGTGATAATGATTTAATTATTGAATATATTAATTGGTCTAAATCAATGAAAGGACTTTCTGATATTACATTAAAAGGAAGACATTCAAGGATAAATGATTTCTCTTTCTTTATTCAGGATAAAACAGACTTAGCCCATTTAAATCTTTCTGTGATTGACGAATATACACAGTATAGACACAATACAGGATGTTGCAAACGAACTCTTTCTCTCCTTACAACAAATATCAGAGAGTATGTGAAATTCTTAAACTTCAAAGGAATCTGTGATATTTGTGTAGAAGGAATACGCCATCCTAAAGAGTACAGTTTATCAACATTGCCCTCTGCACCTTCTTGGGATATTGTAGAGAAATTGTTGTCCTTTTATGATACCTCTACAAAAGTAGGCAAACGTAATACCGCGATATTAGCCCTACTTTCAATTTATGGCTTAAGAACGAGTGAGGTCACAAGACTTAAATTGAGAGACATAGATTGGGATAAAAGACAACTATGTTTCTATCATGTAAAAAATGGGCATGTGCAAAGCTTACCATTATCACCGTATGTCTACAATCTTTTAATTGATTATATCGTAAATGGAAGGGACAATAAAAGAAAAGTTGAGGAGGTTTTCATGACTACATTTATGCCATATAAGTCTTTAACAAGATCATGCATTTATAAGATTGTTTCGGATGCATACAAAGGACTTAAAATACCAATCAACATAAAACACATTGGTGGGCATTCTTTGCGCCATGCGTGTGCTTCCAATCTAATCAACAATGGAGTTTCTTTAAAAGAAATCGGGGACATCCTGGGGCATCGATTACAAGATACAACCAGAATCTATTCAAAAATAGATATTACTAATCTGCGCAAAGTCTCACAAATAGAATGGGAGGTCACGTTATGAAAATATAAAAGAAGCCATTCATCTCTATCTTTCCTATAAGGAAAGTCTAGGAGAAAAGATTAGAGATGTAAGATATTTCTTACTGCGCTTTGAGCGATATATAAATCCTATTGTTGAACTTGATGAGATTAAAGAAACAGACTGCCAGAACTTCTTAAACTGTAAAGGACGTAAAAATAATAATTATACTCGGTATTGGGATTATCAATTCTGCAAGCTTGAAAGCTTCTTCGTGTGGGCATTTTCCAGAAAGTTTATGCATTCTATCCCGTTACCCAAAATCCGTCCTACAATCAGACATGATTTTACACCGTATATATATAGTGCGGATGAATTGAATAAAATTTTTGCCACTGCACTTTGTTACCGACAACGATATAATATTGAATATCCGTATGTCATACAAACAATGTTGAAATTGACTTACTGTCTTGGTTTGCGTTCTGGTGAAACAACACGACTATTAGTTGAAGATATAGATCTAAATAACGATTTGTTATATATCAATGAAACGAAATTCCATAAGAGTAGACTGGTTACAGCAAACGCTCCAGTTATGAAAATGCTAAAATTATATCTTGACTGGCGAAAGAGTATAGTAAAAGAAAATCATTTTGTCGACAATCATTTATTCCTTGATAAAAGAGGGGATGGAGTCCCTCAACATGAATTACAACAGGCATTCCGTCTTATTTGTACTAAAGTGAATATCGTTCGTAAAGATGGTAAAAATGTGCGTATCCACTGCTTTAGGCATTGCATCTTTTCTTATTCATTGAAAATAAGAAACTTACAAGCTCTATTTTTTTAGACAGGTAACGATTTAGAAACGAGTAGACTTCTTCAAGTTGCCAGATTTTGCATAAATGAAAGAACGTTTACTTTAGATTTCAAATATAGGAAATTTCTCAATCATAAAAAATAGTATGAAGAGAAAAATTTCATGAAGGGATAATACAATCTCCATTTGCATTTGCTTTATTCCGTTGTTATAAAAACATTTGAAATGGTATTTTATATTGAATTTTCGTAATTTTACTACGAAAATATCTATTATAGTTTCATGTATTGTTTTTTATTGCTATCTTTGCATCACATGACAGATAAATTCAACGAATATGATTGCAGAATTCACCATCGAAAATTTTTTCTCAATAAAGTCTCCACAAAAGATAAGCTTTGAACCTTCATCAGATAATTTTATGTCTGACGAATATTCATATGAAGTCAAGGATGGGGTAAGATTGTTGAAATTGGGCATCATCTATGGTGCTAACGCTTCCGGAAAAACCAATATCTTGAATGCTGTGGAATTTTTCAGAATGCTCGTTCTTAGGATGCCCAAAGACCGGAATGAGAAAACCGGAGTTGTTCCTTTTATGTTGGATGACACTTCAAGGAACGAAAAGACAAAGATGTCAATGGTGTTTTATATCAATCAGTCGAAGTATATCCTTACTTTTGAATTAGACTCAAAATATATCTATTCTGAGACATTGGTTGTTTACGATTCCATTCGTCCTACCAAATTGTATAGTCGTAATTATAATGCAACTACAGATTCCACAACAATAGATTTCGGTACAAACCTGAAAATGCCACGGAAGAGTCAGGATGTGATTTCCGGAAACACTATCAATAATTGCAGTGTGCTTGCCGCATTTGGTAAAAGTAATGTGGAACGTACCAAGTTGAATGATGTGTACGATTACTTTGCCAAACAAGTAAAAGATATATTGGCTCCTGGTATGCTACTTTCAGGATATGTAAAATCACAATTGGATAAAGATGAAACAGGCGATTTGAAGAAGTTCATTTTGAACTTTCTGAAAGCATCCGATTTCAACATTGAAGATGTCGTATTGCATGAAGAGGAAGAATTGATTACCCCTGAATTGGAGCAACTGATTCAAAATGCCCCTATTGACAATGAGGCAAAAGCTGAAATGCTTAGAAAAGGAAAAATCACCAATGCAGAATTGACATTCAAGCATAAGGTTGGCGACAAACTATACGATTTGTCTGAAGAATATGAATCCAATGGTACGATGAGATTTTTGGGGATGGCAGTAATTCTGAATTTCTTGTTGAAGACCAACCGATTTGTGCTTATTGACGAAGTCGAGACAAGCATCCACTATGAACTGCTGGCTTATTTTATAAAAGTCTTTTTAGCGAACAGTGAAGGAACATCCCAAATGTTGTTGACAACACACGACATCAATCTTCTTAATGAGGATTTCATTCGACGTGATACGATATGGTTTACCGACAAAGACGAATATGGCGAGACTAAAATAGTACGTCTTTCATCTTTAGGTCTGCACAAGAATCTTTCCCCGTATAATGCTTACAAACAGGGTAAGTTAGTTAAGCTTCCGTTTCTTGGTAGTCAATACATTAACCTAAACGACTAATGATATGAGGCGGACAGTAACAAAAAGTATCGCCATCATAGGCGAGGGAGAAACGGAATGGTTCTATTTTGATTCATTGAGGGTGGCGTGTCGTTATCCTTTCAAGGTTGCGCCTGATTTTCCACAGCATAGCGATATCAATCATATTCTAAAACTGGTAGAATCTTATTTGAACAAGCAATATGACTTTATCATATGCCTTTTTGATATGGACAGGCTGTATCAATATCCTTCCGAAATGCAACTATACCAACGAGCAAAGAAAGAGTATAACAAGAAGAAATATGCCGGAAAGGTTATGTTCGTAGAAACGAATCCATGTACGGAATTTTGGTTCTTGCTCCACTTTCAACCCAATGTAGTTTGTCGGCGATATGAAAGTTACGACCAATTGCTTCCTGAGTTACAGAAATATATGCCGGGATATGAAAAGACAAAGCGATATTTCATACGCACCAACCTCTATAAATACTTAACAGAGAATGGAGATTTAAAAACGGCAATGTCAAATTCCAAAAAGTTGTGTCAACTCTGCAAAGAAACACCAGAAGATTTGAAAGCATATTCAGAGATTCATAATGTACTTGAGTTATTGAATAATCAAATAATATAACCTTATGTATTTAAGTAAGATTTATATAAAGAACTTCCGAGGTATCAAAGAACTATTAGTGAAATTCGATAAGAAACTAAATGTAATTATAGGAGCCAACGGACAATTAAAAACTTCTTTGATGGATGCCATCAGGTTGTTTTATACGTGGGGAGAACCGAACCGAGACATAGAAATAACAAAAGAGGATTTCCATGTTGAAATTACAGAAAATCCAGATGGGACTAAAACATTAATAAACTCTACGAGAATAGATATATGTTATCTATTTGAAGAATTATCGGCACAACAGGAAGGTGCATTCTATCAGTATTTGGTTTCCAAAAACGATGATACTATAGTTGCCAGGATTCATATAAGTTTTGAGATGAAGGAGAATGGAAGGATCTATTCCTCATACATAACAGGTAAAGAGGAGAATGGTCTTCGTGCAGACTGGAATACGTTTCATTATTTTCATCCTTATTATCTGGGTGCATTACGTGACAGTACACGTGACCTTATGAGTTCACGCAACAACTTGTTAGGAAGGGTTATTAAAAGAAAGATTGATAGGGCAGGTTCAGAAAATGACGTAAAAGGTATAGTAGATAGTGCAAACGAGCAGCTTTTGCTGAGACCTGAAGTAATAGAAACACAAACTGGTATAAACGATAACCTGAACCAAATAAACAGCTCAAGCCTTCAAAATGTAGAACTGCACATAGAACAGAGCAGAATTGAATATATCGTTAATATTATCAAACCTTTCTTGCCATATTCTGCTACTGACAAGAAAGGATTTGTACTGTCTCAAAATAGTCTTGGGTATAATAACATAATTTATATAGCATCAGTATTAAGTGACATTAAGGATTGTCATATAGAAGATAATGTTAGTATATACGCATTGCTTATAGAAGAACCAGAAGCCCATCTACACCCACAATTACAGGTGAATCTATATAACTTTCTTAAAGATGCAGACACAAATGAAAATAGTCAAACATTTATCACGACTCATTCTCCGACTTTGACATCAAGGATACCATTGGAGAATATAATCTTGTTGAAGGATAATACCGCTTTCCATGTCGGAAATTGTTTCAAAGAACGACACTCAGAAAATATTGTCCGTGATGCTGCTAGTGGTAGATTATTGCAGCAAGAAGAAGTTGTAGACTATAGAAAAATGATATCCCGGTATTTCGATGTAACTCGATCACAATTATTATTTTCGTCTGGCTGTCTGTTTATAGAAGGTATATCAGAGTGCCAATTAGTTGAAACTTTTTCTAAACTAATAAATAAGTCATTGATTGCGAATCAAATTGAAATAGTAGATACAGACGGAACAGCTTTTTATCAGTTTTTGATGTTGTTTAACTCTTCTGACTCAACAAAGCGTTTACCTATGAAAGCGGCATTTATAACAGACGAGGATCAATTTACAGCGTCAAAGGATAAAGAATATAATCTGAATGAGTTGGTGAAAAACAATTATGCAAAACTTCATCTTCTTAGAGAAGGAATCAATACTGGTAGAGTGAATGGTCGTATTAACAATATGACAGCCATGTCCAATCGTCAACCTGGTATTAAGATATGCTCTGGAAAGAAGACACTTGAATATCAAATATGTAAAGCAAATGTTTTTGCTAATAAAGAAATGACTAAAGAGACTTGGCTCTACGAATTGATTCAGCAAATGAATCCAAACGGTATGGACAAGGTGGATTTTTACATGTCAGAACTTGAGGATAGAGATATGAATGAAGATGAGCAGCAGAATGTTGCACTGCTTATGTGGAAATGCCTACCTGGTAAAGCTGAGTTTGCTCAAACTCTTAATTCGTTTCTATTAGATAAAAATGAAGAAAGTGGTGATATAAAATTCACTTTGCCAACTTATATTCAAGAAGCAATAAATTATCTGATACCATGAGTATGAATTACGATATAACACCTCAACGGCAAGCATATATTGATGCACGTGGTTATACTATACTCACGGCATGTCCTGGTAGTGGCAAGACAACAAGTATTGTCAAAAAACTTTTGACTGTATCACATTTTTGTGAGGAGCATTATGGAAGCCATACAGGGTTTGTCTGTATGTCATTTACCAATAAAGCCTGTGATGAATTAAAGTATAAATACCAAGAAATGCATCATGAAAGATTGACATTTCCCAATGAGGTTTTAACTATTGATAGTTTTATTATGCAGTATGTAGTACTTCCGTTTTGGTATCTATGTGATGCGTGTAAAAAGAAACCAATAGTAGTGAATGAGAAAGAAATATTAGAACGAATTTATTACAACAAAATCTTGATAAACGGTATATGGCAACAATATCCAGTTATGGCACTACGCCCCTATAATAAGATATTTTATAGAAAGAATCCATCTTTAATAACTAGAGACAGAACTTCATTTAAATGGAATCACAATATTGTAACGAATAAAAATGAAATAGCTTATTGTAAGGAGGCATTTACATATCGCTTAGAGAAAGGCTTTATAACAAGTAGCGATGCGCTGTGGATAGCATGTGATATATTACAACATCATCAGAATATAGGCAAAGCACTTGTAACGCGTTTCCCATACATCATAGTAGATGAAGCGCAAGATAATTCTGAATTGCATTTTGAATTCTTCAAACTGTTAAAGAGAGCTGGTTTGCAGAATCTTGAATTTGTTGGTGATATTTGCCAGTCCATATATGGATTCAATAATGCCAAGCCTGAATTACTGCAGAACATGATGTCAGAAGAAGAATGGAACGTATTGCCATTATCTGAATGCAGGCGTTCTAATCAACGTATAATAGATTTGTATAGCAAACTTAAATCAATCGCTGTTCCTGCTATTATTTCGCATGGAGTGGAAGATAAAGGAATACCTATTATTGTCTATAAGTATGATGATGGAAATATTAGGGATGTTGTTCGAAATTTCTATCAAATTTGTGATGATAATGATTTGTCCAGCAGGATTATATTAGCGCGTGGAACAGATAAATGTAAGGAACTATCTGGCGTTAAAGACATAGATTTCAAGTACTGGAAAACTGAGAAACCGCTGCCTTATTTAATAATAGATGCTGTCTTTGCTTTTGCTTCAGGTGACACGAATTCAGCTTTTAGAAAAGTAAGACTTGTATTAGCTGAACTTTTAGCTGGTGATAATCCTGATAAAAGGCGTGAGTTTGTACACGAAATTGAACATAATGTGGATTGGAATGCTAAGATATTTGGTTTTATAAAACAGATTCCTTCGTTTTCTTTAAGTTTCAAAGAATGGTCAGAACAGACCTGCGCATTATTGAAAGAATATTGGGAGCTTAAAGAAAAACCTGTTTTTGTTCCATATCAAAGACAAAAAGGATATAGAATGAAAGAAATGGCTAATGTACCAGTAGAACAATATCATCAATCGAACGACAAAGATAGCGAATACCACAAGAGCATAGATACGATACATGCAGTAAAGGGAGCTACCTTGGATGCGGTACTTTTATTCCTATCATCTGATAGCAGAGGACAAAGTATTTCGCTGAACGATTTCCTTAATAAGGAAATTAAAGTTATGACTGAAAGTCAGCGAATGATATATGTGGCGTGTTCTAGAGCCAGTCAATTTTTGGCATTAGCTGTACCAAAGTCTATAACAGATGAAAAAATTAAAAGAGCCCTTGATGGAATCGACATAGATATTCGTAATATTAACCTGCAAGGAGAATTGGCCTTTACTGATTAATGTTTTTAAAAAGAATCAGTGATAAAAATTTCTGTTCATTTTCGTATTAATTTACGAAGAACCAAGTTGCGGAAGTTCATAATAGTAAGTATTTTTTTAATTGGCTATATTTTATAGATTAAAAAAAACAAGCTGTGCAAATTAGCACAACTTGTTTTATATCAATCAAATATTAAGTTTCGGCAAAGTATTTATTATATCCACCGTTCGATTAGAGAGGAGGATGACCGACAAAAGTAAGTCAAGAACATAACGGGGCTGATTATGTTCGCGGCTCCAGTCGTTAGGATCATTCTTGATTTGGGATGCTTTGTCGATAGTTACGGCATAGCGTTCCATTATCCAGTCGATAGCGGACTTACCATTAACGATGTACTTGTAGGCTTTAAGCGGAATGTTTTCAATAGTGATATGGCTGTTGTAAATGATGCGTGTCTTGTCGGCTACGAGCTTGCCGTTTTCGTCACGCACTTTGGCAAAGCGCATCTTTTCCACGGCGAAGTATTGATAGGTTTCGTCAGTCCATTCATTTTGCCAGATGTTGATGTCGCCAATAACTTTTACGCCCAAAGAACGATGAGCGAGCATCACTATATTTGCATAAAACGAATAATCACCATCTTTTCCAGTACTTTGCTCATTGATTTCTTGCTCATAGTTCAAATGTAAGTCGGCAAGTTCTTTTCCGGCTTTATAAAAGGCCATGAAGTCCTGTACGTTATCAACAATAGGAATGCGTGGCAATGATTTTTTCAAGTCATCGGCGAAACGTTCACGGTACTGCTTGGAATGAAGCAAGCCATACACATAGTAGAAAATATGTTCTTTAGTAATGGCTCGTGAACCACCGAAGCGATTGCGCACTTCTTTTAAAATCCAGTCTGTGATGCCATCGTGACGAATATAACGGTTTGTTTCTGCATCATCGAAAAGTGAACTTTGGGTATTCTTGTTTTCCTCATACCAAAACAAAGGAAAACATTGACCAGCTCCAATAGAACTCCTATCCACAATATGAGAAGTAATTGATACAGAAAATTCTTTTTGTCCAGCACTTCCATTTACACATATTGCAATATTATTATAACTATTTGGAAAGAACGACGGCATCAAATACCTACTCCAGTTAAGTTCTTTATTGAAGTAAAGATGTTGCTTAAAATAGGGACGGTATATTGCATCAACTATTGTTTTTGACTCAAATTGCAGTTTTTTACCCTTTTGTGCATCCTTAAATAAAGCTTCATCCCACTTTATTTTAGTTTCGTCTTTATCTACAAAATGTGATGCAACAAGATTGTTATTTTGAGCTAATGCATTTATAAAACGATTTGTTTCAGAGTTATAAAAAGATATAAGTCTTAGACAATTATCGGTTAATGTCTGTAAATTTGAGTTATACACCCATGACTCTCGATTTGTTATGACACCTGTTGAATAATTTGAAAAAATAGAATGAGCATTTATATTCTTTTTCTTTTCAGGAGCAAATGGAATCAGACTATCATATAGTCCATCTCTTTGATTTATCCAATCTGCCTTTTCGTTCGGTTTTATAACTTGCCAATCTAATCTTTGAGATGAAATTGATCGTAATTCTTTTACCATTTTGAGTTTTTGCTCACGACTAAGATAATCGCCGATGTCATGGTAATGAATGATGGCTTTTTGTCCTTTTTTGCTCGGATTCTTGACAAGGCAAGTGATTGCAATAGGTGTACGAGAACCGCTACCAAAAATTTTTCCTCCTTCTTTACGTGAAAGTTCACCCGATGTACGTTGATTTCCACGCAAATTCAGCACATAGATGGAGGTAAATTCTTCCTCAAAGCAACGGCGAATACCAGAACCTGCACTACTATCAAGCCAAGCACCATTACTAATAAATGCAACAATACCACCTTCGTCTTGTGAAATACGATCAGAGGCCCAACGAAAAGCCTTAATATAACTGTCATACAAAGATTTCTTTAATGAAGCTTCAGTAAATTTCACATACGTGTCTGCTATTCTTTTATCAAGATTAGGATATTGAAGGTTTTGTGCATCATCATGTGCAGATTTTTGTCCTATTGAGTACGGTGGATTCCCCACAATCACCCTCACATGTGTGGCCATTTGCTTCTTTACTCGCTTGGAATTGTCCTGAAAGAACTCAGTGAAAAGCTCGTTGTGTTTCTTCTCTGCCAGTTGGAAAGTGTCCGTCAGGCATATGCCGCTGTACGGCAGATAGGTTTTCCGATGGGTTATCTCATGGAATACAGATTCTATGTTCACATCCGCGATATAATAGGCCAGCAACACGATTTCATTGCAATGAATTTCATTAAGATACTTGCGCTCCATATCCTCCGGGCGGATAAGACCGGACTGCAACAATCGCGTAATGAACGTACCTGTGCCCACAAACGGGTCAAGGATATGCACATTCTGTGCGGTCAGCGAAGTGTTGAACTCCGCCTTGAGAATATCATCCACAGAACGGATGATGAAATCCACACACTCTACGGGCGTATAAACAATACCTAATTTTTCCACTGTAAGCGGGAATGCGCCCTTAAAGAATTTCTCATATAGGTTCTTGATGATGGTCTGTTTTCCCTCCAAATTATCAATGCCACCAACATTCATGCGTACCGATTTGTAGAATTTATCCAGAATCTCGGTATCTTTCTCGAAAGCCTGTTCTTGCAAGAGGTCTATCATGCGCTGCATGGAACGGCTCACGGCGTTGTTGTTCACGAACTGGTAATCGGCAAACAAAGCGTCAAACACCGGACGGGTGATGATATGCTGTGCCAGCATCTCGATGGCCTGTGCCGCATCTACTGACGGGTTAAGGTCGCGCTGTAGCCCCTTGAGGTATTCGTTGAACGCCTTTTTGTGTATGCCGGACTGGATAAGTTTGGATATGCGCTCGATGAACTTGTGCGCGATGAGTCCGACTTCCTTTGCCCAGTTTTCCCAATAAAGGCGGTCGCCACACTTTTCAACGAGCTTGGCATACATGCCGTCCTGCAACTCACCGAAGCGAAGTTCCAACTGGCGTGCGATTTCTGTGTTCTCCATCTGCCGCGCTTCTTCCTCTCCCTCCTGAAAGCCTAATCCCGGCCTGCCGATAGTGACGGACGGGGTGTAGGACTGTTTGTTTGGTTTCTGCTTGTTGAGTGCAATCTTATTCACCATCGCATTGAAACGGTCGTCGTGGGAGCGTAGCGCGTTCAGGATTTCCCAAACTACATCAAAGGTCTTGCTATTATCAAGTGCTTCTTCTGCTGAAACACCAGAAGGCACAACAATAGGGATGATGATATATCCGTATTTCTTCTCATCGGGTTGTCCCTTGTGGAAAGTACGCATCACACGACCTACCGATTGTACCACATCCACCTGTGAATTACGGGCGGAAAGGAACAGTACGGCATCAAGTGACGGCACGTCTACACCCTCGGACAAGCAACGCACATTAGTTACAACCCGACACTCCCGGTCATTGTCCGGTTCATCAGCCAGCCATTGCAGAATTCCATTTCGTTCCTGTGACTTCATAGAGCCGTCCATGTGTTTTGCGGTTATCGAAACGGTATGCGATAGGCTTTCCGCATCCAGATTTTTGTCGTACTTTTCTGATATTTGCGGCAGTACGGAAGCCACATATTTGGATGCGATGCCCGCCCTGCTTGCGCTCTTGTCAATGGACGAACAGAACGCCACAGCACGGCGCATCATGTGTGGATCGGCATCCCATGTGCGGTGATCATCACCCTGTATCATCTTTGAGAGGCCGTTGATTACACCGATAAGTTTGGACGTGTCATCAAAATTCAGTTCGGTGGTCGTATCGGTAATGTCTCGCTTGATATTATCGGGCACATCGTTTTCACCGACGGTAAGGACAAGCACCTTATAATCGGTCAGCAGCCCGTTCTGTACGGCATAGGAGAAATTCACACGATAGAACTCTTCTCCATAAAGTGCCTTGTCGTCCATTGAGCAGAGGATGCAGTCCTTTTCAGAAGCCTTTACTTTGGCCGATTCACCGTACAGGCGCGGCGTGGCGGTCATGTACAACCGTTTTCGACCTTTCACATTGTCATCTGAATGTATTTTAGTGAAATTGCTCTCGTCCTTATCAGACAGTTTTACACCCGTAGTGCGATGTGCCTCGTCGCAGATTATGAAGTCGAACACACCATATTCCCCGTTTGTTTCGGAAAGTATCTCCTGTTGTGCCTCTGACACGGCATCAATGGACTGGTAGGTGGAAAACACTACCACCAGTCCGTCATGGCTGCGGTACTTCTTCAGTTGCGAGGCGATGGATTTCGGATTGGTAGATGCAGGTACGGCAAGGTCTACCACACTGTCATCTGCATCATCATATTTGTTTTTCTGTATCTTACGTGAAGCCTTGGAATCCGAACAGATACAGACTGCCTTTATGGTTTTTCCCGCATCAGCTGACCATGCGTTAAGTGACTGACCCAGCAAGGCGATGGACGGAACCATGAACAACACCAGCCCCTTGCCGTTCAACAACTGTTCAGCGATAAGCAACGATGTATAGGTTTTTCCTGTACCGCAGGCCATGATGAGCTTACCACGGTCGTTTCCCTCTGTAATATAATGCGTGTATGCCTTGGATATGGCATCGAGTTGATGCTTGCGCGGTTTTTTGCCTTCTACAAGTGCTGAGTTTCCTGTAAGACCATCCAACAGCTTTTGCCAATCCACTGGGGATGAATTCAGGTCGGCCATGCCGACGCGTGTCACTGGCGGTTCCTGATTACGGATGGCTTCCTCGGCATTGCTTCCCCAATGACTGGTAGTAGAAATCCATACGCGATTGGAGAAACGGGTTGTTTGAAATGTAACCTCATTCGTAAATGTGCGGCTGGAGGTGGCTAGGAACGAATCCACGGCAGGCTTGTCTATCGTGGCATCCTCGGCATAACACTTGCACTGGATGGCCCAATAATCGCCCATTTCTGTCTTTGCCACAAGGTCTATACCTGTGTCTGTACCTCCGAAATCCTTACGTCCCGGAAACTCCTCCCATAGCCAGACTTTTTCCAACTCGTTGTAACGTGGGTCTGTCAGCAACCATGAGCGCATCAATCGCTCAAACTTTGTACCTTTCTCCTTTTCCGTGAATGATTCGGTACGGAATTTATGCAGTATCTCCTTGAAATTCATCTCTTGATAAGAGATAAATGCAAGTAAAATCACATTTGAAAATCAATATGTTCTGTACCTATGAGAATATGATTGGCTCAACAGACGGATAGTTTTAATACAATTTATGGCATTATCAACAAGCTCTTTATGCTTATTCTTCAGTATTTTGTGTACCTTTGCATTATAACTATAACTCTTATCAAGAGATTCGGCTCTTTACTAAACAATTTTCATGCCTGTCCTGTTATAAGTCTTTCAGAATAAGTCCGTTCGCCTTATCCACCACATTCGTGTCAAGCGAAGCAAGATAGATGCGTGTCGTTTCTTCTGAATCGTGCCCCATACCTTCACTAATGACTGCAAGAGGAATATTTTTGCTTTTAGCGATACTTGCCCAGGCATGTCTTGCACAGTACATACTCAACGGAAGAGTCAAACCGACTAAACGGGCTATCTCTTTCAAGGCAATGTTTACACGAGAGATGGCATTTCTGTACTGTATCCGTTCATCGGTACATCGGGTGATTATTGGCAATAGGTATTGCATGTCAGAATAACTTTCATACTTATTTACAATATCTTCCATACACTTTTCCCATTTAACGGTGAGTTGCCGGCTAGTTTTTTTTCTCCTATATGTCAGAATACCATTTTTCAAATCCGATTTTCTCAGATATGCCATATCAACAAATGACATTCCACGGGTGTAGAACGAAAAAAGGAACATATCCCTTGCATAATCAAGATGTGGCTTCAATGTCAGATCAAGTTCCTTGATATATTTGATGACTTTTAGAGGAACAGCACGTTTCACTGTCTTGTCAATGCCTGTATAAACATGTCTAAACGGGTACTTCTGTTCAATCAGTTCCTTTTCCACAGCACGGTTATACACGGCACGCAAAATACGCATATAAAATGAAACTGTGTTGGGACAGATTCCTTTGCTTTTCAACCATGCCTCATATAGCATCATCATATCGCTATCAATTTCACAAAGAAGGATATCTTGTCCATAGCGGAACTTCATGAAACTGTTCAATGCCGCAGTATAAGTTTCTGATGTCCGTATTTTGTTCAATAATCCTAATTGTTTGATGATGCCCTGCATAAAATTAAAAAATGACTGTTCATCCACCCTGTTTTGAAAGGCAACTATAATATCATTCGCTGTATATGTACTTTTCCGGTTATCCAGTTGGCGGATAATCATGTCCAGCCGCTTCAGCTCCCACTCCATGCGTTCCTGCAAGGAAAGAAGCAGATTGCTTCGTTCCGAACTGCCGACAATGATACAACTTCCAGCTTCGTTCCATTCATTCGTAAATATCCGGTAATCCGTCTTTAACTGACGGATTACACGGTTCTGGATAATCTGATAATAGATGGTACCTTCCTTACCCTCTATGGTGGAAGGTCTGAATTTCACTTTCACACTGGCCATGGGCTTACTTTTTAGGTTCATCCGTAATAGACTTGTCCTTGATGGACTTCGCCTTGCTGTCCAGTTCTCTCGCGGCCTGTTCTTTCAGCCGTGCCTGCTCGGTCAAGGTGGCCTGTCTCCGTACCGCCTCCTCGTAGGCTTCCACGTCATCACGCATCTGTCCGATCCGTCCGTTATCCCGGTTCGGTCCAAAGAGGTTCTCAAGTTCCACGAGTTGCTCAGGGGTAACCTTTCCTTTCATCTTGACATAACGGTACTTCAGATCATTATCGGCCTGCTCGTTATCTGTTCCCGCCGAAAAATAGAGTGCCACGGACAGGGTTACGATTGCCGCGAACATCACGGAAAAACTCCCAAGGATGTACGGGGATTTTATGCTCAGGCTGAAATGATGGTTGATGTTGCTTGTCTTAACGGCATTTTTCCTGATTGTGTCATTGGTCTCACAAAACAGGGTTTCCATTTTCTCCTGGTTCTGCCGCTGTTCATTATGCATTTCCGACAAGACCTGCCCAAGTCTTTCCTGTGACGAGTTTTTCCTGTCCATGGAAACCATATCGTTCTTGATGGCGGCAAGACCTTCGTACACGCGAGCCAACAATTTGCGAAATGTCTCATGACCATTCCGGACTTCATTCAGCACGGACTCATCCTTTTCCTTTTCATTGTTAACTGTCGGGCTGTTGCTTTCCGGCAATGGGACGGACAACCCGTTGATTTTGTTCTCGATTCTTTCCAGGCATCCGAAGATGCTCTCGATATATTCTTCCATTTTCATATTCCTGTAATTTTAATGTTCATGAATAATTTGAATGAGAAAGGACGGACTACAATCCGAAACCTTTCCTTTTTTGTCTCTTCTTCCTGCGTCTGCGCAAGAGTTCTTCCTGTGGCAACGGTTCTTCGGGAGCGGTACCGTTTGTAGAACTGAACAGTCCAGGTCCCGTACTTTCGAGAAGATGGCCTCCGTCCGGTATACTTTGCAGCACTTTACGTTCGGATTCCTGTCGGGATTCCGAAGTCTTCCAGCCCAACCGGGCATTCAGTCTGGCAAAGCTGAACTCCCGGCTGATTTGCGAAGCCTTGAAAGTCTGCCCGTCCTTGGTGAACCGAATTCCCTGTATGTCCTCCGGCTTTTTTATCTCCCGGGTACGCTTTACGAATTCCAGTCTGATGCCCCGGCGAAGCAGATAATCGTTGAACTCTTTCCATGTCCCGGAGCGCTTCAAAGCCGCCTTGACAGCATTGAAAATTTCGTATTTCACACGTTCCGAAGCATGGAGTTTCTCCACGTTAGTCTTGCCCTTTCCCTTGGCGTATGTCAGCCCGTACCTGTCCTTAAGCAGTTTCGTGGCAATTTCATTACGCTTGTAATTGCCTTGGGAAGAGATTACCCTGCCGTCATACCCGATGCGGTTATAGACCAGATGGCAGTGCGGGTTGTCCGTATTATGATGCCTTACCAGAATGAACTGGGTGTTCCTTATGCCCATCAGTTCCATGTATTCCCGGACTATTTTAGCCATAAATTCATCCGTCAGCAATGCCTTGTCCTCCGGCTTGAAGCTCAATGCGATGTGTCCGACAGGCTGTTTTATCTTCGGATTAAGCTCACACTGGTAATTGAAACTGGCCGTTATTTCCCGGATATTTCCCAGCAATACACCATCTGAGTCGATGATTTCCGCGTTGTCCTTGCCCATCACGTAACGGATACAGCCGCCGAAGGATTTCCCTTTCTTGATCTTGCCAATCATGACGGCCTCCTTTCTCCATGCCTGTACCGGACAATAATCTCCTTGAGTTTCTGCAGGAGTTCTGTCACCGTCTTTTGGGTACGGTGGAATCCGGCCTGATTGGACAGACGGGTCAGTTGGTTCAGGTTGTTCGCCATACCCGTAAGGTTGCGTATGAAGGCAGTCTCCTCGGCAGAGTGCCTGGCCGTTATCGTTGTCTCAAAGGCTGATACGCGGAGGTATTCCGCCAGCGTTAGGTTGGCCTGTCTGCTGCGTCGGCACAACCGTTCATAGTCTATCTTGGAGAATTTCACTGTAACGGCTTTGCTGAGTTTGCACACTCCGCTTACTCTAGGGCGTCCCCTCGGTCTGTTTTTCTTTCTGTCATTCATGTTTTCTTCGTTTGATTTCTGATTATTCTTTTTCTCACAATCTGCGACCACCGGGAGCGGATTGCCTCCACTCTTCGGGAGTGGAGCGAGGTTTTTCGGGATGCCCGAAAGATAACCTCGCTAACTCCCAAAACTGAAGTTTTGTCCGTTACCCTCTCAGGTCGGCTCCTGACTGTCTGAATACTGTAATGACTGGAGTCAGTAAGCAAGTCTGTCATTCCGGAAAATGTCACAGCTTTCGCCACTGCTCGAAGTCTTCCGAATAGATTTCAAGATGCTGCCGGGCAATATTCTCAAGCAGTCCGGAAACGCTCATTTTGCGTCCTCCCAACCTGCGGACAAACTCGTCCAGCCTGTCACGTACCTCGCCGCTAACAAACACGGGCTTGCGGTCTTCGATTCTCGGAACCTGAAGAAAGGTTTTCCGGTATTCGTCCAGAGATAGTTTTCTCTGTCTACTGCTTATACGTCGCTGAGACGCGGGAACGGCTTCCTCTTTTCCGGTTGACGGTTGCTGGGGCTCGAATGTGGAGTCGGTCTGTTCTACCGTTCCTTCTGACTTCTCTTTCCCGGTATCATTCAAGGATGCTTCTATGGTAGTTTCAATGCTGCCATCTGACGGGAGTATGAGTGACATGTCTGTACCTGTCATGGCCTCCCATTCTTCTTTGGTCAATTTCTTTTTTGTTACCATACATTTTTTGATTTTAATCGGTTTACTCACTGGTCTCGGTGCGCACCTTGACTCATTGTCGTGAGCAAAGGAAATGTGTATAGTGAACAGAATCAAGCAAATGGAGATACCGTGGCAATTATGTTACCCTATGCACAATACCGATTGGACGGTCGGTGCTGCCTGCCGTGATTTGCCGGAGTGATTATTCCATACCGGATTGTTCAAGCGGATTCCGTTTATGAAGAAGGCTCATTGTATGTAGTTGATATGTAACATGATGTCATTCCGGGCAACGCATCGTCACCGGTCTGAAAATCCATTGCAGTGTGATTTCTACTGCTTTTATTTGCAGTGGAACAGGATAAAAAAGTCACATTCCCAGCCGAGAATAGGACGATGAGACATGATGGAATATCGGTTGTAAAAGAACTGTTCTGTTCCGGAGTTTTGAATATATGTTTAACTGAAAATAATAAAGACAATGGAAATCATCAGCTTTGAAAAGAGAACTTTCGAGGAGATTGCCGCCAAGCTGGATCGCTTTGTGCAGCGGGTGGAAAGTCTGTGCAGTGAACAGGGCGGGAAGGAAACAGGTGAATGGATGGACAACCACGAGGTCTGCCGCAGGTTACGTATCAGTCCGAGAACCTTGCAGACCTTGAGGGATAACGGAACGCTTGCCTTTACCAAAATCGGGAACCGGACTTATTACCGCCCTGACGATGTAGAGCGTGTGGTCGGCAACGTGGAGGACAAGCGCAAGGAAGCCCGCTGGAAAGGCAAGACCATTTGAACGAGTACAAAAATAATGTATAATCCTATATCAAACGCGTATGAGTAATGAAATCAGAGAAAAGGACCACGAGTGGGTAAAGGCGTTCCACTCGAATTTAGACAGGCTGTTAGCCCTGCTTGAAAAGTTGTTGGAAAAGCGGCAACCGTCTGCCTATGGCGATGAACTGCTGACGGACAAGGAAGTGGCGTACCTGCTGAAAGTGAGCCGGAGAACCTTGCAGGACTACCGCAACAACGGTATTCTGCCTTACACACAGGTAGGCGGAAAGATTCTCTACCGGGCTTCCGACATAGAAAAGACACTGATGAAAGGCTACAAGGAGGCATACAGATACAAAAGGAGCTAACATCGCAAGCATCCCCCACAAAGAACACACAAGGATTTTGATTTTTCTGGAGGGAGCGCAGTTTGCCGTCTGCCCATTTTATTTGTGTTTCTAAAAAATAGCCTTTCCAAATGATAGAAAAACAGCATATAGTATTAGGCCCTATTTGAACCAATCCATATGCTGTTTTATCTTTTTTCTTTTTCTTCTGACTTTTCCGTCAGTCGCTTGTTTCCGCTGCCGTCGGCATTCATTGTACAGACGTGAAAGGAAAAAGGTTTTCGGGCTGAATACGCTCTGAAAGAGGAAGATTCTGCCCGAAACGGCAAAGCCGCCTGACCTTTTCGCTTTCAATAGAGTCTGTACTAACTTCTATGGACGGCGAGGAAATGGCGGCTAAATATTTTACGAATATATGGATTATGCATAAGATTATGTGTCTTATTTTTATAAGATTTCTCATTTTGATTTAATAATCGAAAAACAAATGCATAAATGGTTGTTTTTTAATTGAATCTTATTTATTGTTGATTGTATTTGGTATCTTTGTGTTAAGATTAAAGGGTTTTGCAATTTAGAGAGTTAAATCGCATCAAAGTCAAATTATGCTTGTTAGAAAAAAACGAACAATTAAGTGGCTTACGGATGAATTAGGTAAGAAAACTGCTATTATGAGTAAGTGGTACACTAATGTGTTATATACATTTGATAAGATTGCAAGATTGTTTGACATTGACATACAAGAACATATTACAGGTACAAATTGGATCTATGACAGATAATTATAAATCTATAAACCTGAGTATGATGTCAATTCTGTAACAGGTTACCGCAGTTTTTCCTCTTTATACAGACCCCGAAGTAAAATTATTGTTAAAAAACTATATAAGAAAGATATCTATGTGGCCAGATAAAGAAGCAGAGATTGACTACCTTAATTTTGGATATATGGTAGATATGGTTGTTGATATAGCAACCAATAGGGATCTATCACCTTCAACAATAGGGCTGTATGGCGACTGGGGAAGTGGCAAGTCTAGTCTGATGAAGTTAGCTCAAAAAAAGATAGAGGAAAAGAATACAGAAATAGGGGACGAAAAAGATTCGATTAAAACCCTCTGTATAGAATTTAACGGATGGCTTTTCGAAGGATATGAAGATACTAAGACATCTCTTTGCGGTGTTATATTAGATGCATTAGCTGACGAAAAACGCTTCAGCAAAGAGATAACAGATTATGCAAAAACACTAATAAAGAAAATAGATTTTAATAAGATTTTAGGAAAAGGTATTAAATATGGATTGGATTTCTTCTTGACTGGTGGCATTGGTGCATTGACTGATTTGACTCTCAGTAGTGTACTATCTACTATTAAGACTAATGTTAGCGAAGTACAGGCTAAAGATTTAGAAGAAATTCTTAACAAGTTTAAGAAGGACGATAAAACACGAACGGAAATTAAGAATTTCCGCGAGGAATTTAAACAACTTCTGCAAAAAAGTAATGTAGAAAATGTCGTTGTATTTATTGACGAACTTGACCGCTGTCTGCCCGATACGGTTCTCGAAGTGTTTGAGGCCATGCGATTATTCCTTTTTGTAGAAGGTATGTCTTTTGTTATAGGAGCAGATGAACGCCTTATACAGTATTCAATAAAGAGTAAGTACAAGGAGGTACCAGGCAATAATTTGGATATCGGGAAAGAGTATCTAGAAAAGGTAATTCAATATCCTTTATATATACCCCAATTGACGCGAGCTGAAGTAAATCAGTATCTTGCTTGTTTATTATTGAGAGAGACCTTGACTGAAAATCAGTTTAAAGAAATACTGAGTATTATATATACTCTGGCTCCAAATCAAGACTTTTCGATGGAACAGGTCAGTGATAAAGCGCCAGATATCGCAGAGAGTTGCAAAAAAGATATGGCACTTGCGCGACAGATCTCCTCTGTATTGGCTCCAAGCATTAATGGAAACCCACGTCAGTGTAAACGTTTCTTGAATACATTGTATATGCGACTCAAACTTGCCAAAGCGAGAAATGTAGCTCTTGATAAAAATATATTGGCCAAGCTTATGTTAGCAGAATACTTCAATCCGGAGTTTTTCAAAGCTGTCACAAAACCTGAAAATAGAGAACTTTTTAAGGCATTTGAAAAAGGAGAAGAATTGAATGATGACAATCCTTTTGCTGTGTGGAAAGAAAAGGATTGGGTAAAAAAGTGGATGCAAAACGGTACTAGACTAGATGAAGAAAAGTTGGACAAATACGTTTACTTTGCAGATGTTAAAAATCGCTATGGACAATCAAGCCTAGACATGTTGAGCCCAACTGCCCGTAAATGTTATGAACAACTTGTTGACGGGACTGAAATGAATAGAAATGCTGCCTTAAAATTGGTTGACAAACTTGTACCCGGAGAGAAAGCAATCATTGCATCAGAGGTATTTGCTGTGATAGAGAATACATCAACTATAAATGTAGAGGTTTTAAGATCTTATACTGAATTCTGTATAAAGGCTGGAATGACAGAAGATGCATTGAAGAAACTTATGGAGCAACCTGTAAGCAAGTACAATGCGGTTGCTTGTGGGCAGTTAGCATCATTTATTTCCAACCTATCACCTGATAAGGCAACTATGTTTAACGATTATCTTTCGACAAATCCGGAGTTGAAGAGTACCATCGAGAGACAGGCAAGACTAAATTCAATTGTATCTTCAAATAAAAAATAATGGGAACATCAAGTTTATATAAAGGTCCAAAAATTACATCTTTATTACCTTCAGATTACAATCCAGATGTAAATCCAGAGTTGGATGCACCAGATGAAACAATACCAACAAAAGATGAAGCAGGAGAGGCTGAATCGCAACAAGATGATACTGAAAATGAAGAATCAAATGAGCAAAAGGAAGACCAATCTAATCAACCTTCTGTCAAATGGGGTACAGTACGTAGCTCGATGAGGAAAGCCATGAATAATAGAAGCAGTGGCAATGCTAAAAGTGCTATAAGAAATTACACCAAAGCACTTGGTGGACATACTAATGCCACACGACAAGCTACAAAGGTTCGCAGAACGGCCGGTATTCTCTACAGTTACTTTGCTGGAACGCCAGAATCCATTCATCAACGATTTGTAGATGCAGGGATACGTTTTGATGGAAGGGCTACGAAAGATATCTTTAATGATATATGTGGACTTATTGCACCTGTACCCAATGACCTTGAGGATTCTCTGACAAATAAAGCTTTACGCGAAACTTTTGCAGATGTAGCAGCGGACCAAAGCATTGATCTCAATCAACTTGAAAGCTTCAATGAAGAATTACTGCAACGGCTAGTAGGTGGATTGATAAAACATTATATTTTTGATAAGTTGTTACTACAATCAGAACAAACAGCTCTCAAGAGTTGTGAACATGTATCAGACTTACGTGAATTAGAAAAATCTATAAAAAAATATATAGATGGGATTGTTGACAGTGTTGTTCCTAATATAATCAAGAGTGGTTTGAACCCTGAGGACTTTAATAGGGCATTGGAAACGCTATGTGATATTTCTTATCAACAAATGGAGGAACTACGATGAAAGAGAGTTTTGTTTTTACACTATCAGAACATGATAGTTTTCAAGTTGATGGTTCTAGAAAAGTAAACATTAATGATCCAGAAGCATTCCAGTATACATTTTGGAATCCCAAGACTGGTTACGGAAAGAAACATATGTACGTTACACCCCAGCGTTTTACTGATGAAGCTATGGATTTGTTTTACATTTCTCTTATGGTTTTCTGTGTAGATAGAAGTGTAAGTCGTAAAAAACAGGAAGATGCATGGACTCGAGACCTTGAACTGTACATTCCCGTAAAAGCTTATGAAAAATGGGAACATTGCAAGTCTATCTTAATAAATGCATTAAACTTCCTGACAGGTGACCACTGGGCTATACATTTTAGAGAAAGAGTGACCACAACAGATGATGAGAACAAGTATATAAAGGGAAGATGGCGTTATCGTCGCTCAGTTAGAAAGATTGATTCTGATATATTTTGCATGCTTTCTGGTGGGTTAGATTCATTCATAGGTGCTATCAATCTGCTCAAAGACGGGGAAAAGCCTATATTCGTTAGTCATTATGGTGGAGGTAAGGGAGTAAAAATATATCAAGACAAAGTTATCAACTCTTTGAAAACCCAATATTCTATTGATTCCAAACGATTCTTCAGGTTTTATGCAGCTTCTCAGAGTGGTGTTGAGGACACGACACGTTCTCGATCGCTTATGTTCTTTGCTCATGCCATAGCTATTGCTTCAGGTATTGGTCATCATGTAGATTTGTATGTGCCAGAGAACGGTGTAATTTCATTAAACATACCTCTGAGCATTATGCGATTAGGTAGCCTTAGTACCCGTACAACACATCCGTATTTTATGGGAATGCTACAAAGTCTGTTATCAAAATTAGATATAAACATATCATTAGTCAATCCATTTCAAATGCAGACAAAAGGTGAGATGATGAGAACCTGTAAAGATCTTGATTTTCTTAATGCCCATTATCAGGATACATTATCTTGTTCGCATCCAGATCAAGGTCGCTGGACTGGAGAAACAGTGGGACATTGTGGGGAGTGTTTACCTTGTACTATAAGAAAAGCTGCAATAAAAGCCGCAGGACTGAATGATGCCACCGTTTACCGGCATCATTATGAAACTGAAATAGGATTTGAATCATTACAGTCTTATAAATTGGGGTTAGCAACACCAAAAGATAGTTATGCAGCTATACAAATGTCGGGACCAATTACAGACCATATAAATGATTATGTTAGTCTTTACGAGCGAGGTATCAAGGAATTGGAAAATCTAATTAATTCACTTTAATGGAACACCTCTACGACACTCATTTCCATCTGGATTTACAGAAAGACCGGATTGGTGCTATTTATGAAATAGAAGAACATCAAATTTATACAATAGCAGTCACTAACTTGCCAGACTTATACAGAAAGGAATCTGGTGAGATAGCAAGCAAGTACATTAGATTTGCACTTGGTTTTCACCCAGAATTGATTCATCATTATAAAAGCCAAATCCCATTAATGTGGGAACTTTTGCCAGTAGCACGTTATATTGGAGAAGTAGGGTTAGATTTTGTTGATAGGACATACAAAAACGAACAATTAGCATTTTTTAGCGAATTAATAGAGCGATGTCGTTATGATAAAGACAAAATAATAACCATCCATTCACGGCGGGCTGTTAGACAAGTTCTAAATATAATTGGAGATAGATTCAGGTTTAAACCTATACTTCATTGGTTTACAGGAAGCAAGGAAGAGTTATTAAGTGCTGTGGAGAATGGATTTTATTTCTCCATTAATAAATCAATGATGAATACGAAAAAATTCCAATCTATGTTTTCATTAATACCAAAAGAACGATTATTATTTGAAACTGATAGTCCATTTCTCTCTTTCCAACATTCTCATAGCGAAACATTGATAAAGTTGAGACAATTGATTATAGAAGAAAGAGAGGATGTTAATATGTGGAATAATTTTAGAACAGTATTAGAGGGTTAAAAGTTTTGTTTTGTGGGCTTTTCCTCAATTAATTTATTATCACCTAGTAAGACAATAGCGTTCGATTGAATACAATGTTATCATTAGTTTTTTATTAATATAATTTAATATTAAAAGTACAGACTTTCCTATCACTTTTACACTAAGAAATTATGATTGACTCTAAATGTTAACATTCCTTTAGGATAAAGTGTTTTGAAACAATATAGCGATTATGATCACATAAAATGCATATAAAACGGAGCTGAATTTTGTTTAGTTCAGCCCCGTTTTATAACCTAATGTTTTTTTATCAACCTATCCATATCCTCCGAAATCTTGTCATCTGTAACTTTTGCGTATCCTTGTGTCGTTCTGATATTTGTATGTCCCATCATTTTGGATATGCTTTCCATAGGAACCCCTGCAGAGACCATTAGGGTGCCAAAAGTGTGACGACTTTGATGATATGACAGGTTATGTTTGAACTGATGGGAAAAGCCCAACTCATGTATTTCAAACCAGATCATATCACGTATTGGTAACGGGAAGATGGGCTTGCTGTCATCTGTCGTATTATACAAGGAAATTATCTGCTCCGCGACCGGATGCAATGGTATAAATGACTCAACGCTTGTTTTCTTGCGGAATGTTCTGATATATTTCCGTCCTTCCGCAGTTGTACCTATATGATGAGGATAGAGATTGCGTACATCAACATAAGCCAAACCGCAAAAACATGAAAATATAAAGGTTCTTCTTGCCAGGTAAGCATTCGAAGAAATGCACCTTTTACACTTTGAGGTTTGGTTGTAGCTTTGC
>ENA-ORTG01000093-ORTG01000093.1-human-gut-metagenome-genome-assembly--contig:-NODE-93-length-87448-cov-24.319019_pt1 | contig 87448 bp, 112 predicted proteins | sample MGYA00241906_ERZ509176 | MGnify/ENA primary metagenome ERZ509176 (study PRJEB26280, sample SAMEA2338811) | human gut metagenome | biome: human gut; feature: human-associated habitat; material: faeces...
ATCCTTTAAATTCACATAAACTAAGTAGTTTTTCTTTTTGCTCTGGCAAACTAAAACCTGCACGAGCTTGATCGTCAGTACTAACCCTAATGTAAATACCAGCATTTTTTATTTCTTCTTCACACATTCTTACCCTCCTTAACAAAAAAGGGCGAAGCAATATTTAGGTTATAAATACTACTTCACCCAATAGGTTTAATATTTTCTATAACCATTATAACACAGATTTCGTCATTATTTTAATTTTTTAATAAAATCTTTTAAATCAGATAGTTTTATTTTGGCATTTAAATCTCTGTAGTAAACAAATTCGTGCCCATTGAATAAAAGATATGTCTTATTATTAATAATTGCTCTATGAGGCTCTATATAGCCTATATTGGTAGGTTCTAGTTTTAATAAACTATCATTAATGAAAATAGGTTTAGTATTATTAAGCCTACAAGCCCATTCAACTTTACTTTTAAGTTCATGATTTATTTTAATTTCTTGTTTGATTATTTTTATCATAATATCATCAACACCTTTCTTAAACGACAAAAAAATCAATCATTTCTGATTGATTTAATCATTAACATCGCTTTGGTGCGACGATTTTTGCTTCTGGAGCAGGTGATGAGAAAATAAAGATATAGATTATTTAATCATATTTTATAATATTACCTTATATTTTATAATAAAATGAGGTTAAAATAGATATTTAATAATATTGTTTTATATTTTTTTAAGATGTAAATAAGATGTAAAAATTAATCTATTTTCCTATTAATTCATTATATTTCTTTTTATTACCACTTAACCAATATTTGTTTAATCCTGTTGGATCGTTAGCAGCACCTATTGGACAATATTTAGGCTGAATTTTTTCTAAAGTATCTAATCCTATATCAAAGTAATTATACTTTAAATTATTTAGATAGGCTTCTATTCCATCATCTAGTGAAGCATATGATCTTAAACCACTATTGCACATCATACCACCAACATTATTAAGTTTTTTAAAAGCATAGGAGGTATAGTTTCCAGTTTCATGCTGAGAAATGGCAATTGATATTAGTATTTGTTCCTCACTTAAACCTATTTCTTTTCCCTTATCTGATATTTTACAAGAAATACTATCAAATGGACATACTTGCTCTTTTTCTTCAACTGGTAGAATATATGTAGGTATAGAAGAGAGTTTTATACCATTCAAAGATATTTGTATTTCTTTGCCATTTTTTCCGAACATGCTATAAATATCTAACCCTACATTAATAATTAATAAATAGATTATTGCTACTTTCATTACTCTAGGCAATTTATTAAATAGTTTCTCAATCAATCTATTAAATGCTTTCAATCCAAAATACATTGCAGAAAATATCCCAACTATTAAATAAATCATATTCTTCAAAATACTCTTAAATAATTTTGTCATCTTTCTTTTTAATTTGTTTTTTCTGGAATATCTAGTAACCCTACTTTCCATATTATTGAGCCACCTTTCCAAAATCAACAACATATTCACCATCATAAATAGGAACATATTTATCACTTGAATTTTTATAAATTGCTATAACCAATTTTACCCCTTTAATTATCTTTTTCATTTGACATTTGTAACGAACTATTATATAATTTTAGTAGGAAAAGGATTTTACTCCTTTCCTACAATAACTATATTTTTATATTTAATAAAGATATAGCCTTGATTTGCTAATTCGTAACACTCTGCTAAAGTTAAATTACGAATTGGCTTTTTCTTTATATTGTTCATTACTTCTCCTTTCTGTAAGATTCTTTCTTTATCTTACATATTAATTATATCACATTTAGTACTATATGTCAATACTTTTTCTTGATTTTTAGTACTAAATGTAGTAAAATAATATTAGGAGGGATAAAATGAGTGATTTTAATCAAAAAGAATACATCAAAGATTGGAAAAAAGAAAATTATAAACAATTCAAAGTAGAGTTAAAAAAAGAAGAAAAGGAAAATCTTGATAAAGAACTCAAAAAGCACAATTTATCTGGATCTGATTTTGTTAGAATAGCATTCGATTATCTAAAAAGAGGAAAATTAAAAAAAGAGGAAAAAGACCATTAGTCCAATTCCTCTTTTATTTTATTCTATAATAATCTGAAATTTTGTAGCAGTTACTCCATATACACCAGCATAACCATCTTGTCCATTTTTCTTTTCATTGTCATATTGATAAGGGTAATCATTTATTTTATATTTAGCTTTTTTGTATGGTCTTATATTATTAGGAGTATAGTAGTAACATTCTACACAGTCAATAATATTAACTATATCACCAGCAAAACCATTGTTAAAGTCATTAATATCATAACCAGTAACAAATGGCAACCAGCCTTTTCCTTTAAGATGTACTCTGTACCTAATAGATCCTTTATCTACCTTAATGGCAAGCCCAGTAATAGGACTGTTTTCATAGCCTGCATAATCATCTAAATTCTTAACTTCTGGTAACCATTGATGTTTTTGAGTTCTTACTTTATAGTAACAATTAACGACGTTGGTTGATATTTGTGAATTATCTTCTAGTTTAGCCTTTATCATGTTAATAAATCTATTCCAACCCATATCTAATGTTCTATGAGGACAATATTTACCACAATAATCTTGATGTTTAGTTACTCTATCAATTCCCCAATTATATTTCTTTAATAAATAAACGATTAGATCAACAGCATTTTCTTCGGCTTTGATAAATCTATCTCCGCCTGATTTAGAATAACAAATTTCTATTGCTATACCCTCTCTATTTCCTTTGCCATTTCCATCCGAACTGTGCCAACCATTTCTATCAAGTGGTAGTCCCTGCACTATTTCTTTATTATCTACTGCATAATGAAACGAAGTTTCATAGTTATTATTTGTCATATATGCTATCTCATTTCTTGCAGTAGCATCGTTAGCAGTGTTATGAACTACTATTCTTGTCGGTGTCATACTATAAGGGCATTTTATTCCATACTTACTTTCTGGAACTAATTTTTTTATTATATTTACCATATTATCTACTCTCCTTTTACTATTTTTTCTAAATTATGAAATACATCGTAAGTACCTCCCGCGATTATTCCACTCAAAGCAATTGCTATTTTAAAATCTTTAGTAACAATCCATTCAACAATTGCTACTATTAATCCTATCAAAATGTTTTGAATAGGAATAATTCTATTATTTACCCAAGTTGATCTTTTAGAAATATATCCTAAAAGCCATGTAACTATGATTGTTACCAAACTTATTAATGTACTTAATTCCATCTAAATCACCTCCTATTTCATTCCTAATTTTACAAATATAAATGCTATAACTCCACCCACAAAAGCCGACACTACAAATCCCCAAATAGAATCTAATTTTTTGCTGGGCTTAGCTTCGATTGCTAATACTCGATTGTCTATATTTGTCATATCTTCTCGCATTGCTTTCATTTCCGTAGCCATTGCCTGAACAGATAAAGCAAGATTATGAATATCATCAACTTTCAATTCCAACTTATCTAATCTTTTTGTATTAGATTTACTTCTCTGCTCCGTCTCTACTAATCTTTCTAATTCTTCTTTTTCCATATTATTCCTTTCTAAACTGCTTCTACTGTCAAATTAGTACCATCATATCTTATATAATGTTCGGAATTAGCAGTTCCATATTGAACAATCAATTGTATATAATCACCCTTTTTAACATCTAAAATACATGGACTAATACTTGTAGAACTCCAAGCTCCTATTCTTCCAACCATACTTGTAAAATCAGTTTTTATACCATTTTTAAAAATCTTAAACCAAAGCCAATCTGTTGTTGCATTCTTGGCGAAAGCATTCATATTTATTTTTATTCTTGAAATATCATCGCCGATTTTTATAGAATGATTAGAACTATCAAATTCAAGTTTAGAACCTTTTTTTAAATATTTATTAAAGGCAACTATTGTTTCATCTGAATTTTTAATACTTTGATCAGCAGACAATGTTAATGTAACAATATTTTTTTCCACATTATCTGCACCTAATATTAAATTATTATCTAAATTAACTATTGTTTTATTTTGCATTATTTTTGTATTTAATCTATTTTTTCTACTTCCATTTACCAATTGCTATTATATCAAATGTCATTGTACCATCTGCTTCAACTGCAGGCTTCCATAGCCATGTACTGCCAATTGACTTTTTTGTTCTTCCTGAAAACGATTCACAAAAGCAAGTTGAACCATCAGCCAAATCAATAGATACACTAGGTATTTCTATAAATTCTTGTGCATAATTGCCAAAATTAACTACATTAGCAGTTTCATAAACACTTCCCCATACTTTATCAATAACTACATTTGTAAATTTTATTTTCTTTATACAAATCATAATTCCATTTTTATATCGAATCCAATTTCCATTACTATTTGTTCCAGAATCATAAATAGTATTATTATCTAAAAAATCTGTAAGAATATTGTTTTTATATTCAATATTTTCGCTTTTTAATATCAAATTATCATTTAAATCTATTTTTGTTTTATTCATATTAATAGCATTATTTATTATGCTATTCTTCTCCAACGATAGACTACTATTGATTTTTGAATGTTATTATGTGATTGCCCTCCACCCGCATAATTTGTAGCTATACCATCGGCAATGTTATCCCCATTTGCATATTCAATCCCATAATAAGCACCAGCAGTTTTCCCTAGTGTTATAGGTGTTTCATTAGTATTCCAATGCAGTCCTTCATGTTTATGCTTGGGCATTTCATCAACAGTTAATGTATGTGTACTTTCACCTATTTCCTTACCTATGGTATTAAAATTAGAATCATTAGGATCTATACAGACTGTTACCCTACCTTTTCCATATAATTCCCATGTCCCAATATATCCATCGTCACCTGGATTGTTGGGATTAGTGCTTTCTAAAAAATCACCGATTCTATAATAAGGTCTAGGATATGCAGGATTACCATCTTTGTCATATAATTGAACTGGTATATCATTCATAGTAGTCACCTACCATTGAATAAAAAGAAGTAGAAGTATTAATTAAATTAAATACTTCCCTCCTTTCTCTTTTGAGAAGAATTGCTAAATAATGCAACCCCCCCCCTCATTAACTTGTAGTTTACTTTTTTCATTTTATCAAATCCTTTCTTTTTTATGTATTACTTTCACTATTTTCTGATACTTCTGTATATGTTAAGGTTTTTGCTAATTTAGTATCAATACTATCTAATTTCGTTTTTATTTCATTAAAATTTGCTATGATTTTATCTTGAAAGCCATTAAACCATTCCGACTCAAATGGTGTAGAAGTATCTGGCAAATCATTAAACTCTTTTTTTACTATTGCTTCCATTTATCTTTACCTCCAATTCTTTTATCTTTAATTTTAATTTTTCAATAATAAGCTGTTGTTCTTTAATAGCTTGTAGACATAATGCAGTCATTGAATAATTGTCAACACCTATTTCTTTTCCATCATCATCAACAGAAGTAATTGTATGTGAATAATTATATTTATCACCAATAACAAATCCTAAATGTTTTTTATGATCATCATTTTCAGATTTTAGATTATATTGATAAATATCAGTTACCATTATTTCTTCAATTGCATTTGTGAACTTTTTAAAATTTTTCTTACTACTTTCTAAAGATGTTTGAGTAAGCACTGGAGTTGTTATACCGGAAGAAAATACACTTGTAAAGTCTTTTCCATCACTCATCATTACTGCTGGAAGTCCTCTGTGCATATATGCTAATAAATAAACATTTGAAGACATTTGAACATTCATTCCATTACCTAACAGTTTCATTGAGGAAATTTCTTCTGTTTGTCCTCCAGTAGATATTAAACTTTTCATAGTTAAACTTGGATTTTGAGAATCATCAATTAAATCAATTTTTCCACTGTTGATGATTATATCTTCGCAAGTTACCTGCCCTTCTTTAGTAACTTTGAATTTATTACTATCAATATCCATTTCATCAGATGTAAGATTAATTTTCTTTCCTTTTAAATTAATTTTATCCGCTTCTATTTGTATAAAAGAACCATCTTCAGCCTTTTCAGTACTCAAATTTATTTGAGCGATAATATTATCTTTATCCGTCTTCTTTAGCAATTTTAGATCTATGTTTTCATTATTTAATGCTATAGATGAATTCATTTCTATTCTAGTTGTAAATATATCAGTATAATCGTTCTTTTTTGCATATTTAAGAGTATAAGTTAAATCAGAAAATGATTTCAAGTATATTTTGTTATATCCTTCATTTAATTCAATTTTTAATAAAGGTAATTTTTCTCTAATTTCCTCATCTAATTCATATAAACTTAAATCATTATTTACACCAATTCTACGAATTATATATGTTCCTGTGTAATCAACTATAAATTCATCATAAATATCATTTAAAACATTAAGCCTTTTTAAATTGGTTTTAATTTCTCTCTTGTTCCCATTAATATCTTCAATTATTAAATTAGAATTCTTAAAAAAAGTATTGCTTCCTAAAAAAGTTTGATTTGATAAAAATAACAAGGCTAAATTTCCTTTTATTGATAAATAAAGAACACTACCTTTAACAGCATCTGTAATTTCGATATAATTATTAGCAGTTAAAGTTCTAGTAACATCAACCAATTTATTTACTGACAAAGCCAAATTATCATATCCTTCAATTAAAGAAGTATCTATTTTTCCAGAAGTAATAAAGTTAGCATTAAAGCCACCATCAATAGTCCAAGCAGTTACAAATGTACCATTAATACCAGTATTGCTGAAACCGATACCACCATTATTCATCAAAATAACATTTTTTGCTTGTTCTTTTGGTAATTTATCTACAATTAATATTTTATCTCCCTCATAAATTACAAATGAATTTCCTAAAGTACCCCATATTTTATTAGTGGCATCTATAAGTTCTTTTTCTAAAAATGATTTTGTTTCGTTTGAATTATCTTTGGAAATTTCATTGGCAATAGTATTCATATTTTTCAATAAGTCTTTTAATTTGTTTCTGAAATTACCAAATTCGATATTTTTGTATTTCTTACTAATTACATCCCACTTTACCGAAATGACATTTGTTGTCATTTTTATATTTAATTTAGGATGGTCAACATAGATTGTATCTCCTACATCAGTTATATTGTCCAAGTTAGCGGACAAATTATAATTTACTTTTGGATACTTATTTTCTTCTAAATAACTTTGGGCTTTTAATCTTAAATCTGCAATCAATCTTTCTGTAAAATCTTCATCAGATTCATTTTCTTCTTGTTCTAGATTTTGATCTATTTTTACAATTTTTGAAAAAGGAATATCATACAATTTATCTTTAACTTCTAAATATTTTTCTGGAAGTAATAGACCATCTTTACCAACTGGCATAATTTTTGTGACAACATTATCCCATACTTCTTCTGCCTTTATACTAGTAATATTTTTTCTGTATTTTACAACCAATCCTCTGTCAACACCAATATTTTGTTTTATACTTATATTGAAATTATCTCTTACTAAATGACCTCCCCATCGATCAATCAATGTAGTAATTGCTTCACTTAATAATTTCCTAACACATCTATAAGAATTAGTGCTAGTAACATCTGAATTAGTTGTAAATGGTGTTTCAACATCACAATTTTTGTTAAGATAATCTAGTGCATAATTACAATCTTTATCGACTATATATTTGTCATCTATCATGTAATTATCAGTATCAAAATAAACATGATTAGCCTTAACCTTTACTCTTGAATTGGTTTTGTCTATTTTTACTATTCTAAATGACTGATTCCCCTCCGGAAAAGGTGTAGGACAATTGATTATCATACTTGCTTGATAATAATCAACTTTTTCAATAGAATCTTCTACTTCAATATAATAATCACCATTGTCCTCCTTAAAAACAATCGCAGATAAAGGATGTAATATTTTAATTCCATTATTATTAAATAATTTTTCACTAGAATCATATACCCTTATCATTATAACCACCTACTTTTTGGATCAATTATTATTCTTGTTAATGTTCCAGTCCAAGTAATTGTATTTTCGCCGCTTTTTAAAAGTGGAAATTCGCCTAACATTTGTCTATTTTTTAATACACCATTTAAATAAGCATCTTCCTTTTCACTATCAATAACTACTTGTCCATCTGTATCAAAATTATATTTAAAAATTTCTACTGTATTTAAGTAAAAATGTAACTCACCACTACCATATAAAGTAATTATAGGTTTAGATACCTCTAAGCCTACATTTGTCACTTTTACTTCATTTTGATTAGTTATAGTTACATCTACTTTAGATTCATTTAATTTATATTTATATGGTTGAACTATAAAATTAACATCAGCCTTTCTAAATCTTATCAATCTATTAAAATCAATAGAATCAACTATTTTTGCTTTATAATACTTATCAGATTCATTACTAAATGTTACATTTCCTTCACCATTGAAATATTCAATTATTTTATCTATATCAAAATTTCTTGTTAAACCTATATTCAATTTTTTAGAATATGATTCATATCCTAAGTCTTCTAATAAAGAACCATCAACACCATCTATAACAGTTTCTTTTACTCTCATTTTAGGCTTAGTAATAGGTGGTAATTCACTAATTAATAGACCAGATATAGTATTGCTACTAATACCCTTAAAAGTTATACTATTACTCATGAATATACCACCTCTTCCACAGCATTTGTAACAAATGTCCCCATTTCTTTTTCATCCATTATAACTTTGACATCTTTTAAAGCAGTTTTAAAGGCAATTACCATATTATCAAATGAACCTGAATTTGCAACATTTTGATAACTATTGTTACCAATTTTTGAATTTATTGTTGTATCAAATTTTGTAGGAATTGCATCTGCCATCTCTTGTTGAACATCAGTCATTGTATCAGTAAACCCTTCGCCAATACCAAGTGCTAAGTTTGTTCCTATCTCATCTTTAAATAATTTAGATGGCGAATGAATACCAAACAGATTTTTAATAAATTTAGTAACATTCCCTACCCATCCTTTTATTTTATTTTTGATCCAGCCCAGGCTTCCAGATATACCTTCCCATATGCCTGCCACAAGATTTAAGCCTGCATTTTTTATTGCCTGATAGCCACTAGAAATCCCTTTAACTACAGTATGTATAATCTCAGGAACCCTACTATATAATGTTCCTAAAGATCCAATTATACCAACAATCAATTTACCTATCAATTGTCCTCCTGCCTCTACTATTTTAGGAAAATTTCTAATAAAAGCATCAAATAGTTTTTCAATTATTTCTGGTACTTTGTCAATTAATCTGGGTAGTGCCTCTATAAGTCCATCAGCAAGTCCTAAAATTAACTGGATACCTGCATCTATAATCAAATCTATATTGTCAATTAAAGTTTCTACTATTAAAACTACTGCATCCACAAGTGCAGGTATTAATGTAGGCAAACTTTCTCCTATTCCTTGAACTAATGCTAATATTATTTGAACACCAGAATTAATAATAATCGGTAAACTTTCGATGATATATTGTAAAATATTTCCAACTAAATCACTTATTACAGGCATTAATGCAGGAATATTTTCTGTAATTCCATAAACCAACGACATTATTATTTCTGATGCAGCATCTAATAAATATGGCAAATGCTCCATTAATTTATCTACAATATTTGGAATAACATCAGCAAAACTTGATACTATATTTTGAATTACTGGTAAAACATTCCCAAATACACCCAAATTAGTCTCTGTTCCATCACCAAATATCGTGGTCATAAGATTTTCAATTAGCGAACCCATATTTTTACCACCATTTGCAAGATCTGTTAAGAGATTTTGCCAAGCACTTTTCATCGAGTTTATTGATCCTTCTATAGTGGTTCCTGCTTCTTTTGCAGTTGTTCCTGTTATTCCCATTTCCTCTTGCATTACATGTATTGCTTGTGTTATGTCAGCAAAACTTGAAATATCATATTTTATACCACTTATTTTTTCAGCATCTGCTAACAACCTTTCCATTTCTGATTTTGTTCCACCATAACCTAATTTCAAGTTATCTAACATTGTATAGTTTTGTTTTGCGAACCCTTGATAAGCATTTTGTATCATAGACATATCTGTCCCCATTTTATTGGCATTATCAGACATATCAGTAATTGCCATATCTGCAACCTCCGCACTTTTGGCAGTATCATTATTTAAACTCTGTAATAAACTCGCCGAAAAAGATGTTACCGTCTCCATGTAATCATTTGCGGATAAACCAGCATTTTTATATGCATTATTGGCATAGTCCTCAACAATATTTGCACTATCTTTAAATAGTGTCTCTACACCACCTACTAACTGTTCATAATTAGCATAACTATCTAATGCTTGTTTACCAACATCTAAAAACGCTTTTCCAATTTCTAATGTAGCACTACCTATTTTCTTTAGCCCTCCAACAATTACATCACCCAAAACATTTGCTTTAAGTACATCGCTAAATTTTAATGCTCCATCACCCGCATCTTCAAAACCTTTTTTCATTTCTTTGAGTTCTTTATTGCTTTTATCGGTGGCATCTTCCATTTGTTTTAATTGATTTTCTGCATTATTTAGTTGTGTTTTAAATAGTCTAACTGTTTCATTATTGCTACCATATTCTTTTTCCATTTTGCTAAGAGCTTCTTTTAACTCCTTGACTTTATCTTTTTGTGATTGTAATGTATTCTTCATAGAATCATAAGAAGTTTTGGCTTGCTTTATATTTTTGTCTCCATTTGAAAATTCAGTGTTTGTTAGTTTTAACTCACTTGAGACTAATTTTAAATTGCTAGTAATATCTCTTAAAGCCTTTTTGTATTCATCTTCACCATTAAGTTTGACTGTTCCTCCAAAAGAACTTCCTTTTGCCATTTGTTTTTACCTCCCTTCTAATCAGGTAAAAATTCACCATCATGACTGTTTATTTCTTCCAATTCACGATAAGTTGTTTTACTTAATTTAAAATCGTAATGATTTTTATATTGTTTGTATAATTTAAAAAATTTACAAAATGTCATTCTACCTATTTCTTTATCAGAGTAAAGTAGTAAGGTATGACCTACAAAATAAAACCACGAGAAATCTATCTCATCATCATAGTTCTCGTGGATTACATGTTTTTTTGGTTTTCACCAGTATTAGTTGAATTCTTAGCAGTTTCCATAACTTTTTTTAGTATTTCATCAAAACCAATTTCTGAAATTATTCTTCCTACTTGCTTTGAATTAATTAATGGAGTATTGTTTCCTTCTATTTCATTTTCAATTTCAATTCCTTCATTAATCATGATCATAAGACCATTTTTCAAATCTTTTATATTTGGCTCTGATTTGTTGCTAGACACTTTTTCTCCCCAGGCAGATATAGAACCATATTGATCTTGTATTTCTTCCATAACATTCAAATTAAAACACAATGGATAAGTTCTATTTTCAGTTACGAAGTGAACCATTTTATCTTTCATTTTATATTCCTCCTAAAAAAATAAAGGCAGAAAATTGATATTAATCTTCTGCCTTATTTTGATTTTCTTTTTTGTTATTATCGATTACTTTAACATAATCTTTTATTTCTTTATATCTATCCTTAGATACAGTTAATTCTTTATCAACTTTATACAATTCTTTAGTATCTTTATCTTTAAACATACTAATTACTTTTACATGAATCATTTTTCCCTCCTATGCTGATGGTGATAATAAACCATCTAAATAAGTAGTAGCAGCAGAAAGTGTATCAAATGTTTGATGTTTTTCCCAGTCTCCTTCTTTTAAACCATTAAAGGCTTTCTCAAGTCTCATTACTTTTCCCTCAAGTGAAGAAGTATTAAATTCAATACTTTGACCTTTTGTTTTATTATCACTAGTTATTTTTGTAAATCTTACTCTAGGAAAAAATTCAACTTTATATTTCTTTGAGCCATTATACATTTTAGGAACTATGTGACCATAACTTAATTCTGGTGCAATATCATTTTCATTTGATGTTACTTCACCTTCAGTAGTTATAGTTTGACCAAATATTGTTGCAACGAATTTATCTTCATCATCTGCTATAGTAATGCTTAATGTTCCATCAATAAATGAATCATCATGTTCTGCTAAACCATCATTTGCATATAATTCTGCATTCGCATAATTTGGACTAAATTTTTCGTCTATTACTTTTTCAAATACAGGTACACTATTACCAGTTAATGTTTTAAGTTTACCTGCTTCCTTATCATGTAAATTATATTTTGCTATCTTAAAACCGACTCTAGCCATTTTCTATCATCCTCTCTTTCTCAAATGAACAGGTTTTATGATATAGTCCAGTATCATCATCTAACATCTCCGAACTATCACCACTCCAAACCCAGTCGTTTTCTTTCATCATTTGTTTTATTTTTTTTAGAATATTTAAATAATTTTTATCGCTATATATATCTATATCTAAGGGACATACACTACATAAATCATCATCATTAGCACAAAGTTCAGGAGTTTCATCTAGCAATTTCCAAGTTATAAAAGTTTTTTTGTTTCCTTTATACTTTAAGTGTTCCACAGGTATTTTTACTTTATCAACAATTATTTCATTACCTAAAATTGATTTTACTTCTTTATTCATTAGTTATCACCTATATATTTCTCTTGAACTTTTGTCATTGCCAGTTCAATTTCTTTCTTTTTAAAAGACTTTCTCAAGAAAGGCTTTTTTTCTTCAGTTGGAGTGCCATATTCACGAGCCATTGCCTTTAATGGAATAGGTTTTCCTTTTGGATACTTTTTTGTTTTTATACCATCATAACCATAAAAGCCAACATGTGTATTTATTCCACCATCTTTTGGTGTCTTATATACTCGTGTTATTTTCAAACCTTTTTCTAAAGATTTTGTTGTCTTAAAAGATTTTTTCATATTGCTAACAATATTCTTATAAGCAACATTAGCACCTTCTTGTGTCATTTCACCAATCATTTTTTCCGCATTCTCCTCTAAACCTTTAAATTGTTTAATAAGATTATTCGGTAATTCTTCAACAAATCTTGCCATTACTTGTTTACAACCTTTGCCTGAATTTCTAATTCGATATTTTCTTCATCTACATTATTCAAATACTCTATTGAATACTTTTTATTGTTGTATATGATATTCATATCTCTTGTTATTTCAACTTTTGGATATCTAATCGTAAAATTGGTATAGGCTTTCTCAAAATCAGTATTATTTGAAATAAGTTTATAACCTTTTGTAGTTTTAACCTTAGCGAAAGGCTCCAAAACAATTACTTCTTCGGGTATTTTGAATCCTGCATTGTCTTCTGAATCTTTTATACTAATGATTTTGATTTTTTTATTATATTCTCCTGGATTTTTAACAATTGAACTCATAAAAGATTTCTCCTATGCATATTTAGAATTGTTTCTACAACTCTATTTACATTCTTACCATCAACATACATAGTTCTATTATCATACATATCTTGGCAAAGAATATATACAACGATAATAAAATCTGCATAATCATCCAATGATTCACTATCTTTTTCTTTAGTTTCTATAGGTATTCCTGTATAATTAGATATAAAATCTTTAGCGATATTTAAATATATATTTAACTCTTCTTGTAATAACTTATCATCAGTTACATCAACTCTGATATAGTTTGCAATATCTTGATAAGTTATATCACTAACTTTTTTCATATTTTTCCCTCCTTTATGAGGTTATTTTTTATTTTTCTTATTATCAGTTGATGTATCATCTATTTTTTCATTTTCTGATAACTTTTTTTCTGCTTCTTCATCTGATACTAGTGTATCATCTGTTTTTTCACTTTCTGATAACTTTTTTTCTGCTTCTTCATCTGATACTAGTGTATCATCTGTTTTTTCACTTTCTTTGTTAATAGTAGATAATTCCTCTATTTGCTCTTTTAGCATTTTATTTTCTTCAGTTAACTCATTTATAAGTGAATTAGCAGATTCCAACTCATCTTTTAATATTTTTTCATCAGTTGGTGTATATTTTTTTATTAGTTTAGCCTTCATTAAGTCTTTGACTAGGGCATCATTAGGAATATCCCTAATTTCGCCCTTTGCCATAGAAATAATTCCGCTAAAACTTTCAATAGCTTCATATTTCATTATTAAGACCTCCTAAATTAAGCTGCTGGTGCTGTAACGACAGCAATTTTTTGCTTATCTTCTACTTTAGCATCTATTTCACCCCAAGCAACTATACCAATTGCATGTTGTGCTGCAAATAACTGATCTAGGATTTGAATTTCTGTTTTTTCACTTTCTTTTACTGCTAGTCCACTAAAATCACCATAGAAAATAACATTAGCAGATGCTGTACCTAATTTAGAAACATTATCAGAAACATAAACATCTTTTCCTAAAAGAGTATATCCATATTTAGATGAAAGATCTCTATTTAGTAAATAGTTATTATTACTATCTTTTAATTTTTTAATAGCAGTTCTTGTTGCTCTATTCATAACCCAAATAGAATCTGCTTGATAAGAATCAATTACTAAATCTTGAGTTTCAATTAACTCATCAGCAGTAATAGCAGATTTGCTTGCTAAAACCTTTTTCATATTAGTAGAGTCATAAGATCCTACAACACCGCTTACTTTAGATGTAGTTCCATTTAATAACTCACCTTCAATAAACTTAGCAATTTTCTTTGCCATTTTATTAATTACCCAATTTGTTAATTTGAAGTTACTATTTTTTAATAATGATCTACTGATCTTTGTTAATGCTCCATATAAGAATCCTGCTAACTCAATAGTACCAAACTTATTACTATGTGATGTTAAATCAGTAAACTCTGTAGCATAACCAACAGTAACACTATCAGTAGAAGTATCTTCTGTAGGTATACTTACTGTGCCTGGAATATCATAATGAGTAGCAAGTCTATAGACAGGTGAAATTTCTTCTACTTTTTCAATTATTTTATCAACAATTGTTTTAGGAATAACAGCACCATTATCAGTTTTAATTAGATTACTTGCATCTGCTCTATTTGTTTTTAGAGTTTGACTTCTAATATACTCTGCAAAAGCATTATAATCATTTCTTTCTTCTACTGAAGTATACATTCTTTTTTCAGCAGCAGTTAATTCAGATTCATCCTCTGTCTTTTCTGACTTTTCTTCCATCTTTTCAATTTTATTTTCCCTTTCTAGAGTTGCATCTATTGAATTAATTTCTTTTTCAATTTCATCAAATTTTGCAACTTCTTCTTCTGACATTACGCGATTTTCTTTTTTTGAATTATTTAAAATATCTGTCATTTCTTGTCTTAAATCATTTCTTTTTTCTTCTAAACCTTTTTTATTCATGTTTTATCTCCTCCTTCTTTTTTTCTTAACACAAATGTTTAGATTTTTTTTAATCTTCTTAATCTATCTTCATAAGAAGAATAATCAAAGGCTCTATTGCCTTTTTCTTCTACAGCTGAATTTTCAGGTATTGTCTTTTTTTCATCAGCACCTTCTTTTAATTTCTCAAGAATGATATCTGCAATCATTTCTGCAACCAATTTTATTTTCTTTTCTTCCTTTTCAATGTTGATTAATTCATGTTCTTTGGTAATTTCATCCCAGTTGTTATCTTCTTTTTTATCAACAGTCTTATGTTTTTTTCTTGCTTCTTCTTCAATTTCCGCAATAGTAGATGCTCTATATTCAACGACCTTTTCATTTTCACTTCTTGCTTCTATGCTTGTACCATAATAAGCAGGAGACTTTGTATCATCTAATATAGATACTTCTAACAAATCTAAACTAGTAACTGTTCTTGTTTCACTATTACCATCTTTGCCTAACTCATCAGAATTAGCATAAAAGCCAAAACTCCAACCAACTAATTTATTGTTTTTAGCCTTTTCTATTACATCTTTATCGGTAATAGTTACTTCTGCTCTAAGACCTATGTTATCTTCTTCGAGAATTGCAGTTCCATCTTTTGTTGTAGCCAATTCTCTATTTTCATCATGATTTAAAAGTACTTTTACATCATCGTTTCTCTGCAATGCACTTTTAAATACTCCAGATCTGATTCTTTCAATGAAAGTTCTTACCTTTCCATGTAAAGATTCTTTAATAGGCTTTGAGTATCTTTCAACAGCATTAACATATCCAGTAATGACAACAGAATCTTCTCTAATCTCTATGTGCATTTATATCACCTCCTTCACCATCTATATTTGAATTAACTTTTCTATCAGTATCGGGTGAATTATCAATATTTATATTTTTATCAACAGTTCCAGATTCGCCCATTTTAATTAACTTGTTCGTATTAGGAACATAAATCTCACCAGTTTCTGGATTTAATAAAACATCACCAAGTCCTAAATTAACCATATCTAATCCTGGTAAAGCATCATCATCTTCCATGTAACGAATCTCATTTCTTGTTTTAAATCCTGTTTCTATAGCGATTTTATAAGCCTCAAATCTTTCTTTCATTAATCCTTTTAACAATTCATTGAAATCAGGAGCAAAATAAAAAGATTCTTTCTCTTTTTCGAGTAAAAAATCTCTATTTAAGGCAGTGGTAAATGCAGTAGCAATCGGCATTATAGCACTCTTTATAAAATTGTTATAATCACTAGATATGTGAAATATATCTTTTATTTCGCTGATAAAAGTTATATTTTTTTCATTTAATTCATTTTCTTTAGAAGTATTACTTGCTTCATCAAACTCTAATCCATCGTTTAATACAACTGTATTAGCATTTCCTAAATAATAATCTTCCCAAGCCTTTTTTAATGCCTTTAATGATTTCTCATCGAGATGTTTTGAAGATTTTAGAAAACCTTTACGAGAGCCGCCAGTAAGAATCAAATCATATTCATACAATAATCTTTGACGAGCAGTTTTTATTGCTGTAGATATTTCATTAACCAAACCTCTTCCACTAGCACCATCTTTGGTATTTCTCAAAAGTTTGATAAAGTTATAATCATCATATTCCTCGCCTTTTATTAATATCTTGTAAGACTTATATATTGGATCATAATTTTTATTAATTGTAACTTCTTTATCTTCTACATAAAACAAACCAGAAAATTGATTCTTTATTTTTTTAATGTATGCATAGCCACCCTTACCTAATAAGTAATCTTCACACATTGCCCTTTTCATTTGAAATCCATCAAGTTTATCTTTTGTATCATCGTTGATAATACGAACTCTAGGATCATCATAAACTTCTTCTGCTTTGAGTTTGTCTTTATTTTTAACAGTCTTATATAGTTTAAAAGGTATCATTGCAAATGTGTCACAAATTAAATTAACCGAACTACTTATTACTGGAATAGACAATGCAACATCTCTATCAACTATAGTATCTTTTAAAATAACATTCAATAGTGGGTCTTCTAAAGATTCAGCAGTAGCTTCTGTTTCATCTCTTTTATTTTTTGAAAATAAATTAAAAATCTTCATTTACTATCACCTCCTTCCTAGAAAGTTTGCACTATGAATCCATCTTCAAAGATAACATCTTGTTCAAGTAGATAACAAGCATTGATTAATGAGACTACCATATCTACTTTTCCTCTAGATTTTTTCTTTGTTACATATCGATTCATATTTGTATCAAAAGTACATCTTGCATTTTGAAAATTAATTTCAAGCAACTTATTATCTTCATATTGAAACTCTCTATTAGATATTTTTTCAAATAGTAACTTTGTTGGAGAATGCAAAGTATCGGAATGTTGTCGAATCTGTACACAATTTATTCCATCGTATTTGCCGCCATCTCCACTTTCCCATTTTTGTGCAGAAGACATTGCATTATATCTATCATAGCCAAGAGCTTTTATCTTAACATTATATTTTTGTTCTATATGAAAAACAAAATCCTCTATAACAGCATAATCAACAGTCTTATTTCCGCATGCAATACATTTTAATGATTCTATAAAATTTCTATAATTTATTTTTTCAAATTGTGTTTTTTCATCAATTCTTCCTTCTGGAATAAATGCAATTGCATCAGCTAGTATTTTTCCATCATCTTCGGCAACCATTCCAACAGAACAATTATCGTTTGACATTGAAAGGTCAACACCTAAATAAACTTCTCTACCAGACCAATCTATATGAGATACTTTGCATTGTAAGACATCATTGATATCAACATAAGATTCAGTTCCCTGACCTTGATAAATAATATTACAATGTTTAGTAAGAAAATTTTCTCTTGAATTTTCTATTGCTATTGCTCTAGCCCTTTTTTTCAATAGATCTTGCCATATTTCAGGAATCTCCAATGCCACAGGGTTTGCTTGCTTAAGAATAATATCATCATCAGTCCAATTTTTTGGATTATCAGGCTCATACAACAATGCAAATATAGTTTCATCTTTTTCAAGTTTATCTAAAACTCTTTTTGAATAAGAAATCTCATCTTCAAGTGGATTATCAGCGGTCGGATATTTAGTTGAAATAATACAACCTAATTTATTTAATATGTTTAATTGTCCAGATCTCATTGCTTCGATTGCATAAGAATTTGGTAATGCTCCAACCTCATCTGCCAAGAAAACATTTGGAAGTTTACCATCCATACGAGAATTTGAATAATTTAAAGGAAAATATTTACTTCCCTTTAAAAGAAATTCTATCGAATCTCTTAAAATCTTAAATCTCGGAGTATCTTTATGAAGATAGAGCATAGGACTTGATTTTAATGTTTCCTCGATTGCATTTTTAACTTCTCTAGATAAAGCACCATCTGGAGCAACAGAATAAAACTTACTAAACTTTGGTTCCATTAAAAAAAGCAAGATAAACAGTGTCGCTATAGTATAGGTCTTAAAGTTTTTTCTTGCTATTTCTAAAATTGCTGTCTCATACTTTCTTTTTTCTGGATTATCTCTTCTAACCACCGCCAGAATAGAAATATAAAAAAGCCACTGATAATTACAAGTACACTCATATAATGGTGTACCAGCTTTTAATCCTTTTGGCATTATTAACAATTTTAATATATTTTCTATTTGTTTTACTTTCTCTTCATTAAGATAATATTTCTTATCTTTACCATTTGCAATTTTAATAAACTCTTTACATTGCTTTTTAACATATTTAGGTACATACTTCGAACGAAGACACCATTTAGCATATTTGTATGCTTTATTGTCCATTATCTAATTCCTAATGCCTTTAACAACTCGTCCTCATTCTCTTCTTCACCCTCATCAGTTCTCAATGATTTAATAATTTTAATTAGAATTGCAACTGTCTGATTAGCAGCAGTCGAAGTTTTATTAAATTCACTGATTGCTGGATTCGTATATAAGTTCTTTCTTCCTTTAACATATTCTTTTGTTACCAATGCTCCACTCTCATTTATCTTTTCTTTTAAATCACTAAGAATTTTAAGTTGAACTTGATATCTTTTGAATGTAGTTAAGAATAAAAAGTTTTGCTCTACTCCATGTTGTTCAGCAATCTTCAATATTTCACTTGCTTGCTCATCCAAACTCATTTCCAACACTCCTTTCCAAAAAAACATACGAGAAATTATATTTTGTGTGAACAGAGTGGATAGGTGGGGTCTTTTACCTTTAAAAAGAAATTACTCTTCAATGGTAGGGGGGATACCTAAGACTATATCGCTTAATATCTCTCTAGGTATAGCTCCTGAATCAGCCATCTTATGATGATAGTTACATAGAGTGATAAGATTATCATTGTCTAATCGTTTGTTATAATCTTCGTTAATTGGTACGATGTGATGTACCTCTAACTTATTATAGTTATAAACATTAATCGTATTGTATAACTTGTTTATACAAACCTGACATAAGTATTTATCTCTTTCTCTTATCTCAATACTCTTATTTGTCCATCGTGTACTTCTTCTGAATCTATCCGCTGCATCACTATTATCTTTATTTTTATACTTTCTATAAGGACATATATGATCTTGTGGCACTATACCACAGTGACTACAAGTCTTTAACATGATCACCATCTCCCTAACAATTAAAAAAGACAATAGTTATTTTCTACTGTCCCTTTGGAATACTTCCATGATACCATTGTAACACAAGTTTTGTAAGATTTTGTAAGATTTTGTAAGAACTTTACTTTTTTTTATTTTTTTTAATAAGTTCCTGTTCAAGTTTTGCTATATCACTCTTAATTTGTTTTAATAAATCGTAAGTATATTCTCTTGCAAATGCTATATCTTTTGATATTTCTTTAACTTTAATATGTTGTATAAAGTATTTATAATAAATAATATCTTTAGTCTCTTTACTATCTTTTAATTCTTTTTCTGCATCTAGCATTTGTCTATTATATACTCCTAATAATTCTTTTGCTAATTCTTCTTTTGAATCTAACTCTATTTTTCTAGTTGTTAATTCCATCATCTTATCATTACTTGACTTATTACTATTAACAACCTCCCTCATTTGAGAAGTTGTAGATAACATTGAACTTATGATATCTGCTATTTCATTTTGGATATTCTGTAATTTTATTTTGGCTTGTTTGTAATTATAATATGTAACAAAATATTTCTTATAATTCATCTTAAGCCTCCATCTTCCTATTTATTTTTGCTGCCAATCCAAGCTAATATTAATATTGTAGTACATATAATTAATGTAATTAAGACTCCATTACTCATCTAATATCTAATCCTTTCTAATTTATTTTTCTTTTCTTTCATTGAGGTTTTAGTATATATTGCTGTTGTATTTATATCTTTATGACCTAAAATATCCGCTAATTCATCTAAATCAATTCCATTTTCTTTACATTGTTTAGCAAAGAGATGTCTCCAAGCATGTGGATGGATTTTTTTAGGATTGATTTTTGCACTTCTTGCTATTTTTTTTAGTCTCCTCCAAATAGTAGAATTATTTAACATTTGATTTTCATTTACAGGACTAATAAAGATATAGCCACTCTTTATTTTATGATCCTTACAGTAGTGCTTAAGATCCCTCTTTAATTCGTTAGTCATTATAAGGACTCTTTCTTTGCCTTTGTTATAAGCCCCTTTTATATAATTACTATCTAGATTTTCAACAGTAAAATATTTTAGTTCTTCTATTCTGGCACCTACATGAGCAAATATTTGAATAATATAATACATATCCATCATATTCATTTTTTTAGCCCATCTAAGCATTCTTTTATGTTCTTGTATTTCAATCTGTTCTTCCAAGACTGATTTTGACTGCTCTTTAAATTGTTTTATCCTATAATCTTTATCTTTATTTTCAGAATCACCATAACCAAGAAACTTTAAAAACTTATTAATGACAACTATATATTGATTTCTGCTTTTTATTGAATATTTTTCAATTAGACTATGTTTCCAATCAATCATTAGACTCTTACTTAAAGTAAAATCATTATCTACAAAATCAATGAATTTATCAATTGCATTTTCATAGCTTACTAGAGTTTTTTGAGCCAATTCTTCTAATTTTAACATTTCTATAAACTCTTTTTTCTTTTCTTTTAGATTTTCTTTAGTCATAATATCAACTAATATATACCTCCCTTCTCTCTATTTATTTAATGCAAGATATGTATATTATTATATTGCACTATATTTATATCTATTTTTCTTTTATTTTATAAGGCTTTAAGTCTTATTTTTTATGCAAAATAGTTTTTATGATTTTTGGTAGTAATTTTTCTTTATAAAACACATAATGACAATCTGATCCTCTAGTTATAAATTTTACTTTTATATCCTTTCTAAGCAAAAGGAGTGCTAGTTCACTTAGATATTCAATGCATTCTACTTTCATTTCTTTCACCCACTTTCTTAAAATATTCAATAGTTTATATGTTATTTTTCCTATTTTTATATAAAAATTTTATATTTATTAAAAAATATCAAATGTTTACTTCGATATTTTCAAATTGCTCTTTTGTTACTATTGATTTAATATTTTTTTCATAAATTGTAGGGCTTTAAAAATAATTACTTCCTACTGCAACATTTACAAATGTTTTCAAAACATCTTCAACATAATAACCATTAACATAATCTCCTACTTCTATTAAATCAATTATGTTATGACTGGCTTTAATTATATCTTCTATATTTGCAAAAGTTCTATTGCTTAAAGGAATACATAATAATTTTCCCATATTGGTTGTATCATAATATCTGTATTGAGATACATAACCATCTTTAGTTCTAACATACATTCCAACTTCTAATTTCATTTATTCCACCTCTTTTAATATGGATATAACACCATCTAATTCAGCAATACAGCATTCCCATTCGTCATCTGACTGTAAACTTTTACACACATTAATTCTTGATTCACAATGGTTATATATTTCATCAAGTATATTTTTTTGTTTTTTATTTTCTTTTTTTAAATGTTCAATGCTTTCTTTTAATTGTTGATTTTCTTTTAATAAATCATTGTAATCAGGAATTTTATTTAATCTGTCAACGGCATTTATCAAGTCGTCAACATTAATACTATTCATAGTACTTATAGGATTATTTTTTCTACTTTGGGAAGTTTCATAATCTCTTTTAATAATTCTTCTTTACTCATTGCTATCACTTCCTTGTTCTAGTCCTTGCATATAATCTTCTAGTGGACTTGAGTCTAAAATTTTCATTCCAACATCAGCATAAATTATATTTTTTCTTATATATTCTTTTAACTTAATCCAATTATCTTTTAATTTCTCGTTTTCTTGCTGTAATTTTTCATAATCTTCTATTATAGTTTGTAATTCTTTTTGAAACTTATCATCAAGTAATATATTCATATGTCTTAAAGAACCTTGTCTTAGTAATGATTTAAAATGCTTTATTTCCTCTTTCATTTATTCCACCTCTTTTAATATATCTAATAACTTATCTTTATCAGCAATTTCCCACCAATAACCGCCACAACCATTATCATCTAAAAATACATTTTCATTTATATATTTTATTGCTTTATTAATTACTTCATTTTGCTTTTTACATTGTTGTTCTGTTTCATTTAACAATTTGGCGCATTGATTATAGCCATAAATTAACCAATCGTAAGTTTCTTTATCTTCTCCAGTTAGTTTAGCCCCCAACTCATCAACTCTTTTTAAATAGTCTTCAATTTCTTTTTTATTCATCCTTCCACTCCTTTATCATTAAAATGAAATTTATTATAGCAATTAAACCAACTAACCCCCAGAATATTAATGGTATATATAATATAATCATTTAATCCTCCTTATTCCAACTTTGTTATCTAATTTCAAATTCTAGATTTTTTAATGCTGGGCTAGCAAAACATGTCATTCCAAATATTCTATTCACTTGTAAATATTCACCATTTAAATTTATCGCTTCATATTGACTCATTAAATCATGTTGTTCTCTCAACAAAATTGCTAATTCAAGTGATATAATTATAAATGTTGGTTTCTTTCTATATAAACTTCTAAAACTTTCTATCATATCATTTATTTGTCCAATTGTTTTATTAACTTCATCTACTGTATATAATCTTATATTTTTTTTCATTATCTAATTCTTCCTTTCACCTTTACTTTTTCTTTTTCCTCTTCAAAAATATCTAATATCCAATTTAAGGTATTTAATATTGATTCTTTTTCTTTACAATTAGGTAAACTATATAAGTAATACATTTTTAATTTAATTTTTTCCTCAAAGGATAGTCCTTCATAATTAATATCTATGTTTTTCATGACTGATCTCCTCCTAACCTATCTAAAATATTTTTTTTGGTCGTTTTGCTTAAATAGCCACCATTATATAAACATTTTATAAACTGTTTAGTGTCTTCAATTAATACTTGTTGTTCTTCTATTATCTTTAATATTTTTATATAATCTTTTAAAAGTACATATTCAATATTTTTATTAATTATAATTGGATGTCCATATATTGTCTTCATTTACTTTTCGCTTCCTTTAAAATATCTTCAATAGAAGAAATCACTTCAAACAATGCAGTTCTACTTGCTCCATTATAATAAGAGTGTGTGCCTATTTCAGAAAGTTGTATCATATTTTCAAACAATTTTTGTAATTTTTGATTTTTTTCTTTTAAATCTGATATACATTCGAGTAAACTATTCCAATCTATTACATCTAATTCTAAATTAACAAGCATTTCATAGTTGTACCCATCATCAAGATGTTTTTTTATTTCTTTTTTAACCTTTTTAATTACTGTTTCATAATTCATTACTTATCACTCTCCTAAACCTAACTCCTTTAGTGTATATTCTTTATATAATTCCATACCTTTATACATAGTACCTTTTTTAAAATAAGGTAGGCTTATTGCCTCATCATTCAAGCCAATGCAAATATAATCATCAAACATTTTTCTTTTTGCTATAAATTCAATTCTATCTTTAAATGGTCTAATAACTGCTGATAAGTACTCTTTCTCTTTCTCATCTAATATTTCTTTTTCTACTATATAACCATTTTCTACTTCTATTGTTCCTGTGTAATTATTTGGCAGTTTTTTAAAGAATGTTTTATTTTCTTTTACTAATTCAATACCTTTTTCATCTATTATATAAACTTGTTTTGTTTTAATATCTTGTATTAGGTATATGTCAAGGCCGTCTTCATGCGGTGCCTTTACTTTTATTATATATTCATTATTTTTATTAGGTAATTCTTCTTCCTTCCATTTTTTCTTATATTGCATAGCACACTTATTTATCCATGTGTCATATGTTTGAAATGTATATTCATTCTTTATTACTTTAACTTTATCTCCTACTTTAAATTCCATTATTTATCACTCTCCTAAATTATCTATAAACATTTTTAATTCTTCTAAATTACTATATCTGTAACCTCTATCATCAATGTAAAGAATTCCTACTGCTTTTTCGTTTGTTACTCCAACAATTCCTTTTTTATTCCAATACATATTTTTATCTAAGTCTTTATTAAATATTTCAAATTCAACACCTAAGTCTAACTTTTTCATATGTTCTACTATTTGTTTAGCTGGTCTATTACTTGATATAACAACATAATAATCTTTCATAAGTATTTTTATATAGTTAATAATATTTGTGTCAATTTCACCATAAATAGATCCATCTTTCCAACCATTATAACCAGTATGTATAACACCATCAAAATCAAATACTATTGTTTTCATCTTCGTTTCCTCCCTTGCTACCGACATTCGTATCAGTGCCTATTATTTCTTTATATTTGTTTAATACATCTTTAACTCTAATTACAGAAAATATATCATTATCATTACTTACACCTCTTCATCTTCGTGTAAAAAATCTTTATAATTTTTAACTAAATCTATAAAATCATCTATTGTATCATTATCATCAAATTCTTCTATATCTGGTTGTTCCTTTAACTTTGCGGTTATTTTTATTAATTCATCTAATTCTTTTATTTTCATTTTGGTTTCTCTTTTCTTTTAATTTTATTATTTGAAACATAATATAACATTTCTTAAATGGAGGTGAATATTTTAACTTTTTATTTAACATAATTATTCTATTTTCTATCTTAAATATTTCCATTGTTTTTATTAATTCATCTTCCATCTCTAATTCCTCTTTATAATTTTTTTAATTTCTTCTGGAGTGTAATACTTATTGTTATACTTTATTCCTATTTGCTTTTCTCTTTTATACAAGTCTGCTATTAAAAATTTTCTATATTCTTTTGCAATAAGTTTGTTTTTACTCTTATTAAATGATGATGCTATTTCAATATCATGTTTTATTTTTCTTCTCTCTTCTCTTATTTTTTTCATTTCCTTAATTACTCTATAACATTCAAATGTTGTTAATTTTTCGTTTTCAATTAGATGTAATAAATCTTGTTCTTTTAGATCTTCTTGACTAATTTTCTCTGATAAAGAATCACAATAATCATCTATTTCATCGTTCCTATCTCATCTTTAAATAATTTAGATGGCGAATGAATACCAAACAGATTTTTAATAAATTTAGTAACATTCCCTACCCATCCTTTTATTTTATTTTTGATCCAGCCCATGCTTCCAGATATACCTTCCCATATGCCTGCCACAAGATTTAAGCCTGCATTTAACTTGCCGATTATAGACTTTATTTCTTCAATTAAAAACATATTTTAATTAAAGATAATAGACATTAACATTAGAATTGCAATTAGAATAAAGAGGAAAATTACAGATATCAGAGAGCCAATTTTTGGCTCATCTGCTATCAACTTATTTAATTTTTTCAGTACTTCATTTATCATTTTTATCTGTTTTCTCTTTATTAAATGGACTAGAGAAAAGTGAAGTTGTTTTTGTAAATATTTCTGCACACCAAGAACCAAAGTTTTTTGCAACTTGAAATAACATTTCACAGGCTGCTTTACTAATTAAATCATTACTTGGAGACCACTGAAAGCCAAAGTTTTTATAAAAATATTCATCACTATTTTTCAATTTAAATATAGTCAATTTCAATTTTGGTATTTTAATAATTCCTAAAATATCATATTGAACAAATAAATATTCATCATCTTCTGATTTTATGATACCTTTAAGAGGAACAAAATCTTCATCTGATTTTTTCTCTCTTAATTCTTTTTTTAATCTTGCTATTTCAAATTGATAATCTTCGCACATTTTGATTAAGTTACTTACAGTACTTTTAGAATCATTTTCTTTTAATAATAAATTGTTTTTTATAAGTTGTTGTATAACAGTTCTTTCAGTTTCAGACAACCTTTTATTTGCAATCAGATCAAAAGTACAATGATATAGACTTCCTTTTGAAGTAACATGGCTTTTTTTAGGTACATTAATATTTAAACTTTTTATATCATACGATTCTTTCATTTTTTACCTCCTTAGGCTTTCTATAAGTTAATCCTTTTCCTCGCTTATTTCTTGAAACAAATACAACTTTGCATAATTTATTTTTTGCCCTATAATATTTTTGTTTCTCTTTATAATTTAATTTTTCTAATTCTTCATCAGATATAGAAACAATTTTTAATAATTCTTCTAATCTATCTTCTTTATTTTTATCTAACATAAGATACCTACTTTCTTTTTTTAACATTTCGATAAGCTTCTGATTTTATTATTTGATTAAGTTCTTTTACTTTTTTTCTTAAGTTTCTATTTTCTTTTTTTAGTCTTTCAATTTCTTGAGGCTCACCAAGTTTATTCATAAATGTTTTATATAGTTCATCCTGAATAGTACTTTTTAATGATTCATTTTGACTTTTCAAACTATTATTTTGTATTTTTAGTTTTAATACAAATGGTACTGCTAAAGCAACCTTTTCCAATTTATTCATACTATTCTTCTTCTTTATTGTTAAAATCAGAAAATATAACTTCTTCAAACTTTTTTCTTGTTTCAGTATTAATTGGATGACAAACATCTTTAAACTCTCCAGTAGATTGTTTTCTACTAGGAAATGCTATAAACATTCCTTTATCACCATCAATTATTCTAATATCTTCAATAGCAAAACAGTTTTCAACAACTACACTTGCTAAGCCAATTAGTTTTGATCCTTCCTTTTCTTCTAATCTTTGAGTTTTAACACTAGTAATTTTAAACATTTTCTTTTCCTCCTTCATCATTTTTTTTATTTTTTCTAGGTGATTTCCTAGTTATTTCATCTTCTTTAAGTTCTTTCATTGTTGGTCTATTTTTTAAACTTTTCATTTCTATATTTAAGTTTTGAATTATAGTTGCCGCTTGTTTTAGATCTCTATCTTTAAAAGCAAGCATATCTTTAAATATATTTATTGTTTGAAATGAAGCATTTCTTTGTTTTGTTAAACCTCCTACTCTTCCAATCAATTTTTGATATTTTTGATTTAACATATTTAATTTATTTTCTAAACAAATATTTTCTTGTATTTTAGATTCGATAAGTTCATTTTTATGATGAATCTCTCTAGTCAATCGATAATTATCTAACTTTTTCAAACCTAATTCTGCATTTGTTTTTTCCAGTTCCTTATTCAAATTATTAATTTTATCTTTAAGACTAGCATTAGCAGAAACTTCTTCTTGATATTCTTTTTTTATTTTAAATAGATTTAACATTTTTCACCTCCCTCTTTATCTATCTTTTCATCTTCTTTTAATATTCCTCTTTCAATTAAGGACTTTCTCATTTCATAGATTTTTTTCTTCTTTTCAAAAAGTTGTTTTTTTAACTTTTCTTTTGCTGCAAGATCCGCTTTTATTGAAGCACTTAATTCAACAATTTTTCTCTCAAGTCTAAATAATTTAGCAATTTCTAATGAAATACTATCTATAGTAACTATCTCTTTACCCATTCTTTAATTCCTCCAATCTTTTTTCTAATACCTTCATATAAGCTATATACTGTCTAAGTTGTTTGTTATATACTTTTTTTCTTGAGTTAATTTCTTTAATAGATTTCTTAACTATTCCAAGTTCATATTCTATATCATCTATAGTTTTTAATAATTCAGTTCCTTTTCCTCTTTTATATCCTCTTTTATCACAGTTGCTAATGATCGTTTTGCTCATTTTGATATGACTAACCATATCTCTTAGTGTTCTATCACTTAAACCTGTTAATTGAATTAATTCAGCTTTAGTAATAAATCTGTCATTAGGAATTAGTTCATATAAATCATCATAACTAATCATATATTCTTTACAACCTCATTAACTGTTAAGCCAGTTCCTGGATGTAATATTTCTTCGATTAATCTTTTTTGAAAAGGATCATTAGTTTTATTTTGAACTATAGATAACAAAGTGTTATATTTTATATTAAACTCTTCATCTGTCATTCTCTCTAGTAATTCACGAGGTGTATCTTTATCATAAATATTTTTAATTTGTCTTTGCATATAATCAATAGCAGAACATTTTGAATAGTGAATGTCATAACCTCTTAAAGATATTGGTTTCCCACATATTTGACATATTACTTGAGACTTAAAAACTTTAGATTCTTTTTTTTCACCAATAGTTATAAGTCCTTTTTTCAAAAACCATAGTTTAGGAATAACTTGTCCATAATCTTCAGAATTAAGATGAAGCTCAAATCTCTTCGTAACATCATCATAATCATAATCTCTAAGTTCTTTATACCATTCATCAACTTTAAAGTCATCTACAGTGAACTCTTGATAATGAGATTTAATTCTTCTAAAGAGATTCTTTGTTTGCTCTTTAGTCATTTGAATCACTTCCTAACTTATTCCACCATTCATCTGAATATTTAACGATATTATTAGGATTATTGCTTTCTGATATTGTTATTACTTCATCTTCCCATCTTTTTTGATTTAACCAGGTTATAGGATAAGGTATATATTTGCCATTATCTTTTTTCCAATCAGATGTGTCTTTAAACTTTTTAAGTTTAGTTATAATTAAATCGAATTGTTCATCTGTTAAATTATTTTTATTAAACCATTCTTCAGATTTAAACTTATTTACCTTTTTTGGATACTCTTTCCAGAATAGTTCAAATCTTTCTTTATTTATTTCTTTTATATTAATACTTGTATTATTAATACTTGTATTATTCTCTTTGACTTTTTTGTCAATACCCTCTTGACTTTTTTGTATATACCCCTTTGATTTTTCAATCAATACCTCTTGATTATTTAACATATAGGTATTAATTGGTTGATTAATAGGAACTCCTATTATTTTTATAACTCTTTTCTCTATTTCTTTAGTTTCATTTTTATAAATAAACTCTACTACTACATAGCCTTTTTCTTTTAAATGACTGATCCATCTAGAAATTGTTGCAGAGTTAACATTATATAATCTAGCAAAATAACTATTAGTAGCCCAACATTCATTATTTTTATTGGTTAAAGAAGTTATTTCACCATATAGTAATTTTTCATTTGGTTTTAATTCATTATCATACCTTACTATTGCTGGTATAACTGAATAATAATTTGGTTTCTCTTCCATTCTATTTCCTTTCCCCAAAACCCACTAAAGATTTGACACATACATTAATTTGTGATAAAATTAAGTATGTAAAAAGCAATTGAATGCCTTTTTATAGTGTGTCGGGTTGAACGGTTGACACACTTTTTATTTGCTCTATAATATTTAAACTAATAATTACTGCTAAAGCAAATGTTAAGAATCCATACATAGTCCAACTTGTCAAAACTTTATTGACTATAGGATAGATTAATATCATATAAAGATCATAAATTATCAATCCTAAACAAGCAGTTAAAATAATTAATTTAAATATATTTATAACTTTAATTTTTGTCTTTTTCATTCTGATTACCTCCCACTAACTTTCTTTAAATAAGCAATGTTAATGCCTAAATACTCTTTTAATAATTCCATAGGAATTAATCCTTTTGGCAATATATATCCTTTTTCCAATACTTTATTTGAAATATTACTTGCAATAGTTCTTGCCCTTGTTTCTCCAATAAAAGCAAGTTTCATTATATCTTCAATAGAAGCCCATTGATTATCTAATATTTCAAGTGTCTCACTTGCCGAAAGTTTTTTTACTGGTTTTTTCATATATACCTCCTGTCTGTTGTGATTCTTTTTTTATTTTATTTCTTCATCTTCTAATATTGCATATTGCAATATAGTGTTTAAAAAAAATTGAAAGAAATTATAATTAAGATAATAACTTAAATTAAGTGCTTGTTCCAAATTAAGTTTATTAGGATTATCTTCTATATTTTTATATGTAGGAATCGATATATTTAATGCCTTTGCACAGTCCTCTTGTGTTTTTTTTCTTTTAAATCTTACTAATTTAATTTGCTCACTCAACATTATTTTCTCTTCTTCTCTCACTGTATCACCTCCTATTTACAAATACAATTATATATTGCATTTCGCAATATGTCAATACTTTTTTTGCATTTTGCAAAGTTTTTTTTACATTTTATTAAAAATATATTGCATTTTGCAGATAAAAATGATATATTATACATGGAAAGGAGGCTTTATATGACTAATTACTTTCCCAAAAACTTGAAATATATTAGAACAAAAAGAAATATAGATCAAAAAGAAATGGCTGAAGATTTGGGTGTAGCACAATCAACATTAAGTTGTTGGGAAACTGGATTAAGATCGCCTGATTTGGATATGGTTGCCAAAATTTCTAAATATTTAAATATTTACGATGACTTTATCACCAAAGATTTGACAAACAAAACCGAAAATAATTTTGATGAATTAGAATTATTATTCGATAAAAATAAGAATATTCTTACTGAGGATGATAAACAATATATAAAGTTTATAATAGAAAAAAGAAAAAAAGATATTGATAAACAATTAGGAAAAGAAGAATAAGTATGCTAGTACAGGTACTTTTTATAGATAAGGAGTAAAAAGTATGAATATAATTAGTTTATTAAAAAGGGAAATAACTCAACAAGAATTACTTAATTGCTATAATGCTTGTATAACAATAATTGAATTACCAGATGGAATTAATGGATTTATATTTAGTTATGAAAATATATATAATATATTCATAAATAAAGAACTATCATATTACAAAAGAAAAAAGACTATACTACATGAATTAGCCCATATAGAATTAAGTCAGTTGAAACAATTAAATAAAGATATGTTTGCTTTTTATATTGAAAAGTATGAAGATGAAGCTGATAAATATCTTAACTTTATAATAGAAACTATAAAGGAGGAAAAAGATTATGATGAATTATAAAATTCAAAATAAAGAAATTTCATTAATATTATGTGTTTTCGGAGGATGGTTTGGACTACATCATTTTTATAATAAAAAAATTGGACTAGGATTTCTTTATTTTTGTACATGCGGACTTTTTTGTATAGGATGGATAATAGATATATTTAAAATTATCAGTGTAAAAGAAGAAATAGATTATACGAAATTTAAAAAATGTATGTATTGTGGTGAAAAAAACAAAAGAGAAAACAAATTCTGCACAAAATGTGGAAACTCACTTTTAGATAAACTTGAAAGAAACTTTGTTCCAGAAGCTGTATGGTATGATTCTTATACAAAAAGAAGAACAAATAAAATCGTTAAGGATTATGTCGTATTTGATACAGAGACTACTGGATTAGATCCAAGTTGTGACAAAATAATAGAAATATCTGCTATTAAATTTATTGATAATAAAAAAGTAGAAACTTTTTCTACACTAATTAATCCGAAAGAAGTAATAGATCCATTTATAACACAATTAACAGGCATAAAACAAGAAGATTTAAAAAATAAACCTACTATTAATGAAGTAATACCACAATTTTTTGATTTTATTGAAGATTTAACTTTAGTAGCACATAATGCACCTTATGATATTAAAATGTTAGCAAGTGAATGTTATAGAAATAAAAAAGAATTATGTGATAACAAAATAATTGACACTGTTACTTTAGCAAAAAGAATCATTCCTAGAGAAAGTATTGAAAATTATAAATTGGCTACACTAAAAGAGTATTTAGGATTAAATTATGATTCTCATAGGGCTTTAGATGATTGTGAAACTTGTTCAAAAGTATATCAATTATATTTAAATTCAACACAAAAGAAAAAAATTGTAATTATGGATGAAAACACTGGAGAAATAATTGAAGAATTAAATTAAAAAAACTAGTACCTACTGCAATAGGTACTAGAATAGTGCATAAAAATAAAATTGAATCACAACAGACAATCTTTTTTTCTATGCACTCTAATTATATCAAAAACAAATAAATATGTAAATAATTGGAGGTTAAAAAATGGCAATTTATAAAGAAAAAAATAAAAAAAAGTATTCAAAAGATGGTAGAAGTTGGTACTTTAGAACTTACTACAATGATCTTAATGGAAATAGAAAACAAAAGACTTCTAAAATGTTTTTAACAAAAGCAGAAGCACAAGATGCTGAAAGAACATTTTTAATGAATTATGAAAAACAAAAAGATTTAGATTTTGAATCATTAACATTAATATATTTAAAAGAATATAAAAAGAAGAATAAAGAGGAAACCTATGAAAATACAAAAAATAGAATTACTAAACATATCTTGCCAGTATTTAAAAAAACAATGGTAAGCAAGATTAGTATTATTCAATTTGAAGAAATGAAAAATAATATTTCAAAATTAAATATTAAAACTCAAAACAGTGTAATAACCTATTTCAAGTCTATTTTAAGAACAGGTATTGAAATATATGATCTTAACATACCAATATTCAATAAAATAAAAACTATTCAATGTGGTGTAACACCACCAAAAGAATATCAGGTATGGAATCTAGATGAATATAAACAATTCATTAATCAGGTAGATGATTTAGAATATAAAACTCTCTTTTCACTTTTATATTTTGCTGGACTTAGAATAGGAGAACTTCAAGCTTTAAAGTGGAAGGACTATAACAATAAAATTATAAATATTAATAAGAGCTATAATAAAAGTGGTAAAATAACAACACCAAAAACAAGTAATTCATATAGAAAAGTAGATATTCCAAATAATGTTATTAAACTATTAGATGATTTATATATTCAAAAATCAAAAATATATGGATTCAATAATGAAATGTTTATCTTCGGTGATATTGTTCCATTATCTAGAACAACAATAACTAGAAAAAAAGAATGTTATATAAAAAAAGCAAATGTAAAAAGGATAACTATTCACGAGTTTAGACATTCACATGTAACTCTTTTAAGAAGTATGAACTACACAATTAAACAAGTAGCAACAAGAATTGGAGATACAGAAACAACAGTAATAGAAACATATTCACATCTATTTGAAAGCGATAAATTTGTAATATCAGAAGGACTAAATAAATTAGAATTATAAAAAATAAGATGTAAATAAGATGTAAAAGTTATATAAAATAATAAAAACCCTTATATTTTAAGGGTTTATTTTCATTTGGAGCAGGTGATGAGAATCGAACTCACGCAGTCAGCTTGGAAGGCTGAGGTTCTACCATTAAACTACACCTGCATCAGTAGGCAATAATAATATTACTATAAAATTGCCCATCTGTCAATTATTTTATGCAAATTTCTCAAATTTTACACTATTTTTTTCATAAAAAGTCAAAATATTACTAATTTTTAACTAAATTAGGATTAATAAGTGAAAGACTAACTCTACCCTTCTCTAAAGAAATATCATCTACGTAGCAGGTAACAATATCACCAACCGAAACAATTTCACTTGGATGCTTAATATATTTATCAGTCATTTTAGATATATGTACAAGTCCATCATCATGTAGCCCAATATCAATAAAAGCCCCAAAATCAACAACATTTCTAACAGTGCCAAATAGTTCCATACCAACTTTTAAATCCTCTATTTTAAGAATATCACTCTTAAGTAGTGGCTTTTCAAAATCATCTCTAAAATCCCTATTAGGTTGTTTTAAACATTTAACAATATCTTCTATTGTATAAATATCAATACCATTTTTAGCAGCATATAAAGAAACATCAAAATCATCAAGTTTTTTTGATAACTTATCACTACCAACATCACATATATCAAAACCAATATCATTAAGTAACTTACTAGCAATATCATAACTTTCAGGATGAATAGGAGTCTCATCCATAATATTATCACCATCAATAACTCTCATAAATCCAATAGACTGTTGATAAGTTTTAGGAGTTAATACCTTATCCTTAAGAAGCTTACCTCGAGACAATATTTTACCATTATCTTCCCTATATTTAATAATCTTATCAATAGAAGACTTAGTAAGTCCAGAAACATATTTAAGTATAGCTCTACTAGCAGTATTAATATTAACGCCAACATTATTAACACATTTAGAAACAACAAAATTAAGTGATTCATCTAATTTCTTCTCATTAACATCATGTTGATATTGACCAACACCAATACTCTTACTATCAATCTTAACAAGTTCAGATAAAGGATCTTGAAGTCTTCTCGCAATACTAATAGCACTTCTTTTTTCTACCGTCAAGTCTGGAAATTCACTAATAGCCATTTCACTAGCAGAATATACACTAGCACCAGCTTCACTTACAATAACATATTTAACATCTTTATCATTATACTCACTAATAGCCTCTGCCACCAACTTTTCACTTTCCCTAGAAGCAGTACCATTACCAATAGCCACAACATCTATATCATACTTTTTAAATAAATCCTTCAAAGTATTTTTAGCCTCATCCCATTTATTATGTGGTTCATGAGGATAAATAACCGAAATATTAAGAACCGAAGAAGTAGGGCTAACAACAGCAAGCTTACAGCCAGTTCTAAAGGCAGGATCAAAACCAAGTACCGTAACATCCTTAATAGGCGGTGTCAAAATTAAATTCTCTAAATTATCACCAAATACATCTATTGCGTCCTCTTCACTTTTATCTTTAAGAAAAGATCTAACTTCTCTCTCAATACTAGGAAATATAAGTCTTTTATAACTATCGTTAATGGCCTCATCCACAATTTTAGCAGACATGACATTATTATTTTTAATAATTCTACTCTTCAAATAAGAAATAATATAATCATCATCAACTTTAATATTAACAGATAAAATATCCTCTTTTTCCCCTCTATTAATAGCAAGTACCCTATGAGACTTAATAAATTTTATTTTCTCCTCATAATCATAATACATCTCATATGTACCCTTATCATCTATAGCATTTTTCTTTTTCTTAGTACAAATAACACCATGATTAATCATATTATTCCTAATATACTTACGATAACTAGCATTATCACTAATCCATTCCGCAATAATATAACTAGCCCCTTTAATAGCAGCATCAACATCCTTAACATTTTCATTTATATAAGAAAGAGCAATTCTATTAATATCAACGTCTTTAAAAGACATAATAATTTTAGCTAATGGCTCAAGACCATTTTTAATAGCTTCAGTAGCCTTAGTTTTCTTCTTTTCCTTATAAGGCCTATAAATATCCTCTACCTCAACTAATTTATCACATTTCATAATATTATCTCTAATCTCTGGAGTAAGCATTCCCTTTTCATCAATTAATCTGATAACATCTTCTTTTCTTTTAAGTAAATTTTCTTGATATTCATATACCTCATTAATACTTCTAATTTCTTCTTCATTTAAAGCTCCAGTAACTTTCTTTCTATATCTAGCAATAAAAGGAACTGTATTTCCTTCTTCTAATAATTTTAAAGTGGCTACCACACTTTCTTTTTTAATATTTAAATCATTTACAATACCATTAATAATAACATCATTCATATAAAAACATCTCCCATTTATCTAAATTTTCTACTAACAACCTCATCGCTTGAAGAATTAACATATCTATCCTTTTCTCTATCAAATTCCATATCAATTCTCTCATTCTTATCTAATATATTCTTTCTAATAATAACAATAGGAATATTAAGTCTTTTACTCTCAATGATATCAATGTCTCTTATATTATCATAAGCAACAATAAAATCTGGCTTTTGATTAATATATTTACCATTTTTATCTTGTATATTAACAAGCTCAACTTCACTATAACAATCACTGCCAAGAACAAGTTCATCTTTTGAAACAATTCTATTTACATAGTTACTAACATCTTTATTATCATTATATGCATCACTACTAAAAGCATCTTGTTCAAGCATATGAATAACCCTATCATTAAGGAAAGAATTATATCCATATGTTATCTTATCATTATCTTCTCCTTGATCAAAAGTATTATTATTCTCATCAGATATAATAGAATAACAGTTTCTTCTTTTATTACTTTTATCTTTATGTGGAAACTTACTTCTAACAAGCATAGTATACTTACTATCTCTCAAATCATAAACAAGACATTGCGTTCTTTCACAATCAATAGAAGAAACTTTATCACTATACTTAGACAAATCTAGTAAATCATTCTTAATCATGTCATAAGATGCATCCTTTAATTTTCTTAAATCATCATAAAAAGTCAAACTAAAATTTCTATCTTTAAACTCATTAAATAGCTTAATCTTATCTTTTGAAGAGATGTTATCAAAGCCAAGAATCATTTTATAAAAAGCCACTCTATCATCATCTAAAGCCTTATCATTTTTATCTAATTTATTATTATACCTAATCATTTCCCTAATATTAATCCCAACATTATAAATATTATCAGAAAACAGAGCATCAATAACAACTTCACTAATTTTCTTACTAGTTTCCATTTTAAGGATTTGAATAAGTGCATCCCTATCTTTAAAATATAAATTATCATCATCGTCACAACTCAAATATTTTTCAAATAAAAGCACAATATCATAAGAAAAAATAAAAGTATCTTTATCATAATAATTATAAAGTAATGAAGGATTATTCAAAACACCCCAATATTCACCAAACATAACTTCCTCACTATCATATGAAGAAATTAACTCGTCATAATATTTTTTAAGTTTTTGCTCTATTACAATAGGATTATTATAAGTTTCAACAGTATTAATATTTTTTCTAAAAATGACAAAACTACTACTTTTTAGTCTATTAAAAAAACGCTGACTAGATAAAATACTATCATTAAACTTAACACCAGAATTAATATAGCCATTTATATTAGGAATCTTTTCAAATAAATCAATACTTCTTCGATCATTTAAAAAAAAGTAAGATAGAGTATCAATATTAAAATAACCAATAAGTTTCAGAATAATATCATCACTAAAATTTTCTCCTAATAACGCCTTTTGATTATCTTTATTAATTAAAGATAAAAAATCATAACCCTTATCATGAAAATAATCGCGATATTCATCTAGTTTATAAATAATTTTTACAATAAGATCATAATCAAGATCACAAAACATTGAATAAAAATTATCTACCTTCATAAAAAATTCTTTAAAAAGATTATCATTTTGTAAAATCCACAAAATAGTATTATTGATATCATTCTCACATAATACAACAAAAAATTTATATTCATTACTATTTCTAATTTCACTATTATTAATTTCAAAAGAAATATTATCATCTATACTATTATAATTAGAAAAATCCTTATAACTAAGCTTTTTAAATGCTTCATGTATATCATCATAATCAAAATTATCAAATATATAATTCAAAGAAAGAACATTAATAATATTTCTAAAATTATAATAAGCATTTCCCATAGCAGCTTCTTTTAATAGTTCTTTTTTTAATTTATCTTTTATAACTGGAGTACTTAAAATAGCAGTCTTTTCCTTATCACTTTTATATTTAAGTACATTAACAATTTCTAAACAACTCATATTACTATATTCCATACTTATACCTACCTTTTATCATTGTTATTACTACCATAACCAATAACATTATTACCATATTTATCCCTAATATCATCTATAACACTTTGAAGTTTATCATCCCTCTTTATATCATAATAATCATCAGAAGAAACGTCAAATATAGATAACTGTTTCTTCCTTTCATTAGAAAAGCCACTAATAAATACACATATACTTCTAATACCATCATCATGATTCCAAATACCATTAAATATTCTAGAAGCAACTCTATAAATCTCCTCATCAGTTGAGATACTAACATCTAATTTTTCTTGTCTACTAAATTTATCAAAATAGTTATATTTAAACCAAATACCAACAGTATCAGCATATTTATTATTGTTTCTTAATTTTTTTCCTACATCCATAGATAAATTCATAATAACATCATTAATCATATTAATATCATGATAATTATATGGAAGTACTGTCGAAGAAGAAATACTTTTAGCCTCTTCCCTTTCATAATAGACAGGACTATTATCAATACCATTAGCATATTCATGCATCATTTTACCCATTGATTTAAACTTCTTAGTCAAAATATCATAAGGAACCTTAGCAAGTTCTCCAATAGTTTTAATACCCATCTCATCTAGTTTCTTACTGCTAGCCTTACCAATCATAAACAAATCACTTACAGGCAAGGGATACATCTTTTTTTCAACTTCATTATAAAATAAAGTATGTACCCTATTAGGCTTTTCAAAGTCAGAAGCCATCTTTGCTAGTAACTTATTATTACCAACACCAACATTAACAGTAAAACCAAACATTCTATAAATATCATCTTTAATCTTATAAGCAACCTTCACCGGATCACCAAATAAAGAAGCACTATTAGTATAATCAAGAAAACATTCATCAATAGAATATCTCTCAATAATATCCGTATACGTACATAAATATTTATACATTTTATCAGAGCAATACTTATAAAACTTATAATTAGGTTTATAAACTTCTAGATAAGGGCATTTTCTTCTAGCAGAATAAATAGCTTCAGCGGTAACAACACCACGTTTCTTACAAGGATTACTTTTAGCTAGCACTATCCCCCTTCTTTGTGACTCATCTCCCCCAATAATAGCATATCTATTTCTAATATCATATTTATAACCATTTTTAAGCATATCTACAGCAGTCCAACTAAGAAAAGCATTATTAACATCAATATGTAAAATAATCCTATCCATATATCACACCTCTATATAATAATTAGTTTTATATACCTTATCATTAATACTATAATAAATAGTATATTTACCATTAAAACTAGTATTATTAATATATTTAGTACCACTAACTTCATATATTTTCTTATCAAATAGCTTATCAAAAATAACATATACCTTATCAGAATTCTTAGAAGTCACAATAACTCTCTCATTATCCATAGAAATATCAATATCCTTTAAATCACTTTTATCATATTTAATCAAAGATATTCTTTTATCACTAACCTTAGTTTTATTAAGTTCTCCATATCTTTTGGGTTTAATAATCTTATAATTACTAGTAGCATTATATAAATCATTAGAAGATAAAGTATAAGAATAATCTATATCATTAAGTTTTCCATCACTATATTTATAGAAGCCACCTTCATTATGTACTATAATACTATCATCACAAATACCAATATAATCATAATTATCATTATCAAATAATTCATCTATAACTTCACCAGTTTGACTATCAATACGTAATATCTTATCACTAAGTACTAATATATCATTATCATATATAGTATTATATCCATAATAAGAATCACTAAGTAAATACTCATTATATATCTTACCAAGTAAATTCATTTCATAAATTCCAGTAGAAGTACCATCTTCATTATATTTATCATTGCCAATAATTATCCTAGAATCAGATATAGTAGTAATATTACCATAATAATTATTATTAAGATACCATCTAACATCATTATTTATATCAACTGCATAAGGATAATTACCATTATAAAAAGAAAAATTATCACTACCGCTATCATTTACATATTTAAAATCTGAAGGTAAAGGATTAGTTTTAATATTAATAACTTTCTCTTTGTTTTCACTCCTAATAATAACAGTATTGTCATAATCAGCATACAAACCATATATAGGTATCAAATGATGTTTATCAGAAGAAAAAGTATAATTAATATCCCCGCTATCATCTTTACCCTTAATAGTTATGGACACTTCACTATAACCATCAGTATCAAACATAACAATGGCAGTCAAAGGACTATTACCATAAGGATTAACAACAAGATTAGGATTATCTATTGAATATCCATATCCCTCAAAATAAACTTCTTTATTACTTTGAATAGTAAATATATCTTTGTAAATCGAAACAGGATTATCTCCTGATACAATACTACTACCAATTATACTAATAGATACAATAAAAACTAAAAAAATTAAAGCAAATACATACATCTTTTTCATACTATCACATATATTATTTTACCAAAAAAGAGCATAAAAATAAAGGCTTTTTTATTTATTTCAGTTCGCATTTCACCCATTACTGTTTTTTGAAGTCTAAAGTCTTCAAAAAATAATTTTGAGCTTATAATCTCAAAATTAAAGTATATATTTCCAAAATAATTACCAATACTAATAATATAATATTAATAGGAGGCACTATGAACTTAAAAAAAATAAAAATAATCTCTATAATAGGAATACTTATATTATCATTTATTAGTCATTTTATGTATGACCTATTTCCTAACATCATATTTTCATTCATTTTTCCAGTAAATGAAAGCATATGGGAACATATGAAAATACTATTTACATCAATACTACTATATGGATTTATAGATAAATATTTATTAAATAAATATAACATCAAACACAACAATTTTCCATTCCAACTATATTTCACCGCTATAAGTTCCATACCACTATATCTAGCAATATATATACCTATATATAAATTACTAGGAGAAAAACTAATAATATCACTATTATTATTACTAGTAGTATATATAATAGAAGCATATATAAGTTACAACCTTCTAAAAGAAAAAGAATTAAAAGTATTAAACTTACTAGCAGTACCAATAATTCTATCAACATATATATTCTTTATTTATTTAACGTATAATCCACCACATAACTATATATTCTATGATACAGTAGAAAATAAATATAGTATAAATGATTATACAAACAAAATATCCACATCTTAGTGGATATTTATATTTTCAATACTTATAATATTATTATTATCATCAAAAACAATTTTAAATACACAAGGAGCGCTAATATTATTGTCAAAGATGATTTTATTTTTAAATACAATTTTTGTATTCATCTTATTATCATTATTATAATTAACAAATACATCGCACCACTTATCGAGCAAAAAACTAATAGCAGTACCATGAGAAACAATGGCAATTCTCTTATTCTTATAATCGTTAATAACCCTAATAAGTGCATTATACATTCTATTAGTAACATCTCTTCTAGACTCACCATTGGGAAGCTTATAATCGATATCATTCCATTGTTTAACATTAAAATCATCAATAATTCCATCAATAGAATTAATACCATATATTCTTTCACCAAAATTTTTATCAATATTAACATCAATTTTATTTCTATAAGCAATATATTTAGCGGTACCAATACTCCTAACATAATTACTAGCAAACACAACTTCTATATTACTCATTTCTTCCATATTAGCAAGTTTATTAGCCAACATTTCTCCATTAATAGATAAAATTATTTTCTCATTAAACAATTGAAAACTATCATCGTTTATAATATTGTTAAAATTTCTATATTTTTCAGAATGTCTAATTAAATATACTTCCGTCATAAATTTATCACCCATTCTAATCTATATATATTATAACATAACAAAAAAAGAAATACTATATTTTTAAGTATTTCGTTTTATTTATATAAATTAATAACCATTATCTATCTTCTTTTTTTATCGTTTTTAATTACTTCAAAAACAGGATTAGAAAATTGTTTATCTTTAGTAAGTCTCATTTTTCCGCTACCAACCTCACAATTATTATAAATAATACGAGAAGATGTAACATCTAAATAACTATCAGAATCACTTTCAAATTTTTTACATTTAATATCAAAAACTTCTTCAGCCTCGACACTACTAGCATTACCATTAATAGTACCAATTGAACTAAATTTACAATTTTTACTATTAATATATGTATAATATAAAGTCAAATCACCATAAAGTTTTGTTACATTAGAACTTGTTATGTCTGTTTTAAACAATTTCATTTTCTTAGCAAGCAAAACAACTTGCTTTGATGCACTAATATCAGCCCTATTAGTAGCCAAATCTTCTGTATAAAGATTCAAATTATTTAATTTAGAATAATATAATCTACATGCGCCATCATTTCTAATATTAGTTAATTCACCAAAATTACAATTAGTAATAACAATAGTAACACCATTATATCCATATATACCTGTGCATAATCTATCGCTAAAATCAATATCATCAATAATATAAAAAACAGGTTTACTAATATTATACTTTTTAGCTAAATCAAGATTAGTTCCATTATAACCATAACAATCAATAACATATTCATCTTTTTCCTTAGCTATTTTACTCTTATCCACATAGCAAACAATAGCATCATCAGTCTCAGACACTTCACCTAAACCACATGTAATTTTCTTTATAACTTCTTTTCTAATCAAATTATAAAATATATTTTTTTCTTTTTCCATAATATTTCCCCCTCAGAAAATTGCCGCTATTATATCATACTTTTATTAACCTGTCAAATCAACACAAAAAAAGAACTAGCATAACAAAAAAAGAAATACTATATTTTCAAGTATTTCCTTACAGCTTGATAACTTCCTATCATACCAACTAATATACCAATCAAAACAAGTATACCAGAAATATTATATACAAATGGCATAGGAGCAATAAGTGCCGCTAAAGCAGAACTAAATAACTTACCACCAAAGAAATCATATAAAGTAGAATATCCAAATATAGTAACAAGTATAGGTATAATAGAACCAATAATACCAATAAATAATCCCTCTAAAATAAACGGAACTTTAATAGAAGTATTAGAAGCACCTACAAGTCTCATAATTTCTATTTCTCTTCTTCTTGAGTAAATAGCAAGCTTAATAGTATTAGCAATTAAGAAGGCAGTAACAAGTACCAAAGCAGCAACCGCTACAATACAAATCTTTCTAACAACATTAAATACAACTATCATTTGATGAACAATATCTTCACCATAATTAATATTATTAATTTTATCCTTAGTAAAAGGTAAATTATTAACCTCTTTAACAGTATTATCAATCTCTTCAATTTCCTTTACCTTAAACATATAACTATCAAGTAATGGATTAGTATCATCTGTCCATTTATCAACAGTAGTAGCAAATATATCATTACCATTTTTAAGTTCAAGAGCACTATCAGCTTTAGATTTAAATTCTATAGTACTATTTTCAATATTAGAAACACCTTCTAATTCCTTTTTAATCTTACTAACATCTTCAGCCGTAGTATCACTCTTAAGAAACATTACTACCGTAACATCTTTTCTAATAGACTCTGAAAAATTCTCAACATTCATAGATAATAACAAACTAAATGCCACTACTATCAACGTTATAGTTATACAAGATATTGAAGCAAGAGATAACGAAAAATTTCTAAAAACCCCATGAAAGGCATCCCTAAAATACCTATTAATAGTTCTAAACCCTCTCATTTCTATAACTTCCCTTCTCTATATCACGAGCAAGCTTACCATGATCTAGCATAATAACTCTTTTTTTCATTTTATCAACAATATCCCTATCATGAGTAGCCATTATAATAGTGGTACCCATTGCATTAATATTTTCAAGAACTTTCATAATTTCCATAGAAGTATCTGGATCCAAGTTACCAGTAGGTTCATCACATATAAGAAGTTTAGGTTTATTAACAATAGCTCTAGCAATAACTACTCTTTGTTGTTCTCCTCCAGATAATTGATCAGGAAACTGTCTAACCTTATTTTTTAATCCAACTAAGTTAAGAACTTCCATTACTCTTTTATGAATTTCTTTCTTATCATATCCAAGAACTTCCATAGCAAAAGCAACATTTTCATAAACAGTAAGTTTAGGTAATAACTTAAAATCCTGAAAAACAACACCAAGTTTTCTTCTTAATATATAAACCTTTCTATTTTTAAGTTTAGCAACATCAATACCACCAATTATAATAGAACCCTTATCAGGTTTTTCCTCTCTATATAACATCTTAATAAGTGTAGACTTACCACTACCACTAGCTCCAATAACAAAAACAAATTCACCCTTCTTAATACTAAGATTAAAGTCATATAAAGCAACAGTACCAGTTTTATAAGTCTTTTGTACATTATTAACTCTAATTAATTCCACAACTACTCCTCCATATCTGTAAATAATATTATAACATTATTTACATTTTTTTTAAATACCTACACATAATTTTACATAATTTTCCTATTGTTTAGACACCGAATAACTATCCGTAATCAAAAAGAAAGCATTCTTATCAAGTTCTTTTATAATCTCCTTAAGCCTAGTATATTCAGTAGTAGGAATAACACATAAAAGTATCCTTTTTCTTTTATCAGAATATCCCCCTTTAGCGGCAACAATAGTTACCGTATGATTAAGATTATTAATAATATAATCCTTAATAAGATAAGGCTTATTAGTAATAATATAAAAAGCTTTATTTCTAGACACCCCAAGCATAACTCTATCACCAACATAAGTAGAAATATATATAGCAATAAGAGCATAAATACATTTATCAAGTCCAAATATAAATACACCAAATATAATAATAAGACTATTACATATCAAACTAGCTTTACCTATAGATATTTTAAAACTACGTTTCATAAGATCATATAAAACAAAGAAACCACCCATACTATAACCAGATTTTTTAACAAGTCCAAATCCAAAACCATTTATAACAGAACCAATAAGTATTAAAAGAAACAAAGAAGTGTTATCAAAAGAAACAAAATTATTAATAATACTAGTTCCTTCCAAAAACAAAGGAAACAATATTGTCCCAAGTATCGTCTTAGCACCATATTCCATTCCAAAAACCATAAATCCAATTAACAAAAGAATTGAAGAAATAACAAATACAATTAAAGGAATAGGAATATCAATAAAATTATTAATCAAAATAGCAAGTCCAGTACTTCCAGTAGAAACAACATTATTAGGAATATAAAACAAATTAATAGATAAAGTATTAATAAAAAGACCAATCATAAAAAAACAAAAATTTTTATAAGTATTTTTATTCTTAATTTTATTTAAAATATAACCATTAACATTACTCATTATAAACCACCATTATTACTAACTTCATAAGAGTCACATACCAAGAAGAAAATGTCTTTATCAATTTCTTTTAATCCTTCTTTAACAATAAAATATTCTCTAGTAGGAACTACCGCAAGTAAAAGAGTTTGATCATCACTAGAATAACCACCTTCAGCATCAATTACTGTAGCACCAACTTCAGGAAGAGAAATCAAAAAATCCCTAACAATGTCATCATTTTTCTTATTAGTAACAATATAAAACACCTTACTTTTAGAAATTCCAAGTAAAACTTTATCTGTAAATATAGATATCAAATAAGATACAAGTATAGCATATAACACAATATCCCAAGAAAATACTATTTTACCAATAATAACAATAATACCATTAACAATAAGTCCAGCATTTCCCATAGATATCTTACCATACTTAGATATAATTTCTATAATAACATCTGTACCTCCAGTAGAAAAATCGCTCTTATATATAAGTCCATATCCAATACCAGCAAATACACCACCCATTATAGCAATAACAACAAGTTCAGTACCTCCCAAATCAATTCGTTCAGTAATAAAACTAGTAATTTCTACAAATATAGGATAAGATAAAGCACCCACTAATTGATTCTTCATATTATCAAAACCAAGTACAAAATATGCAAGTATCATCAAAAATATATTCGCAGATAATATAAATATTGAAGGATTAACTCCAAATTCATTAAGAACAATTGAAATACCACTGACACCAAAACAAACAATATCATATTTCAAAAAGAATAAATTAAATGCAAAAGCAACTATTAAGCACCCTGAAATAAGCATCAAATAACGTTTACCTATATTTTTACTTCTAACTTTCTGCTCAATACTGTTGGCTTTTCTTCTCCTAAAATATTCAAATATTCTCACACTACCACCTACCCTTTTATTTACTAAATTTAATATTATATTCAATCATATCATCTATATTACCATCAAGTATATCATTTACATTACTATTCTCATAACCAGAATCATTATCTTTAACCAAAGTATATGGACACATCACATAACTACGTTTGGCACTACCAAAGCCATTAGTAAGTTGTTCTCCACGAATAGCATTAAGATCATCACTCTGTTTATCAAGTAAAACAAGATAAAGCTTATTTTTAAGAATTTCCAAAGCCTTTTCTTTATTTCTAATTTGACTTCTTTCATTTTGACATGTAACTACAATTCCCGTAGGAATATGTGTAATTCTAACAGCACTATCAGTAGTATTAACTCCTTGACCACCAGGTCCACTACTCCTATAAATATCTATTCTAAGATCTTTATCATCAATTTTAACATCAATATTCTTATTAATTTCAGGCATAACAAGTACAGAAGCAAATGAAGTATGTCTCCTCTTATTAGAATCAAAAGGACTAATTCTAACAAGTCTATGAATACCATTTTCATGTTTTAAACGTCCATAAGCATTAAGACCATTAATTTGAAACATAACAGACTTAATTCCAGCTCCATCCCCATCTTGCTTGTCAAGTAAAATAAAACTATAATCACTTTTATCAGCATATCTAGAATACATTCTAAAAAGCATATTAGCCCAATCGCAAGATTCAGTACCTCCTGCTCCAGCATGAATTTCTATAATAGCATTAAGACTATCATATTCACCATTTAAATAAGTTTGAATCTCAAGTTTATCAACATCTCTTTTAAGTTCTTTATATTCGTCAAAGATAAGTAATGAGAGTTCATCTTCATCGTCTGATGCTTCATTTAATAAATCAATATTACTAGAAATATGATCATCCAAGTTATTAATACTTTGAATAACAGACTTAATTCCCTTAAGTTCTGAAGTAAGTTCATTAGCCATATCAGAATCATCCCAAAAAGAACTATCAAGCATTAGCTTTTCTATTTCTTCTTTTCTCTTTATCTTACTATCTAAGTCAAAGAGACCTCCTAATATCTAAAAGTCTATCATAAAGATTTTTATATTCCTTTTTTAATTCAAATATCTCCATAAAATCACCTATTATAAGTATACATGAAATAATAAAAAAAAGAAAGATTAATTATAAAAATAAACTAGACTCTTGTAAAAATATCTCTGATATATTATAATTGTTATAGTAGGAGAACTAAAAATTATGAACAATTTTGGAGTAAGGCATTACAAAGTAACCAAAGTAAAATTAATAACTATAATTATGAATATAATTAAAAAGAATCAGTTTATAATATTATTGACAATTATGTCATTATTTAGTATTACATCACTAAGTACAACCTTATGTTATAAAGTTAAACTTGATAACTATAATAAAGACAATATTAATGAGAAAACCTATATAAAAACTGATTCTAATATCAAATATTATTATTCAAATAACAATAATATAAACATATCTAAAGACATAGCAGCATCTAATCTAGTTAATTGCATTGAAAATCAACTAAATTTAGAAAGTTTAAATGATACAATAAAAAGCACTATTAATAACTTACAAAATCTCTATAACGAAAAAGATGAATATTTCTCATTTATATACAAAGATATCTATACAGGATATACCGTTTCTTATAATGCTGATAGTCCAATATTTACAGCAAGTAGTATCAAAGCGCCAGCTATGATTTATTTATATGAAAAAGCCAGTACCGGAGAAATAGATCTAAATGAAAAACTATTATACAATGGCAATTTTTATTCTGAAGGAAGTGGAATATTAAAGAACAAAAAGTATAATACAGAATATACAGTAGACACACTAATTAATTACACAATTCACGATAGCGATAACATAGCCTATGCTATGCTTATGAATAGATTTGGTAGAAAAAACATTTACAACTATTGGAAAGAAAAAGGAACGAAAAATATTTTTATGTATGACACCATTTGGGGAACAACTAGTGCTAACGATGCAGTTATTTATATGGAAGAATTATATAAATTCTATATAGAAAACGATGAATATGGCAATAAGCTCATGGAATATTTTAAAAATGCCGAATGGAAACAAATAACAGATAAAGAAGGAAAATATAATACAGCAAACAAAGGAGGCTGGGCAGATAGTGCATTTCATGATATAGCCATAGTATTTGACAAAAATCCATATATAATAGCAATATATAGCAATACAGGAAATAACTACAATGACTACACTTATTTATTCAATAAAACATCAGAATTAGTAGGAAATCTCCACACAGAATACTGGAAACAAAAAATAACAGATTGCAACAAAATAGAACAATACTAAATGAAATATAATAGTTGACATAAACAATACTAAATGTTAATATAAAATTATAAAATAAAGGAGAGCAAAAATGGATAAAAAAAAGTATATAATTTTATTATCGACACTAGCAATATTTATAATAGCAATTATAACAATATTACTAGCAAATAATAAAGGTAAAGTAAATTGGATAAAAGAAGTTGAAAAGTCAAATGATTACCAAATAACAGTCAATAATTGTAATGAAAAAGAAACAATAGTTCCAAACGAAGTATTAAATGAAATATCAAAGAAGTTAAATAACATTTCAGATAATGGACCATGGACAGGAGACAACAATAAATGTTATAGCAGTCTAATAATATCATTTTCTAAAGAAAACCAAATAGAATATATAACAATAAAACTTATAGATAACAATTCATTTGTATTATCTACAAGTGGTAACGATAGATATTATACAAATTCAGCAGAATTAAATAACTATATAAATGAATTAATAAATACTTATTAAAAAAATATAACCAATGGTTATATTTTTTTTACATCTCTTTCTTATACATATCAACATAATTACCAAATGTCTTAAGTGCCAAAGTAATAACTTCATCATCAGCAAGATCAACACCAGCAACTTTAAGTGATTCTAAAGGAGATAATTTAGAACCACATTTCAAAAACTCAATATAATTACTTATAGCATTTTCTTTCTTATTAAGAATATTATCTACAATTTTAGTAGCGGCACTAAGTCCTGTAGCATATTTATAAACATAAAAATCATAGTAGAAATGTGGTATTCTTTCCCATTCATACCTAATCTCATCATCAACATAAACATTATCACCAAAATAAAATTTATTAAGGTCATAATACATATTAGATAATTTTTCACTAGTCAAAGCACCATCATTATCTATAATTTTAGATATATCTCTTTCAAATTCCGCAAACATAGTTTGTCTATATATAGTAGCCTTGTATAATTCCATTAAATTATTCAAAATAAATAGTTTTTCTTCCTTACTACCACTATTTTCAAGCATATAATGACTAAGCAATAATTCATTAACTGTTGAAGCAACTTCAGCCACAAAAATACGATACTCACTATTTTGAAATTCATTATAACTCCTAGAATAATAACTATGCATAGAATGCCCCATTTCATGAATCAAAGTAGACATATCATTATACTTATCCTGATAATTAAGAAGTATATAAGGATCAGTATCATAGCTACCACCAGAATAACCACCAGTTCTCTTATTTTTAGTAGGATAAACATCAATTATTCTATCATCTAAATATTCTCCTACTTTATTTACATATTCTTCTCCGAATACATCAAGAACTTTAAGAATAATATTTTTAGCCTCTTCATAATCAAATTTCCTATCATAATTAGAAGTAATAGGAGTATAAACATCATATAAATGAAATTCATCATATCCAAGTATACTCTTCTTAAGTGCATAATAATCATATAAATATCCAATATTCTTATGAACACTATCTATCAAATTATTATAAACCTTAATATCAACATCATCAGCAAATAAACTCATACAAAGAGCACTATCATATCCCTTAACACTAGCAATAGTGGATAATTCTTTCATATTACTAGAAATAAGTGAGGCAAAAGTATTAGAATACTTCTTATATTCATGATACAAACCCTTAAAAGCTCTTTCTCTAACATTTCTATCTTTACTCTCTATATACAAAGAATAACTACTATTATCAAGAGAAACCATATTCCCATTTTCATCTATGATATCCTCAAATGACATATCACAATCCTTAAATAATTCATAAGTATCATAAGAATTACCAAGTGCCTTTCCAAAACTAGATAAAAGCTTTTCCTCTAAATCAGAAAGAGTATGATTCTTATATCTATATATATCTTTAATACAACTCTCATATTCATAAAGCTTAGGTTCCTCTTCATAATATTTCAAAATAGTATCATATTCACACTTAAGAATACTAGGAATTATAAAATAACTACTCTTTGAATATAAATTCAAAAGATTACTAACCCTATCACATACTTCCTGTTTCTTATTATCAGAAGTATCCAAATCAAAAGATAAACTAGCATAAACATATAACTTATTAATAATTCTTTCAATATCAAAAGATAATTTCAAAGTATTATAAAAATTATTACTAGTATTCATCATATTATTTTCATATAAAGAAAGCTTTGAAATAAATTCTTTTACTTCATTATAATCACTGTCAAATAAATCATTACTACTATAGATTTTATCCAAATCCCATGTATACTTCTTATCAATATCTTTTCTATCTCTCATTATTCCTCCTATAAATTAAATCTAAAATGACAAATATCTCCATCTTGCATAACATACTCTTTACCTTCAATTCTAAGTTTACCATTTTCTTTTACTTTAGCTTCACTACCAGCAGAAATTAAATCATCATAAGACATAACTTCAGCCTTAATAAAACCTTTTTGAAAATCAGTATGAATAATTCCAGCACATTCAGGAGCTTTCATACCCTTTTTAAAAGTCCAAGCTCTAACTTCATCAGCACCAACAGTAAAGAATGTAGCAAGGCCAAGTAAATCATAAGTTTTTTGAATAAGTAAATCAAGCCCACTTTTAGAAATACCAATATCATTCAAAAATTCTCTCTTATCATCATCATTAAGTTCAGATAATTCACTTTCCAACTTAGCACATAAAGTAACAGTTAGAGATCCTTCCTCATTAGCATATAAATTAACACGTTCAGTATATTCATTACCACTTAAAACATCTTCATCATTTACATTAAGAGCATATATAATAGGTTTTAATGTAATTAAATTAAACGAACTAACTATCTTTTTTTCTTCTTCATCAAGTCCTAACTTTCTAGCAGGAATATTCCTTTCTAATCCATCTTTAATTCTATTCAAAAGTTCTATTTCCTTAAGATCATCCTTATTTTTAGTAGTCATAGCCTTTTTACCAATTTTATTAATTCTAGATGTAATAATCTCTAAATCAGACAAAATAAGTTCTACATTTATAACCTCTATATCACGTATAGGATCTACACTACCATCAACATGGATAATATTATTATCATCAAAACATCTAACAACTTCAACAATAGCATCAACCTCTCTAATATGAGACAAAAACTTATTACCTAATCCTTCCCCATTACTTGCACCCTTTACAAGTCCTGCAATATCCGTAAATTCATAAATAGTAGGAATAGTCCTATCCGGAATATACATTTCCTCTAATTTTACAAGTCTACTATCAGGTACAGTAACAACACCAACATTAGGATCAATAGTAGCAAACGGATAATTAGCGGCTAAAATATTCTTTTTAGTAATAGCATTAAATAAAGTACTTTTTCCAACATTAGGAAGACCAACAATTCCAGCGGTTAAACTCATCAATATCACTTCTTTCTACCAAACTATTATAACAAATATTAAAAATAAAATAAACAATAATAACCAAAAAAATAAACATTTGAGTATGAGGCCATAGGCTCATACTCACTTTAAGAGCCTATAGGCTCTTAAAGAACAAGAAAAGATATAATTTCTTATATCTTAATTAAGCATAACACCTCTCTCTATACCAATAGGAATACCCATAATATAGAATGCCAAAATAATAATAAACCATAAAACAGTAAAAGCAATAGTATAAGGAACCATCAAACTCATAGCATCAGTAATAGTAATAACATCATTCTTTCTCTTATTATAAATATGTAAAAAACCAATAAGAATAACAAAATAACTAAATATAGGAGTAACACCCTTAACACTACTATCAGCAGCTCTAAAAACCGCCATAGCAAACTCAGGAGTCATACTAGCTTGCATAAACATAGGAACAATTACTGGAGATAACATAGCCCATTTAGTCGAAGCCATAGGAACAAAAAATGAAGAAATAGCAACAACCAAAAAAGTAATAACAACAAGTGAAAGACCAGATAATTGCATACCATTAAGAAGTTCTGAAAAAGATGCTACAATAAATAAACCAATATTAGTTTCTTTAAAAATCAAACAAAACTGCGAAGCAAAAAATATAAGAACAAGTAAAGAAGCAACATCTTTCAAATAATAACTCATACCATCAACAAAATCCCTATTATCATCAATACTTCCAACCCTAATACCATAAATAAGTCCACTAAACATAAGGATAAAAGAGAATATTGTAACAGAGCCCTTATAAAAATAAGAACCCTCGCCAAATAACATATCAATATATTTATTTTGACTCAAATCAAGTAATAAACCAGAAAAAGGAAGTCCCTTAATCAAACAATAAGCTAAAAATAATAATACAATACAAGTAGCACCAATAGAAAGAATAACACCCTTTCTTTCCCTCTTACTAACAACACCATTTTGCGAAGGTTCCTCTTCATCAAAATAATACTTACCAAGCTTAGGAATAATAAATCTTTCAGTAACAACCATACCAACATAAGCAAGAAGTATCGTACTAACAGTAGCAAAAACAATATTACCAGTCAAATGAATAACATAAGAGCTATCAAGAATCTTAGCAGATTTACTGGCATAACTAACTAAAGTACTATCAAGCTTATTAATAATAAAATTAGCACCATAACCAAAAGTAATACCAGAAAAAGCAGCACAAATACCCGCTCCAGGATGTCTTCCTATATTCATAAATAATATAGCTGCAAGAGGAATTAAAATAACATATCCAACTTGATAAAGCATCGAAAACAAAATACCAAGAAAAACAACCATAAAAGTAAGAAAACGCCTAGGTACCTTTTCCGCAATCATCTTAAATAAAGAATTAAGAAAACCAGATTTATAAGCAACACCAACACCCAATAATCCAATAATCAAATTACCCAAAGGAGCAAAATTAATAAAATTATTAAGCATATTACTAATCAAATACTGAAGACCAGTTCTATTAAACAAATTATTAATCGTAACAACTTGACTAGTCAAATCTCCAGTAACCTCATTAACAGAATAATAACTAGCCTCAAGATTAAGAATCTTACCCAAACAACTAATAACCATAACCAAAAGAGTAAGTATCAAAAATACCAAAGCAGGGTGCAATCTAAGTTTATTTTTCTTCTTCATAATTACCAATCACCTTTCTAATTCCTTTATTAAAATCAATTCTAGATAACATAATAACTCTAGAACAATTAACACATCTTATTTTAATATCCGCTCCTACCCTAACAATCTCAAATTTATTATTACCACACGGATGATTCTTCTTCATAACAACAATATCACCTAAATTATATTTCACTAAATCACCTTCATATTTTCATTATAACATTAATTTCCATTTTAGTAAATTAATAATTCATAGTCCTTGTAAAAAATAAAAACCTTTGATATAATATTATAGATAGAAAAGGGATGATGAAGTGAATAAAGAAGTAAAAGTAGTAAAGAAAAAAAGAAAACTAAATTGGCAAAAAATATTTAATCTAATAAGTTTTACATTCATATTAGCATGTATAATATTCTATGGAACAAGATTCATAAGATTATACTTACAAAATAACAAAAAAGAAGAAATAAAAGTACTCGCCGATAACATAAAAGATAACAATGAAGGAAATTTAAAAAACATAAATAGTGACTATTATTTCACAGGAAAAGAAGTAAACAATTACGTAAAATATTCAAATATATTATTTAGAATAATAAAAATAAACAAAGATAATAGCATAACACTAATATCAGATAAACCAATAACATCACTAGCCAAAGGAGATAATAATGATTATAAAACATCATATATAAATCATTGGCTAAATAATCAAGATAAAGAAAATACAGGTATCTTAGAAAAAAATCTAAATAATCCAAATAAATATCTAACATACACAAATGCATGTAATGACAAAATAGATAATACAAAAAACATAACATGCAAAAGTACATTAGCAGATACCCTAATAACACTACCATCATTATATGACTATATAAATACTGGTGATACTAAAAGTTTTATGAATAACGAAACATATTATTACCTATTAAATACCAATAAAGATAACAAAACATGGTATATAAATGATAATGGTGGAGTAACAACCTCAGATAACACAGATATATTAGGAATAAAACCAGTAATAACACTAAAGAGTACTAATAAATTAATAAATGGTGACGGAACAAAAGATAATCCATATACATTTGAAGAAGAACAAAGTATGTTAGGAAGCTATGTAAAATTAGGTAATGATACATGGAGAGTATATGATATAGATGATAATAACTTAAAACTATCATTAGATAATTATCTAAAAATAAATAACGAAGAAATAACCTACAAATACTCAGATAAAGGATATTATCATAATGACGGAAAACAAGGCACCTTAGCATATTATCTAAATAAAAATTATCTATCAAAATTAACCTATAGTAGCAATATAATAGAAGCCAATTATGCAAATGGTATATATAGTAACACTACAAATTATGACTATACAAAAGTACTAAATAAAACCATACCAACAAAAGTAGCTACATTAAGTATAGGTAATATTATCATAAATTCAGATAATACAAACTATTACCTATCAACAGGAGTAGATACAAATAGTAACTTAGTATATGTAATGACAAATGATTTCAAACTATATACCAAAAATGCCACAAGCAAACTAAAAATAGTACCAGTAATAACAATAGATAAAAAAATACTAACTAGTGGCGACGGTTCGCAAAATAGCCCATTGGAGGCCAAATAATGACAAGAAAAAGACAAAAAAGAAAAATATATAAAAGAACCATAATATTTATAATATTAGATATATTCGTAGCAATCTGTTTCTTTGTAATGTATGGGCCATGGAATAAAGTAAGAAATATGTATGTAAACACCGCTATGAAAACTATGCATCACCAATATTTTGCTAATATATTCTATAGCGATAAAACAATAGAAAAAATAATGAATAGCAACTATTTCGTATCTATAGAAGAAGATGCCAATACTGATGATATAGTAATAAACACCAAAGAAAAAACAAAATACAAAGATAAATATGAAGAAGAATTATTTACTAGAGATCCAGGAAACGATTTATACAAAGTAATAAATTTAAAAATAGGAACATCAAACGGATATTTAGTAGCCATATATAAACCAGAAAAAGTAAAACTAATATCAACAAAACAATTCAACGTAGGTGGTTATGGTGAAAGAATTATTACAATGTGTCAAAGATATAATGGAAAAGTATGTATAAATGGTGGAGGTTTCTATGACAATGGTATGGGGTCAGATATTCCAACCGGATACGTAATCCAAAACGGAAAAATAACTTGGGCTTCCGAAGTAGCAGATTCCGCAAGAGATAACATAATAGGCATAACAAAAGATGGAAAATTAAAATTAATGACAAATGCCACCGGCAATGAAGCACTAGAAGCAGGAATATATGAAGGCATGGTATTTGGACCATTCTTAATAGTCAATGGCAAACCACTAGAAATAGTAGGAGATCCATGGGGACAAGCTCCAAGAGTTGCAATAGGACAAACAAAAGATGGAATTATGTTATTCCTAGTAGTAGATGGAGAAAACTATATCAATGGTGCCAGTCTCCAAGACATGGTAGACGTATTAGAAAGATATGGTGCATATAACGCAGCTAACCTTGATGGCGGACAATCATCATCATTAATAATAGAAAACAAACTATATAATAATCCTCCAGCAGCAGCAAAAAAACAAGGTGGAAGATACGTAGTAACAGGATGGGGATTAATACCATAAAGCTTAGTAAACAACTAAGCTTTTTTATTTACAAAACGAACTAATTTTGTTATACTATAAATAAGTAAGGTAGTGATAAAATGACAAAAAAAAGAAAAAGAAGAAAATTAAAAAAAGGATTTAAAATATTCCTAGTAATATTTAGTATAACATTAATATCAATAATAAGTTATATAATAATAAAACCAAACAAAGATAACAAAACAATTAGTAAACCAAATATATTAAACAAAAATGAAGATAAACACTATGAAGCATCCCTAATAGCAGTAGGAGATTATCTAATTCATTCATCAGTTTATAAAGATGCCAATCGTTTAGCAAATGGTGATGGATACGATTTCAAACCAATGATATCATACATAAAAGAAATAGTATCCAACTATGATATAGCTTATTATAACCAAGAAACAATATTAGGTGGATCAGAATTAGGATTATCTGACTACCCAACATTCAATTCACCATATGAAGCTGGAGATGCCATGTTAGACGCCGGCTTCAATCTAGTAAGCCTAGCCACAAACCACACCATGGATAGCGGTAAAAAAGCCGTAGAAAATTCATGTAAATATTGGCAATCAAAAGAAAACGTATTAACAGCAGGTAGTTATTGCAGCGAAGAAGAAAGAAACAAAATAAACATAAAAGAAATAAATAACATAAAATATACAATGCTAAACTATACATACGGAACAAATGGTATGCCAGTAGCAAATGACTACTTAGTAAACGTATGGCCAACCGATATAGATAACATAAACAATCCAGAAAAAGACACAAGATATCAAGCATATAAAAAGCAAGTAAAAGAAGATATAGATAAAGTAAAAGACAAAGTAGATTTTCTAATAGTAGCAATGCATTGGGGAGTAGAATATACCCATGAACCAACAGCATATGAAAAAGATATGGCATCATATTTAGCATCATTAGGAGTAAATCTAATAATCGGCACACACCCTCATGTAATACAACCAGTAACATGGATAGATGATACATTAGTAATATATTCTTTAGGTAACTTTATATCAGCACAATATCAGAATAAAAATACTTGTACAAACTATAAATGCACAACAGAATTAATGACAAGTTTAAAAATAGAAAAAGATATAAAAAATAATCAAACAAGTGTAAAAATAACAAATGTAGAAAACGAATTACTATATAACTATTATAATCAATCAACATGGCGTAATTTCAAAGTAATACCATTCTCTAATCCAAAAATCAAAGAATATCTACCAAACTATAAAGAAGTATATAACACATACAAAGCAGTAGTACAAAAAATGGATAACGAAATAACAGTAAAAGATGCTGCCGAATAAAATATATTAATAACATAAAAACAATATCAAATAGTGATATTGTTTTTATTATCCAATGAATTAATAACAATTTCTTTATTATTATTAATAATAGCATCAATAACAACATTCTCAATATATTTAGAAATAATCCTTAAAACCTTCCTAGCCCCAAACTCTTCATATTCACTTTTAATAATAATATCATCAATAATATTATCAGATAAAATAATATCAATATTACAATATTTATCCCTAATATAATCAAGTCTATTATTAATAATATATCTAATATCATTTTTACCAAGCCTATTAAAAGTAATAACATTATCAAGCCTATTAATAAAAGCCAAATTAAAATAACACTTCAAACCACTAATAACATTATCACTATTAGAACCATTAAATCCAATACCATTTCTCTCAAATCCACTATTAGAAGTCATAATAATAATAGCATTATCAAACCTAACAGTTACACCCTTAGCATTTTTAATCTTACCCTCTTCTAATATCTGATAAAATAAATTAATAACATTTGGATGTGCCTTATCAATTTCATCTAAAAGTATTACACAATTAGGCTTATTCCTAACCTCCTCCAAAAAATTTCTATTATCATCATAACCAACATATCCTGGAGAAGAACCAAGAATCTTATTAACCGAAGTAGCATCAGAATACTCACTCATATCAAGCCTAATAAAATTATCCTCTCCAACTAATAAAGAAGCATAACGTTTTGCCATTTCTGTCTTACCAACACCACTAGGTCCTACAAAAAAGAAAGAATAACACTTATCTCGATATCCCATTTTAATCTTTTTAGTAGTGGCAATAAGAGAATCAATAGCTTTGTCTTGCCCAATAATATTACTATGTAAAACTAAAGACATATTATTAACAGAAGTACCATTAAAATCAGTAAGCTCATCAATAGGTACCCCAGTCCTATCACTAATAACACTAGCAATATCATCAAATACAACTTCATTTCTAATCTTTTTATTATTAAGTTCCATCTCATTAAGAAGAGCCATAAGTTTAGTTTCACTCTTTCTTATTTCATAAGCTTTATCAATATTATTATCAATAATATAACCATTCTTTTCCTTTTTAAGTTTATCAAGTTTCCTCTTAATACTATTAATTTCACTAATATTAGTACATTCCTTAATACCAACCCTTGAAGAGACCTCATCAAGAATATCAATTTCCTTATCAGGTCTATTTCTATCAAACACATATCTCTCAGACAAATCAATAATAGTATCAATCATATTATCAGATAAAATAACATTATGATATTTCTCATATATAGGCTTAAGTTTAATTAAAATATTTCTAGTTTCAAGAGTAGAGGGCTCCTCCACAATAACCTTCTGAAATCTTCTTTCCAAAGCCGAATCATTCTCAATAAACTTCTTATATTCAGAAGTAGTAGTAGCCCCAATACATCTAATCTTTCCCCTCGCTAAAGCAGGCTTCAAAATATTAGAGGCATCAATAGCACCCTCTGCCCCTCCCGCTCCAACTAAAGTATGAATCTCATCAATAAATAAAATAATATCATCATTATCTTCTATCTCTTTAATAACCTTTTTCATTCTCTCTTCAAATTCACCACGATACTTAGTACCAGCTACCATCGTAGCCATATCAAGCGATATAACTTTTTTTCCCATAAGAAGATTAGGAACATCGTCATTAGCAATAAGTCTAGCTAATTCCTCCACAATAGCGGTCTTACCAACTCCAGCCTCACCAATAAGTATAGGATTATTTTTAGTTCTACGGCATAAAATTTCCATAACCCTTCTAACCACTTTATCTCTACCAATAACAGGATCAAGTTCATTATTCTTAGCCATATTAGTAAGATCAGTTCCTAAATCATAAATAAGTAACTTTTTCTTTTTATTTTTCTTAGAACCTTTAACCAAACTAATAGAAAAATCATCATACATAGACTCAATATCAATACCCATTCCAATAAGAATTCTAATAGCAATACCTTCCCCTTCTTCTAACATAGCAAAAAATAAATGTTCTGTTGTAACTTCACCATTATTATTTTCCTTAGCATCAATAATCGACGAAGAAATAACCTTACGAAGTAAAGGAGTATACAAAAAGAATTCAGCCTTTTTTTCTGTAACTCCCACTACTTTACACAACTCACTCTTAAAAGAATTATAAGTAAGATCATATTCATTAAGTCTATTAACAATATCATTATCACTATTCAAAATAGAAAGAAGTAAATGTTCCGTACCAACATAAGGATGCCCCAAATTATTCATCTCTATTTTTGCATTATTTAATATATTTTGTGCCTCATCATCAAAATTACCTATCATAGTTCTAATTTCTCCTTTCATATATATTCTATGAATATAATGATATATAATTAAATATTTTAAACAATAAAAAAAGACATTTTATATATCATAATATAAAATATCACTAAATCACTATTATCAACACATCTGTTGACAACCAAGAATAAAATAAGTTAACAATAACACTCTTATTTTAATATACAAAACATTGTTTCTTAAATACAATTAAGTCAATATATATACTTAAAATATTTAAATAAAATTGTAAATATAAAATGTAACTTAAATAAGAAAAATCAATAAAAAAAGATACATATACAAAAAAAAGATATCTACCTTTGGTAGATATCTAAAATACAATTATTATACTAACGCAAGCACAAGTAATACTAAAATTACAAGTAAGAATAACATAAGTACAAATCTCCATATATACTTAAACCAAGTAGTATAAGGAACATCAAAATATTTAAGTGCAAATATTACTAAGAAACTAGTAGGAGCAACAATTGATGTTAAACCATAAACACTTTGGAAAGTAACAGCATATGTAGACATTAATGATTCATCAGTTACCGCAGCAATAATATTAGAATATACGCCTGCTACAGTATAATATAAATCAGAATGCAACAAAGTACCAATCATAGTAATTAATGAAGTAGTAACAACATTAATTCCTAATTTAGTATCACTAACCCAGTTAATAATATTAGCAACAAATCCATGATTATATGTACTAACTAATATAGCATAACTAAGAATTACTAAGAATACCATAGGTACCATTTTTTTAGATCCACTTATAAAATCATTAATAACTTCATCAAATTTAACTCTATAAACAAATTTAATTAATAAAGTAAATAAAATCAAAGTTATAATAATTGACATATAAGAACCAAGACTAGCCCAATTACCAAATGCATACATATTATTAGAAATGATATTAGAAAATATAGCAAAATTGCCAATTTTTAATCCTAATAACCACTCATTAAAGCTATCAAAACATGTAATACCAAATAAAGTATTCCAAGGTAAATAACCTAAAACTAATATAACAAATATAATAGCAAATATAACAATCATAGGCCAAGTTTTAATTTCCTTATAGTCACCCTTAACCTCAGTAGCCACTACAGCATCGCTTTCATTAAGTTCATACTTAACTTTCTTATCCTTAACACTCTTCATATATCTATTAATAAAGAATATAAGTAAAGCAGTACCAAACACTAATATAGCAAGTTTAGCCCATACTGTACTAGAAAGACTAATACCAGTTAAACCTTCAAATGTAGTAGCAGAATAACCATAATAATTACTAGGATCTCTAAAAGTTACATATAAACCACCCATAAATCCTACTAGCATAGAAACAATAGTAGAACTAATAGCAACTAACTTATCATAACCAAGTAATAAGATTATAGCAATTACAAATGGTACAAATATAAGAAGTACATTAGTTAACCCAGTAAGTGAAGTTAAAACAGCAAATAAACCAGTAGTAATAAATACAAATAATTTACTATTAGCTTTAACCTTTTTTGCAATATTATCTACTAACTTCTTATAAGCAGGAACCTTATTTAATACACCATAGAAAGCTCCAAGTACTAATAAATAAACTACAGTATCAAAGAAATAATAGAATGATTGTACAAAGTTAATCAAAACATCACCAAGTGGTATCATAGTATAAACATCTTTTAACCCTTTTACACCACAAACACCAAGTATAGCTAAAATTGCATCTACTGCTATAAGTGAACCTAAAACAATTAATATTACTTTAAATAAACTATGTTTTTTCATAATAACCTCCTCTAACATAATTATAGCACAACTAGAATAAAAGTAAATAAAAAAGAGAAAATTTATATAGTTTTTCCCTTATTTTATAACGATTTATTAAAGTTAATTAATTATTTTTTATCCTTCATTTGAGGAAATAATACAACATCTCTAATAGAAGGTTGGTCAAAGATTATCATAAGAAGTCTATCAATACCAAAGCCAAGACCACTAATAGGAGGCATTCCTTGCTCCATAGCAAGTAAAAATCCTTCATCAACATCCATAGTCTCATCATCACCTTGTGCTTTAGCCTTAAGTTGATCCTCAAAAGCTTCTCTTTGTGTTTTAGGATTAACAAGTTCTGAATAAGCCTTACAAAGTTCAGTACCACAAGCAACAACCTGGAACATATCAACCATTCTATTATCCTCATCATTTCTTCTAGTAAGAGGCATCATCACAGCGGGATAATTATATATAATAGTAGGTTCAATAATATTCTCACGAATTTGTCTCTTATATACAAAATCAATAATTTGACTAACAGATTTATACTCTTCCAAATCATTATAAGAATATAAACCACTTTGAACAATCTTATCCTTAAGAACACTAGGATCATCTACTTCAAGAAAATCAAAGCCAAATACCCTTCTCATTTCTTCAACATAGTTAATTCTCTTCCAATCTCTATCACCAAAATCAAGTACATGACCTTGATATTCAATTTCTGTCTTTCCTACTAGTTCCAATAATAAATTTTGCATAAATCCCTTATAAAATTTAATAGTATCTTCATAATTCCAATAAGCAACATACCATTCCACTTGAGTAAACTCTTGTAAATGTTCAGTATCCATACCCTCATTTCTAAAACATTTAGCAACCTCATATACCCTATCAAAGCCACCAGCAATACATTGTTTTAAGTAAGTTTCAGGTGCAATTCTAAGGTTACAATCAATATCCAAAGCATTATGATGCGTATAAAAAGGTTTAGCAGAGGCACCACTAACAGCATTCTGAAGAATAGGAGTCTCAACTTCCAAGAAACCATTTTCACCCAAATATCTATGAATAAAAGCATATAATTTACTTCTACCCAAGAATACACGTCTAGTATCTTCGTTCATAATAAGATCAACATATCTCTGTCTATACTTCATTTCAGTATCAGTAAGACCATGGAATTTTTCAGGTAAAGGTCTTAAAGCCTTACCTAAGAAATTAAAATTATGTACCCTAAGAGTCTTTTCACCAGTTTGTGTAGTAAATATCTCACCTTCTGCGCCAATAAAATCACCAGTATCTATTTGCTTTTTAAAGAAATCATAATTATCCTCTCCAACAACATCAATCTTCATTTCAAGTTGCATATCAGCTTCAATATCACGAATACGAATAAAGCTAAGTTTACCCATTTTCCTCATAAAAACAATTCTACCAGCAATTCTAACATCACTAGTACCATCAGGAAGTAATCTAGCTTCCTTTAAAGTATGAGTTCTATCATATTTATCAGGATAAGGATTACAATACTCTCTAATTTTATCTAATTTTTCTATCCTAACTAATTCTTGTTCACTTCTTTCCATTTTATTTCACCTCTCCTATAACATTAGTTTTACTAACCAAATCATGTAACCCCTTACCATCTTTTCTATACATAGCCATAAGAAAACAAACAAATAATACCATAGTTTCAATATTAACTACCCATTTATAACTATAAGTAAATACCTTAATAGGTAAAAACGAAGTACAAATAATAGAGTAAGCACATGATACAATACCATATATAAACAAACTTCTAATAATCAAAGAAGATAACTTAACAGTACTACCATCATCATTCACAACTCTAATCTTAAATATTTTTTTACCAAGTGTTTGTCCCTTATTCAAATAACCAAAAACAATAAAATAACCAATAAATAATACTATATTAATAATATTAACCGGAAGATTATCCTTTTGATATTCATATTCCAATTCCATTAACTTATCATTATATTCATTAACACTAATATTCCCTTCATTATACTCCTTACTAATATTAGATATTTCAGTATAAAAAGATTCATTAGAAGTATTAAAGCCAACAGTAATAAAAGATAATACTAAAGTCAAAATAAAATAATCAAAACAAAAGGCCAACACTCTCTTAAGAAAATTTGCTTTCATCTCGTCCCCTCCAATACATATATTATACATCATTTTCAAGTTCTTTTAAATAGTTATTAAGGATTTTCATCATTTCATCACTAGTTTTAACTTTAAAAATAGCATTCTTAACCTCTTGTACATTTGGCATACCCTTTAAATACCATGAGACATGGCTTCTCATTTCAAGTACAGCTACTTTTTCACATTTAATTTCAAGTAAATAATTCAAATGATGAATACACATATCGATTCTTTCTCTATAAGTTGGTTTAGGAATAATTTCACCAGTATTTAAATAAGTAATAATCTCTTTCATAAGCCAAGGATTACCCAAAACACCTCTACCTATCATAATAGCATCGCAGCCAGTATAAGATAGCATCCTCTCTGCACTTTTAATATCTCTAATATCACCATTTCCTATTACCGGTATAGATACAGCTTCTTTAACCTTTTTAATAATATCCAAAGAAACAGTACCACTATAACCTTGACTACGAGTCCTACCATGAATTGTAATAGCACTAGCACCAGCCTCTTCACATATTTTAGCAACCTCTACTGCATTAATACTATTACTATCCCAACCACTTCTAATTTTAACAGTAACCGGACAAGGAACAGCAGCCACTACCGCGCTAACAATATCTCTAATCTTTTCTGGAGATTTAAGAAGAGCTGCTCCAGCCTGTGATTTAATAGCAACTTTAGGAACTGGACAACCCATATTAATATCAATAATATCTGGTTTCATAATTTCATATACCATTTTAGCAGCCTCTACAAAAGTATCCTTATCACTACCAAAAATTTGCTGTGCAATAGGTCTCTCGCATTCATCACAATAAAGCATATCCTTAGTTTTTTGACTATTATATATAAGTCCCTTATCACTAACCATTTCAGCAAAAACTAAAGAGCACCCCTCTTCCTTAATAATTCTTCTAAAAGCACTATTACAAACTCCCGCCATAGGGGCCAAAAAAACATTATTAGATAATGTAATATTACCAATCTTAATCATTAAATCACCTGCTTAAAGTATTTTATCACAGTATTACAAAAAATAAAAGAAAAATAAGCAAAATAATGCTTACTTTATAATATACAAAAAATCATATAAAAAATTACAAACCAAATAAGATAAATCAAATACAAAAAGCATATATAATATTCTTGCCTGATATACCTTATTCTTTTTAAATATACCATTAATATTAATACCATCCATAGCATAAATAACTAACGGAATAACAAACAAATATAAAATAAACTTAATCATTCTCAAGTTCCTTAATCATATCATTTCTTCTAATATATTTATTAACATTAGAAAAAGGAGTTTCAATAAATTTATTAACTATCATTTTCATAATTTCAGGATCAACATCTTCACTCATAGCAATAACATTAGCATTATTATGACTCTTACATAATATAGCTTCACTCTCATTAGAAACCTTAGCACAATATACACCCTTAATTTTATTAAGACAAATACTCATACCAATACCAGTACCACATATCGCAATTCCTAAATCAACATCATGATTAACAATTGCCTTTCCAAGTCTAGTAGCATATATTGGAAAATCAGTAGATTCATCACTATCAGTACCATAATCTATAATATTATAATCATCAAGATATTCCTTTAACATTTCTTTAGCTCTATATCCTCTATGATCACTAGCCAAACCAATTTTCATATTATCACCCTCTACTACATTGTATCAAAAAAAATATATAAATAAAACATAATTACACTATTTTTACAAATAATTTACACAAATAATATATATTATATCAAAAGAAAAAAAGACAATTATTATTGTCTTTCCAACATATATAAATTATCTAAAAGTATACCAGTTCCTTCCGCTACACAAGTAAGTGGAGATTCAGCAATAAATACTGGTACTTTAAGTTCTTGTGCTAATATTTGAGAAAAACCATCAACCATAGCACCACCACCTGTAAGCACAATACCTTTATCTATAATATCCGCAGATAATTCTGGAGGAGTTTGCTCAAGTATACCCTTCACAGCATGTATAATAGTATAAACACTTTCTATTAAAGCCTCTTCCACCTCATCACTAGTAAGCGTAATAGTATGCGGAAGACCAGTAACTAAGTCTCTACCCCTAACTTCCATTTTCTCATCTCTTGAACCAGGAAATACTGTACCAATAGTAATCTTAATATCCTCAGCAGTTCTTTCTCCCACTAATAATTTATATTTATCTTTAATATATTTAACAATATCATTATCAAAAGCATTACCAGCAATTCTAATAGAAGAACTATTAACAATACCACCTAAAGATAAAATAGCAATATCAGTAGTACCACCACCAATATCAATAACCATATTACCACTAGGTTTAGATATATCCATACCAGCACCAATAGATGCAACTTTAGGTTCTTCTTCTAAATAAACCTTTTTAGCTCCCGTTCTTTCAGCAGCTTCTTTAATAGCATTTTTCTCAACTTGTGTTATATTAGAAGGACAACAAATCAAAATTCTAGGTCTAGAAAAGAAACTCTTACCATTAACCTTCTTAATAAAATAATTAAGCATAACTTCAGTAGTATCATAGTCAGCTATAACACCATCTTTCATTGGCTTAATAGCTTTAACCTTTCCAGGAGTCCTTCCAAGCATCTCTCTTGCCTCTGTACCAACAGCCAAAGGTTTTTTAGTTTCGGCATCAATAGCAACAACAGATGGCTCATTAAGTACAATACCCTGACCCTTAATATATATAAGTACATTCGCAGTTCCCAAGTCAATTCCAATATCTTTATTAAACACAAAATCACCATCCTTATTTCCATTTTACCACATTTTACCTCTTTTTACACCATTTAGTTAACTTTTTTACTCAAAAACTTTCTTTTTGTAGCTTCTCCTCCGCGAATATGCTTAATATCTATATGATATTCCAAAACACTTGACACTTCATTATACATATTATTATCAATTAAAGGAAGCCTATCCCTCATATCCTTATGTACAGTACTCTTAGAAACATCAAACACTTTAGCTATTTCTCTAATCGTAGAACCATAATTAATTAAATACTTTGCCTCTTCTATTACCCTATCATAAACATCTTTTCTCATATTATCACCTAATATATAATATTAAAGAAAAGAATTATTATGAAAAAAGGCATTACTGCCTAAAGTTCATCGATGGATTTATTATAATACTCTTCAGGATTAACTATCTTACCCTTATAATATAGCTCAAAATGCAAATGATTACCTAATTCCTTATTAATATTAGAAGTTCCACTTTTGGCAACTATTTGTCCCTGAATAATCTGATCATCTTTCTTTACAGATACCTCAGATAAACTTTGATATACACTAATAAGATCGTTACTATGTCTTATTTGAACAGTACTACCAAGAAGATCATTGTTCTCTACTGATATAACGGTACCATCAAGAATACTAATAACATCAAATACATTATCACTAGCATAATCAACACCACTATTTTGCATATAAGTACCTTCGTAATAAATTATAGAATTCTCTTGTTCACTTGCCTCACCAGTATAATCATAAAAAGTTTTAGCAATAGAAACAGAATTATCTAAATAAGGTCTAACAATAGAACTACCAGTACTAACAACAGGAACATCATTATCTTTATTTTCTGTAATTTCCCCATCAACATATCTAAGACTATCATTATTTTTAAATAATAAATCTTTAGCAAACTTTTGAGCAAAATACATACCAAATAAAAATACTACCACAATTGCTCCGTATACTATAGGAACAAAAGAGTTTCTAATTCTTGATTTTCTCATATTATCACCTCTAATATAATTGTTTCCTAAATAAAAAATTATATACCAAAATTTTTAATTTTTTTAATTGAAGTACCACTATAATAATAACTAAGAATCTCCTTATAATTATATCCCTCTTCTGCCATACCTTTAGCACCATATTGACTCATACCAACACCATGACCATATCCAATAGTATCAATAATTACCTTATCACCATCACGCTTTAAAGAAAAATCAGTAGATTTAAGAGAAAGTTTATCATATAAAGTTCTTGCAGAAAATTCCTTACCATTAACACTAATAGTAATAATCCGATTAGTACTGCTTCTTTTTAAAACTAGAACATCAAAACTATCAGAATATTCTAAACCAAGTTTACTATAAAAATCATTAATATTCATTGTAGTAGTAGATCTAAAAGCCGAACTAGTCCTTTCATCCCAACCAGATTTAACACTTTTTAAATAAGGTAAATCAACACTAAATACCGTAGCAGCATCTTCCGTATAACCATTACTAGTAGAAAAAAACATAGCGTCAATAACCTCGCCATTATAATCCAAATATTCCAAAGCTGTTTCATTAACAGCCTCTCTGAGTTTATTAATATTAACTATATAATTATCACCCCAAACATCCTTTAAATAATTATCATCTAAATAGACTTGATTCATAACAGAATCAACAACATCATAATCATTATCTTTATTATATAAGATACGTTTAAGAGCATAGCTCCTAGCAGCCACAGCTTGTGCCTTAAAAGCTTCTTTTTCAAAAGAAATAGGCATTTCCCCCGCTAAAACACCAACAATATATTCCTCAAAAGGTATATTTTGTATTTCATTAGTAGATGTTCTTTTAACTCTAATAAAATAATTAGATTCATAATTAAGCTTAATTTCCTTTACTTTTTGTATTTTATAAGAATTAACAATAAGAAAAGGAACAAAAATAACAATTATAACTATTAATAATATCTTCTTCATATAATAATTATATTCCTCAAATATTAAAAAAAATGTCAAAAAAAAAGAAGTAATAATTATTTACCACTTCTTAACATTTCAAAAGTAACATTTGAAGTCTTTGGAAGAACACCATTTTGTTCATTAGCATGAGCCAAATCAAATAAGGTACCCTTTCCATATCCAACATTACCACCAGTATCAAGAACAATAGCAAGAAAAGGATCCATGCCAGGAATATTACTTACTCTAAATATTGAATAAAAAGGAATACTCTTATCAGCAGCTAAAATTCTAACAGTGCCAAATTCTAAATCATTGTAATAAATAGATTCATGTAAATTATGACCACTAGCAGTAATTCCAGAACAACCAGCACAATCTGGTCCATAACCAGTAATAGTACCAACTTCAGTTTTTATTACAGCTCTATCATAAAATAAATTAGGTTCAGGAGTAACAACAATTTCCTCCTTTACTTCAACCTTTTTATCTTCTTCTTCTTTTTCTTCTACTACTTCTTGAGCCTTAGTCTTTTCATCTTCTAATGGAACAACAGTATCATCCGTAGAAGACTCATTTTTCTTTTCTTCTTCAAAAAGAACTAAAGTTCTATCTGCCATTTTATTAAAATTATTATTAGCAATAATAGTCACATTTTTATTACTTCCAACAGTACCAAATAATAAAAATAAAAATACAAAAACTACTAATAATTGTGAAGAAACAGTTATAACCATAGTAGTTATTTTCTTCATTCATCTCACCTCATTAATATTTTCAGCATATTAATTGTATCATTATTTAGAAGAAAAGTCAAATATCCTCTCTGCATTATCACTTGTAACCCTTGAAACATCAATGTTTGACACCTCTTTAAGCTCTGCAATTTTATTAGCAATAAGAGGAATATTTTTAGAACTATTAACCTCTCCTCTGTAAGGTTCAGGAGTCAAATAAGGAGAATCAGTTTCTAATAATATATATGCTAAAGGAACACTTTTTACCACTTCTTTAATATTTTTAGCATTCTTAAAAGTAACAACTCCACCTACTCCTATCATATATCCAAGTTTAATAAATTCTTGAGCCATTTCCACTGAACCACTAAAAGCATGTATACTGCCTCTTAATTTATAATCTTTTAATATATTATATGTATCTCCTATAGCATCTCTACTATGCACAACAATAGGCTTTTTATTTCTAGAGGCAATATCAAGTTGTCTCTTAAATACCATTTTTTGAAGCTCACGATTAGTATCTTCATAATGATAATCAAGACCAATTTCACCAACACCAACAATCTTTCTATTATTAATATTGTCTTCTAACCAATCAAAATATTCATCCTTAAAATCATCAAGCTCAGTTGGATGAAATCCAAGTGTACCATAAATACAATCATACTTACTAACAAGTTCCAATACTTCTTTATTAGAAGCCATATCACACCCACTAACAATAATTTTATTAACCCCATTATTTAAACACTCCAAAATAACATCATCTAAATCACTATAATACTCTTTAAATAAATGAGCATGTGTATCAATAAACATAACTACCTCCATAAAAAAATTATACTATAACTATATAGTACAATCATTTAAAACATTTTTCAATACGAAATATTAAAATAGAGAAAAAGATAAGCCCAATATAGACAAAATCAATAATATCTCCATATAAATGCAATAACACTAAAACAACAACTCCTAATATACAAACTAAAACATCAAATATACTGCTACTCTTAATCCTAAGCATCGCCGTCTTCTCCTTTTCTTATTGCATCAGAGCTACAAGAAAAATATAACACAAAAATAAAACATAGTAAAGAAAATCAAAAAAACTTTACACATAAAAAAAACAATAGACATAAAAATCTATTGTTTAAAACTAATTTTCAATTCTTTTAAATAATACCTCTGGTGTATTTACTTTAGTACCACTCTTATATCCACCAAATTCACAAATAGTATCATAACCAGTAACATCAGTATTAATTTGTTCAAAAATCTTTGCACTAGTACTAGGAATAAATGCTTCAAGAAGTACAGCACTAATTCTAATACATTCAACTAAATTATATATAACAGTAGCAAGTCTATCTTTCTTATCTTCATCCTTATAAAGTACCCAAGGCATAGTATCATCAATATACTTATTGCATTCTCTAAGTAAATCAAATATACACTCTAAAGCCTTAGACACCTCAAGCTTATCCATATACGAATCAACTTTATCCTTAAGTTCTAAAGTATGCTTAATAAGAATATCATCAATATCATTAGATACGCCTTTATTATAAACAACGCCATCAAAATACTTATTAGCCATACCAATTGTTCTATTAACCAAATTACCAAGAATATTAGCCAAATCACCATTTGTTCTAGCCACTAAAGCCTCCTCTGAAAAATTACCATCACTACCAAAAGGAACCTCTCGCAAAGCAAAATATCTAACAGCATCTACACCATAACTATCAATATATTCTCTAGGATCTTTGTAATTACCTAAACTCTTAGATATCTTACCACCATTAATAACAAGCCAACCATGACCAAAAACCTTTTTAGGTAATGGTAAATCAAGTGCCATTAACATAATCGGCCAAATAATGGTATGAAATCTAACAATTTCTTTACCAACAATATGTAAATCTGCAGGCCAATATTTTTTAAATAAAGAATCATCATCACTTAAATATCCTAAAGCAGACAAATAATTAGCAAGAGCATCTACCCAAACATAAACAACATGTCCTGGATCAAATGTAACAGGTATTCCCCAATCAAAAGAAGTTCTAGATACACACAAATCCTCAAGCCCAGGTTTAATAAAATTATTAATCATTTCATTTTTTCTAGAAATAGGTTCTATAAAATCAGGATTCTCATCATAAAATTTAATAAGCCTGTCTTGATATTTAGAAAGATTAAAGAAATAAGCCTCTTCACTAACTTCGTAAACATCTCTACCACAATCAGGACATTTACCATCTATAAGCTGCGTTTCAGTCCAAAAAGATTCACATGGTGTACAATAAAGTCCCTTATATTCACCTTTATAAATATCGCCTTTATCATATAACTTCTTAAATATTTTTTGTACACATTCAACATGTTCAGGATCAGTAGTTCTAATAAATTTATCATAACTAATATCTAAACTTTTCCATAAATCCTTAGCATTACCAACTATTTCATCAACATATTCTTTTGGAGTAACACCAGCCTCAATAGCTTTTTTTTGTATTTTTTGACCATGCTCATCAGTACCAGTCAAATAAAACACATCATAACCAGTAAGTCTTTTATACCTAGCAATAGCATCCGCTATAATAGTAGTATAACAGTGTCCAATATGAAAATTAGCACTTGGATAATATATAGGTGTTGTAATATAAAATTTCTTATTATTCATTATTATCATCTCCCTTATTAGTACTACCAATACCACCCATTCTAATATCAGTAGTTTTATCATCATCAGTAATTAAAAATGGCATAAAAATACCCTGAACTATTCTATCACCTTTTTTAATCTCTAAAACTTTATTCCCTTCATTCATCAAACATACAAAAATATGCCCTTCATTCTCACTATTATTATAATAGTCTGCATCAATAATACCAACCTGATTACACATCCGTATATTCCACTTAAATCCCAAACTACTACGAATATAAATACTCAAAAATTCATTACTATTCATTGAAACTTTTATCCCAGTAGGAATAACTCTTCTCTCACCAGGACTTAAAGTAAATGATATAACACTATAGAAGTCATAACCAGCGCTATTTAAAGTACTTCTTTTAGGCAGAATAATATCATCATAATTAGCATCAGGTACATCTTTCAAAAATTCACTCTTACTTATCTTTTCAAATTTTCTCATAATAAACACCTCCAATAAAGCAAAAAAATAAAGTAGCCAAAGGACGAATAAACAATCCGCGGTACCACCTTATTTTATAATAATACACTCATTAAGTTCTAACGTAACAACCGACTATACCTATTAGATATAATAGCTCCAGAACCATTTATAATAGCTTTTCTTATCTAATTTCCACCAACATAGACTCTCTATAAATATTACTATTACTCTTTCCTTCATCGCTTTACAGAAAGTATTTTATCATATAAAAAATATAATTTCAAGTACTTTTTATTATTTCTTAAAGAGTCTAAAGTATATCAAAAAGAAAATAAGACCATAGTCCCATTTTTAAAATATTATCATACATCAAAATACCAAAATTTAAGTCATTATATTAATCAGCAAACTGTGTACTAAGTAATCTAGACAAAATAATTCCCATTTTATCTTCTACATCAGTAATAGGTGTATCAGTAGAAATAATAATAACACTACCAATCGCATCACCATTATCCACTATTGAAGAAAAAGAATAATAACCATTTTCATCTTCATCCTTAATTATTTGAAATATTTTCTTCTGCTTTTCAGAAAAAGAATCACGTCTCTCAATACTTCTTTCCGTAAACTCATTTACTTCTTTACCTAAATACTTTTTCTTAAGTGGACCCGACACTGCAATAACTTTATCCCTATCAGTAACAATTATATTATGTTTAATAATACTATTAAAGGCCTCAACATAATCAACAGAAACATTTTCAATAGTTTCAAGTTGAGAATATTTTTTCAAAATAATATTATCACTTTCCAAAAAAATTTCTAAACTATCACCATTCTTAATTCTTAAATTCTTTCTAATTTCTTTTGGTATAACAATTCTACCAAGTTCATCTATCCTTCTAATAACACCAGTTGTTTTCATACATTCACCATACTTTCTTTAATATTCTGTCAAATAAATAAAGAAATATGCAAGTAAAAAAAAAGAAATAAAATTTTACACTCTATTTCTTTACATCTTTAATAATTAAATCAAGTAAATCATTTAAATAATATACAAAGTGTTTATTCAACTTAATTGTATCCAATATAATATGAATCTGGTTATTAGTATAAGAAAATCTAAAATACTTAGATATCTCATAAGCATCAAAAAATAATTTTTCACCATCAATTTCTTTAGACAAATACTGAGGAAGTACAATTTCAACATATGTCTTAGTTTGTTTAATTTGAGTAATATCAAGACACTTAGCCTGTTTTTCAAACCATTCCTCATGCATATAAACAATCATTTCATCAGTAACCTTACCAAATCTATCCTTTAAAGTTTTAATAAGTTTATCTATATCATCCTTAGAATTTATATCATTAATTAGTTTATGAATTTCTATTTTAATCTCATCATCAGGAGCATACTCTGAAGAAATATGAGTCTCAACTTCTATTAATGGTTTTACACTTTCCTCTTTATCTGAAGAGACATTAATTCCTTTTAATTTGTCAACCTCTTCTTTTAACATTTTAAGATATAAATCAATACCAACACTATCAATAAATCCAGATTGTTCACTACCAAGTACATCTCCAGCTCCCCTAATAGATAAATCTCTCATAGCAATTTTAAATCCACTGCCAAGTTCAGTAAATTCTTTTATCGTATTAAGCCTTTTAACAGCCAAATCATTTAGTTCCTTCTTATTATCATACATAAGATATGCATAACCAATTCTATCGCTTCTACCTATTCTACCCCTAATTTGATACAATTGAGATAATCCAAACTTATCAGCATCAAGAATAATTAAAGTATTTACATTAGGAATATCAATACCAGTCTCAATTATAGTAGTACATAAAAGAATATCAAATTCATGATTAGTAAAATCAATCATAATATTTTCAAGTTCCGTTTTAGTCATTCTACCATGGGCATATCTAATACTAGCTTCAGGCACTAATTTCTTAATTTCATCTAATTTGTTATCAATTCTTTCAACACTATTATAAAGCATAAATATTTGACCATTTCTTGATAATTCTTTATAAATAGCATCCTTTATAATATTAGTACTTATCGGCATAACATAAGTTTGAATAGGTCTTCTCTTCTCAGGTGGTGTTTCAATAAGTGCGAGTCCCCTAATACCAGACATTGACATTTGAAGAGTTCTAGGTATCGGTGTAGCAGACAAAGTAAGAATATCAATACTAGTCTTATACTTCTTAATTTTCTCTTTATGAACAACCCCAAATCTCTGTTCCTCATCAATAATAAGAAGACCTAAATCCTTAAAATCAACTTTATCATTTAAAAGTTTATGCGTACCAAACAAAATATCAATCTTACCAGTTTTAAGCTTATCAAAAATAATATTTTGTTCTCGAACAGAAGTAAATCTATTAAGAAGAGCAATATTAATAGGAAAATCACTAAATCTTTCTATAGCAGCATTATACTGTTGACTAGATAAAATAGTCGTTGGACAAAGATAAGCTACTTGTTTACCATCATTAACAGCTTTAAATATAGCCCTAAATGCAACTTCCGTTTTACCATATCCAACATCACCACATAATAGCATATCCATAGGTTTACTTTTTTCCATTTCCGTCTTAATAATTTGTGTAGCCCTAATTTGATCAGCAGTAGGCTCATATTTAAATTTACTCTCAAATAAAATTTGATTTTCATCATCATGACTAAAAGCATAACCAACAGAATTTTCTCTTTCAGCAGACACTCTAATTAAATCACTAGCAATATTTTCTAACTTACTTCTAACCCTTGCCTTTTTCTTATTCCAAGAATCACTACCAAGTTTATCAGGTCTAACAATAGCACCATCTCTACCAGTAAATTTAGTAATTTTATCAATTTTTTCTACTGGTAAATATAAAACATCACCATCAGCATAAAGAAGTTTAATATAATCTTTTTTCAATCCATTTTTTATCAAAGTACATATCTCTATATATTGCCCAATTCCATGATCAATATGAACAATATAATCACCTTTTTCTAAATTATCAATATTACTAATTTTACTACCAACTTTATATTTACTTTTAATTTTTTTCTTATTTTCAACTTTACCAAATAAATCATTAGAAGAAATAACAACATAATCATCATATATAAAACCATTAACGATATATTTATTAATAATATTAATTTTATTTTTAACAATTTCATTTTCATTAGTAATAATAACATCATTTAAAATATCCAAATAAGTAACAATTCTCTTAACAACATTCTTATCATCAATACACATAATAACCGTTTTACCACTAGAAATATATTTATGAATACTTATTTTAATCTTTTCAAAATTCCCCATATAATTATCAATATTATAAGATAAAAAATTATTTTTACACTTAACATCAAGATCAATTAAATTATCAAATTCCAACATATAAATTATATTATCATATTTAACATCTGAAATATCAAACATATAGTTCGTTTTAATATTATCAGAAATTTCATTATCATAATTAATAATACTTTCTCTAAGAAACCTATAACTAGATATAATCTGATTATAATCATAATAAATAAGAGTAAAATTATCTAAATAGTTCCATATTCCATAAACAATATCAGAAAAATTAGAAATATACTTTTGTTTATACAATTTACTGTCAATACTATTTTTATTATCAACTAAAAATTCTGTAAAAGGATAAATACTAATCTTGTCAATTTGCTTATTTGAAGACTGACTATCCAAATCAAAATATTTAATACTATCAATAGTATCGCCCCAAAACTCAATTCTAACAGGATTGTCAAAGCCAATAGGAAAAATATCGACAACATACCCCCTAACAGCCATTTCACCAGTTTTAGTAACAAGTGGTACCTTGTCATAACCTAATTCAAAAAAACTATTAATAAGTTCATCCCTATTTACATCATCATTTACACCCAAGTTAACAATTTTACTCTTATATAAATTTTTATCAGGTAAATATCTAAGTAATCCCATTAAATTACAAATTACAATATATTTATCACCATTTATAACCTTGTTTAATGTATTAAGCCTTTCAATCATTAATTCAGGACTTAAAGCAGAAACCTCACTAGACATAAAATCATCCATAGGAAAAAATAATACTTTATCAGTATAATTACTAATTCTATTATACAAATCATTAGCTTCATATAAAGAATTAGTAACAAGTAAAATATTATTATTATTCTTTTTAAAATGGTCATATACATATATACTATTAAGCTCTCTGCTAAGTCCAGTAACTAAATATTCATTCTTAGTATCAACCCTAAATAAGCTATCAAAAAAACTCATATTATCATCTCCACAAGCAAAAGATACAACTATGTGTATCTTAATTATTTTTATTATTATAAATTTGTTTTAATGCATTAACATCATATGAAATAAAATCCTCTACAAGATCATATAATTTTTCATAAGAATTATTAAGTATTTTAATTTCATCATTACTAAATTTACCCAAAACATAATCCTTAGTATCAACAGCTTTATCATTAGAGATTCCTATTTTTAATCTAGAAAACTTCTGACTACCAAGTTTATTAATAATATCTTTAATACCATTATGACCACCACTAGAACTATCAAAAACAAACCTAATTTTACCAAGCACCATATCCAAGTCATCATGAATAATCAAAATATCAGACAATTCTACATTATAATAATTAACATATAAAGTAACAGAACTACCAGATAAATTCATATAAGTTAAAGGCTTAACAAAAATCACTTTTTCACCATTTAAATTAAAACAACATTCCAAAGCATTAAACTTTTTATTTTCATTAAATGACAAACCATACTTTTTTACTAGCAAATCAATAACATTAAATCCAACATTATGCCTTGTATTATTATAGTCTCTTCCTGGATTACCAAGACCAACAATTAATTTCATTAATTATCCTCCTTGTGATATTCTTTATATATAACATTTTTAGGAACATTTCTATCTTTAGCAACTTTTTTAATTGAAGTCATTACATCAAAGCCAGTCCTAATATAATTATCAACAGCATCTTTAATAGTAATATTATTATCAACAATCTTATCTTTAACACCCTCAACAATAATAACAAATTCACCCTTTTCAGGAATAATATTAATAACATCACTAATCTTACCACGATAAATAGTTTCAAACTTTTTTGATATTTCTCTAGATATACTAATATTTCTATCACCAAATATATCTAACATCATATTTAAAGTTCTAATTATTCTATGTGGTGCCTCATAAAATATAATAGTTTCTTCTTCATCTGATAACCTCTCAAGTTCACTTCTTTTTAAACTATCCTTACTATCTAAAAAACCATAAAACAAAAATGGTTGAGGAGCTAATCCCGAAGTAATAAGAGCAGGAACAAAAGCCGTAGGACCAGGAAGAGCCACAACATTATAATCATTATCTGTTATATATTTAACAGTTTTATAACCCGGATCACTAATAATAGGAGTTCCTCTATCAGTAACCAACGCAATATTATTTCCATTCTTTAAATATTCCAACACTTTTTCTTTTGCCATATCCTCATTATGCTCATGAAGAGCAATAAGCTTTTTATTAATTCCCAAATAATTAAGTAAATTTAAAGTTACTCTAGTATCCTCAGAAAAAATAACATCAACATCATTTAAAATTTTAACACTCCTATAAGTGATATCATCCAAATTTCCAATAGGTGTAGATATTAAATACAAAGTAGGTTTTCCATCATAACTATTTTGCAACATATAATCACTCTCCAAACATCAAATTAACCTCATTACTATAGTTACCATTTTCATCATAAATAATTAATGGTGGCAATAATTTTAAACCAGGCTTACCATTTTTTATACCTTCAATCAAGAACAATTCACTTTTTTTATTAATTTTAGAATAAATAAATCTAATTTTCTTTGGTTCAATATTATATTTATTCATAACATTTAAAATTTCTACTAATCTTTCAGTTCTATGAACTATAGCTATCCTACCATTATTCTTTAATAATTTTCTACTAATAGCAAAAACATCATCCAATTTAAGTGTATCTTCATGCCTTGCCAAAGATTTAACAGAGTTATTATTCTTAAACCTATTATCATTAGTTTTAAAATAAGGTGGATTACAAGTAATAACATCAAATGTATCAGAGTCAAACTTATTAACTAAATTTTTAGCATCATCATTAATAAGTTTAATTTGATCTTTCATATTATTTTCATTGATAGAAATAACCCCCAAGTTATAAATAACTTTTTGAATTTCAACACCATATATTTTAGCATTAGTTCTAAAAGATAACAACATAGGAATAGGAGCGTTCCCAGTAGCAATATCAAGTATCATTTTATCCCTTTTATTAATAGTAACAAAATTAGCAAGTAGAACAGAATCCAAAGAAAACTTAAAATAATCAGTATCTTGAAAAATATAACTATCAGTATAGTTTAAAAGTCTATTTCGTACTATCATTTTTATCAACTTCTATCAATTCATCATCAACTAAGACCTTATATTTATATAAAAGTGGTTCTGAAGTAATTACCTTTCCTTCTTTACCATTAATCATAACCTTTTTACCAACATCAGGGATATCTTTTCTAGCTTCCAAATATTGTTCATTCTCATAATTTAAACAACATAAAAGTCTACCACAAACACCATTAATTTTAGTAGGATTAAGCGCTAATCCCTGATTCTTCGCCATACTAATAGAAACAGTATCAAAATTAGTAAGAAAAGTACTACAGCATAAAAAACGCCCACAAGGACCAATACCACCAATTTCCTTTGCTTTATCCCTAATTCCTATTTGTCTAAGTTCAATTCTAGTTCTAAGTTTTGCTCCCAATTCCTTTGCCAAATTTCTAAAATCAACTCTTTCATCAGACAAAAATCTAAATAATAATTGACTTTTATCAAAATTATATGTAGCATCAATAATATTCATATTCAAATTATTTTTCATTACAATAGATCTACACTTTTCTAAAGCCACCCTAGCATCTTCAATATTTTTTAAATGTTGAAGATAATCCTTTTTAGTAGCAATTCTAACAATTTTTTCATAATCAGAATTATCAGGAACATCCATAAAATCAACAACCTTAGCAAATTGTAACCCTCTTTCATCAAGAACAATTACAGTTAAATTAATTTTTAAATTAAGATTGTTAGAGTCATAATATAAAACCTTTCCAGTTTCATTAACTTTTACGCCAACTACTTTCATTAATAATCACCACACATATCTATAATCATTTTATCAATGACCAAATTAATATTCAAATTTTTTTTCAAATTATTTTTTACATTATCAAGTATTTCAATTTTTTTTGCTACACTTTCAATAGAATTAGAATTAGCAATGTTACAAACATCAGAAATTTTATCGCAGTAAAAATCAATTTTTTTATTAGCAATATATTTAATAACATCACAATAAAAATTAATCATAAGTTCTACTGCCATAATATTATCTTCCCTATCCTTAAAATTATTATGCCACAATTTCTTAGTATAAATCATAGTATCCATACCATTTTTTTCAATATAACATATAAAATTAATAATACATTCAATAATATCACTAATTTTATCATTATCATAATCAGAACATTTACCATTATTAAATAAATAATGAAAGTTATCATTAGAAGAATCTGACAATTTTTTCTTCTTAAGTTTAATAATTTGACATCTAGAAAGAATAGTTGGTAAAACCAAATTAATATTATCAACTATTAAAATAGCTATAATATCATCAACAGGTTCTTCCAAAAACTTCAAAATAGAATTTGCAGTTTGAACATTCATTTTATCAGCAGATTTGATAATATATATTTTTTTTCTTCCTTCTACAGCCTTTTTACTAAATTCATTTTGTAAATCAATTATCTGATTTTTCTTAATCCAAAGGCCATCTGGCTCGATAACCATAACATCTAAATAGTTTCCTTCATCTATTCTCTTACATACTTTAATAGCATTATTTTCATCATTATATTCCAAACAAACAATCGATTTAACAAAAGACAAAACAATATCCATAACATCAGGATTACCATTAGAATCAAATAAATAAGCATGTGAAATCTTATTATTATTTATAGCATTCATCATAGTATTATAAGCAATAGCCTGTCCATCTTTATAAATATCTAACATCAAATCACCACCTAAAAAATAAATAATGAAAATAAACAAAACATTAAAATAAAAGGAAAACCTAAAAAAGCAGTCAGAAAAACATTAAAAATATTAATAGGTAACATAACATTTAAAGGAAATACAACAATATTAAAAGCATAAAGAAATAAAATACCAAAAATAACTTTTTTAACAAACCAAATAATTTTAGAAAGCATAAAAAACATCACCACTAAAATATATGATATAGTAAATTTTATATGTCTTTTCTACCCTCTAAAGCAAATTCCAATGTCATTGCATCAATATATTCAATATCAGTCCCCATAGGAATACCAGTAGCAATTCTAGTAACCCTAACATTCTTATTTTCCAATATCTTTTTAATATATTGCATAGTAGTTTCTCCCTCTATTGAAGGCTTAAGAGCCATAATAATTTCATGAACAGACTCCTTATCTATTCTATCAATTAATTTATTAATATTAATATCATCAGGTCCAATTCCATCTAAAGGAGAAATAAGCCCACCAAGAACATGATACTTACCATTATAAATATTAATCTTTTCAAACAAAGAAATATCTTTTGCCTTTTCTACAACAAAAATTATATTACTATTTCTTTCTTTATCAGAACAAATATTACAAATATTAGAATCAGCAATATTACCACAAATTTCACAAGTAGTAATTTTATCCCTAATATCCGTAATAGCAGCAGAAAAAGAAGTAAGATTCTCTTTACTAAAACCAATTAAAGAAAAAGCAAGTCTTTCCGCTGTTTTTTCTCCAATACCAGGCAAATTCTTAAAGCAGTCAATTACATTTCTAATACATTTAGGATACATTTTACATCAAACCATTAAACATTTGGCCATATTTACCAAATTTATCAGCCTTATCAGCTTCCATCTTTTCAATTGCACTATTAACTGCTACTAAAACCATATCTTCAATAATTTCCTTATCATCAGAAGAAAAATCATTCATATCAATATTCAAAGAAATAAGCTTTCCCTTACCACTAATAACAGCAGTTACCATTTGAGATTTTCCTTCATAGTTTTTAGATTCCAACTCAGTTTGAGCCTTTTCAATATCTTTTTGCATTTTCTTTGCTTGCATCATTAAATTTTGCATATTCATTTAAATCATCCTCTCTATTTATATTCTATTACACTATCCCCTAATAAATCAATCAATTCATCAACAGGATTATTATTTTTTGTCTCATCAACATTACTTTTATTCAATTCTTTAACATAATATTTGATACCATTTTTAATATTACTAACATATTTATTTTTTTCATCTTTCCAACGATCAGTAGTAATTGCAACAACAAAAATGTTAAAATCAAATAATTTTCTAAAAAACATTTCAACATCAATAATATCATCATTAATTCTATCCACCATTGAAATCAAATCACTAGCAACGATAACATATTTTTCAGAAGCAACAACAGGAACAAAGTCCTTTAATAATCCAGAAACAACTGAAAATTTTTCATCAGTTAAATAATCATCTATCTTAGACCAATTATTTTTAAAATTATTTAAAACACCCTTTGAAGCTGTAGCAAGTGCATTATTTACTCTCACATTTATTTCATCATCAGACATCTTTTGAATATTTCCCACTTTTTTTATTTCCCGGGAAATATTTTTTTCTTTTTTGTTATTTTCACCAGCACTATTTTTATTTTTTTCTACAGTTTCATCAATTTTTATAGTATTATTGTCGCTATTATCGCCATTGTTATATATTGCGTCTGAAAATTTAAGAATAAAAGTCATAAATATAATACTACCATGTGTAGAAGATTTTATTACATTTTGAACATCATTTAAATTTTCAATCAAGTCATATAATAAATTATCACTATACAATTCTGAAGTTTTAATGATATAATCATTTTTTATTTCAATGTTAGATAATATCTTTGCATTTTTATATAAAATAACATCTTTTAAAAAAATCAACAATTCTTGAAGAAATTTAATAATCTCCTTTCCCTCATTATCTAATTTATCAACAAAATTGATAATATCAACCTTATCATTATTATATATATCATTAATCAATGTAAATAATTCATCATAAGAAACCGAACCATTAACCGCATAAACATCACTCAAAGTAATTTTAGAATTACTATAAGAAATAAGTTGATCTAACATATTAATAGAATCTCTCATACCACCATCAGAAACTCTTGCTATTTCAAACAAAGCATCATTATCAATATTAATATTTTCTAATTTTACTATATCTTTAAGTCTATCAACAATTTTATTATCACTAATCTTAGAAAATCTAAATTTTTGACACCTAGATGAAATAGTAAGTGGTATTTTAGAAGGTTCAGTAGTTGCTAATATAAAAATAACGTGACTAGGAGGCTCTTCTAAAGTTTTCAATAAAGCATTAAACGCTTGGTTAGTAAGCATATGAACCTCATCAATAATATAAACCTTATATTTAGCATTACTAGGAACCAAATTAATTTTATCTCTAAGTTCTCTAATTTCATCAACACCATTATTTGAAGCAGCATCTATTTCAACAATATCATTACTATTATTAAAATTTAAACAATTATAGCATTTACCACAAGGCTTAGAATCAACTAAATGCTCACAATTAACAAGTCTAGCAATAATTTTAGCTACAGTAGTTTTACCAGTTCCCCTAGGACCACTAAAAAGATAAGCATGAGAAACTTTACCATTAGCAATAGCATTTTTAATAACTGTTACAACTTCTTCCTGACCATATAAATCATCAAAATCAACAGGTCTATACTTACGATATAAAGCTAAATAACTCATATAAATAAAATCAACCTCCACTGCCTATATTATAACATAAAAATAAGAGAAATAATTATTTTTTTCTCTTGTTTTTAAAAAAATCAGATAATAATTTAGAACACTCACTATTCTCAATTAATTCAACATCAACTGCATTTTTAATCATATTTTTATTATACATTTGTTCGCTATTGTTTTTAGTTCCAAAATAGACCTTTTTAATACGACTTTCAATAATGGCACCCATACACATCATACAAGGCTCTAAAGTAACGTATAAAGTGCAATTATTAAGTCTCCAACTACAAAGTTTTTCGCAAGCATCACTAATAGCGACAATTTCGGCATGCATAATGCTATTATTTGTCACTTCGCGACAATTATGAGCCTTTGAAATCAAAATACCATCACAAAAAATAGCACATCCAACCGGTATTTCATCATTTTTATAAGCTATTTTAGCCTCTTCTATAGCAATTTTCATAAAATTTTCATCCATCAACATCACCATCACAAATTCAATTTAGATTATTAATAATATTAGCATATAAATATACATTTAATCAATATAAAATTTCAACAAATATCAACAAAATTGTTGATAACTACGTTTCACGTGAAACATAATAAAATTATTATTATAATCAAAAAGTTAAATAACTTTTTTAATAAAAATATATACAATATAATTAACAACTAACTAAATTCCAATTGATTATAGTAATATTCATATTAAAATCACTAATATAAGAATAAATATTTAAGCAACAACAAAATATAAAAAATAAAGCAAATATAAATTACTAATTAGTAACCTGTTGATATTCATGTTTCACGTGAAACATGTTATAAAAATATATAAATATTAAATAATTGTATTTTCATTAAATAAAAAAAAATTTATTACTTGTATATTTAATTAAGAAAAATATTAACAGCATAATTTTATTTCATTACAAAAATATCACTCAATGTATATTTATATAAATTTTGTATAAAATAAATAAACTTACTCTTTTTATAATAAATATTCAAATATAATAAATATTAATCGAAATTTAAAATAAACTAATAAACAAAAACTGTTGATAACTACGTTTCACGTGAAACATGTTATAAAATATATTACTTATATGCCTAGCAGTATTTTTATCAAATAACAATAAAAAATTCAACTATATAATTTATAATTACAAAAATGTTTTATAAAATACATTAGTAATTTATCTAGTATAAAAAAATTAATGATTATATTCATTGCACAATAATATTTGAAATAAAATTAATTAACAATTTCAAAAAATTTTGATAATCATGTTACACGTGAAACATTAAATAACAATCAAATAAACCAAGATAAATAATATTCTTATAAAGTTAATGCATATATTACAATCAATTATAAAAATACAGGTTTCACATGAAACATAATATAATTTTAAACTTAAATAATCAACAAAGAAAATCAGATTACATATAAAATATAAAAGAATAAAATTAAAATTAGATAAAAAAAGATACACACGCCAATGTAATGTTAAAGCTGCTGGCTTCCGCCCCTGACTTGATTCCATTAATTAACGTTGTATCAACATCATTTTACAATAAAATTTAAAAAAATGCAACGAAATAAAGTAATTAACTTATCAACAAGTAAATAAATTATATCAAAATTAACGAACAAATGTATTTAAATTATTGCATAAATATATAAAATAAAGGAAAGCAAATATATTATTCACTTTCCTCTTCATCACTACCATTATCAATTTCTTCTTTATCAACAATAGCAGTAGAGCTAACAATACTATCTTCTTTCAAATTAATAAGTTTTACACCTTGTGTAACTCTACTCATAGTAGATATCTTATCAACAGCCAATCTAATAATAACACCAGAATCAGTAATAATCATTAAATCTTTACTATCATCAACAGTCTTGAATGATACAATAGAGCCATTCTTTTCGGTAATATTAACAGTCTTAACACCTTTTCCACCACGATTAGTAATTCTATATTCATCAACAGGTGTCTTCTTACCATAACCCTTTTCAGTAATTACAAGTACATATTCATTAGGTTCAACAATCTCCATACCAACAAGTATACCACCATCAAGATTAATACCTCTAACACCAGAAGCACCTCTACCCATAATTCTAACAGCACTTTCATTAAATCTAACCATTCTACCATTAGAAGAAGCCATCAAAATCTCATCATTACCAGTAGTCTTTTTAACAGATACAAGTTCATCATCATCTTTTAAAGTAATAAACTTCTTACCATTAGTTCTAATACTATCAAATTCAGATATATCAGTCCTTTTAATTAAGCCACTTTTCGTAGCAAATACCAAACATTTGTATTCATCATCATTAGATATCTTCAATAAAGAAGTAACCTTTTCATCTTTATCTAAAGATAATAAATTAATAATAGGTAATCCTTTAGATTGTCTACTATACTCAGGAATCTCATAACCCTTAATTCTATATACCTTACCCTTATTAGTAAACATAAGAATATAATCATGACTAGTAGCATTAATCAAATGCTCTACAAAATCCTCCTCATTAGTAGCCATACCCTTGACACCCATACCACCTCTATTTTGAGTTTTATAAGTATCAGCAGGTAATCTCTTAATATAACCATTATTAGTTAAAGTTATAACAACATTCTCAACAGGAATCAAAGATTCATCTTCAATATAATCAACAGCAGTCATATCAATATGTGTTCTTCTCTCATCAGCATATTTAGCTTTAATTTCAAGCATTTCGTTCTTAATAACCTCAAGAATCTTCTCTTCACTAGCTAATATTTCTTCTAATTCCTTAACTAATTTCTCAAGTTCCGCAATCTCTTCTTCAATCTTAGATTTTTCAAGACCAGTAAGTCTCTTCAATCGCATATCAAGAATAGCCTGAGATTGAACTTCTGATAAAGCAAAATTAGACATAAGTCCAGCCTTAGCCTCATCGTCATCAGCAGACTCTCTAATAATCTTAATAACTCTATCAATATTATCAAGAGCAATCTTTAAACCATCTAATATATGTAATCTATCTTTATATCTCTTTAAATCAAATTGACATCTACGATAAATAACATGTTTCTGATGATCAATATACTTCTCAATAATCTCTCTTAAACCAAGTGTTCTAGGACTTCCATCAACAAGCATTAAGAAATTAATACCATAAGAAGTTTGAAGTTGCGTATGTTTATATAAATTATTCAAAACAACATTAGCATTAGCTTCTTTTTTAACATCAATAACAATCTTAATACCCTCTAAAGCTGATTCATCACTTAAATTAGAAATACCATCAATAACCTTATCTCTAACAAGTTCAC